>Ga0307374_10015830_pt1 | contig 10093 bp, 12 predicted proteins | sample OX3MG_FD_202532 | JGI IMG/M metagenome (GOLD analysis project Ga0307374, IMG submission 202532) | Soil microbial communities from Risofladan, Vaasa, Finland - OX-3 | ecosystem: Environmental > Terrestrial > Soil > Coastal area > Acid sulfate soil | place: Finland: Risofladan, Vaasa | collected...
TGCAGGACTTGGATTGTGCATCTGTCTTGCCAAGTGTGACACAAAAGAGTGGCCCTCTTTCACGCTTCCGCCTGCCACAGCGTGAGGCGCGGAGTTCAACGGAGCGCCGGGCCACATCCGTATGATACTCGATCGAGGCCCTTACGCTTTCCTGGAAACGCTTTTGCGCTTGCCTTGCTTTTGGCTGGCGGCCAGTTTGTGGAGCACCTCGATGAAAGCCTTCGCGGCCGGGGTCAGAAACTTTCCTTTGGCGCGCACGATGCCGATGGTTCTGGCCGGCTGGGGCGGGGTCAATTCGATCAGGCCCGCATCCTCATGATTCCGGTACCGGTGGCTGGCCATTTCTGGCAGGAGCGTCACCCCCGCTCCCGCCGCCACCATGGCCATGAGAGTGTCAAGCTGTCCTCCCTCGAAAACGACGTGAGGATTCAGGCGCGCGCGCTTGCAGACCTCCAGCACGTCGTCGCGGAAGCAGTGCCCGTCCTTCAGCAGCAGGAACGGCTCCTGCACAACCTCGTCGAGGCTCACCCGGCGGCCCCTTCGCCAAAGGGGATGGTCTTTAGGGACAGCCAGCAGCATTCGCTCGTGCCAGAGCGGCTCGGCGACCAGTTCCGGCGCCGCGACGGGAAGGCCCAGCAGGGCAAGATCGAGATCGCCGTCAGCGAGCCCTTTCAGAAGCCCGTGAGTCAGGTCTTCAACAATGTCGATGGTAATCTTCGGGAAGGCTTTCGAACACCGCCGCAGGGCTTGCGGCAGGATATAGGGCGCAACGGTTGGAATCACTCCCACGAAAACCGCGCCGGTGTGCAGGCCGAGCATGGCTTTCACGTCTCGCCGGGCGTCTTCAAGGTTGTTCAGGATGCGCAGCGCGTGTTCCTGGAACCGCGCGCCGAAGGCGGTCAGCCGGATGCGCCGCCCCAGGCGATCGAAGAGCCGGGACCCCAGTTCGTCTTCGAGCTTGCGAATCTGCTGGCTGATGGAAGGCTGGGAGATGCGTTCGTGCTCCGCAGCTCGCGTGAAGGAGCGAAACCGGGCCACCGCGCGAAAGTAACGAAGCTGGTGAAGTTCCATACCTATAGCCTATGAAAATCATAGGAATTATATATTGGAACTATAAGACTGAACAAGCGAGACTGGAAGGGCAGCGGATTTACTTTGAAGAAACGCAGCGGAATTTGCCCGTGAGCGGCGCCCGCAGCGTCACGATTTTGCCGAAAACAAAAGGAGGGTACCCGAATGGCTCGTGTAGCTCGTGAAATTGTCCAAAAGGCCGGCGTTGACGTTGACAAGCTCCTGGATATGTTGGTCCGGAACGCCTCGGCTGAACTGACAACCTTTTACTATTACACCATCCTGCGAGTGAACCTGATTGGGCTGGAAGGCGAGGGCTTGAAGGAAATCACCGAAGACGCCCGCATTGAAGATCGCAACCACTTTGAAGCCCTGGTTCCGCGCATCTACGAACTGGGAGGCAAGATTCCTGATGACATGAAGGCTTTCCATGACATGTCGGCCTGTCCGCCGGCCCATTTGCCCAAAGATCCAACCGACGTCAAGGCGATGCTCGAAATTTTGGTGAAGGCCGAGCGTTGCGCCATCGGCGGCTATAACGCCGTCTGCAACATGACGTTTGGAAAGGACCATCGGACCTACGATCTGGCGCTCGGCATTCTTCACGAAGAAATAGAGCATGAATCCTGGTTCTCGGAGTTCCTGGGCGAAGGGCCTTCCGGACACTTCCGGCGGCAGGGCACAGGGTTCTCGAGGAATTCACCCTATACCTCGAAGTTTCTCATCCCTTAAAACAGGCATGAGTTTTTCAGGATCGACGCTGGCGCGCGGACATCATCTGCTTCAGGGAGGAACCGGAAAGCGGGTCCGCGCTGCCAGGGTTTTCTTTCATGACCCAGAGCGGCGGCGGCGGACCCAACGGCGGTGACGGGCTTGTCTGCGGTCACGATGCAGATCGCGCGCCTGCCGTTTGAATCGGTGCTGGTGGTTCTTTAGTTGCCGCCGGGCGGCCCTTGCCTGCGGGCTGTGGGCGCCGTATTGTTTAACGTCGGATTGCAGCGCCTGGCGGTCCTGCTGGATTTGTTGCCGCTGCTGCTGAAGCTCCTGACGATCCTGCTGCCTGTCGGCCCGGCTGGCAGCAGGCGCAGACTCATTTTCTCCCTGGTTCTGCCCAAAGACCGCGGGTGCGGCGATGAGCGATCCAGCCAGGACCACGGGTGCAAGCCACTTGAGGGCGCTTCGTATCACGGGTTCCTCCTTTAGTTATGAAGCTCCTGCTTCAGATGAGTAAACCCGCGCCGGCGAAAAAAGTTTCGGGAAGCGTTCAAAACCGGTGGTCAATTCTTTTGGACTTGGCGGTGGACAGTCCGGTGACTGCGGTTTTGCTTGCGCGCATGCCGCAGATTAGGGGTTTGGCGGATGGAGTGCTGATGGGCTTTGCTCACGTGATGCCGTTCGGCTTTCGGCGGCGCACCGGGGTGGCCGGATAGCCGGGCTTCGGCCCGCACGCTCTTGCCGCTCTCTTTGATTCGCTGGCGTTGATATCGCAACTCCCCGCTGTGCTGGCGCCGGTCCGCTTTGCTGCTCGCACGCGCCACTTGATTCCCTCCCTGGCCGTGGACAAAGACTGGGGATGTGGCCATGAACGCCCCAGCCAGGAACAAAGGCAAGAGCCATTTGAGAGTCTTTCGGGACATCGAGTCCTCCTTGGAGTTGCGCAGCCTCAGTTTCTGTTTCGCAAACACGCAACCGCGGAAAAGTCCTGGTTATGCTGCACAATCGGCAATCGGCATTTATTCGCTTGCAGGCACCGTCCGCTTTCCCAAGGCCAAACTTGCGGGCAGCCGGGCGCCTCAGGGAATTCGGACACGTACTGTATGATATTAGACGGCGCGCTTATATGCACGAACAAAAAGCCGGAGGGAAATTAAGATGAAAGGTGTTCGATACAGCCTGCTTTCCCTGTGCCTGCTTGCGAATCCGGTCTTCGGGCAGCAGAAGACCGAAGGAAAGCAAAACCCGCTGATCAATGGGAAATTGATGTACGTTGGACCGATGCCTCGGAATCTCGATGCCTGGGTTGTCCACGATCTCAAGGCATGGGGCAAGTACACGCCGACTCGAGACCCTGAAGGCGTGGACCTCGTTATGAAGGCTTATGAACCCGAGACGAGAATCAAATACCAAATGCGGCGGGGCATTCCTCAACCGAAAGAAGTGAAAAAGAAGCGCGATCGTAAACCGGTCATGTTTTCAATCAGCGTGACGGATTGGGTTACCGGCCGCCTGGTTTGGCAGGCGGACGTTCTCGATCGCAAGCCGAAGAGGAACCAGGCCATGGCGCCGGGCGAAGATGCCGAGATCAGCGCCAGGGGCTTGTCAACCCAGCAGCTTGCGCAGGACATCACCAGGGAACTCCGAAGGTATGCGGACCATCTGGCTTCGCAGCCCGGCGCTCATTAAGGCCCGGCGCTCCATCCGGCAAGTCCGCTTGCCTTCGCGATAAAAGATTGCCCGATCGGAAATTAATTACAGAGCAGATGTTATGAAAATAGCTATTACCGGTTCGACCGGATTGTTCGGCCAGGGACTCGTGCAGGTTATCAGCGGGCGCCACACCGTGTTTTCGGTGGGGCGGGCCGAAGCGGACATCACGAAGTTCGATGAGGTGCGAACGGCATTCCGGAAACTGCGCCCGCAGGTGGTGATCCACGCAGCCGCGATTCCCAGCCCCGACGCCTGCGAAGCCGATCCGGCGCAGGCTTACCTGGTCAACGTCCATGGCACGCGCCATGTGGCCGAAGCTGCGAACGAGATGGGCGCCGCGGTCGCCTATATCTCGAGCGACGCGGTTTTTGACGGCGAGAAGCAGACTCCTTACGCGGAGACCGATCCAACCGTTCCTCCGACCGTTTACGGACGAACCAAATTGCGGGGAGAACGCCTGGTCACCGCCTTGCCCAGGCATTGGGTTTTTAGGGTTTCAGTCCTTTTCGGGCCGGGGAAAACCAACTTTATTGAGAAAGGCCTTCGGGCCATGGCCGCGGGAGAACCGTACAGGGTGGCTTCAGACCAGGTGGGCGGGGCGCTGTCCACTCTGGATGGATCTGAAAAGATTCTGCAAGTGGTGGAGAGCGGGCGCTACGGCCTTTATCATCTCACAAACCAGGGGGCCTGCACCCGCCTTGAATTGGCACAGTACGCGGCGGAGAAAGCCGGGCTGGATCTCAGCAAGCTTAAAGGTGTGCCGTCGGACCAGATGGGCCGCCGTGCCAAACGGCTGAAATATGCCGTGATGGAAATGCGGGCGCTGAAGGAATCGGGGTTTTCTCTGCCGAGGCCCTGGCAGGCTGCGCTGGACGACTACCTCGAGACTTTGCTTCCGCTCTGATCGATTTTACTCCTGCCGGGGCCGACCGCTAATTCCCGGTTTTCGTGAATTCAACATCGTGGCCTGGGAAGATCCGCGTGCCCAGCGCCAGCACTTGTTCACGGTCCAGTCGGGCCTGTTCGCGGTCCCGGGGAATCATGGTCAGGATGCGAATGTCTTCCGTCCGGCTCAGAAAGGCGTCGCCAGCCACAACCGTGGTGGACTCCCCTTCCGGGACGATCACTGAAAGATGGCCCGGCACATGGCCTGACGTAACGAGAACTTCAAGGCCTTCCGGCAGCGGGTGAGACTCAAACCAGCGATACTGCGAAGGTGAACCCAATCGCTTCGGGTCCCACCATCGCAGGGTGAACTTTCGCATCTGATGCAGATGTTCCATGGCCTGTTCGTACTCCAGCATTTGGGGGTAGTATTTCAGAAGCAGCTTCTCCCAGCGCCGGTCATCGAGCAGGTCAGAGTAAAGCGAGCAGCACCAGTCGTAAGATTCCTGGGTGGCATAAAAGACACTGCCGGGAAAGAGTGAATTGTTCAGCACATGGTCGATATGAAAGTGAGTATTGATGACCGCTTCGATGTCGGAGGTTTGGAGACCGCGTTGCCGCAACGCGTCGACAAGCAGATGGGCTTCATGCGGCATGGCAGTGTCCACCACCAGACGGCGGCTTCCATTAGATAGCAGAACCGACGTGGCGCTGCGCCAGCCGCCAGCCAGCAGAGTTTCCGCTTTCCATACCGATTTTTGCATTGCGATCCTTTGAACAGGTCGATTCTATCAGGAAGAGGTGTGGTTTGGACCCGCAAAGAGAGTTTACACGGCAGAATCGCTTTGTGGACGAGATGGACCACGGCGGCCGTTCGGCTGCTTCATGGCCGATTCAACGGCTCCCGGCGCCAGACTTGCATCAGGGTTCCGATGGGCCCAGGTTGCTCTGGAAGTTGCCGGCCTGAGTAGCATGTTCCAGCCGAGCTTCCAACGCTGCCAGGATGTTTGTCCTGGTTACGATGCCTTCCAATTCATCGTTGCTCGAGGCGACCAGAAGGATATGCTGCCCCGGCTGATTCCTCAACAGCCGGAGCGCTTCCATCACATCGCAGCCCTCTGAAACCTTGGTCACCTGTTGCTCCACAACTTCGCGGATGAGAGTTTGTGACCAGAGTCGAGGATCGATTGTCGCCAGCGACCAGATGGAAACGGTGCCCAGCAGCCGGTGGTCGTCATAAACGGGGAAGAAAGTGTGGTGCTGAGGGTCTTTTGCGGCATCTGCCAGTGCCTGTAAGGAAGACGATGCCTGGATGGCCACAACCTGCCGCTGCATCACTTCGCGGACGGGAACATATCCCAGCTCGTGAATTCTCACGCCTTCATGCAGGCGTTGATCGGCGGACACGGAAGCCTCTCCGGAAACAGCATAGGCAATGGCAGCACCCACGAGAGCAGGAATGATATAGCCGTGACCGCCGGTGGCCTCCGCCACAAATACAACGGCCGCCAGGGGAGTCTTGTACCCGCCCGCAATAAAGGCGGCCATCCCGACCGCGGCATAAAGGTCTACGGAGGAACTGTGGACGACGGACTGGCCGAAAGCTGTTCCGAATGAGGCCCCGGTCAGGAACAGCGGCACAAACATGGCGCTGACTCCGCCGCTGCCCAGCGAAAAGAGCGTTGCGGCAAGCTTGAACACTCCAAACAAGGCCAGTTCGATGGTGGTATGACGTCCGAGGAGAACCTTGTCCACAGCTTCGTAGTTTGGCCCGAGGGGGACCAGTGAACCTTTGAAGATGGAGACAAATGCCAGGCCGCACAATCCGGTCAACAGGCCTCCCGTAGCGAGCTTGACCCAGTGGGGAATCGAACACTGAACTGCAAACGCCCGCGCGCTGCGGTAGGTGATGTCGAAGGCCATGGTGATCAGGCCGCAGATGAGTCCGAGGACCGCTGACCAGAACAGGTCTTTCCTTGAAAAGGACGTTGCCCCTGCAAAGTCGAAGAGTGGCCGCGATCCCAGAAATGAGACCAACGTGCCATAGGCGACGACCGAGGCAATGAGGGAAGGGACAAGCGCCTCGTGGGCGAGATCGTCCTTGTATGGCATTTCGAGAGCAAACACAAGTCCGGTCAGGGGAGCGCGGAAAACCGCGGCCATGCCTGCCGCGGCCCCGCTGATCAGCATGATGCGGCGGTCACGTGGCTCAAGGCCAAACCGCCTGAGCCTTGTCCAGAGCCAGGAGCCGATGGCTCCGCCTCCGTAAATGCCGGGCCCTTCGAGCGCCGCGCTGCCCCCCAAGCCAACCGTCGTGATCGCGGCTGCAATCTTCGGCAGGAAAGAGCGCATCTTAATTTCGCCCTGATGCTCATGGTAGGAGCGAATGATTTCTTCGGTGGAGTGCTCATTAGGATCGGGAGTCAAGTGCTGCATGATGAGGCCGGTCAGCACAAATCCCACGAGCAATCCTGGAACGATGACCCAGTGATGGCGAAGGAAGTAGCCCAGCAACGGCGGCCACATCTTATCCAGGATGACGACCACAATTCCCGTGATGAACAAGCCCGTCAGGACGCCGATAACAGGAGCGACAAACAGCCACTTGTGGAGGTCACGGGTATAAGCCGCAGCAAAATCTCGGTGTAGCAGTCCGGCATACTTTCGCATGCGGGCACGTTTCACGAACTTTTCCTTTTGCTCAGACATTGGCGGAATGCAAATGCGGCGGGGGATCAATCCATCGTTTGGGCTGTGCCATGTTCCCGCGGACAGGCCGAATGGGAAGAGCAATACCAGAGTGCACGATCAAGGCAAATTGTTCGGCAGCTACGAAGGAAAGAGGGGAAGCCCCAACGGATTGTCTAATTCGCAACCGTAACATGGTCTATTTTTTTTCGTCGGCACTCTCCGCTGAAGTTTTCTCCGCCATCGCGGCATCAGTGCCGGAAGGACTCAGTATCCCAAGCTGGAACCGCCGGACCTCTCTCTGGTGGAGCTCGGTCAGCCTGGCAAGGATTTTTTCGCCGGCGGGCAAGAGGTAAACGCGCACAACCCGGTGGTCACTTGTGGCATGGTCCTTGCGAACCAACCCGCGGCGCTCGGTGCGCTGGACAAGCCCAACCACGGCGTTGTGGCGCTCCTGCAGGAATTCGGCCAGTTCGGTGATCGTGGCCCAACTCCGGTCCGTAAACCCTGCAATCCCGAGAAGCAGTTGGTGCTGCTGGGGTGTAAGGCCGTTTGACCTGGCGGACTTTTCGCTAAAGCGCAGGAACTTCCGAAGCTGGTAACGGAAATCCGCCAACTGGCGGAGGCCTGGGAGATCGCCGGGCGGCCGCGAAGGGGGCGGAGAGGGCAAATGTTTCACGGGGACAATATATCACAATACGATATAATTGGAAATCGTTGCCGGTCAGGGTTGCAGAATACGTTTTAATGAAGAGGATGGTTGACAAAAACCGTGACGCTGGGCGATTATAAATAGGTTCACCCATATGAAACCAGGGATATAAGACAATTGAAGACGTACATTCAGAAAAAAGAACGAGGAAGAATACACTGGCACGTAGTTGATGCCGATGGGGCTGTGCTGGGGAGATTGGCGGCCCGCACAGCGCGGCTCCTGATCGGGAAAGATTCCCCGGACTGGACTCCGTTTTCGGACCATCGCGAAGGTATCATTGTTATTAACGCTGAAAAAGTGCGCTTGACCGGAAGAAAGCTTGAGCAGAAGTTTTACCGGCACTACACAGGATATCCGGGAGGGCTGAAGGAAACTTCCGCTCATCGGATGCTGGAAACCAAGCCCGAGGAACTGGTGCGCGAAGCGGTCCTTGGGATGCTGCCCAAATCCCGTTTGGGAAGCCGGCTGGCGACACGACTGAAGATTTATGCAGGTCCGAGGCATCCGCATGAAGCACAGAACCCCGTGCCGGCCCGCCTGGCGGTCCAGTGCGATTGAGACATCAAACGATTTTTCCTGAGGAGTTGTTGTGGCTGAGCTGAATCAATTTTGGGGTACGGGCCGAAGAAAGACTTCCGTGGCGCGGGTGAAGATGGGACCCGGCACAGGGAAAATTCAGGTGAATCACCGGCCCTTCGAAGTGTATTTTCCCGCCGAGGCGTTGCGCGCCGAAGTCCGGCAGCCGCTGGTTTTTACGGAAAACGAAGGCAAGTTTGATATCATGGTGAACGCCCGGGGTGGCGGGATTCACAGTCAGGCGGGGGCCGTTAGGCTGGGCATCGCTCGCGCGCTGATCCTTTTTGACCCCGAGTTGCGTCCCCGCTTTCGACAAAGTGATTTCCTTACCCGCGACCCGCGTGCCAAAGAGAGAAAGAAATACGGCCAGAAGGGCGCCCGCAAGCGGTTCCAGTTCTCGAAGCGGTAAAATAGAGATTGACAGGTGTCAGGCGTCTGGGCCCGAGTAACGGGTTCGGGCCAGTGAACGCCCCTGATTTTTTGGTGTTGGAGGAGATTTGCCGAACATCACGATGAAAGAGTTTCTGGAGGCGGGCGTTCACTTCGGCCACCAGACGCGCCGCTGGAACCCCAAGATGAAGGAATACATTTATGGGGAACGCAACGGCATTTACATTATCGATCTCCAGAAGACCCTCAAGCTTTTCAAAGAAGCAACAAGGTATCTTGTTGACCTCGCCCGGAGCGGCAAGGTTGTTCTGTTTGTAGGGACCAAACGCCAGGCGCAGGAGGCCGTTGCTGAAGAGGCCCAGCGGTGCCAGATGTTTTACATTAATCATCGCTGGCTTGGGGGATTGCTGACCAATTTTGCCACCATCCAGAAGTCGATCCAGCGATTGCGCGAGCTGGAAGAGATGAGCAAGGATGGAAGGTATGATCTGCTCACCAAAAAAGAAGTTCAGCGGCTCGAGCGCGAGCGCCAGCATCTGGACCAGAACCTGGCGGGCATCAAGGATATGCCGGGGCTGCCGGACGTTCTGTTTGTGGTCGATTCGAACAAGGAAGAGATTGCGGTGCTTGAGGCCCGCAAGCTGGGCATTCCGGTTGTGGGCGTTGTTGACACCAACTGCAATCCGGACCTTGTCAACTATGTGATTCCGGGAAATGACGATGCGCTCCGTGCGATTCGCCTGTTTACCTCGCGGGTTGCGGATGCCATCCTCGAAGGCCGCCAGCAGGCGATTGAAAAGCAGATGGAAGTAGAAAAGGTTGCGGCGGAGAAGGCTGCTGAGGCGCTTGAGGCCCGGCGGCAGGCCGAAGCGATCGAGGCGGGTGATCTGATCGTCGGAGAGGCGGAAATAGCCTTCGACCCGGCGGATGAGGATTATGAAAAGTATCTGAAGCTGGAAGAGAAACAGGCGGATCAGGATGTTTTGCGGGCCGCGACGACGGATGAGGAAGGCCCCGAAGGGCGCGCCAAGGCTGCGGCTAAGAAGCGGCCGAGGTTTCCCGGCAAATCCCGGGGCCGTCATGGCGAAGAGGGCGGCCAGGATGCCATCGGCCTTGAGAATAAATAGGAATTGAGAGAAGGGTCCTTGGATGGGGTAGGCAGGCTCGGTTACTCTGCCTACCTTTTTCGTGTCTGGAGGGTGAGAAGACAGGATGGCGGTTTCACTGGATGCAGTCAAAAAGCTGCGGGAAATGAGCGGCGCTCCCATGATGGAGTGCAAGAAGGCTTTGGATGAAGCGGATGGCGATCTTGAGCAGGCTTTTACGGTTTTGCGCAAGCGC
>Ga0307374_10015832_pt1 | contig 10093 bp, 2 predicted proteins | sample OX3MG_FD_202532 | JGI IMG/M metagenome (GOLD analysis project Ga0307374, IMG submission 202532) | Soil microbial communities from Risofladan, Vaasa, Finland - OX-3 | ecosystem: Environmental > Terrestrial > Soil > Coastal area > Acid sulfate soil | place: Finland: Risofladan, Vaasa | collected...
GGGCTTGAAGGCGTCCTCGGGCAGCCCTTGCTCCAGCAGAGCGGGAGTGACGCCGAGCAGGGAGTTGCCGACGCGGATGTTCTGATCGAGGAAGGACAGGGGCTTGCCCGGCTCCATCGCTTCCATCCACAGCGACACCTTTGCCAGTTCGGCGGCCATGGGGTTGATGTCCACGCCGTAGATGCAACGGCCAACGACCCGTCGCAGGGCTGCCCGGACCACTGCAGCAGGCGGCTCGGATTCGCCGGTTTCCTCGGCGGCGACCCGCTTGGCGATGCGGCGGGCGGCGGCGACAAGGAAGTGGCCAGAGCCGCAGGCGGGGTCGCAGACGGTGATGTCGAACAGTGCCGCGATGCGTTCGGCTGGGGTTGGCTTACCGGATGCTTCGTCCAGGAGTGGATCCAGGGCCGAGTCGAGCAGGCAATCCACGAGTGACGTTGGCGTGTAATAGGAGCCGGTTTCCTTGCGTTCGTGGCCAGGCAGCGTTTCCAGCGTGTAAGCACGGGTCTCGTCGTTGTAGCGGGGGATCTGCTCAAGCAGGCCCTCGTAGACGCTGCCCAGTTCCTCGGCGCCGCGGTTGCCGACGGCGACCGGGCGGCGCGCGCCGCCTTCGCGTGGTGTCACGATCGCCAGCGCGCGGATTGCGTTGAGCAGGGCCTGGTTGCTGAGCCGGGCGCCGGCCAGTGGTTCGTCGAGGGGGAGTGGGCGGCCTTGCGGGAGTTCGGTTTCGAAGATCCCGCCGATGCCGGGGAGGGCGAGCTGGGGGACGCCGCCTTCGGTGCCGAGGGCGTCGAAGACGACCTGAACGGCTTCGTACAGGTCACCGTGCCGGTCACCGCGGCGGGTACGGGCGAGCTTGCGCAGCCGGGCGGAGGAGAAGTAGGTCTCGTACCGCTGCCGCGCTAGGCGGAGCCGCTGCGCTGTTTCGCCGTCTGGGTCATCGGGTCCTGGGTCCAGCAGTACGTCGCGGTCTTCGGTGACGAACCAGAACAGCAGCCGATAGATCAGGCGCAGCAAGGACCGGTTGAAGTCCTCGATCCGCAGTTCACCGGAGCGTGGATCGAGCCGGGCACGCAGGTGCTGGTTGTCGGGGTGGGACAGGAATCCGGTCCCGAGGTGGGAGATGGCCTGCTCGACGCCGCGCCGTAGCTGGGCCAGGGCACGCTGTCCCTGGTCGGCGGCGAACGCGCGCCATTGCTCCAGGTAGCACGACGCCGGGCCGCTGTCGCCGATGGGGGAGAACCGCGTCGCATGGCACAGGAGGTACATGCAGACGAAGTCGCTGAAGATCTCGCCGTCGAAGATGGCTTCCAGGTCGAACTCGGCGTAGGCCTGGCCGGTCAGGACGGTGGAGTCGCGCAGCAGCCGCAGTACAGAGCCGTTGGACAGCAGTGCCCACAGGAAGTCGTCGGAGCGGTTGAGCAGTTCCTGGAGCATGGCCTGCGGGGGGCGGGCGGTCACTTGGGGTGTCTTGTGGTCCAGATCGGTGCGCCATCCCAGCAGGTGCACGGGAACTGGGCCGAACCGGTGGCTGACGGGGTAGCTCTTCCCGCCTAGTTCGACGCCGCCGTCGGCGGCAAGGTGGGCGAAGCCCAGTTCGCGTAGCAGGATGTGCAGCCAGCGTTCCCTGGTCACGCGTGCGGACGCGGCATCGGATGAGGCGTCTACGCGGGCCTTGAACTCCTGCCACTTTTCCAGCAGGTATTGCCAGACGCGCGATGCCTGCCGTCGGACGGATTCGCCCGGTTCCAGCCCGTAGGTCTGCGCGCCAATGCCGGGGACGTCGGCGTCGCCGGCGTAGATCCTGCCGATGACGTCGGCTGGCAGTAGGCCACCGACGATTTTCAGCGATGCGAAGGTCTCGGTCATCGCGAGCCGCCCTGGGCTGCGGGCAGGTAGACGTAGACGCCCAGGATGTCGGCCGGTTTCTGGGCGCGGACGGCGACCTGGCGGCGCACCCGCTGGCCGACGGCTTCCCGGACGCGCAGGTGCGCTTCGCGCAGCCGTTCAGCCTGATCGTCGGCGATCTGGTCGAGGTGGGCGCGCAGGTGCGGCAGGTCCGCGATGGCACGTTCGGCGAAGTCGGCTGCCTGGTCGGGGGGCACATTGCCACTGGGTGTGGCCGCCAGCAGCGCCTGCACGTCGTCGTCGGGCAGCCATTCGGGTTCGTCGGGGCGGCCGCGGAATGCGAGCACCTGGGCATCCTCGGCCACAACCTGCCGGGGCTCTCCGCGGCCGGGCAGCCCGACATGCATGCGCAGGCGGACCAGCAGCAAAGTGGTTCGCCGCTGCACCGCCGCTGTTCGCATCACACCGCAGCGCCGGGCTGGCCGCAGCCCGGCGGGGAGTGTTGGGTCGAGGGCGCTTTCCAGGACGTAGCGGGCGATCGCGGCGACGTTTGGGTCGGTGCGGTCGAGGCGTGCCGCGCGGGGCGGGACCGGCAGCCCGTTGTGGAAGGGCAGCGGTTCGCGGTGGGCTGGGGTGAGCGCGTCGCGCAAGCCGATGGGCAGCGGGGCGGTGGTGGCGGTGAACCCGTAGGAGGCGTTCGTCACCTCGGCGTCCAGGGCACGCAGCGCCTCGGCGGTGAACACAGCGACCTCATCGCCGGACCCGAGGCTGGCGCGGATTTCAGCCAGTTCGCGGGCGACCTCGCCGGGCTGGATGCCGTACTGGGCGAACTTGGTGCGGGACTGCTTCTCCTGGGCGGCGGCGCTGTCCCATTCGCGGTGCAGGTCGTCGCGCCGTTCGGTGCCGAAGTCGAGGGCGAGTTGCTCACCGGTGTCTTTGGCGAGCAGCAGGCCTTCCAGGATGGCCTGGACCACGTCATCGCTGCGGTCGGGAACGGGCACGGAGATGCCGAGGGCTTTGCGGATCTGTTCGTGCTTGCGGAGCAGGACGTTCAGGACGATGCCATCGATGATGTTGTCGATCCCGTACACCGTGACCGCCCGTACGGTGGTGGCGATCTGGCCGAACCGGTCAACCCGGCCTTCCCGCTGCTCGTGCCGGGTGGGGTTCCACGCCAGGTCATAGTGGACCACTGCCTGGAAATGCTGCTGCAGGTTCACGCCCTCCGACAGGCAGTCGGTCGCCACCAGCACGGGTCGACGGCCTTCGTGGCTGGTCAGCTCTTCGATGCGGGCAACCCGTTCGTCGGGGGGCAGCGTCCCGGTCACTGCGGCTACCGCATAACCAGGCCCGAGCTTGGCGGCCAGGTGGTCGGCGACGTATTCGGCGGTGTCGATGAAGCGGCAGAACACGATCGGGTTGAACCCGTCCAGCAGCAGTTCGGTGACGATCTTGGTTGCCTCGGCGAGCTTGCGGTCCTTGCCGCCCTCCAGTTGCTGGGCCCTGCGGGCGAAGCGCCGCAGCCGTTGCCGCTGCGGGGTGTCACCCTCGGCAGCGTCATCGTCAGCCCCGGCGGCGGCGTCGGCCGACTCGTAGGTCTCCTCGTCGGGCAGGTCGAGGACGGCAGAGCGGCCGAGCTGGTCGGCTTCGTGCACGTCTTCGGCGTCGAGGTTCCTGGCCCGGGTGAGGAGCGTGACCGCGGCCGCCCGGGGCGAGGAGGCGAGTGCGCGCAGCAACGCGAGCGCCGACCAGTACCGCACCCGCTGGCGCACCGGCCCACCACCGGGATCCTGGACGGTCTCGCGCGCATAGGCCAGCACGTCCTGGAAGAGTTCCTTGTACTCGGGAGCCAGCGTGTAGAGGCGTTCCTGGCTGAGCCGGTCCTGCGGGAACGGAGTGTCGGCGAGGAAGGAGCGGATATCGGCGCGGCGGCGCTGCACGAAATGCGCGGCCAGCCGTTCCCGGCCTGCGACCGATTCGAGGTCGACGTAGGCAAGGGGGTCGCCCAGCAGGGCCAGCAGGTTGCGGAATGCCTCGTCCTTGCCGCTGTGAGGAGTCGCGGTGACCAGGATCAGATGCCGCGTGGCGTCGCTGGCGAGCCTACGGACCAGTTCGTGGCGGAGCATCCTTGACCGCCCGCCGGTGCCGTCATTCACACAGGTGTGGGCCTCGTCGATGATCAGCAGGTCGGGGCAGCCGTGCCAGAACTGCTCACGCAGGCCTGGCCGCTTGATGAAGTCGGTGGAGACGATGATGTGCTTGTGCCGGTCGAACAGGGTTTCGCCCTGCAGCAGATCGCGCTCCAGCCTGCGGATGGTGCCAGGCAGCACCAGTTCGGCGTGGATACCGAATTTGGTCGCCAGTTCCTGCTGCCACTGCTCGGCGAGGGCTGGACTGCACAGCACGGCGAGCCCATTGGCGTCGCCTTGCTCCAGCAGTTCGGCGGCGACCAGCGCCGCCTCTATCGTTTTGCCAATGCCCACATCGTCGCCAATGAGGAGCCGCACAGTGTCATGGCGCAGTGCCATCAGCAGCGGCACCAGCTGGTAGGGGCGGGGCTCGACGGCCAGGCGGGCCAGCGATCGGAAGGGGCCCGCGCTGGCGCGAAAGCCAATCCGCAAGGCGGCGCGCAGCAGGCCAGCGCTGACCGCCGTTCCTGCGTCGGTGGGGTCGGGCGGCTGGAAGGCCGCCGAGCTGACCTGCTCCAGAGCCGGGAACACACCGGTCACCTCGTCGTCACCACCGCCGAGCGGTCGCAGCACCAGGAAATCGGGTGCCTGCGACGCGGGTAGCACCACCCAGTCCCGGCCGCGGGCCTGGACCAGGGCGCCAACCTCGAAGCCGGGCGCTTGTGTCGCGGTAGTCGTCACTGCGAACCTTTCCGTCACGCGGTCCCCTCCTGGCCTCGCCGTCATTCAGGAGGCAGTGGCTGCTTCTTGTTCGTCAGGGCGTGCCGAACACGCTGGGGTAGCGGGCGGCGATCGCCGCCCAGGTTTCTTCGCCCCCGACTGTGATGACGCTCCAGCCAAGGTCGCGGAGGTCATCTTGCGCGCGTTCGTCTCGGCCTGAGTTGCCGTCGCTGTGTTCCTGGCCGCTTTCCGGGGCGACGAAGACAGCGGCGTTGCCGTCCTGTAGCCGGTAGATGAGGTCCGGGCGGGCACCGGCGATGTCGGTGTCCACGTCATCGGGCAGCCGGTAGTCGTGGGAGCGCAGCCAGGCAACGAATGCCCCGGCCGAAAGGTTGCCAGGTTCGGGCAGGTCGCTTTGGTTTCCGAGGGCTTCGTGGGCCTGCTCGAACGATGCGTCGGCGAGCTGGAGCATCCAGTCGCGGACCAGGTGCCGGTTGATCATGCCGTGGGCGTTCTGGTTCGCATAAGACAGCAGGCACTCGTAGCAGGCCAGCACGCAGCGTTCGCGTCCTTCTTCGTCTCGGCTGAGGTCTTCGCCGGTGACGGGGTCGAAGTGCATGATCTCCAGCGCGGTCCGGGCGGCGAGCACGAGCGCCTCCGGGTCGTCGACCAGCCGCCGCAGCGCGCCGGCGCCGCCTTCCGCGCTCTCGACCAGCAGCGCCCGGCCCCGGCGATCCGGGTCGGGCAGCATCTCGCTGGCCAGTTCGCTGTCTTCAAGCTGGAAGGTGGCTTCTATGCCGCGTTCCAGCGCGATCGCGGCGGTGATCGCGGTCTCCGGGGCTACTGGCGTGGCCAGCCGGGTGACCAGAATGTTGCGGCGGTCCTCGACATAGGGGATGACCCGCTGGGCGCGTTTGACGTCCTTCGCCGAGTCGAGTTCGGATTCCTCGGGCGTGACGTCCACTTCGGACTCGGTTTCCCGGAGCCATTTACCGGTCGTGATGTCGATCATGTAGCCGTGCACGTCACGGTTGCGGCGGCGGCGCAGGCCGACGTTGGCGCGCCGCACTGTCGCGGAGTCCCCATAGGCGAGGTTCAACAGCGGGCCGTTCTTGCCGGTGACGGTGACGTCGATACGGCCGGGTTTGCTGCCGTGCTGGGCGAACCGGTAGGAGGTCTGCAGCTCGAATCCGGCGCGGCGGCGTTCTTCCTCGTCGGAGGAGATCCGGTCCCGGCGCCGGGTGCGCACCGAGGTGAGGCGCAATAGGGACCGGGTGGTGTCGAGCAGTGGCTGGCCGCAGTTGTCGCACACGTCGATCCCAACCGCTTCGGCGTGCAGGTAGCCGCAGTCGCGGCAGCGCCGGGCGCTGCTGGTGGCCAGGCCTTCCTGACCAGGGTCGGCTGGCGGGAGCTGGACGCTGAATACCTGGTAGCGGGCACCTTCGTGGTAGATCACCGCGCTGGGGCCGAATTCGCTGATGCCGATGAACCGCGGCCGCTGAATGTAGTCGCCGTCGCGGCGCCCGGTCAGGCCGGGAATATAGGCGGCGAGAGGCAGCCGCGGGAAGGAGTAGCCCGGCAGGAACCCTTCGGAGGCGAAGTACCGGTAGGAGTAGAAGTCGGTCTGGAAGTCGGCGGAGTCCTCGTTGCGCAACAGGCTGAGCTGGACACGCGCGTCCCGGGCACGCCTGCTCGCGTTGTCCCGTTCCCTGGCCGGGATGGAGATGTCCACCGAGCGGCGTGACTGGGCGTGGAACTCTTCCAGCGCCACCCGGTACAGGTCCTTCCACCGCTGGCAGGCTTCCTCGAACCGCTGCGGCGCCTGCGCGACGCTGTCCTCGATCCAGTTATGCCGCCACCAAGGCGCCTTCGTGATGTCTTCGAGGGCGCTGCCGAGGAAAGCACGGGCGCGCTGGGCTGACCGCTGCGCTGCTGCCGGATCGGAAAGCCGCTGCCGGACTGTGGTCAGCAGCTCCAGCGTGGGCTGGTCGCCGACGACGTCGAGCAGTTCTGTTAGTGAGCTGTACAGGTCCTGGCCAGTCTCGGCGAGCCAGATCGCGTGGATGTGGGAGCGGAGAAGATCCTCGTTCGCCAGGTCCAGCCGGGGCGGGGCGACCGAGCCGCCCACCATCGCGGTGGGGCGGCGGAAGTAGTACTGGTCGTGCGCGTTCCCGGTGGCACAGTAGGTGACCACCAGCGCGGGCTGCCCGGACCGGCCCGCCCGCCCAGCACGCTGGGCGTAGTTCGCCGGGGTGGGTGGCACGTTCCGCAGCGCGACAGCGCTCAGGGCGTTGATGTCCACCCCGAGTTCCATCGTCGGCGAGCAGTACAGCACCGGCAGCTCGGCTTCACTGAACTCACGCTCCCGTGCCTGCCGTTCATCGGGGGGGACCTGCGCGGTGTGCTCCTTGGAGCGCAGCCCAGCCAGAGTCGCGGCGACGCTGCTGTACAGGTCGCAGAAGAACGGGTTAACCCGCGGCCCCTCCTCGTTGTCGAGGGTGCGCCGCACCCGGTCCTCAGCCCCCGATTTCCCGTCCCCGGGCATCCAGTGGATCACGGCCGCGCGGAGCCGGTAGCCGGGTGTGCCCTCGCTGTCCGCGGGGACAGCCACGGTCAGCAGGCCGGTAGCGCTGAGGACCTCGAACAGGTCAGTGATGATTTCCTGGGCATCCGCGGCGACGAGCTTGATCTTCTGATTGGCGTACTCGCGGATGAGGAAGCGGCCGAACAGGCCGCGCCCGGACACGAAGACATTGTGGCGAGGCAGTCCGCGTTTGCCAGGTCCGGGGAAAGCGATTCCGGCAGCAGGCGGGAGTTCGCGTTCCGGCAAGGACCAGGGCTCTTTGAGATGCTGAGCTGACAGGCGGCGGACCCGGTCGAACCCGTCCTCGCTGAGGGCCTCGACATCGATGGCAAGATTGCGGCGAAGTTCGTCCAGCAGCGCGGATGCGACCTCCTTCCGGTGGTCAGGATCGTCGTCACGTAGGACATGATGGCTGTCTTTCCACGGCCCGGAGTCGGCTGCCACCTCTTCCAGATCCCGGTAGCGGATACGCAGCAGGCCTGTCTGCTCCAAGTTGGGCATGGTCACGCGCCAGCCGCGTTCCAGGTCGAGGTAGAGCCGGTAGCCGATGACCTCGCGCAGGGCACGCCACGCCTCGTCGCGCTGGCTGTACTTCGCGCCTGGATTGCGGGCGAAATCCTCCATGCTCAGGTCCAAGGCCTCCATCACCCGCTGGGCGACGATCTCGTCGGTCAAGCCGTCCGGGGCCTGCGCGAGCGCCCGGTACAGGGCACCTCGCAGCTGGGTCACCTGAACGAAGTCGTTGAAATGCCCCGCCTGCAGGGAAGCGTCCTGACGGTTGTCGACAAACGCCAGCAGCTTCCTGGCCTTCTCGTCCAGGTCCCCTTCCCAGCGGCGCAGCGCCCGCACCACGCTTGCGGTGATCAAAGACATCGCCGAACTGCGGCCCTCGGCCGACAGCTTGGCCAGCTTGGCGAAGTCATTCCCGCGTGCCTGCTCATATGACGCGCGGCAGCGCAGGCAGAACCGGAACGGGCTGGGCACGTACACCGCGTAGGTCCCCTGACCCGGCTCTGCCGCCCGGCCGGTCACATCTACATGCACCGGCTCGGGGAGGGCTTTCATCTTGCCCGGGTCAACGATCTGCCCCTCGGCCTGGTCGAACCTTAGCCACGAGTACGGGAGCCGGCCATCGACGAGCACCTGGTCCAAGGTTTCAGGCCAGGGCTGTTCGTCGCTGATATAGAGGTAGCCGCTCGCGTTGTCCCCGCCGCTCGCGTCGTTGTCCCGGCGGGCCGCATACCGGTGCCCGGCACCGTCTTCAAGCCGGGTGACCGCGAGGTAGTCCTGCCCGCACTCACGGCAGAACGCGGTCGGGACCAGGATGCGCTGCGGGCCGTCGGGGTCACCGCCGGGCGCGGCGATCTGGTAGGTGCTGGTGACGTGACGCTCAGCGGGTGGTTCCAGCGTCACATACACGTTGTCGCCCTTGGACAGGAACTGGTGCACCCGGAAGGCGAACACCGGACGGCCGGTCGCCGGGTTGACCAGGCGTGCCCCCGCCTGGAGCACATCCTTGATCGCCTTCAGGCAATCCTCGCGGTCCTGGCCTGTTTCCCCGGCTAGCAGCCGCGCCGCCTCGGGCAGGGTCGGCGGACGCCGGCGCCGGATGGGTGCCTCTGCCGGTGAGCTCGGCTCGAAGCCGAAGGTCTGCTCAGCCCAGGCTGCCAGCGGGTCGGTCATGAACGCGGCGAACGTGTCGGCGCTGAGTGGCTGGCGGACACGGTCACGCAGCGCCTCCGATGTGATGGCAGCAGGATCGGTGACGCGCTCCAGGGTCTCCCCGATCACATCCTCCGGCTCCACCGCAACACCAAACATCGTGGCCGCTACCTCAGCGACAGTCTGGCGCTGGCGGGCAGCCTCTCCTTCGGTCGTCATTGTGGCCGACGTGCCGATGCACTGAAGATTCGGGTTTGCGCACGCATCGCGCGCGCGGCGGGCCAGCAGCGCGACGTCGGCGCCCTGCCGCCCCCGGTAGGTGTGCAGCTCATCCAGAACCAGGAACTGCAACCCCTGCGCCGCCTCAATAAGCCGGCGCTCCCGTGGCCGGGTCAGCACCAGCTCGAGCATCACGTAGTTGGTGAGCAGAATGTCCGGCGGGTCGGCGATGATCTGCTGCCGGGCTTCTTCGTTCTCCTGCCCCGTATACCGGGCGAAGGTCACCGGCGGCCCTTGCGGGAAGCCCACCCCGAGGAACTTGCCCAGCTCGCCGAGCTGGCTGTTCGCCAGCGCGTTCATCGGGTAGACCACGATCGCCTTGATGCCAGGCCGCCAGCTGCCGTCCGCCTTGGACCGCACCACCCGGTCCACGATCGGGATGATGTAGGTCAGGCTCTTCCCCGACCCGGTACCAGTGGTCAGGACGTAGCTGCGGCCCGCGCGTGCGATCTCGACCGCTTCACGCTGGTGGCGGTGCAGCCGGAGCACCGGACCTTCGGCACCGCCGCTCGCCTGGTCCTTCAAGCGGAAGATCCGCTCGCAATCCCGGTGCAGCAGGCCCGCCTCGACCAGTTCCGTGATCGTCCCACCCGAGGCGAAGTTCGGGTTCAGCGACACCCAAGGATCGGGCCACTGATAGCCCGACTTCATCCGCTCCTCGACATGCGCGCGGATCCGAGCGTCATGAAGGTCGACGAAGCTGCCGGTGTACTCCCGGTAGTCGTCTACAAGCTGGTCACGGACCCCGAAGATGTCCATCTCGCCTCGTATAAAGACACGAACGGTATCGTCTCAGTCACCGTAGCCCGTACTGAGCAGATGGCGCGCGCTTGATGATCTGCATCAGGCTGGTCTGCGATACAGGATGGGG
>Ga0307374_10015833_pt1 | contig 10092 bp, 5 predicted proteins | sample OX3MG_FD_202532 | JGI IMG/M metagenome (GOLD analysis project Ga0307374, IMG submission 202532) | Soil microbial communities from Risofladan, Vaasa, Finland - OX-3 | ecosystem: Environmental > Terrestrial > Soil > Coastal area > Acid sulfate soil | place: Finland: Risofladan, Vaasa | collected...
CCGGCGTCGAGCGGGCGAGGGACGCGAGGGCTCCCGGCGTCGAGCGGGCGAGGGACGCGAGGGCTCCCGGCGTCGAGCGGGCGAGGGACGCGAGGGCTCGGGAAAGGGCGCGCAAGCCGGTGCCGAGGACGGCGCCGGCGGCGCGCAGGGCGACGAGCACGACGGGAGCGCGCGCCCGCAGGGCACGCATCGCGCTGGCGACGGCGGTGGCGACCGAGCGCGCCGCCGAGGCGAGCAGTACGACGAGGGTCCGCAGGGCACCGACGAGGGCCGCGGCCGCGGCCCGCAAGGCGGCGAGCGCGACCGGAGCGCGCGCCCGCACGGCACGCTTCGCCGTGGCAAGGACGGTGGCGACCGAGCGCGCCGCCGAGGCGACCACGCCCGGCACGCTCCGCAGGGCGACGAGCAACCAGCGGACGGCGCGCTGCGAAGCTCCCACGAGCACGGCCGCGAGATCGCCCAGCGCGGCAAGGAGCCACCGGGCGGCGCGTCGTGCGGCCGGCGCGGCGGCGGCCGGCAACGCACGAACGCCGGCCATCGCCGCAGCCGGGAGCGCCGCGGGGGCCGGGATGGCGACCCGGCGCCTGACCTCTCGCCGTGGCGCGGCGGTCGCGGTCCGCGCCCTTGCCGGGGTGGCCGCGGCCCGACCGGCGACCGGCACCTCGCCCAGCGTCTGCAGACGCGCTGCGACTTCCTGCGCAGCCGGTCGGTGGGATGGCACCCGGGCAGTCATGGCTGCGAGCAGCGGCCGCCATTCGCGAGGAACGCGGCGAAGGGCCATGTGGCGCCGGCGGCTGTTGGCGAAGATCGAGTGGGCGTCGCCGTCGCCGAGCGCATCTCCGGTGAGCGCGCTGATCAGCACGACCCCGAGGGCGTAGACGTCGGCGGCGTTGCCGCGGTGGACCGACGGGGAGAGGTCCGCCGCTTCGTCGCCCCAGGGGGAGAAGGTGAGATCGGGCGTGGGCAGGGTCGGATCCGGCACGCTCTCGGCGATCCAGCGGGCCAGTCCCAGGTCAGCGAGGCGACTTGTCCCACGAGCGTCGACGAAGATGTTGACGGGTGTGACGTTGCGGTGGCTACGGCCCGCTCGGTGGACACGCGCGAGCGCGGCGGCGACCTCGAGGCCGACGCGGCGGACGTCTTCGCTGGTCAGCGCTCCGTCGGCGATGCGCCGAGCCAAGGTCTTGCCCCGGACCAGCTCCATCACCAGGTAGGGCCGGTTCTCGACCACGCCGGCGTCCATGATCTGGACGAGGTTCGGGTGGGAGACCCGCATCAGGTCCCGGGCCTCGGCGACGAAGCGCTCGGGGTCGAAGAGGGGCCAGAAGAGCCGGACGGCTACCGCCCGCTCGTCTTGCAGGTCGAGGCCGCGGTAGACGTCCGACACCGCGCCCCGCCCGACACGACGGTCGAGGCGATAGCGACCCTCCAGCGGAGCGCGCGGCTTACTACTCCGCACCATGATTCGCCCTCTTCAAACCGACCCCGTCTCGTTCGCCCACTCCCATATACCCCGAATGAGTCATTCCGCGCCTCCCCCATCGAACGTACGCGCCACCCATCCGCGTTAGGTGTCGCGCCGACGCCTCGCGCCGTCGCTGGTCAGGGCGGTCGTGGCGAGCACGGTCGGCGGCAGGTTGTTCACGCCTCGTGGCGATGATGGACGGTGCTACCGAACACGGGCGGCAGACCCACGGAGTCGCCACTGATCCCGGGGGCCGTCCGCGCCGTTAGGGAGGGCTGATTGGCAGAGGCGGTCAGACCAGGCGACAGGCCGGGCTGGTACCGTCGTGCGACGGAAGGCAGGCCCAGGTTTGACGGCCGTGAGCGTGACCGAGCCGATTCGGGACGCCTGGGGGACGAGAGACCCGTTCCGAGCCCGGCGACAGGGCCCGGCGGAGCGCTGCCGGGAAGGCCGCGTGCGCCCATGATCCCCGAGCTGCAGACCCGGGCGGAGCGCCCACCCCCCGATCTCGGGCGCGAGGACGTCCTCTACGACAGCGCCGAGACCCGCATCTACCGCCTCCACCTCGCCGACGGCGGCAGCGTCATCTGCAAGGAGCCTCGCGGGCCAGGCGCCGCCCAGCGTCTCCGCCACGAACGCGAGATCCTCGAGCGCCTCGAAGGGGTGACTGGCGTGCCGCGCCTCGCGCCCGTGCAGGTTCCGAACGCGATCGCGATGGAAGATGCCGACGCGGTGCCGTTCGCCGGTCCGGATGCGCTCGGGCTCGAGGCCCTCGGGCTCACCGAGCTCGCCCTGGCGGTCGCCGGCATCGTCGCCGCCGTGCACCGCCGAGGCGTGCTGCACAAGGACATCAACCCCTCGAACATCGTCTTCTCCCAACCTGGCGGCCGGCCGCTGCTCATCGACTACCACCTCGCCACGACCTTCGCGGAGCAGCGGCCGACCTTCGTCCACCCGAGCGAGATCGTCGGCACGCTCCCCTACCTCGCTCCCGAGCAGAGCGGCCGCACGGGCCGCTCGACGGACGAGCGGTCCGACCTGTACTCGCTCGGTGCGACCTTCTACGAGCTCGCGACCGGCCGGCCGCCGTTCGGCGACGGCGACCTGCTCCAGCTCCTCCACGACCACCTGGCGCGTGTCCCGACGCCGCCGGCCGAGATCGACCCGCGAATCCCGCCCACCTTGTCGGCGATCGTGATGCGGCTCCTCGAAAAGGAGCAGGATCAGCGCTACCAGAGCGCCGACGGCCTCGTGCACGACCTGTCGCGCCTGCGCGACGAGCTCGCCGCGGGCTGCGACGGCGATTTCGCCCTCGGCGAGCGGGACTTCCCGCTCAGGCTCGCGCCGCCGTCGCGCCTCGTCGGGCGGGAGCCGGAGATCGGCGCGCTGCGAGAAGCCTTCGACGAGGCCATCGCTGGGGGTCGGCGCGGCGTGCTCGTCTCCGGGGCGTCGGGCGTCGGCAAGAGCGCGCTGGTCGACGAGCTCCGCCCGATGGTGACCGCGCGGCGGGGCTGGTTCGTCACCGGCAAGGCCGAGCAGTTCCAGCGCGACTCGCTGTCGGGAGCGGCCTCCAACGCGCTCCGGGCGATCGGACGACTGCTGCTCGCGGAGCCGGAGGCCGAGCTCGCCGCCGAGCGCGAACGGATCCGTTCGGCGCTCGGGCCGAACGCGCCGTTGCTCGCGAACGTGATCCCGGAGTTCGCGGTGCTCCTCGGTCCGTTGCCCGAAGCCAGCACGGGCGACCCCGCCACGGTGCGCGCCCGGCTGCGCAACACCGCGCTCGAATTGTTCCGCACGATCGCGACGGCCGGCCGGCCGATCGTCGTCGTCCTCGACGACCTGCAGTGGGCGACCCCGACCGCCATCGAGTTCGCCGACAGCCTCCTCACCGACGAGGCGCTGCGCCACGTGCTCGTGGTCGGCTCGTTCCGGGACGCCGAGATCGACGCCGTGCACCCGCTCACGGCGGCCATCGCTCGATGGGAGCGGCTCGGGATGGCCCCCCGTCTGCTCCGCCTCGAGAACCTTCCGCCCGCCGACCTCTCGAGCCTCCTGGCCGAGATGCTCCGTCTCCGGCCGGAGGAGTCGGCGCGCCTCGCGGAGGCGATCGGCTCGCGCACCGGCGGCAATCCCTACGACACGGTCGAGCTCGTGAACGGGCTCCGCCAGGATGGCGCTCTCGTCGCCGGAGAGGCCGGATGGTGCTGGGACGAGGCGACGATCCGCCGTTACATCGGTCGGGGTGAGGTCGTCGACCTCATCGCCGTCCGCATCGCCAAGCTGCCACCCGAGGGGCGCGAGCTGGTCGAGATGATGGCCTGCCTCGGTGGCCACATGCATCTCGGGCTGCTGCAGACGGCCGCGGACCGCTCGTCGGAGCAGATCGAGGTCGATCTGCTCGCTCCGTTGGAGGACGGCCTGATCGTCGTCGACGACGGCGGCCATCAGCTGAGCGCCGCGAGCGAGCTGCGATTCCGGCACGACCGCGTCCAGGAGGTCGCCTACGACCGCCTCAGCCCCGAGCGCCGCACCGCCCTGCACGCCATGCTGGCACGGCGGCTCGCCGAGGTGGCGGAGTTCGCCGACGCGGGCTCCGGCCAGTACCTGGCGGCGCTCGACGCGGTGGAGAGCCCGACCGAGCGCCGGCATGTGGCCGAGATGTTCCGCACCGTCGCCGCGACGGCGCTGCGTAGGAGCAACTACGTCATCTCGGAGGGCTACCTCGCCGCGGCGATGCAGCTCCTGCATCCGGTCGCGACCACCGCCGACGACCCGTTGCTGGCGCAGATCGAGACCGATTGGCACGCGGCGCTCTACAGCCTCGGGCGCCACAGCGAGGCCGACGAGATCTACCGCTCGATCGAGCGTCACTGCGGCGACCCGCTCGTGTTGGCCGAAGCGACCTGCAACCAGGTGAACAGCCTCTCCAACCGCGGCCTGCAGCGCGACGCGCTCGACCTCGGCCTGGAGATGCTGGGGCGCCTCGGGCTCGACACTCCCGACGACATGGCGGCCGCCGTGTCCGAGCGCATGGACGCCTTCATCCGCTGGTTCGCTGAGGTGGACGTGGAGCGCGACCTCCGCCGCCCGCCACCGGACGACCCCTACCTGCTCGCAGCGGCCAAGCTCGGCTACCGCCTGCTCGCTCCGGCCTACTTCTGCGACGAGGCGACGCACGCCTGGCTGGTGATGCTGAGCCAGCGGCTGTGGGCCGAGCAGGGCCCGTGCGCGTCGCTCGTCGCCAGCTTGAGCTCGACCGGTTTCTCCACCATCGGGCTGCGCGAGGACTACCGCACCGGCTCGCTCGCCTCACGCCACGCCCTCGCCATCGGCGAGGCGCGTGGCTACGAGCCCGAGGCCTCCTGGGCCCGGTACACCTTCGGGCTGTTCACCTCGCCCTGGCTGGAGCCGCTCGAGGACAGCACCGACCTCGCCCAGCGGGCGCGCGAGGGGCTGCTGCAGGGCGGCGAGCAGCAGTTCGCGACGTTCAGCTACCTCTCGTCGCTGGCAGCGCTGCTCGACTGCTCCCCCACACTCGACCTTCCCGCCGCCGAGATCGACCGGGCTCTCGCCGCGGCCGCCCGCATCGGCCACGACCAGTGCACCGCCTGCTTCCTCTCCTACCGGCAGACGATCCGCGCCATCGCCGGCGACACCCGCTCGCTCACCGACTTCAGCGAGGACAACTTCGACGAGCAGGCGCACCTTGACTCGCTCGGCATCCACCCGATGGCCTACGCGATCCTCCAGGTCCACCACGCCCTCACCGCTGCGCTCGCGGGCGACGAGGACGGGCTGGCGCGCCACTCCGCGGCGGCGCTCGAGATGCTCCCCTTCATCCAGGGCTTCTACGAGGCGGCGCTCGCCCACATGTGGCGCGCGCTCGCCCTGGCCGGGCGCGCCCGGACGGCGGGCGCGGCGGCACGCACGACGCTGCTCGCGGAGCTCGACGGGTGCCGGGAGTGGCTCTCGCGTCGGGCCTCGGACGCCCCCGGGAACTTCCTCCACCTGGTCCAGCTCGTCGAGGCCGAGCGGGCCTGGGCCGTCGGGGACCTGTGGGCTGCCACCCGGCACTTCGACAAGGCGCTCGGCACCGTCGCCTGCCTGCCGCGCCCGTGGCACCGGGCGCTGATCGCCGAGCGCGCCGGCGTGTTCCATACGGCGAACGGGCTCCGACACACCGGCCGCGAGCTCCTCGACGAGGCCTTCGCCCTCTACGCCGCGTGGGGCGCGACGGCAAAGGTGCGCCAGATGGAGGAGCGCTACAACCTCGGCCACGCCCCGGCGGACCTCCACCGGGCCCTCGAGCCCGACCAGACGGTCAGCGTCTCGGTGGACGAGGTCGACATGATCGGCCTGCTGCGGGCGTCGCAGGCGCTGAGCTCGGAGACGACGCTCGGGGGCCTAAAGGCCCGGGTCGTCGAGCTCCTGCGTGAGATGACCGGCGCGACGACGGTGCGCGTCGTGCTCTACGACGCCGACGCGAAGGACTGGTTCCTCTCGACGACCGACGACGAGGGAGGCGAACGGCTCTCGGTCGAGCAGGCCGCGGTGCGCGGCCTGCTCCCACTGTCGGCCTTCCGCTACACCGAGCGCACGGGCGAGGCGCTGCTCGTCTCCGACGCGACCCACGACGACCGCTTCCGGCGGGACCCCTACGTCGCGCAGCTCGACCAGTGCTCGCTCCTCGTCGTGCCGATCCTCAACCAGGGCGAGGCGCTGGCCATCCTCGTGCTGGACAACCGCCTCAGCCGTGGCGCCTTCGCCGCGGACCGTCTCGACGCCGTCATGCTGATCGTCGGGCAGCTCGCGGTCTCGCTGCAGAACGCCGTGCTGTACGACTCGCTCGAGCGCAAGGTCGCCGACCGAACCGAAGCGCTCGAGGTGGCGAACACTCGCCTCGAGGCGCTCAGCATCACCGACCCGCTCACGGGCCTCGCCAACCGGCGTCGGTTCGCGGACGTGCTGAGCGGCGAGTGGCTGCGCTCCTCCCGCACGCACACCCCCCTCGGGGCCGCGATGGCCGACGTCGACAAGTTCAAGGCGTACAACGACCGCTACGGTCACATCGCCGGTGACGACTGCCTGCGCCGCGTCGCCGAGCAGCTGAGCGCATACGCCCGCGACGGCATGGACCTCGTCGCCCGCTACGGCGGCGAGGAGTTCGCCGTCATCTTGCCCGGCGCCGACTTCACGACGACCTTCGAGGCCGCGGAGCGGCTCCGCTCCGCGGTCGAGGCGCTGCGCGAGCCGCACGAGGGCGTCGGCGGCGGCATCGTCACCGTCAGCGTGGGCGTGGCCTCGCTCGTCCCCTCGCCCGGGGCGGCCGGCGAGCAGCTGATCGCGCTCGCCGACGCCCGCCTCTACGAGGCGAAGCGCAGCGGCCGCAACCGGGTCGTCGGCCAGCGAACGCTCTGATCGCGGCGCCGCGCGCCAGTCAACAGCCGCCCGGGGGACCGGGCTCCCCCGGGCCGACGGCGGGATCGTCGACCATGCCGACGACATCCGAGCGCAGCACGGCCCCGAGGTGCACGACGTACCAGACGCCGCGCCAGGAGATGAGCGAGGCGATGCCGAACGAGCGCACCTGCCCGTCCTCTTCGTAGACGAGGCGGGCCCCGGGCTCGTGCCAGTAGCCGATCGAGTTGTAGCAGTAGCCCGGGGGGATCCACTCGGCCTCCCCGCTCGGCACGCTCACGTAGAGGAGGCGGGCCTCCTCGGCCCCCGCACCGAGGAGCGCGTGTGCCGCGGCCAGGTCGAGGCCGTAGTCGGCGAAGAGGCGGCCGACGAAGTCCGACTCCGGGTACGGGATCGACTTCAGCTGCACGTACGCCGCCTCAGGGAAGAACGCCGGGGCGGCGCGCTCGGGCGAGTCGTCCTGCACCCCCTCCCAGAGGTCCCGCATCTCGTCGCGGAACTGCGCCGAAGCGGCGGACGGGAGGACGTCGGTCTGGGGCAGCGAGCCCGGGCCGGTGGTCGTCGTGGTGGCCGGGGCGCTCGTCGCTGGGGCGCTCGTCGCCGGGGGCTCGGTCGGCCGCGTGGTGCTGGCGGGCTGCGTGACCGGGGCGGTCGTGACGGCGCGCGACGTCGTCGTCACCGTCGTGGTGGCGGGCGCCGAGGTGCTCCCGCTCGTCGGCGGGGCGGCGCCGCCGGCGCCGCCGCCGCACGCCGCCGCGAGCAGGGCGAGGGCGGGGAACACGGCGAGTCGCAGCGTGACCGGCACCCGCGGATCATCGCGCCGCACACACGAGCCGCGGCGCGACGGGCCGGGTCGACGATAAGTGGATTCTCATCCTCATCTCACCGGTGCGACAAAGGAGGAGTCGATACTCGTCTACATGCCAGCTTGCACCGAAGGACACGAGCAATGAGCGGGCGCTCCCGGCTCCTGGCGGTGATCGCCACCGGCGGCGCCGTGATCGGCGGCGGCGTCGCCATGGCGAGCGCCCCCGCGCCCGGCTCGCCGAGCTCCGCCGTCAGCACCACGGCGGGGGCGTCGACCACGACGCCGGCGACGACGAGCACGACCCTCGCCACGAACGACGGCTCGGCCGAGGTCCGCTCCGTCGTAGCCGAAGCGCGCCAGCTCGGAGGAGCGATCGCGACGACACGGGAGAAGCTCGCAGCGCTCGAGGCGCGGGCATCCGCTTCGGCCGCCGCCGCGACCGGCGCGGCGCAGAGCCAGATCAACGCCGAGCGCGCCCAGCTCGCCGGCGAGCAGCAGCAGCTCGCCGGCGAGGCGCGCCAGCTCGAGGAGCGCAGCGCCACCATCTCGAAGGAGAGCACCACGCTCCAGCGCGAGGCGGCGGCGCTCCACTCCGCCGCTTCCTCCCGATCGACCACGGCGACGACCACGACCGCTCCTGCCACCCACACGACGACCGGGGCGAGCAGCGCCTCGCACAGTGGCGATGGCTCGAGCGGAGGTGGCAGTGACAACTGAGCAGAAGGCCGGCACGTCCGGGGACGGCCACACCCCCGACGGCGTGATCATGCCGGACGAGCTGCTGGTGGCGCGCCATCGAGTCGCGTCGGATCGGGCGAGGAGCGAGCGAGCCCTGGCGCGGGCACGGAGCCGGCGGCGGATGCTCCCCGCGGCGGTCGTCGGGTCGGCGGTGCTGGTCGGCGCGGGCCTCGCCGACACCTTCGTCCGCTCGACGATCGCCTCGCCCGCGGCAGCGCCGGCCACGACCGGCGCCGGGACGAGCAGTGCCGCTGCCGCCGCTGCCGCCGCCGCGAGCGCCCAGGCTGCAACCGCGCGCGCGAACGCCCGGACGCTGACGCAGGTGGCCCAGGCGCTCGCCGCCGACCAGCGGGCGTTGGCGGCCCTCTCCCAAGCGGCGGCCAAGATCGCCGTGCCCGCTCCGGTCGCCTCCTCGGCATCGGCGGCGCCGGCCGGTGCCGCGGGCACGACCCCGTCGATCCAGCTGCCGAGCATTCCTGCCATCCCGGCAGTCCCTGCGCCCGCCACAGCGCAGCCGGCGTCGACGCCCGCAGCGGCGCCGGCGCCGGCGACCCACGCGACGACGGGTGCGTCCGGTGTCCCTGCGGGTTGACCTCGAGGTGCCCGAGAGCGCGCTCCGCACGCACGTCCCCGCCGTGGCGGACTCGGCGGCGGGCACCGGTGACGAGCTCGTCGTGACGACCCGGGCGATGGCGACGGAGGTGACCGTACGGGTGGCACTCGGCGACGTCCGCGCTGCGCCCGAGGAGCTGCGGCGTGCCGCCGGCAGGGCCCTCGAGGTCTTCCACGTCGTCGAGCGCGCCTGCACGCGCTTTGACCCGACCAGCCCGCTGATGCGGGCCAACGCCGCGCCGGGCCGGTGGCACCGCGTGCCGCCGGCGCTGTTCGCGGCCGTCGAGGAGGCGCACCGCGCCTACGAGCAGACCTCGGGGCGCTTCGACCCGCGGGTGCTGCGCGACCTGCGAGTGCTCGGCTACGACCGCACGCTCCCCTTCGCCTCCGGTGATGCACAGGTGGTGCGCCCCGGGCAGCCGAGCGCGCGACGTCAACGGTCCGGCAGCTGGCGCCCGAGGTTCCACCACGCCGCCGGCGAGCTGCACCTCGGCGGCGAGCCGATCGACCTCGGCGGCATCGGCAAGGGGCTCGCCGTGCGTTGGGCGAGCGCCGCGCTCGCCGCCGTGGCTCCCGACCACCTCGTCGAGGCTGGCGGCGACTGCCACTGCGCCGGCTCGGGCCCGGGCGCCGGCCGGTGGATGGTCGCCGTCGAGGACCCCTTCGGCTCGGCCACGCCGGTCGCCGTGCTCGCGCTCGCGGATCGCGCGGCTACCACCTCGTCGATCCGGCTCCGCCGCTGGAAGCTCAACGGCAGGCCGGTCCACCACCTGATCGACCCGCGATCCGGCCGGCCGGGCGGGGACGGGCTGGTGGCCGTCACCGTCGTCGGCGCGGACCCCGCGACGGCCGAGGTGTGGAGCAAGGTGCTCTTCGTCTCGGGCCGGCGCCGGATCGCGGACGAGGCCCGCCGGCGCGCCGTCACCGCGCTCTGGGTCGACGTGGACGGCGTCCAGTGGACGAGCCCCGGCATGGAGCGCTACGTGACCTGGAGGCGGCCGTGACCGTCGGCGAGCTCGGCCCGGGCTGGGCGGAGCGGCTGCGCGGCGGG
>Ga0307374_10015834_pt1 | contig 10092 bp, 10 predicted proteins | sample OX3MG_FD_202532 | JGI IMG/M metagenome (GOLD analysis project Ga0307374, IMG submission 202532) | Soil microbial communities from Risofladan, Vaasa, Finland - OX-3 | ecosystem: Environmental > Terrestrial > Soil > Coastal area > Acid sulfate soil | place: Finland: Risofladan, Vaasa | collected...
GCACTAGGATGCATAAGGTAACCTTTATGAAACAATCGTTTAAGTGAATGCCAGATTGCCCGTCGAACAGCCCCGCCCCCACCGCCACGTCCTGCCGCTGGCCCTAAGCCCCCTTCCGGAGGCTGACCTGGCCGGCTACTTTGAGGGGCTGGGCAACCCCACCCGCCTGCGGATAGTGGAGCGGCTGGCCCAGGTCAAGGAGGCGCGGGTTTCCGACGTGGCCCTGTTGCTGGGCATCAGCCAGCCCCGGATGTCGTGGCATCTGCGCCTGCTTCGACGGGCCCGAATCGTCACCACCAAGCGCGAGGGGCGCGAGGTTCTCTGCCGCCTCGATCGAGAGTCGATCGCCGCCCGGCTGGCCAACTTCTCCCAGCTTTTGGGAGGGGCGGGGGAGCCAGCGCAAGAGTCCGATCACGAGCCGAGCATTGACCCGGCCCAGAGCACCAGCCAGCCGCTCTCCGGCCCGCGCCGGGAGCGGTCACTTCCAGAGGTGATTTGATGAGTAAGAAAGTGCGGGTGGCGATCATTGGGGTGGGCAACTGCGCCTCGTCCCTCATCCAGGGCGTGGAGTTCTACCGCCACACCGACGCCGAAGAGTATGTCCCTGGCCTGATGCACGTCAACCTGGGCGGCTACCACGTCAACGACATCGAGTTCTCGGCCGCCTTCGACATCGACAAGGAGAAGGTCGGCTTCGATCTCGGCGAGGCGATCTGGCGCGGACAGAACAACACCATCGCCTTCGCCAAGGTGGGCAAGCTGGGGGTGCCGGTACACCGCGGCATGACCCACGATGGGCTGGGCAAGTACCTCTCCGAGGTCATCGTGAAGGCGCCCGGCCCGACCGCGGACATCGTCAAGATCCTCAAGGACACCAAGACCGACGTGGTGGTGAACTACCTGCCGGTGGGATCGGAGATGGCCACCAAGTGGTACACGGAGCAGATCCTGGAGGCGGGCTGCGCCATGGTCAACTGCATGCCGGTCTTCATCGGCCGGGAGCAGTACTGGCGCGAGCGCTTCGAGGAGCGCGGCCTGCCCATCATCGGCGACGACATCAAGTCCCAGGTGGGGTCGACCATCATCCACCGGGTGCTGACGCGCCTCTTCCAGGAGCGGGGGGTGGAGCTGGAGCACACCTACCAGCTCAACTTTGGGGGCAACACCGACTTCCTGAACATGTTGGAGCGGGAGCGGCTGGTCAGCAAGAAGATCTCCAAGACCAACTCCGTGCTCTCCCAGATGGAGCACCCGATCGACACCGATGACGTCCACATCGGTCCCAGCGACTACGTTCCCTGGCTCAAGGATCGCAAGTGGGCCCACATCCGGATGGAAGGCAAGGCCTTTGGCGAGGTGCCCCTGTCAGTGGACCTCAAGCTGGAGGTGCACGACTCGCCCAACTCCGCCGGCATCGTCATCGATGCCGTGCGCTGCTGTAAGTTGGGCTTGGACCGGGGCCTGAGCGGGGCCCTGGAGGGACCGGCCTCCTACTTCATGAAGTCACCGCCATTCCAGGTGTCGGACGAGCGGGCCCACGAGATGACCGAGCTCTTCATCGCGGGCAAGGTCGGGGCGGCCTGCATCAGCGACCCCGAGGCGCCTCTGGCCGGCCCCAAGTCGGCGCCGGCCGACCTGCCGGCGCCACGCGAGCCAGCCCCCGTCGGGACGGACTCCTAGCGGCGGGCTGGAGGCTTCGGAGAGGAGATACCAGCGGTGGTAGACCTGGAACCGGACTCTGTGAGAGGTCGGCCACTGGAGGCGGGCGGTCCCAGAGCAGGAGTTCAGCCGAGCCCTGCCGGGCCGCCCCCGGGGAGCCCTGTTGGGCGCTGGCTCCGGCGGGGAGAGCCGCTCGCGCTCGGCTTCCGGGCGGCGGCGGTGATCACTCGCAGGATCCCGGGCCCCTTGCGCTACCGCCTGGCTGACGTCGGCGGCGGGGCCGCCTTCACCCTGTTTTCGGGGAGGGCGCGGGTGGCCCGGGAGAACTACCTGGTGTTTCGTCCAGGGGACTCTCGGGCCGTCCACCAACTGGCCCGAGCCGCCTTTCGCAACTACGCTCGGACGGTGATCGACTTCCTGGTCCTGGAGCGGTTGCTGGAGCGCCTCAAATCGACCCCTGGCGCGGTCGAAATGGCAACCCTCGAGCGCGCCCTGGCTGCTGGCAGACCAGTGATAGTGGTGACTCCTCATCTCGGGAACTGGGACCTCGGTGCTGCCATCATCGCCTCGGCGGGGCGCCCGGTATACGCGGTGGCCGACCAGTTCGGGCCCCCCGCCGTGGACTCGCTGGTCAGGGCCACCCGTGAGCGGCTCGGGGTGCGCGTGATTCCAACCGGGCCCGCGAGTGCCCGAGAGGCTCTCCGAGCCCTGCGGCGGGGCGATGTCCTCTGCCTGGCGGCGGACATCGACAAAGCCGGGAACGGAATTCCGGTGAATTTCCTGGGGCGCCGGGTCTGCCTCCCGGCCGGCCCCGCCACCCTGGCGCTGCGGACCGGTGCCAGCCTGATCCCGGGCTATGCCCTGCGCCGAGGCAGCCGGGGCCACGAGGCGCGCCTGTTCGAGCCTATCGAGCTCCCCGGCGAAGGCGACGCCGACTCCAGAGTGCAGATGTTGACCCAGCGGATTGCGGACGCCTTCGAGCGCATGATCCAGCTGGATCCCAGCCAGTGGTTCGCGTTCCACCACCAGGTTGGCGGGCAACCATCAGAGGTGCTCCAATGAGGATGGCGGTCCGCTTTCGGGCCAGCCTGCCCCAGCGGGTGCCGGGGCCGGCCCTGGCGGTGCCCGACCCTCGGGAGTCCTGGCTGCCCTATGTGGAGTTGCGAGCGGCGGAGCTCAGCTTGCGGATCATGAGCCGACGGGCGGCGTACTGGGTAACCGCACCCCTGGCCGCCTGCCTGACCGCCTGCTGGCCGTCCCACTGGGACGGATTGAGGGCCAATCTCGAGGTGATCCGACCCGACCTCGGTCGCCGCGAGATGCGGCGGTTGCTCCGCCGCAACGTGCGCAACTTCCTGAAGGCTTGGATCGACGTGCTCCAGATGTCGCACCGGCCCCTGGAGGCGTGGCGCCCCTGGCTCAGGATGCAGGACGTTCACTACCTCGACGAGGCCCGCCAGCAGGGCCAGGGAGTGATCATCGTTAGCCTTCACCTGGGCTCCTGGGAGGCCGCCATCGCCGCCCTCCGGGACCGGTTCACCGGGACCGGCGTCGCCCTGCTGGCGGAGCAGGTGCGCCCGATCCGGTGCTTCAACTGGCTGGTGCGAACCAGGACCAAGGTAGGCTGCCAGGTGATACCGCTCAACGTGGACGCGGCCCGCCGCGGTGACCAGGTCGCGGTTCACCGCTCGGGCGCGGCCGCGGTCCGGCAGATCTACCGGGTGCTGGGCCAGGGCGGGGTGGTCGTCATGGCCATCGATAGGGACCTCCTCGGTACCGGGGTGGCGGTCCCCTTCTGCGGCCGGCGGGCCTCGATCCCACTGGGGGCAGTCGAGATCGCCGCCCGCACGGGGGCTCCCATCCTGCCGGTATCCCTGATCCGCGACCGCGACGACAACTATCTGAGCCGGGCGTATCCTCCGATCCGGATCGAGCGTGACAGTGACCCGGGTCCCGACCTGAGGGCCGCCGCCCGCCACCTGCTGGCCGTGCTGGAGCCGGAGCTGCGCGCCCATCCCGACCAGTGGCATGTGATGCAGCCGATGTTCGGGGAGCCGATGACCGAGGCCGACCTCAAGGCCAGCTCGGCGCCGACCTCAGGGGGCGCCACCCCGTGAAGGTGGGCATGGTCTCGCCATACGACTACCAGCGCCCGGGCGGGGTCGGGGAGCACGTCCGGAACCTGGCCACCGAGCTGCGCTCACGGGGAGTGGAGGTGAAGGTGCTGGCTCCGGCGGCGGGAACCCACCGGACCCCGGTGGAGGGGCTGGTGGCGCTGGGCCGGCCCATCCCGGTTCCCAGCAACGGCTCGGTGGCGAGGATCTCCCTCTCCTTCCACCTCTCTCGACAGATCCGCGAAGTGCTGGCCAGGGAGGCCTTCGACGTCCTGCACATCCATGAGCCCCTGATGCCGGCCCTGCCGGTGACGGTGCTGCGGCTCAACCAGGCCAGCGCCGCGGTGGGGACCTTCCACGCCTACGCCCGCCAGAACCTGGGCTACTACTACGGCCGCCCGATCCTGCGCCGGCAGTTCAAGCGGCTGGACGCTTGCATCGCGGTCTCCGATCCGGCCCGCGCCTTCGTGGCGCGCTATTTCCCGGGCGAGTACACCGTCATCCCCAACGGCATCGACCCCCGCTGGTTCCATCCCGACACCCCGCCGGCCGCCGGGGCGACCCATCCTCGGCGCAAGACGATCCTTTTCCTGGGGCGCCTGGAGGAGCGCAAGGGGCTCTCGACCCTGCTGGACGCCTACCAACTGCTTCGTCAGGTCCGCGCCGACTGCCAGCTGGCGGTGGTCGGTGATGGGGCGCTTCGCCGCGGCTACGAGCGCCGGGTGGAGGAGGAGGGCATCCCCGACGTCCGCTTCTTCGGCTTCATCGCCGAGCGCGAGAAGCCCAGCTACTTCACCGCCGCCGACATCTACTGCGCGCCCAACACCGGCAAGGAGTCATTCGGGGTGATCCTGTTGGAGGCGATGGCCAGCGGGAAGCCGGTGGTGGCGACCGCCATCGACGGCTTCCGGCAGGTCATGACCGACCAGCGGGAGGGATTGCTGGTCCCCCCCGGAGACGAGGGGGCCATGGCTCTCGCCCTCGCCCACCTGCTCGACCAGCCCGACGAGCGGCGCCGGATGGGTGAGGCGGGGCGGGCCACGGCGCTGGGATACGCCTGGCCCCTGGTGGCCGACCGGGTCCTCGAGGTTTACCAAGCGGCGCTTCTGAGGCGCTCCAGTTCTGAGGTGAGTTCACTTGTTCAGCAGACTGCTACAGGCCTCCGTTAGGGCCGCGGCCCAGCGCTTCGCTCGCGCTGTGCAGCTCTCTCGGATCAGCCCCAACCTGGTCACCCTGCTGGGCCTGGTGATCACCTGCGTGGCCGCCTACCTGATCGCGCTGGGCGCCTTTCTGCCAGCCGGAATCGTGCTCTTGGTGGCGGGCTCATTCGACATCCTGGACGGGGCGGTGGCGCGGGCTTCGGGCCGGATCCACCGCTACGGCGCCTTCCTGGACAGCACCGCCGACCGCTACGGAGAGGGGGTGGTGTACCTGGGCCTGCTCTACTTCTTCCTCATCCGCGAGCACCGCGATCTCGAGGTGTTCCTGATCGCGGCCGCCCTGCTGGGCTCGCTGATGGTCAGTTACGTGCGCGCCCGGGCCCAGTCGCTCAACTACAGCTGTGAGGTGGGCTGGTTCGCCCGCCCGGAGCGGGTGGTGGTGACCGTTCTGGGGCTGCTGGTGAATCAGATGACCATCGTGCTCTGGATCCTGGCGGTCGTGACCAACTTCACCGCCCTGCAGCGGATCTTCGCCGTCTGGTCGCAGTACCGGGCGGAGCTTCGCGGGCAGCCCCGGGGCGGCAGTGTCGAGGAGCCGGCCGGGGACGCTTCGCCCGTCTCCCCAACCAAGGCCAGTCGGGGCACCGCGCCCACCTCGCCCGGCGCCGGCTGAGCCTGGGGCCAGCTCGCCAGCGCTCCCTGGGCGGATTCACCGGCAGCGAGCAAGTGGTTCCCACCTTCGTTCGGCCCGGCGTCAGACCTACCATCGAGGTGGATTCGGGGCGTGGGCTCCGAAGTCCCCACGGTGGTCTCGGCCTCGAGGATGTGGGCCGCCGCTGGGCGGGATCAAAGAGGCGTGCGTTGGGCCGAGGGCCGCGCTGCCGGAGGGCATGATGATGGCTGAATATGACTTTGTGGGCCGGGCTGCGATCGTGACCGGGGCTGGCTCGGGGATCGGATTGGCCTGCGCTCACGCGCTCGCCGCCGGGGGCGCCGCGGTGCTGGTTGCCGACGTCGACAGCATCCGGGCGGAGATGGTGGCCGGGCAGATAGTGGCCGCCGGCCAGGTGGCCAGTGCCTTCACGGTCGATGTGACCGATCCTGAGGCGGTCGCGCGCATGGTCGCCGCCGCCACCGCCATGGGGCCATTGCGGATCGCGGTCAACAACGCGGGGATCGGCGGCGAGCAGGCGCCGGTGGCGGAATACAGTCTGGCGGGCTGGCGCCAGATCATGGCGGTCAACCTGGACAGCGTCTTCTACTGCATGCGGGCAGAGATCCCCGCCATGATCGCGGCCGGAGGGGGCTCGATCGTGAACATGGCCTCGATCCTGGGCAGCGTGGGCTTCGCCAGCTCCTCCGGCTACGTCACCGCCAAGCATGGCCTGATCGGGCTGACCAAGACCGCAGCGCTGGAGTATGCCACCCAGGGGATCCGGGTCAACGCGGTTGGCCCTGGGTTCATCGTGACTCCCTTGCTGAGCGACAATCTGGACCCGGCCACCATCGACTTCCTGAGCGCCAAGCATCCCATCGGGCGGATGGGCCAGCCGCACGAGGTTGCCTCCTTGGTGGCCTTCCTGGCCAGCGACGACGCCTCTTTCGTGACTGGGAGCTACCATCTGGTAGACGGCGGCTACACGGCTCAGTAGGAAAGCTGGAGAAGCGGGGTCCTCGTCTGCCTGGCCGTTCGCACGACCGGGCCCGCGGGCGTCACCAACGTGGGGTCCGGCCGGGTCAGCCGCTAGGCGGGCCGCCACCAGGTGTGGAGCGCCGTGTCGCATCCCGGGATTGCCTGGCCACCAACTCGAATCCTCGGAGCTTTCAGGAGAAGCCGGACCTCTGGCGCATCCAAGCGGAACTCCGATTCAGACACAGAGCCTGAAGCAACTGGCGTATGGATGAAAACACCTGGGCTTCCGGATCTCAGTTTTCAGCACAGATAGGTGAATCCACTTGCTCGCGGTGAGTAATTCCCCCATGCCGTTGACTTAGCACACAAGCAGGACTAGCATCTAGCCCGGCCTCCCGTGCGGGCGTCCAGGAACGACTCGCGGTCGCCTTGCGTCAACCCACTACGGGCAGGTCCGGATTGACTCGTCAGACTTGGTTAGCGAGGAGGGCAAGGACAGTGGCGATAGAGATCAAACCGCTCCATGGTGAGGGGCGCACACCATTTGGCCTGAGCGGCCTGTGGGGAGAGCTCATGGCGGAGTTCATGGGCACCATGGTGCTGCTGGCATTCGGAGACGGCGTGGTGGCCATGGCGGTCGCGGGGCTGCCGGGGTCGGGCCGCACAGGGGGGCCTACGGTGATCTTCAACGGCGTCGGCGGGTGGCTGCTGATCACCTGGGGATGGGCATTCGCCGTCGCGCTGGCGGTCTACGTGGCGGGTGGCATCACGGGGGCGCACCTCAACCCGGCGGTGACCCTGGGCCTGGCGGTGCGGCGCAAGTTCCCCTGGAACAAGGTGGTCCCTTACTGGATCGCTGAGGTGGTGGGAGCATTCTTCGGCGGGCTGATCGTATACATGGTCTACGGCCCCGCCATCCAAGCCTTCGACCTGGCGGCCAAGGTGGTGCCGCAACAGGGGACGGCGCTGGCCACCTACTCGATCTTCGCCACCTTCCCGGCGGCCTACTTCCACGGCAGCGCCCTCGGGCCCTTGCTGGACCAGATCGTCGGCACGGCGTTCCTCTTGATCTTCATCTTGGCTCTGACCGACAGCCGCAACCTCTCCCCGGCCGGCAACATGACCCCATTCCTGGTCGGGATCGCGGTCGCCGCGATTGGCATGTCCTTCGGGGCCAACGCCGGCTATGCGATCAACCCAGCTCGTGACTTCGGCCCTCGGATGGTGGCCTGGCTCTTCGGCTGGGGACAGACGGCGTTTCCCGGGACCTATAGCGTGGGGGCGTTCCAATTCTCGAATTACTTCTGGATCCCCATAGTCGGGCCTCTGGTGGGGGCCGTGGTGGGAGTTCTCCTCTACGACTGGTTTATCGGGGATGTCCTGCACGCCCGCCTGAGGAAGCACGAGACCGCCGAGCCTGGTCGCTCCGCGCCCACGGAGTAGGGTGAGGTCAAGAGCATGAAGAAGCTGATCAACGACCCTGAGAACGTGGTCCGCGAGGAGCTGGAGGGGATCGCCGCCGCTCACTCCGACCGGGTCAAGGTTTCCCTGGAGCCCTACTACATCATGCGTGCCGATGCCCCGGTCAAGGGCAAGGTTGCGATCGTCTCCGGAGGTGGCTCCGGTCACGAGCCGATGCATGGTGGATTCGTGGGCAAGGGCATGCTGGACGCGGCCTGCCCCGGGGAGGTGTTCACCTCCCCGACCCCGGATCAGATCCTGGCCGCCACCAAGGCCGTGAGCGGGGGAGCCGGAGTGCTCCACATCGTCAAGAACTACACCGGCGACATCCTCAACTTCGAGATGGCGGCAGATCTCGCCAAGGAGGAGGGCATCGCGGTCGAGGCGGTGGTGACCAACGATGACGTGGCGGTCCAGGACAGCCTGTACACCGCCGGACGTCGCGGGGTCGGCGTCACCGTGCTGGCCGAGAAGATCTGCGGTGCGGCGGCGGAGGCCGGCCGGTCCCTGGCTGAGGTGGCGGAACTCTGCCGCAAGGTCAACGGTGACGGCCGGAGCATGGGCATGGCGCTCACCTCCTGCACGGTGCCGGCGGCCGGCAAGCCCACCTTCGAGTTGGCCGACGACGAGATGGAGATCGGCATCGGCATCCACGGTGAGCCGGGCCGGGAGCGGCGCAAGCTGGCTCCGGCTGACGAGATCGTGGAGGTGTTGGCCACCGCGATCGTGGATGACCTGCCCTTCAAGTCGGGCGACCGGGTGCTGGCCTTCGTCAACGGACTCGGCGGCACCCCGCTGGTGGAGCTCTACATCGCCTACCGGGCGCTGGACCGGTTCCTGAAGGGCAAGGGGATCAAAATCGAGCGCAACCTGATCGGTCCCTACATGACATCCCTGGAGATGGCGGGCTTCTCGATCACCCTGCTCCGGCTCGACGACGAGTTGGTTGGCTACTGGGATGCTCCGGTGAACACCCCGGGTCTGCGGTGGGGCGCCTGAGATGACGCTGGTGGCGGCGGCGCAAGCGACTGGGACGGTCTGCTAGGTGGCCATCAGCTACCCGCAGGCGCTCGACTTCGTCCAGAGGTTCGCCCAGGCCGTCGCCACCGACAAGGAGTACCTGACGGAGCTGGACGCGGCCATCGGTGACGGTGACCACGGCATCAACATGGACCGGGGCATGCGCGCGGTGATGCCCAAGGTGGAAGCACTTCCCGCGGGAGACGTCGCCTCGCTCTTCCGGACCGTGGCGATGACGCTCATCTCCACTGTGGGTGGCGCCAGCGGGCCCCTCTACGGGACGGTATTCCTGCAGTTCGCGACCGCGCTCAAGGACAAGCCGGAGGTCCTGCCCGCCGACTGGGCGGCGGCGGTGGCGTCCGGGGTCGCCGGGGTCCAGTCCCGGGGCAAGGCGATGCCCGACGACAAAACCATGGTGGACGCCCTGCTCCCGGCGAGCCGGGCCCTGAGCGACCAGCTGGCGGCTGGGGCGAGCTTCGATGCTGCCCTGGAGGCCGCCGAGGCAGCCGCCGAGGCCGGTATGAAAGCGACCATCCCCCTGGTGGCGCGCAGGGGCAGGGCCAGCTATCTGGGGGAGCGCAGCGCGGGGCATCAGGACCCCGGGGCGACCTCATCCTGGCTGTTGATGAAGGCGGCGCGAGAGGCGTTCGCGGAGGGGAGCTAAGCCCCAAGTGGGGGACGCCGTCGGGGACGGCGCAAGAAGTAGTCGCAACGGAGGAGGCGTGATGGCCAAGTACGTAGGCGCCCTGGACCAGGGCACCACCAGCACTCGATTCATGATCTTCGATCACTCCGGCAGCGTGATCGCGGTCGACCAGAAGGAGCACGAGCAGATCTTCCCCAAGCCGGGCTGGGTCGAGCACGATGCGATGGAGATCTGGCAGCGCAGCCAGGAGGTCATCGCCGGGGCGCTGGCCAAGGCGGGCTGCTCGGCGGCCGACCTGGCCGCCGTCGGCGTCACCAACCAGCGCGAGACCGCGGTGGTGTGGGACCGCACCACCGGCAAGCCAGTCCACAACGCGATCGTCTGGCAGGACACCAGGAC
>Ga0307374_10015835_pt1 | contig 10092 bp, 9 predicted proteins | sample OX3MG_FD_202532 | JGI IMG/M metagenome (GOLD analysis project Ga0307374, IMG submission 202532) | Soil microbial communities from Risofladan, Vaasa, Finland - OX-3 | ecosystem: Environmental > Terrestrial > Soil > Coastal area > Acid sulfate soil | place: Finland: Risofladan, Vaasa | collected...
CCCGGCGGCCCTCTTCGCCCTAGAGCCGCTGGCTCGGGGGGCGGGCGAGGCCGAAGTGGAGGCCCACGACCAACGGAGTGCCGAGCTGGACCGTTACCGGTTCGGCGCAATCTCAGCTGACGACGCCGATGGTTTCCACCGCGTGGCCTGTCCGGCCGTGTCGGGCAAGGTGCGCTGCCCGAGACGATCCGAATCGATGGCGCTGTCACACGAACGCCCCGAGATCGGCACCCCGCCCGAGGATTCCCCGACGTGTTGCACGCAAAAGACCCTCACCGTCCCCCCGAGCGTCAACGCCAAGTCCAGGCAAAAGCATCCCTATCCAAGCCAGGCCCATCGCCTCTCCTATGGCCGGCGCTCTGCGGCCGAACGTTCCAACTCGACCGTCAAGGACCCCGCCTCCAACGACATCTCACGGGGCTGGTGCCGCCTCATGGGGTTGAGCTCGACGACCTTGATGCTGGCCTGCCTCTTCGTGGTCCGCAATCAGCGGGTCCTGGCCTCGTTCGAAACCCGACAGGCCGAAACCCAGCGGCGCCTGGCCCAAGGACTCCCAGCAAGCAAGCGCCGACGGCGCCGCAAGACCATCGCCGATCTGGTCACGGCCACGGCCAACGCGCCCCCATAGTCCGACGTCGCCTTCTGCGAGCGAATCGACATCGCTTGGATGCGCCGCGACCGCACATCGCACGATGGAGCCCAAAGACCGCAAACACCTATCGGCTACGGTGACATTGCCAAACGTGAAGATGTGGCGCCTTCAAGTGTGAAGACGTCATGGCGCCCCCGGCAGGACTCGAACCTGCGCCACCGCCTCCGGAGGGCGGTGCTCTATCCGCTGAGCTACGGGGGCATGAGCAGGAGACGATCGTAGTCGGCAGGGGTCCGGTACTGGCCGGACACCGGCCCGCTCCCGGCCCGACCATGCCCCGACCCCGTCCCGGGAACGGCGGGAGCTGCCGTATCCTCCTTCCCCATGTCCGCGGATCACGAGGTGGCCAGCGCACCGGTGGAGTGGCATCTGCTCCCGCGTACGGCGACCGCGGGCGCGGACGGGCACCTGCGGGTCGGTGACATCGATCTCCTCGACCTGGTCGCCGAATTCGGGACCCCGCTCTTCGTCTACGACGAGGAGCACCTGCGCCGTGCCTGCCGGGATGCCGTGGAGGCCTGGGGGGACGGGGTGGCCTACGCCACCAAGGCCTTCCTGTGCCGCGCCATGGCCCGCCTGGCCCACGAAGAGGGCATGCACCTCGATGTGGCGTCGGGCGGCGAGCTCCACGTCGCCCTCTCGACCGGGGTCCCGGCCGATCGGCTGGTGCTGCATGGCAACAACAAGTCGGCAGGGGAGCTCTCGACGGCCATGGACGCCGGCGTGGGTCGCATCGTCGTCGACTCGTTCGACGAGATCGCGCGCCTCGGCACGCTCCTCGAATCCGCTCCGGCGCGCCAGGACCGCCCCCGGGTACTCGTCAGGGTGACCCCGGGGGTGGAGGCCCACACCCATGAGTTCGTCCGCACCGGACAGGAGGACACGAAATTCGGCTTCTCGGTGTCCTCCGGCGCAGCGGCCGAAGCGGTCGCCGCCTTGGAGCTCCAGCCAGGTCTTCGACGCCGGCTCGTTCGCGCAGGCGGCCGAGGTGCTGGGTGCCTTCTTCGCTCCGCTGAGCCTGCCCGAGCTGGTGGTCGGCGGCGGGCTCGGGGTGCCCTACGTCAACGGTGAATCTGCGCCGACGCAGGCCGAGTGGGCGCAGGTGACCCGCCAGGCGTGTACCCGCGCCGGGCTGGACGCCGCCACCCGGGTCTCGGCGGAGCCGGGCCGCTCCATCGTCGCCGCGGCCGGGCTCACGCTCTACACGGTGGGCACGGTCAAGCAGTTGCACGGGATACGCACCTACGTCAGCGTCGACGGCGGGATGAGCGACAACCCACGTCCCGTCCTCTATGGGAGCGGGTACGAGGCGTTCCTGCCGCGGGAGGTGGGCGCGGCGCGACCGCAGCCGGTACGGGTGGTGGGGAAGCACTGCGAGAGCGGGGACCTGGTGGTTCCCGACGGCTTCGTGCCCGAGGACCTCCGCGTCGGTGACATCCTGGCCACGCCGGTCACCGGGGCCTACGGCTACGCCATGGCCTCCAACTACAACAAGGTTCCCCGCCCCGCCGTGGTGTTCGTGGCGGACGGCACCGCACGGGTGGTCGTGCGCCGCGAGACCTTCGACGATCTCACGCGCCTCGATTCCTGATCCCTTTTCGCCAAACCGCTGCTCAGGGAGCCTGTACCGTAGGTGGGTGACCGGCGCCAAGGCCAAGCCGCATGAGGCTCCGACCGTGCGTGTCGCCCTCTTGGGCTGTGGCAACGTCGGCAGTGCGCTGGCCGAAATCCTCCTGACCCGCCAGGATGACATCGCCGCGCGCACGGGCATCCACCTCGAACTAGTCGCCATCGCCGTGGCTGACCCCTCCCGTCCGAGGTCCGCGCTCATTCCCGGAGCGCTGATCTGCACCGGGGCCGCCGAGCTGGTCGCCCGTCCTGACGTCGATGTGGTCGTTGAGGTGATCGGGGGACTCCATCCGGCGCACGAGCTCATTGGGGCGGCACTGCGGGCCGGCAAGCCGGTGGTGACGGCCAACAAGGCGCTCCTGGCGGTGTCGGGCGCCGAGCTGGCTGACGTCGCCTCCGCTTCCGGCGTCGACCTCCTCTACGAGGCGGCTGTCGGTGGCGCCATACCGGTCATCCGACCCCTGCGCGAATCGCTGGCCGGTGAGCAGATCGTCCGGGTCATGGGCATCGTGAACGGGACGACGAACTTCATCCTGACCCGGATGGAAGAGGACGGGTGTAGCTACGAAGTGGCGCTGGCCGAGGCCCAGGACCTCGGTCTGGCCGAGCGTGACCCGAGCGCCGACGTCGGGGGACACGATGCGGCGGCCAAGGCGGCGATCCTGGCCGCACTGGCCTTCGGCAGTGACGTGGTCGATGCCGACGTCCACCGGGAGGGCATCACGGCCCTCAGCTCCGCCGACGTGGCCTATGCGAACCACCTCGGCTATGCAGTCAAGCTCCTGGCCGTGGCCGAACTAATAGACGGCGGCCCTGAGATCTCGGTGCGCGTGCACCCGGCCATGGTGCCGCGGGCGCACCCGCTGGCTTCGGTCCGGGGCGCCTTCAATGCCGTGTTCGTCGAAGGTGCCGTCAGTGGCGAGCTGATGCTCTACGGGCGGGGAGCCGGCGGCGGGCCGACGGCCAGCGCCATGCTCGGCGACCTCGTCGATGCCTCACGCAACCTGCGCGCCGGAGCGCCGGCACCGGCGCCCAAGCGCACGAGCGCCACCATTCGGGCCCAGACCGAGATGCGCTCGGCCTTCTATCTCAGCATGGACGTGGCCGACCGACCGGGGGTCCTGGCGGCAGTGGCCAAGATCTTCGGCGATCACAATGTGTCCATCCGGGCCATGGAGCAGGTGGGGCTGGCCGAGGAGGCCCGCCTCATCTTCCTCACCCATGTGGCGCGTGAAGGCGACCTGCTGGCCACCATCGATGAGCTCCGAATGCATCAGGCGGTGGACCGGGTGAGCGGTGTGCTGCGCGTCATCGGCGAAGAAGGTCACGAGGCGTGACCGCGGGCTGGCGCGGCGTGATGGAGGAGTACCGGTCCTTCCTCCCCATCTCCCCAGGGTCACCGATCGTCACGCTGCTGGAGGGTGGCACGCCCCTGGTGCCGGCGCCGCGGCTGTCGGAGCGCGTGGGTGCCGAGGTGTGGCTCAAGGTCGAGGGGGCCAATCCGACCGGATCCTTCAAGGATCGGGGCATGACCATGGCCATCTCCATGGCGGTCGAGGAAGGCGCCAAGGCGGTCGTCTGCGCGTCAACGGGCAACACGTCGGCTTCGGCGGCTGCCTATGCAGCGCGGGCCGGTCTCTCCTGCGTGGTTCTCATCCCCGATGGGCACATCGCGCTCGGCAAGCTGGCCCAGGCCCTGATGCACGGGGCACGGGTGCTCCAGGTGCGGGGGAACTTCGACCAACTGCTCGAGATCGTGCGCGACCTGCCCAATCATGCGCCGGTGACGGTGGTGAACTCGGTCAATCCACACCGCATTGAGGGTCAGAAGACGGGTGCCTTCGAAATCGTCGATGTCCTGGGCGACGCCCCGGACCTCCACTGCATACCTGTCGGCAACGCGGGCAACATTTCGGCGTACTGGCGCGGCTACCTGCAGTACAAGGAGGCGGGCCGGTCCACCAAGTTGCCCCGGATGCTCGGCTTTCAAGCGGCCGGGGCGGCACCCATCGTTCTGGGCCACCCAGTGGAGCATCCCGAGACGATCGCCACCGCCATCCGCATCGGGAACCCCGCCAGCTGGTACGCGGCCACCGCGGCAGCCAGCGAGTCGGGCGGTTCCATCACAGCCGTGACCGATGAGGAGATACTTGAGGCCTACAGCTTCCTGGCCCAGCAGGAGTCTGTGTTCTGCGAAGCCGCGTCGTCGGCGTCCGTGGCGGGGCTCATCAAGAGCGGGGCCCCGGAGGGTTCGAAGGTGGTGTGCGTCCTCACCGGGCACGGACTGAAGGACCCTGACCTGGCGATTCAACAGATCTCCGTGCCCTCGGTCATCGATCTGGATCTGCCGGCAATCCTGGCCGAGGTGGCGCTCTGAGCCTCCGCGTGGCTTTGCGGTCCGATCTTGCCATGTTGGCAATCTCCTTCCGGCCCCGCTAATATGTACATATCCCCGCTGCGCTGTGAGGCGCTCTCCGCGGGAACCAACTGGTCCCGGGATTGTCTTGCGTAGCGGTGATCGGGGGAAGGTTTCATCCCGATGCCTTTCCCCTCCCTGTTTCCCCTCGCCACGCGCGGACATTCCGAGTAGGCGCTAACCCTCTATGGAAGAGGAGCCCGATGACTGCGGAACAGCAGCTCGAACGATCGGTTCTCGAAGGCAAAGAGCGCGACGAACTCAGTGCCATCGCCCAGGCCATGTCGCTCAAGACGACGACCAGGACGAAGAAGGCCGACATCATTGACCAGATTCTTGACGCCACCGGTGTGCACACCAACGGCGACTCCACCAACGGCGACGCCGCCGTCGGCGAGAGGCCGGCCCGCCGCCCTCGGTCGAGCATCGCTTCCACCGGCGGCGGGAGCGGATCAGAGGCCGGAACCGAGGCCGGAACCGACGACACGGCACCAGCGGCGTCCGATGCGGCTCACGCCTCGGCGGAGCTGACGGCGGGGAGCCCTGCGGACACCGCCGACAACAGCCCAGCCGTCTTCGTTGAGCCTCCTGAGCTGTCGGACGGCGCCGACGTCACCGCGCCCCGGCAGAACGGTCAGGGCCAGGGCAACAACCAGGGCAACAACCAGGGCAACCGGAGCCGGCCCAACCAGGGCAACAACCAGGGCAACCGCAACAACCAGAACAACCCGAACAACCAGTCTCAGGGCGACGGCGACATCGGGAACCGGCGCAGCCGCCGGCGACGCGGCCGTGAGCGCGGTGTGGGGGGCGAGCTTCAAGGCGGTGGCGCCCAGGAACAGCCCTACTCGGGCGAGATGGTCGAGGTGAAGGGCCTGCTGGATCTGCGGGACGAGGGCTATGGCTTCCTGCGCTGCGACGGCTACCTTCCCTCATCGAAGGACGTCTACATCTCCATCAGCCAGGCTCGTAGGTTCGCTCTGCGCCGGGGTGACTACCTGGAAGGCGCCTGCCGCCCCGCGTCCAACAACGAGAAGTACCCGGCGTTGCTGCGCATCGACACCGTGTCCGGGCTCGACCCAGAAGTGGCGCGCAACCGCCCCCGCTTCGAGGACCTGACCCCGCTCTTCCCCGACTCCCGCCTGCATCTTGAGATGCAGGACCTGGGGGACAAGGACAATGTCACCGCCCGCATCGTCGACCTGCTGTCGCCCATCGGAAAGGGTCAGCGTGGGCTCATCGTTTCGCCGCCCAAGGCAGGCAAGACCACGGTGATGAAACAGATCGCCCACTCCATAGAGGCCAATAACCCCGACGTGCACCTGATGGTGCTCCTGGTGGACGAGCGGCCCGAGGAAGTGACCGACATGCGACGATCGGTGCGCGGCGAGGTGATCGCCTCCACGTTCGACCGCCCGGCCGACGAGCACACCCAGGTGGCCGAGCTCACCATTGAGCGGGCCAAGCGCCTGGTCGAGGTGGGTCGGGACGTCGTCATCATCCTTGACGGCATCACCCGTCTGGCCCGGGCCTACAACCTGGCTGCCCCGGCCACGGGCCGCATCATGTCCGGTGGAGTCGACTCCGGCGCCCTCTACCCGCCCAAGAAGTTCTTCGGGGCCGCCCGCAATATCGAAGAGGGCGGATCACTCACCATCCTGGCTTCGGCCCTGGTCGAAACCGGCTCGAAGATGGACGAGGTGATCTTCGAGGAGTTCAAGGGAACCGGCAACATGGAGCTGCGGCTGGACCGTCGCCTCTCCGAGCGCCGCCTCTACCCGGCCATTGACGTCAACGCCAGCTCCACCCGCCACGAGGAGCTCCTCTTCGAGAGGGGACAGCTCCAACAGGTGTGGAAGCTGCGCCGGGTGCTCAACGCCCTGGCCAACGACGGCAAGGAAGCGGCCGGCCTTGAGCTGCTCATGGACAAGATCCGCACCACGAACAGCAACGACGAGTTCCTGGCCGAAATTGCCAAGGGCCCGGCCACCTGAGCCGGGGAGCCGGACGAGGAGTGTGGGCGAACCCCTACACTGGACCGACCGAATCGACGTAGGAGACACCATGAAACCCGATATCCATCCTGACTACGTAGACGCCACGGTGAAATGCTCGTGTGGCAACACCTACGTGACCCGTTCCACCAAGGCCGATCTCCACGTCGAGCTGTGCAACGAGTGCCACCCGTTCTTCACCGGGAAGCAGAAACTGGTCGATTCCGGTGGAAGGGTCGAGCGCTTCCAGCGCCGCTATGGCGAGCGCAAGGGCAAGGCGAAGTCGGTCCCGGTCCCGGCCACGGCCACGGCCACGGCCACGACCCCGGAACCGGCCCCAACCCCGACCCCGGAACCGCAGCCGGAGCCGGCAACGGCGTCACAGGAATAAGGCCGGTCGCGATCGGGTCGGGCCGGTACCCGGCCTCCACGTCACGCCCTGCCCGATCCCATGTTCGACGAACGGATGGCCGCGCTCGAAGCGGAATTCAACTCGGTGGAAACCGATCTGGCCGATCCCGTCGCGCTGGCTGATCCTGATCGGTTGCGTGCACTTTCGCGCCGTCATAAGGAGCTGGGCGAAATCGTCAAGGTCTGGCACGATCTGGTGGCCTCCCGGGCCGACGTCGTCACCGGTCGCGAAATGCTCACCGAAGCGTCGGGAGACGAACGCGAGTTGATGCGCCGGGAAGTGGAGGAGGCGGAAGCGTCCGTGGCCGGTCTGGAGGAGCGGATACAGACCCTGCTGCTGCCCAAGGACCCCAATATCGGGCGCAACGTCATCATGGAGATTCGCGGTGCTGTCGGTGGCGATGAAGCCAACCTCTTCGCCCGGGTGCTCTACGACATGTACCTGCGTTACGCCGCCGCCCAGAAGTGGAAGGTCGAGGTCCTCTCCGAGGACGCTTCGGACAAGGATGGCATCAATGAGGCTGTCTTCCTCATTAAGGGAAACGAGGCCTACCTCCGACTGGAACACGAGGGCGGCACGCACCGAGTGCAGAGAGTGCCGGTGACCGAGGCCAAGGGTCGGGTGCACACCTCGACGGCGACGGTCGCCGTGCTTCCCGAGGCAGCCGAAGTGGAGATCGCCATCGATCCGGGCGATCTGAAGATCGACGTCTACCGGTCCACCGGTCCCGGCGGGCAGTCGGTCAACACCACCGACTCGGCCGTGCGCATCACCCACATCCCGACCGGCACCGTGGTCGCCATGCAGGACGAGAAGAGCCAGATTCAGAACCGGGCCAAGGCCATGGTCGTCCTGCGGGCCCGCCTGCTCAAGGCCGAGCAGGACCGACAGTCCGCCGCCATGTCGGAGCAGCGTCGGGGCCAGGTCGGCGCCGGGAGCAGGACCGACAAGATCCGCACCTACAACTTCAAGGAGAACCGGGTCACCGATCACCGGATCAACCTCACGCTCCACAAGTTGGACCAGGTGCTGGCCGGCGATCTGGCCGAACTGACCGATGCGCTCATGGCGGACAAGCGGGCCCGTCAACTGGCCGGCGGGGAGGACGCCGGGTCGTGACCCGGAGCGAGCTGCTGGCCGAGCTGTCGGCCGCACTCGGCGCCCGCCACGAAGCGCGCTTCATCCTCGCCGAGGTGCTCGGCCCCTCACCGGAGTCGTCGGCGCCATCCGTGAGCCCGCGCGCGGTCGCCGTGGCGCGTGCCACGGCCGCACGCCGGAGGAGCGGGGCACCCCTGCAGTACCTGCTCGGGCACTGGGCCTTTCGCACGCTGGACCTCCTGGTGGACCCCCGCGTGCTCATCCCACGCCCGGAGACCGAGCAGGTGGTGGAGGTGGTCTTGGCCGAGATCGCCCACCTGGGAACCGCAGCACCCCTGATTGTGGACGCCGGGACGGGGTCGGGCGCCATCGCGCTGTCGCTGGCCACCGAATTGGCCGCTGGGCCCGCCGCCGGACCCGCCACCGGACCCGCCACCGGACCCGCCAGCGAACCGGACACCGAGTTGCGCGGAGGTGGAATCTGGGGCATTGATGCCAGCACCACCGCGCTGGCGGTGGCCCGACTCAATGTGGCCAGGGTCGCCCGGGATCAGGCGCAGATGCTCCCGGTCACCCTGGTGCACGGGCACTGGCTCCGCGCGCTCCCACCTTCGCTCCGCGGTGCGGTCAGCCTGGTGGTCGCCAACCCTCCCTACGTCTCCGCGGCCGAGTGGGGGGACCTGGCCGAAGACGTCCGGCGCGAACCGGAGGAGGCCCTGGTGGCTGACGGAGGCAGCGACGGTACCCCGGGTCTGGCCGGTCTGGAGACGCTCCTTCATGAGGCACCAGCCTGGCTGTCGCGGCCCGGTGCGGTGGTCATGGAGCTGGCACCGCACCAGTCAACGGCGGCGGCCGGCATGGCCCGTTCCCTGGGTTACGTCGAAGTGCGGGTGGAGCCCGACCTGGCCGGTCGCCCCCGGGCGCTGGTCGGTCGGGTGCGTTGAGCCGCCCGCCCATCATCAGCGGGCGCTCCGGCGTTGCGGTGCGAGGAGCGTTCGGCGCCGGTGCCGACCGGCTGATCGCCGTGCCCGGGACCGGCAGCTACCAACTGGCGGCGCGGAGCGCGTGCGGCGACGCCGTGCGGCGGCTGGAGGCGCTGTCGGGAAGCGAAGCCACCACGCCGGCCCACTATGTCGTCGGCCACCGGGACCAGGCCGCGGCGCTGGTCGGGCCACGGTATGAGGGCCAGTGGTCGGATGACGCCCGGCGCCTGGCCGCCCGTTGCTGGCCCGGGCCGCTCTCCCTGCTCCTGGCCGGCTCGGAAGATCGGGAGCCCGTCCTGGTCAGCATGGCGAGCACGCGCGCACTCCGGCGGCTCTGCCGCGAGAGCGGTCCGTGGCGCGTCGCACCGCTGGCAGAGGTCACCGCAGATGCGGTGGCCGACCATTACTCGGTGTTTGACGTCGCCCTTGTTGCCGACGCCGGGCCCTGCCGCGGGCCGGGCGCCACGGTGGTGGATTGCACCGGGTCCGAGCCGTGGGTCTCCCGGGAGGGGGCACTGCCGGCCAGCTTCATTGAAGCGGCCCTCTTCATGGGCACCCGCCGGAGGTGGTGGTCAGAGGTGCGCTGGCCTACTCGGCCGCCGCGGCCGCCTCCAGCTGGGCGACGTCCAGCTTGACCATCTGCAGCATGGCCTGCATGACCCGATTGGCGCGTGCGGGGTCGGGATCGCTCATCAGCTCGCCCAGCCGATCCGGCACGACCTGCCAAGAGACGCCGAAACGGTCGGTGAGCCAACCACACTGAGCGGGCTCTCCACCCTTGAGCAGCCGGTCCCAGTAGTGGTCGACCTGGTCCTGGGTCGCGCAGTTGATGACAAAGGAGATCGCCGGCGTGAAGTGGTACATCGGGCCGCCGTTGAGGGCCAGGAACGGCCTCCCGTCGATCTCGA
>Ga0307374_10015837_pt1 | contig 10091 bp, 9 predicted proteins | sample OX3MG_FD_202532 | JGI IMG/M metagenome (GOLD analysis project Ga0307374, IMG submission 202532) | Soil microbial communities from Risofladan, Vaasa, Finland - OX-3 | ecosystem: Environmental > Terrestrial > Soil > Coastal area > Acid sulfate soil | place: Finland: Risofladan, Vaasa | collected...
CACCAGCACGACCGCCAGCGTGAAATAATACAGCCATCGATCGGCACCGATGGGCAGGAAAGCGGGCGCATCCGGCTGATCGACGACGATGCCCTGCACCCCGCCGGTCCATCCTTCGAAACCGTGGAATTTCAGGAGCTGCGGCAGCGCCACCGCCGCCGCGAAGGTGACCAGCGCGAGATAAAGGCCTTGCAGGCGCAACGCCGGCAGCCCAAACAGGAAACCGACGACAAAACAGACGCCGCCCGCCGCCGGCAGGGTCCAGTAATAGGCGATGCCGTAGCGCTGCATCAGGATCGCCGTGACATAGGCGCCCAGACCGTAGAAAGCGCCGTGCCCCACCGAGAACTGGCCGCTAAAGCCGGTCAGCAGGTTGAGGCCGAGGATCGCCAGCCCGTAGATCATCACCTGCGTCAACTGGAAGACGACAAAGCCATGGAAGTAGAAGGGCAGCACCACCGCCACCGCCACAACGCCCGCCAGCACCCAATGGCGCGCCGCCGGCCTCGCTCTGCGCGGGGCGGCGCTCGCGACAGCGGCGGCGGGGAACGGCACGGTATCGTTTTGCGGTGTCGTCATACCCGGCTCACTGCGCTGCGGCCAAAGAGACCCGCCGGCCGCACCATCAGCACCGCGACGATCACCACCAGCGCGATCGTCAGCTTCAGGTCGCGGCCGACATAGGGGATGTAGGTGCCAGCCAGATTCTCGATGATCCCGACGGCGAACCCGCCAAGCACCGCGCCGCCCGGGCTCGTCAACCCGCCGAGTACGGCGCCGGCAAAGCCGTAAAGCAGCACCCCGAACATCATGTTCGGATCGAGAAACACGACCGGCGCGATCAGCATGCCGGCGACGGCGCCGATCGCCGCCGCGATACCCCAGCCGAGCGCCGTCATCCAGCCGACCCGGATGCCGACGAGGCGGGCCGATTCGGGATTGTGGGCGGCGGCGCGCATCGCCAGCCCGAGCCGCGTACCCCGGAAGAACAGATAAAGGAATCCCAACAGCAGCCCGGTCACCGCGATCATCCCGGCTTCATGGGCGTCGATCAGCACGCTGCCGAACATTGGCTTGGTGCCGAACGGCGTCGGGAAGGTTTTGATCGTATAATCCCACAAGTAGCCGTCGAGGCTGTTCAAGATGCTGAACAGGGCAATGAAGGCGACGAGATTAGCCAGGATCGACGCGTTATGCAGCGGCTTGAACAGGATCCGCTCGATCACGACGCCGCCGATGAACGACAGGATCACCGTGGCCACAAAGGCCACCCAATAGGGGGTGCCCCAGGCAATCAGCTGCCAGGCGACATAAGCCGAGAACGTCGCCATCTCACCTTGCGCAAAATTGAGGTGGTCGATCGCCAGAAAGATCATCACCACCGCGAGCGCCATGCCGGCATAGATCGCCCCGTTGGCGAGGCCAGCCATCACCTGCTGCAGCAAAAGTTGCATCGCCAGCCTCCGCTCAATAGCCGAGATAGGAGCGGCGGATCGACTCGTCGGCGCCGATCACCGCGGCCGCCGCATCCATCACGACCCGCCCGGTTTCGAGCAGATAGGCGTGTTCGGCCAGGTCAAGCGCCAGGGCGGCATTCTGCTCGACGATCAACATCGCCACGCCCATCTCGCGATTGACCTGGCGCAGGATCTCGAACAATTCCTCGACGATCAGCGGCGCAAGGCCGAACGAGGGCTCGTCGAGCAACATCAGCCGGGGGCGCAGCATCAGCGCGCGGCCGACCGCCAGCATCTGCTGTTCGCCGCCCGACAGCGTGCCGGCTTGTTGCCGGCGGCGCTCCCTGAGACGCGGGAAATGGTCGAAAACCCGCTCGATATCGGTGGCGATCGCGGCCCGGTTGCGGCGGGTGATTGCGCCGAGCTGCAGGTTCTCCTCGACGCTGACGCGCAAAAACGTGCCGCGCCCGTCAGGGACGTGGGCGATGCCGAGGCGCACGATGTCTTCGGTCGCCCAACCGCTGATGCGGCGGCCGTCAAAGCGGATCTCGCCACCTGTGCGCACCATGCCGCACAGCGCGCGCAGTACCGTCGTCTTGCCGGCGCCATTGGCCCCGAGCAGGGTGCGCACATGGCCCTCTTCGATCGCGAACGCAACGTCGAAGAGCGCCTGCTGCTGGCCGTAAAAGGCGTCGAGTCGCTCGACTTCGAGCATCATCGGGCGAGTTCCCCGACAGCCTGATGGCCGGCCCGCTCCTTGCCGGTACCGAGATACGCCTCAATCACGGCCTCGTCCTGCTGGATCGCCGCCGGCGTGCCCTCGGCGATCTTGCGGCCGAAATCGAGCGCGACGACGTTGTCGGACACCGACATCACCAGGTTCATGTGATGCTCGACGAGCAGCACCGTGACGTGGCGCTCGTCGCGGACCCGGCGAATGAGCGCGCCGAGTTCGGCGACCTCACTGTGGTTGAGGCCGCCGGCGGGTTCGTCGAGCAGCAGCAGCCGCGGGTTTCCAGCCAGCGCCCGCGCCAATTCGACGCGCTTGCGCGTGCCGAGCGGCAGCCCTGCGGCGGGGCGCAACGCGACGTCTTCGAGGTCGAGCATGCGCAGCAGCGACCATGCGGCCTCGCTCAGCACCGCCTCCTGCCGGCGCACCCACGGCAGGTGGAGGGTGTCGCTGATGAAATCGCTGCGGCTATGGGCATGGCCGCCGATGCGGACGTTGTCGAGCACCGATTGACCCGCGAACAACGCGATGTTCTGGAAGGTCCGCCCGATGCCGATCTCGGCAATGCGGTGCGGCGCTCGCGCCAGCATCGAGCGGCCTTCGAACAGGATATTGCCGCGATCGGGGGTGTAGAGCCGGCTGACGCAGTTGAACAGGGTCGTCTTGCCGGCGCCGTTCGGCCCGATCAGCCCGAGGATCTGCCCCTCCGCGATATTGAAGGAGACGCCATCGAGGGCGACAATGCCGCCAAAGCGCAGGGCAATATCGCGGATTTCGAGCAGCGGCGCGCGCGCGGGGTCGCGGACGGGCGTCGGCGCAGCCGCGATATCGGCGTTAGCCACAGCCGCCCGTCGATTGCGGTAACGTGCGCGCACCGTCCATGGTGTCTCTTCCCTGTTCCGCCATTACGTCTGGTCGGCGCGACCCTGCCGACCGCAAGTCGGCAAGTCAAGGCGGTATCGCGCGCCGCAGCGTCGAGGCGGCCGCACCGCGCCCGGCCCCGGCGGCGACGTATGCGTCGTGCGCGGCGCCGCTAAAAGCGCTTCAACAGGCGGTCGAGATAATCCAGCTCGATCTGCGGTCGCGAGCGTTCGCCGGCGCGGCGCCGCAATTCGTCGAGGATCTCTCGCGACTTCTGCAGCAGGGTTTTGTCGGGAATTTTGACGTCGCCGAGATCGTAGGCGCCGCCGTTCGACAGCGGGCGTCCGAACGGGTCGCGCTCGCCGCGCTCGGGCGAATCGCGATCGGTCGCGCCGATCTCGCCGCCATTCGGCTGTGGGCCTTGCAGGCGCTGCCGCAATTGCCGGGAAAAGTCGCGCGCGGCCTGCTGCAACTGGTCGAGCGCGTCGGTCTGCGGCGCGATCGCCTGGCCCGGCCGGTCGCGCTGCAACGCGCCGGCGGCGTCGTGCATCGCCCGCTCGGCGCGGCCGAACGGCGCCGGGATATCGCCCAGCCCGTCGGCGAGGTGGCGCATGATCTCGCCGAGCTGATGACGCAAGGCCTCCTGCTGGCCGGCGGCTTGACCCATCTCGCCGACCTGCCCGGAATCGCCCGGTCGGCTGCCCGGTCGGCTGCCCGGCGGCCCCGACTCCACGCTGGGCGGGCCGTCGGTGCCGGGCTGTCCCGGCTGGCGCCGGGCCCGGAAGCTGCGGTCGAGCAGCTGCTGCTGGCGCTGCATCATCTCGTGCAGGTCGTGCATCATTTGCTGCGCCTGGTGGTTGCCCTGCTGCCTCTCGCCGGGGCGGGCGGCGCGCAGGTTTTCCAGCAGGTTCTGCAGCTGCGACAGCAGCTCGCGCGCCTGCTCGCGATTGCCGTTGCGCGCCAACTCGCGGGCGCGGTCGAGCATGTTCTGCAGATCGCGGCTGGTCAGCACCTGTGCCGGGTCGGCCGGGGTCGCCGCCTCGTTCGGGTGCTGCTGCGCCTTCTGCGCCAGCGCCTGCATGTAGCGGTCGAGCGCCTGGCGCAGCTGCTGCATCAGCCGCTCGATCTCGGCATCGGGCGCCCCCTTGGCAAGGGCATCCTGCAGCTGCCGCTGCACCCGGCGCAGGTCGCGCTCGACCAGCGACATGTTGCCGTCCTCGATGCGCAGCGCGGTATCCCACAACAGCCGCTCGACCACCGCGATCGAATCCTTGCCGACCGGCGCGCGCAGCTGGTCCTGCGCGACGCGCAAAGCGAGGTAGACGACGGCGTCGTCGCGGTAGAGCGCCGGCCGCTTGTTGAGATCGCCGAGGATCTCGGCGACCGGCTCGGGGGCCGTCGGATCCTTCACCAGCTCCTTGCGCTGGTCGATGATCGCGCGCGCCACCGGGTTGTGAAAGACCCGCTCGGGCAACACCATCCGCAGCGGCGGGCTTGCGCCGCTCTGGCCGATCGCGTCGGTCGCGGTGAGGCGGATTTCGACCGGCAGGCCGGCCCAGGGATGCGGCGTCAGATCGTGATAGCTGGTCGCCTCGGCCTTTTTCAGGTGCAGCCCCGGCAACGGCAATTCGAGCCGGATCGTCTCGTGCGGATTGCCGCCCTGGCGGCGGATCACCGCCGTGACGCTTTCGACCCCGTAATCGTCCCCGGCCCGGTAATCGAGGCGCAGCGCGGCGCGCGGCGTGGCGGCGGGCGGCCGGGCAAAGGCGATCGTCGGCGGGTTGTCGGCGACGATCTCGATCGGCCAGCGGCCGAGCACCGTGCCGTCCTGGCTCAGCGTCAACCGGGCGCCGCGGGTCAGCGTCGCCTGAAAGCGGAAATTGTGCTTGTCGACCGCAGCAAAATCGCGGGCGGCACGGTCGATCGCGAGGCGCGGCACCGCGTCGCCGCCATGCACCTGCGCCAGCAGGACGCTGCCGGTCGCGACCTTTACCGTCGCGTGGTCGCCTTCCCGCAGGAATTGCGGCGGCAGCCCGGTATATTCGGGCGGCGTCAGCCACAGATCGAAGCTCGTCGCGGCCGCCGCCGCGCCGCCGTCGAGCCGCGGCATCACGGCGCGCGCCAGCCGGTCGCGCCAATCGGCGCCGGCGTCGATCGCGCCGAGCAGCAAGAGGATCGCCAGCACCGAGCGCACGCCCCACGGGTCATGCCGCGACAGCCCGGCTGCCGGCCAGCCGACGCGCAGGCGGCGCAGCGCCGCCGCCATGCGCTCCTGGTGCGCCGCCCACAACGCCGCCGCCGGGCCGTCGAGCGGCGTGCTGGGCTGATCGGCGAGCGCCTGCAGCGGGCGATGCGGCAAGCCGCTCGCCAGCTCGATGCGACGCCGCGCCATCATCCGATCCGGCCAGGCGCCCGGGTCGGCGGCGCGCCAGCCCCAGAGGGCGGCTGCGACCACGGCGATCGCGAAGCCGGCCAGCACGCCGGCGTGCACCCGTCCCGGCAATGCCGGCAGCAGATCGAACAGCGCCAGGATCGCAAAGACGCCGAGGACGCCCAATGTGGGCCCGGCGGCCGGCCACAGCCGCTCCCACACCAGCGCAGCGCGCGCCAGCCGCAACCGCGCCGCAAGGCCGTGTGGCGATGATCCCGGCGGCAATGATCCCGGCGGCGATGATCCCGGCGGCGATGATCCGGGCCTTGGCGGATCGCTCATGCGGCACCTCGCTTGCGCGGCCGATCCCCGGGCCGATCCCCGGGCCGATCCCCCGGCGGCTTCCCCAGGGGATCGGCGAGCGGTTCGGCGAGCCAGTCGGGAATGCTGTCTTCCCCGAGCATTGCGGCATAACTCGGGCGGGGACGGATAACGGCAAACCGCCCGCCGGCCACCAGCACCTCCGGCACCAGGGGCCGGCTGTTGTAGGTCGAGCTCATCACCGCGCCATAGGCCCCGGCATTGGTCAGCGCCACCAGATCGTCGGCGGCGAGCGGTGGCAGATCGCGCGCCGTGGCGAAGGTGTCGCCGGTCTCGCAGACCGGCCCGACGACATCGACCGGCCGCACCACCGCGCCGGGGCCGGGCAGCCGCACCGGCACGATGTCGTGCCAGGCCTCGTACAAGGCCGGCCGGATCAGGTCGTTCATCGCCGCATCGAGAATGACGAACTGCCGGCTCGCGCCTTCCTTGAGGTAGACGACGCGCGCGACCAGCAGGCCGGCCGGGCCGCACAGCACCCTTCCGGGCTCGCAGGCGAGATCGAGATCGAGCCCGCCGAAAGCGTCGCGCACCAGCGCGGCATAATCGCGCGGCTCGGGCGGGGTCTCGGCGTGGTAGCGAATGCCGATGCCGCCACCGAGATCGAGCCGCCGCACGGCCAGGCCGTCGCGGCGCAGCTCGAGGACCAGTTCGGCGAGGCGCGCGAAGGCGGCGCGGAACGGCGCCAGGCTGACCAGCTGCGAGCCGATATGTACGGCGAGTCCGACCGGCTCGATCCCCGGCAATTCGCCGGCGAGGCGGTAGGCGGCGACGGCATCCTCGATATCGATGCCGAACTTGTTTTCGCGCTTGCCGGTGGCGATCTTGGCGTGGGTCAGCGCGTCGATGTCGGGGTTGACGCGGAGCGCGACCCGGGCCGTGTCGCCGCTTGCCGAGGCAATCTCGCTGAGCCGGTACAGCTCGGGGAGCGATTCGACGTTGATCTGATGGATCCGCGCGGCGAGCGCCGCCGCCAGCTCGGCGCCGGTCTTGCCGACCCCGGAAAACACGATGCGCTCGGGCGGGATGCCGGCCGCCAGCGCGCGCCGCAATTCGCCCTCTGAGACGACATCGGCGCCGGCCCCGAGCCCGGCGAAGAGGCGCAGCACGGCGAGGTTCGAGTTCGCCTTGACCGCATAGCAGATCAGCGGAAAGTCGGGCGCGAAGGCCGCGGCAAAGCGGCGATAGCGGGCGGTCAGCGAGCCGGCGGAATAGACATAGAACGGCGTGCCGACCGCCGCGGCGATGCGCGCCAGCGGCACCTCCTCGGCGTAAAGCTCGCCGTCGCGGTAGGTAAACAGATCAGGCACCCGGATAAGTCCTGGGATAGGTGTTGGGGACGCCGGGCGGCGGCTGCGGCGGGCCCTTGCGGCCACAACCGGCGAGCGCAACGGCGACGACGAGCACGACCAGCGCCCAGGCGATCTTGCCTCTCATCGTAAAAACCTCTGGCGCGCGGCAGCGGCCGCTTCACGCACCCGCGCGGGGGCAGTGCCGCCAAAGCTGGTGCGGCTGGCGACCGAGCGCTCGACCGCGAGCGCCTCATAGACCGCCGGGGTGATGGCGGGCTCGACGGCCTGCAATTCGGCGAGCGGCAATTCGGCGAGGGTGCAGCCCCTCGCCTCCGCGCGCTTGACGATCTCGCCGGTGATGTGGTGGGCGCGGCGGAACGGCAGGCCAAGCGCCCGCACCAGCCAGTCGGCGAGGTCGGTCGCGGTGCTGAAGCCGCGCGACGCGGCATCGCGCAGCCGGTCGCGCTCGGGGCGCATGTCGCGCACCATCCCGGCGCTCGCGGCGAGACACAATTCGAGCGCGTCGGCCGCCTCGAACACCGGCACCTTGTCTTCCTGCATGTCCTTTTGATAGGCGAGCGGCAGCCCCTTCATCACCGTCAGCAATGCAATCAGCGAGCCGTTGAGCCGCCCGGTCTTGGCGCGCACCAGTTCGGCGGCGTCGGGGTTGCGCTTTTGCGGCATGATCGAACTGCCGGTGGTGAACGCATCGCTCAACCGGATGAAGCCGAAGGCGTCGCTCGCCCACAGCACGATCTCCTCGGCAAAGCGCGACAGGTGCGTGCCGGCCAATGCTGCCGCGGCAAGAAATTCGATCGCGAAATCGCGGTCCGAGACCGCATCGAGCGAGTTGGCCGCTGGCCGCGCAAAGCCGAGCGCCGCCGCCGTCATCGTACGGTCGATCGGAAAGGCGGTGCCGGCCAGCGCCGCGGCGCCGAGCGGGCACTCGTTGAGCCGGCGCCGGCAATCGGCAAAGCGGCCGCGGTCGCGCCCCAGCATTTCGACATAGGCCAGCAGGTGATGGCCGAACGTCACCGGCTGGGCGATCTGCAGATGGGTGAAGCCCGGCATGACGGCGTCGGCATAAGCGTCGGCCTGGTCGATCAGGGCCGCCTGCAAATCGCGCATCGCCCCCTCGATGCGGTCGATCGCGCCGCGCACCCACAGGCGGAAATCGGTCGCGACCTGGTCGTTGCGCGAGCGCGCGGTGTGCAGCCGGCCGGCGGCGGGGCCGATCAACTCGGCGAGGCGCGCCTCGATATTGAGGTGGATGTCCTCGTTCGCCTCGCTGAAGACAAACGTGCCGGCCGCGATCTCGGCGTGGATTTGCGCTAGACCGCCGGCGATCGCGGCGCCATCTTCGGGCGACAGGATCGCTTGCGCGACGAGCATCGCGCAATGCGCCTGCGACCCGGCGATATCCTCGGCGTAGAGGCGCCTGTCAAAATCGATCGAGGCATTGATGCGGCGCATGATCGCGGCCGGACCGCCCGCGAAGCGGCCACCCCATAACGGGTTCGCCGAGGGATTGCTCTGGTTAGGCACCGTCGCGCTCGTGCTCCTCATTGCGCTGTCGCCGGCTGGCGCCATCGCGCAAGACAGTATGCGGCTCGGCGAGTTTATCCCGGCAACGCCGCCGCAGCCAGCGCCAGCGGTCGCCTTCACCGATGACGCCGGCAAGCCCGCGAGCCTCGCCGATTTCAAGGGCAAGCCGACGGTCGTCAACCTGTGGGCCACCTGGTGCCAGCCGTGCCTGCACGAGATGCCCTCGCTCGTCCGCCTGCAAGCGCATTTCGCCGGCCGGCTCACCGTCGCCGCGGTCGCCGAGGACCATGGCGGCGCCAAGCAGGTCGCGCCATTTGTCGCCAAGCTGGGGCTGACAAAGCTCGCCATCTATCTCGACCCGCAGGCCGCGCTCGGCCACGCCCTACGGGTTCGCGGGCTGCCGACAAGCATCGTCCTCGACGCCGAGGGCAGGGTGGTCGGGTCGGTCGAAGGCGCTGCGGATTGGGGTTCGGCCAAGATGCTCGCGGTGTTGCAGCCGCTGCTGCACAACGGCGCAGGGGCGTTCCAGCACGCGCTCAAGCATGCGGCGCGCTGAGCACCTCGTGGAGGAACTGGCCGCCGTGCTGCAGCCCCTCGGGGTCGATCGCATGCTCGACGCCGGGGCAGGTCAGCGTCTCGACCGGGACCTCGGCAGCGCGCAGCGCGCTTTCGGCCTCGGCCAGCGAGGCGAACGGCACCAGCGGGTCGTCGGTGCCGTGGACCAAGAGGACGCGCGGCCGCGAGCGCAACTCGCCCGGCAGCCGGTCGGCCGCGATCAGCCGGCCGGAATAGCCGAGGATGCCGGCCAGCGGCTTGGCACGGCGCAGCCCGACATAGAGCGACATCATCGTGCCCTGCGAAAAGCCGACCAATGCCGCCTCGCTCGCGTCGAGCCCGCGGCTCTGCAACGCCTCGTCGATGAAGGCGTCGAGCAGCGGCGCGGCGGCGCGCACCCCGGCCAGCATCGCCGATGGGCTGCGGTCCTGCACGCTGAACCACTGGTAGCCGTAGGGCGCCATGTCGCAGGGAAAGGGCGCATTCGGCGAAACGAATTCCGCCTCGGGGACGAGGCGCCCCCAATATTGCTGCAACCCGATCAGGTCGTTGCCGTCGGCGCCGAGGCCGTGCAGCAGAATGACGAGACGGCTGGGCTTGCCGCCGGCAAGCGGCGGGCGGGCGGGACCGGAGAGGGCCATCGGCATCGGGGCGGCCTTTTTTCTGCGGAACGGAAACATCGCCGGCAGGGATAGCCGATCCCACATAAGCCTGTCACCAGCCGATGCTCGCGTTTGTGGCGTGAGGCATCGCAGCCAGGGGGCGCAGCCGCTTGTCTACCGATCCGCCCGGCGACCCCGTCGTCACCCGGTTTGCGCCGAGCCCGACCGGGTATCTGCATCTCGGGCATGTCCGTTCGGCATTTGAGGGCTGGCAGGCCGCGCGCGCGGCCGGCGGGC
>Ga0307374_10015838_pt1 | contig 10090 bp, 7 predicted proteins | sample OX3MG_FD_202532 | JGI IMG/M metagenome (GOLD analysis project Ga0307374, IMG submission 202532) | Soil microbial communities from Risofladan, Vaasa, Finland - OX-3 | ecosystem: Environmental > Terrestrial > Soil > Coastal area > Acid sulfate soil | place: Finland: Risofladan, Vaasa | collected...
CCCGCTGGCCGGTCCCCATGATCCGCGCTGGGGCCCAAGGTTTGTCGACATGACACAGGTTTACGATCGGCGGCTGCGCCGGAACGCTTTGCAGGCCGCGACGGCGCTTCGATTGAAGTGCTTTGAAGGTGTTTACGCAGCGGTGCCGGGGCCGAATTACGAAACCCCAGCCGAGATTCGTGCGCTGAAGCGACTGGGCGCAGACGCGGTCGGAATGTCCACGGTCCCGGAAGCTATTGCCGCCCGGCAGTCAAACATGCGCGTGCTCGCCATCACGCTCATCACCAATCGCGCTGCGGGAATTGGCAAACGGCCGCTTCGCCACGATGAAGTGCTTACCGTGGGAAGCCGCGCCTCGCAGGACCTTGCCCGGCTGCTCGACCGGGTCCTGCCCGGCCTTGTGGACTGACGAGCCGCCCAAACCTGGTTGCGGCGGGCAGAAGGTTCCGGTCCTTGCCGTAACGCCATTTGCGGCGGTGCTGAGGGGCGCAAGGAATGGGTTGCCTGGTGAATTAATGCTTGTGAGGATTTTTAGGCTTGTTGGCTTCTTCCTTCTGCTTGACCAGTTTGAAAGCCATGCTTCGTATGACCTCTGCGACATTCCGATTCAGCGAGAGTTCTTTCAGATCCCGAGTGTTCAAACGGTTAATCAGCGGAAGGCCCACATCGATCGGAGTTCGGGGATTGGAGACAAGGTTGCGGGCAACCCCATAGCTCTTGATGAATTTTCGGTTCGTGGCAATCAGGCGCAGAATTTCTTCCGGCACGTTCTTCATTGTCGCGATGCTTTCCGCTTCCTGATCGGAGAGCTTAGGCGACTGGAGAACGGCTCGGGCCACAATCTTGTTCGAATCGCGCACCAGGAGCGTTCGTTCTTCATGACTGCCCATCAGAGCCGTGTTGATTTTTTCTGCCACGGTCATGTGGTTGATTTTTTGAAACAGCGTTTGGCGATTGGGAGCGAGCGACGAAGCCTCTTCTTCCTCCGCATCTCCAGTTGAGGCGGGTTCGCTTTCGGGCGACTGGCCGGCGGACTCTTTCGCGTTGTTTTGGATCAATCTCCGCAGAGGGTCGGAGAGCGCCGAATTGCCCGCCAGGACTTCCGCCAATTCTTCCCGTTCAGAAATCAGATGACGAACGGCGAATTCGAGCATGGGTGCCGGAGTCGCAGGGTCCGAAAAGACCTGGTTCAGCTCAGTAGGGTTCCAATTTTTGAGAGTTGTGAAAGCCCTGGAGCGCGTAACCTCATCGGGGTCAAGAGAAAGACTGACCAGAATTTCAATTTTCTCTCCCAGAGAAACCGGCAGGTTGCCCTCCGCCGCCTTCCGCCGGATGAGAAGGGGAGCGTTGCCCGCGCGCAGCATTTCCACGAGGGGATGAGGAATAGGTGCCGCCTTAATGGGACCGATTGTTCTTCAGGCTGTCCCAGGTCAGATGAACCTGCTTGACTTCACCCTCGCGCCCCATGGGCTTGAGCGTCTGGCCGTTCAATGTGAGAATCATGCCTTGGGCGTTTCCGGTAAGAACGTCAAAGGAGGCGTCGGCCTTGAAGGTCTTTACCTCGTTAGGATCCATAATACCCTGCATAATCGTTTTGCCATCGGAGTCAATCGCCACCCATGAGCGCTCGGTTGTAGCAATCTGGAGGACCAGCTTACCCCCATAATCCGTGATGGCCGGCAACTTGGGTGGAGCAGCAGCCACCGCGGAAGTTGCGGTCAATACACCCTGCCCGGCAGGCTCGCTTCCTGCCGGCTGCGCGCTGAGGCGGGTCGAGCTTGCGGCCGATTCCGTCTCGGCTGCCGGCGTGGAGACCGAAGTGGCTGGGGAAACTGAAACGTTCGTGTCAGGATGGCTGCCCGGTGAACTCTTTAATGGCGCCACTTGCTGCGTTGCGCTTGCGGGCGTTTGCGGCGGCGTGTGTGCGTGCCGCCAAAGAGCGTAGCCAGCGATCAGCAGGACAACAGCTATTATCCCACCCAGCAGCGTGTGGCGGGAATGCCGATCCCGGCGGGAATAGGTCTTGGGGGGAGAAAGCTGGTCAGAATCGACTTCGCCCCTGGCCCTGGCCGCCAGCCGGTACTCTTCCACAAGAGGGTCTTCGTCCAGCCCCAGGTAGCGGGCATAGGCACGCACAAAACTGCGGTTGAAGATGCCTCCCGGCAATCTTGAAAACTCTTCATTTTCAATGGACTCAAGGAAACGAACACTGATTTTGGTGGCGACAGAGATTTCCTCCAGCGTCACACCGCGCATTTCCCGCTCGCGCCGAAGGTTTTCACCAAAGGAGCCCATCAAAGAAAGCTTTCCGACCACCCTCCCCCTTCTGGCTGTCATCAATGATATTTCCCCGTTGCCAGCACTGTCAATTGTTTCGGCCCCGTGGAACGGACGGAGCCCCAAACAATGCTCCTGACGTTAATTAATCGGAAGTTCCCATAAACAAATTGAAAAAAACAGCCGAAAGAATTACTGAAAACAAGGGAGTCGCCACCTATGAGTCTAAAGACTCTGCCGGAGGCCAGTCTGCGGACAGGCCGATGACAGCAGAAGCTGACAAAATACGTGAACTCGAACAGCAGATCGCGCGCCTTTCGCTCTTTCATGAAGTGGGCAAAGCTGTTGCCTCGACCATCGATTTGCACCAGGTTCTCGAAACCATCATGGAGAAAATCAGCGACTTTCTCCAGCCCGATACCTGGTTGCTGCTGCTGCTGGACGAAAAATCCAACGAGCTCCATTACGAAATTGCCATCGGCGCCGGCACAGACAATCTGAAGGATGTTCAGGTCAAGTTGGGTGAAGGCATTGGAGGCTGGGTTGCCGAGCATGGTGAGGCCGTCCTGATCGAGGATGTCAGGACGGAGCCCCGTTTCAGTTTGGAAAACGAGATATGGGCTCCAGGGGCCCGGTCCATCGTCTGCGTGCCGGTCAAAGGCCGGGAGCGCGTGCTGGGCGTGATCGAACTGGTGAATTCCTCAAGGAATGAGCACTTCGGTGAAAAAGATATTCCTGTTCTGGCCAATCTTGCAGACTACGCGGCCATCGCACTTGAAAACGCCCGCTACGTTCAGCGCATTCACGATCTGACCATCACCGACGATTGCACGGCCCTCTTCAACGCGCGCCATCTCAATTTTGTCCTGGATGCGGAGATCTACCGCTCCACGCGCTACGACTATGAGTTCTCTGTTGTCTTTATCGATCTCGACCACTTCAAGCTGGTGAATGACACGCACGGCCATCTGGTCGGCTCCAAGCTTCTCTGGCATATGGGTAACCTCGTCAAAGGCCACTTGCGCCTGATCGACTACGCTTTTCGCTACGGCGGAGATGAGTTCGTCGTGCTTCTGCCCCAAACCTCAAAGCAGAACGCCCTGATGGTGGTCCGCCGCCTTCGTGAACTTCTGAACTCCAAAGTGTTCCTCGACGAAGAAGGCTTGAAAGTGAAAATGACCGCGAGCTTCGGAGTGGCCTCGTTCCCCACCGACGCGAGGGATCGAAGAGAACTTCTGCGTATGGCCGACGAGGCGATGTACCTGGTCAAGAATACCACCCGGGACAACATTGCTTTGGTCGGCGAAGGTGTGATGAATTAGTGTTCGGGCCGTTCGACGGAGCCTGCATCCTCTAGCTCAAAATCGCGGATTCGCGGGCCTTCTGCTCCCCCGCCGCGCGCGAGCAGGCCGGGAGCCCGGAATGGCCTCCCCGAAACCTCCTCCACCCATCGAATTATGTTCTCTCTCATCGATGGCGAAGATACTAAGCGGGGATCTTCAGATCCGCGGTCCCTCTATTTGCGATCAGTGCCCCTGCCGGGCCATTTCCCGCACGCCCTCGATGAGACGTTCAATCTCTTCGCCTGTGGTGTAGCACGCACAACCGGCGCGAACGAGCCCTTCAACGCCCAGGCCGAGCCGCTCAACGACCGTGGCCGCATAGAAGTTTCCGTGCGAGACGAAAACTCCCAGTCCTGCCAGGCGCCGGGCAACCTCCCTGGCCGCAACGCCCTGCACCGTGAACGCGATCGTTGGGGTTCGTGGTTGCGCGGGCCCGGGGCCGAACACCTTGACGCCGGAGATCCCCGACAATCCTTCCCACATTTCGGCCGCCAGGGCCTGGCCTCGCGCGTCGAGCCCGCCGACCGCAGCCAGGAGCCGCTCGCGCCTGGAGGCTCCCGCAGCCAGTGAAGCGAGGAAGTCCACGGCTGCCGCCGCGCCTGCAATGCCTTCGTGATTCAGGGTTCCCGTCTCCGCCTTCTCCGGCGGCGCGTCAGGAGCAGGAACCAGTTTCGGAAAGTCGATCGATTGCAACAGGTCACTGCGGCCAAACAGAACGCCCAGATGTGGTCCATAGAACTTGTAGGCGGAGCAGGCAAGAAAATCGCAGCTCCAGGCCTTCACGTCCGTGGGCCGATGGGGCGCAGAGTGGACGGCGTCCGCGAAAAGGAGGGCGCCGGCGTGGTGCGCTATTTCGGCGGCGCGGCGGATATCGTTGACCGTGCCCAAGGCGTTGGAGGCCACGCCCATGGCCAGGACCCTGGTCCGCTTGTTGACCTTTTCCTCCAGATCCCGCCAGTCGATCTGGCCCGTTTCGGTATTCATCCTGGCCACGCGGACGTTAACTCCGCGCTCCTTCGCCAGGGCCCGCCACGGATCGACGTTCGCGTGATGGTCCAGCTCCGTGACCACAATCTCATCGCCGGGACCGTAGGACCGGCCGAGCGCCCGCGAAAGGTGGAAGGTCAGCGTGGTCATGTTCGGGCCGAACACGATCTCCGACGGGCTCGCGTTCAGCATGTCCGCCAGGGCCGCGCGCCCGTTGCGGATGGTTACATCCGTCTCATTGCTGCTGGGATAGGCCCAATGGGTGTTGGCGTTGTGATGATAGAGGTGGTCGCTGATGGCCTCGGCCACGGGACGAGGGACCTGCGTTCCGCCCGGACCGTCAAAGTACGCAACCGGGTGGCCATCCTGCCGCCGGTAGAGCGCCGGAAACTGGGCGCGAATTTTCTCCACGGGCTCGATCCCGGCGGGATTTGCAGCAGTGCTCATAAGGACTCCCAGAAAGAAAGTTGCCGGCCGCGCGGTCATGTTGTTATGGCGATGCCGGTCAGATGCGCGCGCCAGCCGGACGCTTCGATTGTAGCCGCTGCCATCCCGCGAAGCGAGAGCGTTCTGTCAGCCCATGACCGAATGCCACGCCTGGCAAAGACCGCGACACCGCCCGGGTGAGGAGTCTTTTCCCGTAGCGCGGATTTTCAGATCCGCGGTTCGTCTGTAGCGCCGGTGTCCTCACCGCCGGCCTTTTGGTGCCACGGGTAGAAACTCCTCGCGGAGACATCTCCATCCAGGCCGCCGTCAGGAACGAGACGTTCCAGCGGAACGTCTCTACAAAGGCTGAAAATCCGCGATGGATCGAAGCCGACGACAGCCCAACCGCGTCGGGCCCGCGGCTAGGCGTCCGCGTAAGCTTCCCCCGCGAGCAGCGATTTCATCCGTGCAAGCCCCTTGGAACCCGCCGCAAGCAGGCAGGCGGCGGCCAGCACCGGACACACACCGGCGACGAGAATCGCCGGTCCGAAATGTTTTTGCGGCCCCAGGATCCATCCTGTAATCACGGGCGCCGCGGCTCCGGCCGCTACGGAAACCGTGTTTAGAAATCCGACCGTCCGCCCCACCATGTTTTTGGGTGACGCATGCTGCGTGATGGTCCAGAAGGTTGAGTTCCCGATGCCCGTCGAGCACAACGAAAAAGTGAGGATGGGAAGCGCCCAGGAGCGGTCCGTCACCAGCAGCAGCAGAATAGCCGCCGTCCCGACATATCCCACCACTCCAAACCACAAACGCGCCCGGAACACTCCGATGCGGGCCGCCACTTTGTCCGCCGTCGCGCCCGCTACGACATTTGCGATGGCCATCGTAAAGAGCGCCGTGGAAAGCACCTTTCCCATGCCCAGCGTGGAGAAGCCACGGGCGAGGATCAAATAACTCGGCACCCAGGTCAAAACGAAATACCAATAATAAGAGGACAGCAGGATGGACAGCGACATGGCCCAGAAGGTTTTGTTGGCCAGCAGCATGCGCCAGGTCCAGCGCCGGGGCTCGGCCAGATCGTCCGCCGCCTTTTTCGCCTGGCGCTCGGCGCGGGTTCCGTCGGAGGGAGCGGCAAACAGCCAGCAGGGCACCCAGACCAGCGCCCCTAATCCGGTAACGGCAAACATCATGCGCCATCCAAATTTGTCCAGCAGAAGGGCTCCCACCAGCACGCCCAGCGCCGGCCCGATGTTCTGGCCCGCAATGTAGATCGAGGTTGGCAGCCCCTGATCTTTGCCCGAAAAATTGCTGCGGATGAAAGAGATGCTGGCCAGCGGAGCGATGGATTCGGCGAGACCCAGCAGCATGCGCAGACCGATGACGTCGCCGGGGCCGCGGCTGAGGGCGATCGAAGCCGAGGCGATCGACCAGACCAGGAAAGCGGCCGTGTAGGCCCGGCGGATGCCGAACCGGTCCACCAGCATGCCGGCCGGGATCTGAAACGCGGCATAAGTCCAGAAAAAGGCGGAGAGCAGCACTCCCATCGTTTCCGGCGTGATTTGGAAATCCTTCATCATCGCCGGCGCCGCAACGCTGAGGTTGCCGCGATCGACATAGTTAATCACGATGGCAACGAAGACAAGCGAGAGGAGAATCCAACGGCGGCGGTTCATGGCGCTGGGTCACCTTTCCAAACGGACCCCGCTGGCCGCGTTTGGAATGGATATCCATCGCGGATCGCGCAGAGCGGCCCTTGAACTCTGCGGCTTTGGGATTCATTCAAATCCATGCTCCCTCCTGGCCCGGCTGGCGCGGACGCATGCATTGTAGCGTCTACCGCCCTGCGAGGCGAGAGGTTCCTGTCATCGCTCTTCTCAGGGATGGGGAAATTTTAACCCTTGCCCTTGCGGCCAGAGAATTTGTAGAGACGTTCCGGTGGAACGTCTTCATTATCGGTCGGCCCGCCAGGGGTTGCCCCACCGGTTGAGCATCTCGCTTATCGGTCAGCCTGCCGGGAGACGCCCCACCGGGGCGTCTCTACAAAGAGGCCCGGGGTTTATGCCCCAAATTGCCGCAGGTGATGGTCTAGGTGGAGGTATCCCAGGCGAAGCCAGTCTGCCTCGGACATTCGGCCAAAGAAGGGATGGGGCGGCCACTTGAAACCACCGGGCCGCCGGGTAAAGCGGTCAATCAGCTTTTTCAGTTCTTTCCTGTCGCTCTCAAATTCTTTGGGCGGAGTGCCGCCGGCCTTGGGGTCCCATTCGGCAGGGCCCCGAACCCCTCGCGGCCAGGGAACCGGAACCCACAGCGCGGCCCAACGGAAAGGTGTGCGGGGAATCCATCGGCTGGCGGGGCGCACCTCCCTTTCGCCCAGGCTTGAGCGGAAGGCGTCCGAAAGGTGGCAAAGCATCTGGTGGGCCGACATTTCGCCCCATCGCCGCTGGCTCGCGGGCCGCACCGCCCGAAGCCGGTTCAGGATTTCAATCTTGTCATTCGGATTGGCAAGCGTCTTCATTCTTCCCTCCGATCATTCGAACCTGAAGTTCACGCGGATGCAGCCGACGGGCCGCCACCTCCTTCACGTCATGAACGATCAGCGAAGCTGAAAAGGGTTAGAACGGCGCGGCGCCACAATGACCCCGCCATCACTGCGGAAAACCACCTTCACGATCTGACCGCCGGCGCCTGACGCCGCGAGGGGCAGGCCGGCAGCGACGGAAAGCGCCCGGCTGGCCATGACGAGCTTCGCGGGTCAGTTGGGCAGCGACCAGATCTGGTTCGGGAGGTTATGTCCGCAGGGCTGCATATCGAGGCTTTGGGGCGCGGTGTCGGGTCCGGCGGCGCTGAGGCACTCATGATCGGCGGCGCTGACGAGGTTGCCCTTCCGCGTGTAGCGCCAGTGCTGGGCACGGGCAGCGCTGCAGGCCTTGAGGACTGCCTTGCCCCCGGCCGCGGCCAGGCACTCGCCGCCGGAGGAGCGCAGCGCGCCGCGCGAGGTGACCGTCCAGCTTTCACCGGCCGCGCCGGCGCAGGCTCCTACGCTTCCCGGGGCAGCCAGGCAGCGGCTGTAACTGTTGATATCGCGATGGCGCTCCGCGCTGATCATGGTGATGGTGCCGGTGCGCGCGGGGCTGCCGCACTTGGAGGAAGGACGAACGCGCCAGATGGCGGTATCGTGAGATGCAACCTCGGCCGGCAGAGAGGCGCGTGCGGATTGCTCTGAACCGTTCCACAGGTCCGTTGCGTCCAGGGTGCAGCCGGGGTTTGCCGCAAAGCCCAGATCGGCGGGTTTCAGATCAACCTTGAGGGGCGCTTCGCCGCGATTCAGCACCGCGACCGCGTCATCGCCACCCGCGAGCCGCTTGAACAGAACGTCCATCACCGGGCTTCGCTCGACCAGCGTAGCCATCCGCCCGAGAGGGTCCTGGTCCACCGCGATGAGCTCTTTGTTGCCAAGAACGGCAACCGCCTGCGGGCTGAGCTTTTCGACGTCGGAACTCAAGATCAGCGGCGCTGACATCATGGACCACAGCGCCATCTGGCTGCGGCTTTCGGCCAGGCTCAGGCCGAAGTCCCCGCCGATGATAAAGTCCGCGTCGTTCCAGTTGCCGGGCTTCTGGAACCGGCCCAGGGGAAGGTTGTAGGCATAATTCCACAGCACGCTCTGGAACCGGGTGAGGCGCGGAAACCGGCGGCGGGAATTCGGGCGGGGAGGGAGCGGGTGCGCATGATAGTTGGAGATGTCAGAGCCTTCACGCCACAACTGGCCGTAATCACCCACCCAGCTCAGCACGTCGTACCACTCCGGTTTGCCCTGGAAATATGCAGGAGCCGATTCGGAGAAGACGATGGGACGGCGCACGGCTTGGAGCGCCGCATGTTCGGCGGCATAGGCCTTGCGGTAGGCCTCGTCCCGGGTCTCGCCGGGCGGTACGTAAACGTTGCAGCCGTCCAGCTTCAGATAATCCACGCCCCAGGATGCGAAAAGTCTGGCGTCCTGCAGAAAGTGGTCCTTGCCGCCACCGTCCGGCTGGCCGCTGCCCGCAAACCGGCCGCAGGTGGCGAAACCGGAATCTTCATAGATGCCGAATTTCAGCCCCAGTCTGTGGATGGCCTCGGCGACCGGCTTCATGCCGTTCGGGAATCGCTGCGGGTCGGCCTGCAGGTTGCCACTGGCGTCGCGGTCTTTCTGCATCCAGCAGTCGTCGATCGTCACCGTGTTAAAGCCGCGCGCGGCGAGGCCGGTTGAAACCAGCGCCCGGGCATTGTCCAGAATGGTCGCGGCCGTGTAGCCGCACTGGTAATGCGCCCAGTCGTTCCAGCCCATCGGCGGAGTGGCCGCCAGCCCTTTGCGGCTGCTGGCAGCCGCGCCAAACCCGGGGACCGCCGTGCCACAGGCGGAAGCCAGAAACAGCAGACACAGAATGACAGAATACCGTCGGCCGCGGCGTGAAGCAGCCGTCAGGCCGGAGTTTTTTTCGCTGATGGAGTCTGCGGCTGCGCCGGTAACTCCGGCGCCGGCAACATTCCGGCCGGTCAAATCAGGGGCGCTAATGCTTTGTCCTGGCAACACGAAGGAACCTCCTGCCTGTACGCATGAATAGCCTTTATAACGATAGACAAGAGTACATCTGCGGCACAGGCCGTTGTCAATCCATTTCCACCCGTCCAGCCCGGCTACCCGCTCCATCCGTCGCACTACGCGTCAGAAAGTGAAGAGGGTTCAGGCCATAATAATGCTTCTGCCGACCTGCCGCATACATTCCAGACTGCGGAACGTCTGCGCCACACGCGGGTAGCTTCTCTGAGCATGGGGCGGGCTGGCGCGTGTCTATTCAACCCAGCATCTTCCGCCGCCAGTCGGTCCGAGGGATGTTCGGCGTCCGATAAAAAGGCGGCAGATCACGCGGGTCCTTGTCCGGCGGCGTCACGCCACTCGTAAGGACGTACCAGTCGAGCATGCGCTCCTGCAGCTTCTCTTTGGCGCCGGCGTAAGCGCGGTCGTGAAAGACGTTGTGAAGCTCGCGCGGGTCTTCCTTCAGATCATAAAACTC
>Ga0307374_10015840_pt1 | contig 10090 bp, 6 predicted proteins | sample OX3MG_FD_202532 | JGI IMG/M metagenome (GOLD analysis project Ga0307374, IMG submission 202532) | Soil microbial communities from Risofladan, Vaasa, Finland - OX-3 | ecosystem: Environmental > Terrestrial > Soil > Coastal area > Acid sulfate soil | place: Finland: Risofladan, Vaasa | collected...
GCGCAAGTGGCGTGACCTTAATGGCCCCTCATGGCCCCTCGAAATTTGGCAACCGGCGGTTTTTGAAGAAGATGCTGGTAGGGGCGGTGGGGATCGAATTATGAACTACTTAAACAAGTCCTACAGATACACGGCGTTGCAGCCGCCCTATCGAGACAATTGGAACAATCGGAACAAATCGGCAGCGCGAAGTGAGCGATGGGATTTGAACCACGCAATCAAATCCTAAGTCCCGTTGAATGTATTTGCTCTTATTCCATCGCGGGCCTCAAAAATCTGGCTGCACTATCGCGATAAAACCTTTGACCGGAATCACGGATTGACGTTACTTGTGGTACAACATCGCAGGGCTCATCTGTCAATTGGAGCCGAGCTGCGAGGCGATTGCCGCGTGACAAACGATTCCCCTACGTTAGGCCACCTCGAATCCCACCTTTGGGAAGCTGCCGACCAATTCCGCGCCAACTCCGGCCTAAGGTCGCAGGAATCCGTCGTGAAGGCGCTCATTTCAATTGCTGGAGCTGTTCAAAGAGGCCTGTTCGATTCGCCTTACGGCTCGAATTCTCCTAAAATCATTTCTAAGGATTGCAATGTCACTTGAGCGCCAAATTGAAGAGCAGTTGATCGAAAAGCTCCAAAGTCTCAAATATGAGTATCGTCAAGATATTCGTGATCGCGATGGCTTGGTAAAGAATTTTCGTGAGAAATTCCAGGCGCTAAATCGAGTTCAGTTGGGGGATGCCGAGTTTGAGCGCCTTCTTGACGAAATCATCACCCCGGATGTCTTCGCCGCCGGCACAATTCTCCGCGAGCGCAACAGCTTCATCCGCGATGATGGCACGCCGCTAAACTACACCTTGGTCAACATTAAGGACTGGTGCAAAAACACATTTGAAGTCGTCAACCAGGTCCGCATCAACACCGACAACAGCCACCAGCGTTACGATGTCATCCTGCTCATCAACGGCGTGCCGGTGGTGCAGATCGAACTGAAATCCCTCGGCATCAGCCCGCGCCGGGCCATGGAGCAGATTGTTGACTACAAAAATGACCCTGGCAATGGCTATACCAAGACGCTGCTTTGCTTCGTGCAGCTTTTCATCGTCAGCAATCGAAGCGATACCTGGTATTTCGCCAACAACAATAGCCGCCATTTCAGCTTCAATGCCGAGGAGCGCTTTCTCCCCGTTTATCAGTTCGCCGCCGAGGACAACAAGAAGATCACGCATCTCGACAGCTTTGCGGAGGCCTTCCTTCCCAAATGCACCTTGAGTCAGATGATCAGCCGCTACATGGTGCTGATTGCCAGCGAGCAAAAGCTGATGATGATGCGTCCGTATCAGATCTACGCAGTCAAGGCCATCGTGGATTGCATCCACGAGAATTGCGGCAACGGCTATATCTGGCACACCACCGGCAGCGGCAAGACGCTCACCTCTTTCAAGGCCTCCACCCTACTCAAGGACAACCCCGACATCGAAAAATGCGTGTTTGTCGTGGACCGCAAGGACCTCGACCGGCAGACGCGGGAGGAATTCAACCGGTTTCAGGAAGGCTGCGTCGAGGAAAATACACACACCGGTGCCTTGGTGCGACGGCTCCTCTCCGACGACTATGCCGACAAGGTGATTGTCACCACCATCCAGAAGCTCGGCCTGGCCTTGGACGAAAACAGCAAGCGCAACAAGGAAAACAAGAAGCAAGGCAAGGCCACCTACAAGGAACAGTTGGAACCGCTACGCCAAAAGCGCATGGTGTTCATCTTCGACGAATGCCACCGCTCGCAATTCGGCGACAACCACAAGGCCATCAAGGAATTTTTTCCAAACTCACAGCTTTTCGGGTTCACCGGTACGCCGATCTTCGAGCAGAACGCCACCTATCAGCAAATAGATGGTCAGCAGGCCTCACTCAAGACCACTGCCGACATCTTCCAGAAGGAACTCCACGCTTACACTATTACCCACGCTATTGACGACCGTAATGTCCTGCGCTTCCACATTGATTACTACAAACCGGATGGCAAAAACGTGCCCAAGCAAGGTGAGACGTTGGCAAAACAAGCCATCGTCGAGGCGATTTTGGACAAGCACGACGCCGCCACCGGCGGACGCAGGTTCAACGCAACTCTGGCTACCGCCTCTATCAACGACGCCATCGAATACTTCAATCTGTTCAAGTCGCTACAGGACGAAAAAAAGAAAACAGACGCCGCCTTTCAACCGCTGAGCATCGCCTGCGTGTTCTCGCCGCCCGCCGAGGGCAACAAGGATGTGCAGCAGATTCAGGAAGACCTGCCACAGGAAAAAGCCGATAACGAACAGCAACCGGAGAAGAAAAAGGGTGCGCTCAAGGCCATCATCGCCGACTACAACACCCGCTTTGCCACCAATTACAGCATCAACGAATTCGATCTCTACTACCAAGATGTGCAAAAGCGCATCAAAGATCAGCAATTCCCCAATCAGGACATGCCCCTCAAGGGCAAAGAGAAAATCGACATTATCATCGTGGTGGACATGTTGCTCACCGGTTTTGATTCCAAATACTTGAATACGCTCTATGTGGACAAGAACCTGAAGCACCACGGGCTGATTCAGGCCTTCTCCCGCACCAATCGCGTGCTGAACGGCACCAAGCCCTACGGCAATATCCTCGACTTCCGCCAGCAGCAGGACGCCGTCAATGAGGCCATTGCACTTTTCTCCGGTGAGAAAATTGATCGCGCCCGCGAAATCTGGCTGGTGGACAAAGCTCCCAAAGTTATTGAGAAATTGCAAAGCTCTGTCAAGAAGCTGGATGACTTCATGAAATCCCAGGGCCTGACCTGCAAACCGGAAGCAGTGCTCAACCTAAAAGGCGACGATGCCCGCAGCGCCTTCATTAACCATTTCAAAGAGGTGCAGCGGCTGAAAACCCAGCTCGACCAATACACCGACCTGACCGAGGAAAACAAAAAAAACATCGAGCAGGTTTTGCCGAAAGAAGAGCTTAACGCTTTCCGTGGCGTCTATCTGGAAACCGCCCAGCGTCTGAAAGAGCAGCAGAGGAAGGGCGACGACCAGGCCAGCCCGGACGTGGAGCAACTGGATTTTGAATTCGTTCTCTTTGCTTCCGCCGTCATTGATTACGACTACATTATGGCGCTGATTGCCCGCTACTCTGCGCAGGCACCGGGCAAGCAGAAGATGAGCCGCGAACAGCTCATCGGCCTTATCCAGTCCGATGCCAAGTTCATGGATGAGCGCGATGACATCGCCGCCTACATCAACACCCTAAAAGCGGGCGAAGGCTTAAGCGAGAAAGACATTCGCGACGGCTATCAGAGTTTTAAGGCGGAGAAAAACGCCCAGGAACTCGCCGCCATCGCCGGGAAGCACGGGCTGGCCATTGCCATGCTGCAAAGTTTTGTGGACGGCATTTTGCAACGCATGATCTTTGACGGCGAGCAGCTCACCGACCTCATGGAACCGCTCGGGCTGAACTGGAAAACTCGACGAGTGAAAGAACTCGCCCTCATGGAAGACCTCGTTCCGGTGCTCAACAAACGCGCCCAAGGGCGCGAAATCTCAGGACTGAGTGCGTATGAACAATAAATCACACGCCATGAAAGAGGCAGCCCAATACACCCGAACGCCCAAAGTTCGCTTCCCTGAATTTCGAGATGCTGAAGGTTGGAAGGAAACGGAGCTTCTAACAATTGCTTTCCCAGTCTCTGAACGGGCTATCAACGGGGATGGCGATAAAGTGTTAAGTCTGTCCGGCGAGCATGGAATTGTTCTACAAAGCGATTATTTTGGCAAAAAGATCGCTGGCGACAATGCGGAGAGGTATATCAAAATAGTTCGCAACGATTTCGTCTATAACGACAGGACAACGAAGCAGTCCATATATGGCACCATCAAGAGGCTCTCGAAATATGAAGGCGGAATCGTATCACCAATTTACAAGTGTTTTCGCTTTAACAGCGAAGAGAATCCGGCCTTTTGGGAATGGTATTTTGAATCAGGAGTTCACGAATCCGAGCTGGGGAGCCTAGTAAATGAAGGTGCGAGGGCCGGACGCTTCAATATTTCAATCGACAAATTTCTTTCCACAAAAGTTGCGCATCCCAACCTCCCCGAACAACAAAAGATCGCAGAGTGCCTGAGTTCGCTCGATGAGTTGATGAACGCCCACAGCCAAAAACTCGATGCGCTCAAAGCCCATAAAAAAGGGGTGATGCAGCAGCTTTTCCCCCGGGAAGGAGAAACCTTTCCCCGCCTCCGCTTTCCGGAGTTTCGGGATGAAGGGGATTGGGAGAGAAGAAAACTGAGTGATTTGTTGTTTGAGGCCAAACAGAGAAATAGACAGCTTAAGTACGGCCCAAGCGATGTGCTGTCTGTATCTGGAGAATATGGATGCGTAAATCAAATCGACTTATTGGGCCGTTCTTATGCTGGAGTTAGCGTCAAGGATTATCACATCGTAGAGACCGAGGATATTGTTTACACCAAAAGCCCCCTAAAAAGAAACCCTTACGGGATCATCAAAGTAAATAAAGGAAAGCCGGGAATTGTTTCTACTTTATATGCTGTTTATCGGGCGACAGAAATATGCCACCCCGACTATTTAGACCATTATTTTTCCAGAGATTATCATTTAAACCGCTATTTGCAGCCGATTGTAAGAAAGGGTGCAAAAAATGACATGAAAGTCAACAATGCAGCTGTTTTAGGTGGGGAAATCTTGGCTCCCAAACTAAGAGAACAACAAAAGATCGCACAGTGCCTCACTTCGCTGGACGAGGTCATTCACGCCCAGAGCCAAAGACTTAACGCGCTCAAGGACTTAAAAAAGGGGCAGATGCAGCAGCTTTTCCCTTCCCCCGATGAGGTTGATGCATGAGCGCAACCCCATTTGCGGATTTGAATGCCTTGGCCGTACATCTGCGCGAAGAGCTACAGGACAAGAAATTCGTTCTCCTCTACGCCTACAACGGCACGGGTAAGACGCGCCTTTCGACAATCTTCAAGGACCTTGGGAAAAAGAAGGACGAACGCGACACGCTGTATTTCAACGCTTTCACAGAGGATCTTTTTTATTGGGACAATGACCTTGAAAACGACCGTGAGCGGGTGCTTAAGATAAACAAGGACTCTCGTTTCTTCGCCGGGTTGGAGGAGCTGGAGATGGACAACCGCATCCGCCCATTGTTGAACCGTTATGCCGACTTCGATTTCAAAATTGATACCAACAATTGGGAAGTGAGCTTTTCCAAGACTATTACGACAGGTGAAGGTGATGCCGCGAAGACTGAAATAATTGAAGACATTAAGGTGTCCAGGGGTGAAGAGAACATCTTTGTTTGGTGCTTCTTTCTCGCCATCGTCCAGCTCGCGATTGACCGGGCCGAGGCCTACGAATGGGTCAAGTACGTCTATATTGATGATCCCATTTCATCACTCGATGAAAATAACGCCATTATCGTGGCGAACCATCTAGCGCAAATGCTCATTAAATCAAACCATACACTGAGGACGGTCATTTCCACGCACCACACCCTTTTCTTCAACGTCATGGGCAACGAGTTGAAGAAGGCAAAAAAGTACCTTTTTTGCAAAGCCCAAGACTCACAAAGCTACGTGCTTCGTGATACGGGTAAAACGCCATTCTTCCAACACGTTGCGAACCTGGCCGAGCTGGAGCAAGCTCAAAAGGAAGGCAAGCTGTATACGCACCATTTCAACATGCTGCGTTCCATCATTGAAAAAACCGCCAGCTTTCACGGTTACGAGAATTTTGGTGACTGTATCAGGCCAACCGCAGACGACGCCGACAAGACTTTGCACACTAGAGTGGTTAATATCATGAGCCACGGAAATTACTCGCTCTACGAACCAATCGAGATGCTGGAAGAGAATAAAGCTTTGTTTAAGACGATTCTGGAGGACTTCCGAAAGAATTTCCCGTTCAATCCTGACCCGTTCAAGAGGACGACCAAAGATATGGAACAATCATGAACGACCAAGATAAAACGCAACTGGGCAAAACCCTTTGGGGCATCGCCAATGACCTACGCGGCGCGATGAATGCGGACGATTTCCGCGACTACATGCTGTCGTTCCTGTTCCTTCGCTACCTTTCAGACAATTACGAGGCGGCCGCGCAAAAAGAACTAGGGCGGGATTATCCTCAGGTCGAGGGCGACATCCGCCGTGTGCCTCTGGCCATCTGGTATGCCAACAATCCTGATGACATGGCCGATTTCGAGAAGCAGATGCGTCGCAAGGTGCATTATGTCATCAAGCCGAATCATTTATGGGCCAGCATCGCCAATCTAGCCCGCACGCAGAACGGAGAACTGCTCAACACGCTGCAGGCAGCCTTCAAATATATCGAGACGGAGTCCTTCCAAAGCACCTTCCAAGGCCTGTTTTCCGAGATCAATCTGGCGTCGGACAAGCTCGGCAAAAAATACGAAGAGCGCAACGCCAAGCTCTGCACCATCATTCAAAAAATCGCCGAAGGGCTGACACAATTTTCCACCGACGCCGACACGTTGGGCGATGCCTACGAATATCTGATTGGTCAGTTTGCCGCCGGTTCCGGCAAGAAGGCGGGCGAGTTTTATACTCCGCAGCAGATTTCTAGCATTTTGTCTGGCATCGTCACGCTGGACAGCCAGGAGCCGAAAACGGGAAAGAAAGCCAGGCTGGAGAGTGTTTTGGACTTTGCCTGTGGTTCTGGCTCGCTGCTCCTCAACGTGCGCAAGCGCATGGGGCCGCACGGCATCGGCAAAATCTATGGCCAGGAAAGCAACATCACCACTTATAACTTGGCGCGCATGAACATGCTTCTGCATGGGATGAAGGATTCGGAATTTGAAATCTTCCACGGCGACTCGCTGAAGAACGATTGGGAAATGCTGCGTGAGACCAATCCCGCCAAAAAGCCTCATTTCGATGCCATAGTGGCCAATCCGCCGTTCAGCTACCGCTGGGAACCCACTGAAGCCATCGGCGAGGATATGCGCTTCAAGAATTACGGACTGGCACCCAAATCCGCCGCTGATTTCGCTTTTTTATTGCACGGTTTCCATTACCTGAAGGACGAAGGCGTCATGGCCATTATTCTGCCTCATGGTGTGCTATTCCGTGGCGGATCGGAAGAGCGAATCCGCACCAAGCTGCTGGCCGATGGGCACATTGATACGGTCATCGGCCTGCCTGCCAATTTGTTTTATTCCACAGGCATCCCGGTTTGCATACTGGTGCTCAAAAAATGCAAGAAGCCGGACGACGTGCTGTTCATCAACGCCAGCGAGCACTTCGAGAAAGGCAAACGCCAGAACCGCCTGCGGGACGAAGACATCGACAAAATTGTTGAGACCTACCAACTGCGTAAGGAAGAGGAGCGCTATTCAAAACGAATCTCGATGGAGCGGATTAAGGAAGAAGGTTACAGCCTGAACATATCCCGCTACATCAGCACCACAAGAGCTGAAGTAGAAATCGACCTAGCGGCGACTCATGGCGAATTGAAAATAATCGAGAACACAATCCAAGAGGCAACGATTAAACACAATCAATTTCTCAAAGAGCTTGGCTTGCCCCCATTGCCGTCGCCCGATTCTAAGTCGTCGCGAGAGTCATCATGATCGGCGCATCTTGCCTCGGGTCGGCGCTGCGTTGGCTCCACGCAAGGCCTCAGCCTTCTGGCTGTGTGTCGCAATGCGTCCTAACTTTGCCGCGTTTATGAGATTGTCATGCCGTGTCGGTACTCGCCACATTTCGACCCACTGTCTCCCCCGTTTTACGAACGCAGCCCATTCTCAATCGTCTTTGTCGAAATCGGTAATCCATAGCTTAGGGAGTTTCCATTGGGAAAGTTTCTTTGCCGCCGTCGCGGGAGCGATTCCAAGCATCAGGCCCGCCAGTGTCTTAGCAAAAAAATCAATTCGCTTATTGTCGCTGCTGGGACGACCGGAGTCTTGCGGATAAAACCACAGATGCTTGGCTGAGCCGAGTTCCACGCCGCATTTTTTTAGCACATCGCGGAAGTCGCGATGCCCCGGAATGGGTGGAATCCAGCGCGCAATTCTTCCCGCAACTTCTTTCAGATCGCTTTCCCGCTCTGCTTTCAGTAGGGCATTCCAGAGTGCTCTCTTCTCCGGTACCGGTAGAAAAGTGAAATAGTAGACCTCGCTCTCGGACAAATTGAAGCAAAAGCTTTTGGGGATTCGACTAGTTTTCATTTGTTTTTGAGAAACACCTGTCCATGGTACCTCGTCCGTAGTGCTCGCGGCAGGCAAGAACGTGTTCACCTCAAAAAGTCGGTCGGCGGTTTCGATCCCTTTCGACAAGAAAACGCGCGCAAAGGGGATGCGAACTATCTGCCCCTTAGGCAATCTACCGCGCGGACGCCAACGCCAGCCTGACCATGCGATCTTCTCATTAGGGCAAGGCTGCCCGTCGCGCAACCCATGAAGAAAGTATGACCACTGCACCGCACGCGTCTTTAGTGCGGCAATGCTAACGGGTTGTGGCCCTCGTAGACCCATGTAATTAAACTCGTCAAAGAAACTATATCAAATTTGACGACAATTTGCCGGTTATGTCAACCTGCATCCCATGCGGCATTTTGTGAAAAGCAGGATGAAAGGTTTAACGCTGCCAATCACAAAGGGCTTGTGCGGCTTCTGCGGACAGCGCTTGGAGTTAAGCGTTTCGGCAAACGGTGTCCGCATTTTCCGTTGCGGTCCCTGTGGTCTCTTTGGGCAATCAGTCACACCGCCCCGAGAGTTTCGCCCAAAGCCGCGAGAGAAGAGGAGCAAAAGAAAACAATGGCACATCGCAAACTGAGTTTCGAAGAGCAACTGAAGGGAGTACAGGCCGCAATCCGTAGCAAGAAAACGCCGCCTCAATTGCGGCAAGGGCTACGCCAGCGGGCGGAATGGCTGAAGGACCAAATTCGAGAGACCACGCCTAAGCCAAATCGCAAACGTGGTTTGTTCTTCTAGAGACGAATCATGACAGACCACGTCATCTCGGTACGACTTCCGGCGGCTGTCAGTTCCGCTGTTCGGGCATCCGCCGGAAATGCCCGTTTATCTGTCCCGGCAGCCCTGGATTGGCTGTTGCGCTATTCATTCGGGAATTCCGAACTCCTGCGCACATTGGTAGATGCGCCCGAAGGATCGAATTCTAAGCTGGACGCGCGCATACCGATCCAGACTTTTGAACAATTAAAACTCAGTTCTCAGAAATTAGGAATATCGATTTCCGTCTACGTGCGAACGCTTTTGTATCACTTCTACGTTACAAAGCGCGTTCATTACTTGAAATCAGACAGTCATTACACACTTGCAGGACGCATATGACTAAGAAGAGCGTGTTGGAAATATTTTCGCAAAGTGATCGTTTCTTTTCTCCAGGTGACATCTGTAGACGTTTAGGCGGATTAAACCAACGAAGTTCCGTCTACAGCCGAAGTTCTGTCTACAGCTATCTTTTTCGCCTACATAAACAGGGCCTTTTGAACCGACCAACAGTTAACGGGCGAATTGTCTACTCCATTTCGCAACGCGGGACCGAAAGACTGAAATATTTCAAATCCAGAGGAGAAATATCATGAACGTGAACGGTTTTCGCGTAGACATTCGCACGAATTCAAAACCGAGCGCCGTCAAGGCCTATGCGGATGTTCAGATTCTGTTTGAGGGCGGCACACTCAGTGTTTTCGGGCTTTCGGTAATCGAGAAGGACGGCAAGGCTCCCTGGGTCGCGTTTCCCAGCAGACCAGGCAACGTCCCAGGCAAATACTTTCCGGTTGTTGAAGCAGAGGGCGATGTGCGGAAGAAAATCTGCGACCTGGTCCTAGCAAAATATCGTGAAGCAATTTTGGTTTAACGATCTTCCTGGACCGGGTGGGACTCCAAGAGCGGGCACTGTGCTAACCACTCTCACATCCCGCGACGGCGTACCGCACTCCCGGTCCAGGGAGTCCCTGTGCGGGTGCCGGATCAAAAGAGTGGTAGGCCCAGTAGTCAGCATTTCAGTCCTTAAGTCTTATGTCTTAGACATAGTCACTTCACTTGACTGTATTACAG
>Ga0307374_10015842_pt1 | contig 10089 bp, 8 predicted proteins | sample OX3MG_FD_202532 | JGI IMG/M metagenome (GOLD analysis project Ga0307374, IMG submission 202532) | Soil microbial communities from Risofladan, Vaasa, Finland - OX-3 | ecosystem: Environmental > Terrestrial > Soil > Coastal area > Acid sulfate soil | place: Finland: Risofladan, Vaasa | collected...
GGGGATCGTGGGGTGACATGACTGGCGGTTGGCGAGGCTTCGTTTACCGCACATTCGCCCTTCGCCACGCCCCTCCCCTCACGATCCCCCCTCTCCCGCCGCAGCGGGGGAGGGGCCGGGGGTGGGGGCAGCCCAAACGCATAGTTGACGGCAGGCGGACGGGCGCGATATAGTGGACGAGATACGCCGGTGGCGCACGTCCGGGGATTGGCGTCGGCGCACATCTGATGGCGTAGACGACGCGCGGGGAACGCAGCAGGAGAGGCGAGCGCATGGATATTGTCGAGCAGTTGGTGACGTTCCCCAGCGCGGGGCGACCACCGCTCACGCTGGAGGGAGCGCTGGCGCGTCCAGCGTTTAGCAGCCTCGCCAATGTGTCCGCTACGCCCGGCGCTCCGGACGGGCAAGCGTTGCGGGCGGCGGCGTTGCTCTGCCACCCACAACCTGCCACCAGTTCGATGGACGATCCGTTGACGCTGACGTTGGCGCGCGAACTGGCGTCGGCGGGCCTCGTCACCCTGCGCTTCAACTTTCGCGGGGTCGGCGCCAGCGCAGGCGAACAGACCGATGGTCGCCTGGAGCCGCTCGACATCGCCGGCGCCATCGAATTTCTGCTCACCCAGCCGCTGGTCAACGCCGAGAAGCTCTGCCTGATCGGCCATGCCTTCGGCGCCTATATGGTGTTGGCCTACGCAGCGCACGACCCGCGTGTGAAAACCGTGGTTGCCATCAGTCCACCTATTTTTCGTGTCACCGCCGAGTTGGGGCAATTCGAGCGCCCCAAACTCTTTGTCACGGGGGAGTTCGACGAAGTCTCGCCCCGACATAAATTGGAACCCTGGCTCGAGCGCCTGCCGTCGCGGGCGCTCCGCGTCGTCTCGGGGGCGCGCCATCTGATGCGCGGCCACGAGGAAACGGCGGCGGGGACCGTCGTCAAATACGTCACGCGCTGGGCAATGACGCCCGGCGTCTAACGGCGTCTCACGGCGCCTCATCGTGTATCATCTCTGGGAGCTTCTGGCGCACAGCAGCGGAGCAAGAATAACCGTGGCAACACAGATCAGCAATCCACTTGTCGTCCAAAGCGACCGGACACTATTACTCGAGGTGGACCACCCGCTCTACGCCGAGGCGCGCGACGCCCTGGCGCAGTTCGCCGAGTTGGAGAAGTCGCCGGAGCATATCCATACCTATCGCCTGTCGCCGCTCTCGCTGTGGAACGCGGCGGCGGCTGGCCTGGACGCCGCGCAGGTGATCGACTCGCTGGCGCGGTTTAGCAAGTACGACTTACCACCCAACGTCGTCAGCGACCTGCGCGACTACATTGGGCGCTACGGTCGCCTGAAGCTGGAGCGCGAGACGATTGGCGTTGATGGTAGGGGCGAGGGCGCGCTGCTGCTGCGCTCAACCGACGCCACGCTGATCGCTCAGGTCTCGCGCCAGAAGCGGTTGCAGCCCTTCATCCTGGCCGAACGCGACCCCAACACGCTTGAGATTGACCCGGCGCGGCGTGGCCATGTCAAGCAGGAGCTGATCGCCATTGGCTTCCCCGCTGAAGACCTGGCGGGCTATACCGATGGCGCGCGGTTGGCCGTCACCTTGCGTGACTACGCCACATCTGGCGCCGACTTTGTGATGCGCCCCTATCAGGCCGACGCGGTGGCCGCCTTCTACGCGAATGGCGCGGTCAGCGGTGGCAGCGGGGTGGTGGTGTTGCCCTGCGGCGCGGGCAAGACGATTGTCGGCGCGGGCGCGATGGCGGCGGTCGGTCGCTCCACGCTGATCCTGACGCCCAGCACCATCGCCGTCCGCCAGTGGATCGCCGAACTGCTTGACAAGACCACCCTCACCGCCGATCAGGTTGGCGAATACACCGGCGAACGCAAAGACATCCGCCCCGTCACCGTCACCACCTATCAGATGCTCACCTATCGCCCCAGCGAGAGCAGCGAGTTCCCGCATTTCGGGCTGGTGACGGGGCACGACTGGGGGCTGATCGTCTACGACGAGGTGCATCTGTTGCCCGCGCCGATCTTCCGCATCACGGCGGAGATACAGGCGCGGCGGAGGCTGGGCCTGACGGCGACGCTGGTGCGCGAGGATGGCCGCGAGGCCGACGTGTTTGGCCTGATCGGCCCCAAACGCTTCGACATGCCCTGGCGTGAACTGGAGCGCCAGGGCTGGATCGCCACCGCCGAGTGCCACGAGATTCGCGTCCCCCTGCCCGACGACGAACGCCTGCCCTACGCCATCACCGAGGAGCGCGAGAAGTATCGCATCGCGGCGGAGAATCCGCTGAAGACGCCGGTGACGCAGGCGCTCTTGGACCAGCACGCCGACGATCAAATCCTCATCATCGGCCAGTATCTCGACCAACTCAAAAACCTCGCCGACCTGCTGGATGCGCCGCTGCTGACCGGGCGCACCAACAACGCCCAGCGCGAGAAACTCTACGACCAGTTCCGGCGCGGCGAGATCAAGCGGCTGGTGGTGAGCAAGGTCGCCAACTTCGCGGTGGACCTGCCCGACGCCAACGTCGCCATCCAGGTCTCCGGCACGTTTGGCTCGCGCCAGGAGGAAGCGCAACGGCTGGGGCGCCTGCTGCGCCCCAAAGCCGACGGGCGACCGGCGCACTTCTACACCATCGTCACCCGCGACACTCGCGACCAGGAGTTCTCCGCCAACCGCCAACTCTTCCTCACCGAACAAGGCTATCGCTACACCATCGAAGACGCCGAAGACCTGTTTGCTCTCGATCCGTCGGCGCCCATCGCCCGCCCATCGCCGCCAGTGGCGGCGCCCGCCAGCCGGGCCAACGGCAAAGCCAATGGCGCCCATCCACCCGGCGATAATCGCGTTGGCGTGAACGGCAAGCATGCAGCAACGGCGGGCAAGCGCGGCAAGAGCGCCCATATCGGCGCGGTGGACGCCAACGGCGCCAACGGCGCCTCGGCCAACGGCGCGGCCAGCAACGGCGCCACCCACCACGCCGACGCCACGCCGCTCCCCGCGCAGCTCGCCAGTCGCGCCGGGCGCACACGCCGACCACGCCCCCCCGCGCAGGAGCCATAGGCTGTTACGCCTGATACAGTTGCGAAGGCATCGCCACTACCGCTATTCCTGCCTCTGGCGACGCTGCTCCTCACTGGCCGCTTCCGCCTCGTCGGCGGTCTGGCGTAGGCGTCTGCCGATGCCTGCGATGCGTTCGCTGAAGCTCTGCGTTTGCCGCAGCACACCCGCCACCATCGCCTGCACCTCGCCCACCACCGGGTTCTGCCAGACATCGCCCAGCGCGCTCGCATGATTGCGCGCCTCGTCCATGTATTCGCCCAGACGGCTGCGTTGCTCCTCTAACTGGGTCATCAGGTCGCGCAACTCACGAATCTTATCGGCCCGCTCGTTCTGCTCGGACATCCGCATCCTCCTGCCGCTCTCCACTGTTCGCCTCACGCTCAGACTATCGCCAGTATACCGCACGAAAACGCGCGCCATTCATGCGTTCGCCAGGCTGTTCGGCGCGCTCTCGCGCTGCCCGGCGACTGGGCGCTTTACGACGCTTGGCGGGTTGACATCGCGGCGAATGCTGGGTATCGTTGAAGACAGTAATCTCAACGCATGATATGCCGCACACAGCCACGCGCTATCAAGCGTAGCAGAGAGCAACTGACGACAACCCAGCGCGCATACCAGCAAACACGACACAGAGACAGCTATGAGCAGCGAGAAGGAGGCGGAGCGCCATGTCCAACGAGATCAAGGTGACAACACCCGATCAATTGAGCGCGCAGGCGCAGATCCATCAGGCCTGCGGCATGCAATCACACGACACATCGGGCCGCGTGCAGTCAGGCCACGCCACGCTGGCTGGCGCATGGGTCGGCGGTGGCTTCGAAGATTGCAGCCAGTTCATGCAAGAGTTCTCCGGCTACCTCACCAACATGGGCGATCTCCACACCCAGATCGGCGCCAACCTGCACACCGGCCAAGCAAACTATGGGCAGACCGAGGGCGCCAACGTCAAATCCTTCACGTCCAATGGCTAGCCAACTGCTCAACCACCGACGAAAGCGCCGAACCGCTACACCAGGAATGCTACCAGGAGCCACATCACCAGCCAGAGGAACCGCGCGACCCGAGATGATGCGCAGATGATGCGCAGACGACACGACGATGACACGACGATGACACGTTGCCCGCCCGAAGGAGGAGACGCCCATGTTCTTCGACGACGTGCTTCAGACCTCACCCGACGCGATCCGGCCCGTCGCCCAGATGTACTTTGACCGCGCCGACGCCCACGATACCCAACTGCGCTCACAGCAAACCGGCGCCGCCACGTTGCAAACCGTGTGGACGGGCGACGCCTCCACTACCTACCAGACCACCCACGCCGCCGTCACCCAGAAGGGGCAGGCCGACGTCAGCGCCATGCGCTCCACTGCGCACACGCTGATGATCATCATGAACCTGATCAACATCATCCTGACCGCCATCACCATTTTCAAGATTTTGCAGGCGGCGGTGATCTTGCTGGCGGCGGCGGGCTTCTTCACCTTCGGCGCGACTGACGCTGCGGCGGCGGGCGCCGAGGAAGGCGCAATCGCCGCCGACGCGACCGCCCAGGCGACCTCGTTGTCCGCCAAGGCCATCCTCAAAGCGGTATTTAGCGCGCTACTGGGTGAGTTGAAGCGACGGGCGATTGGCACGGCCATTGGCGCGACCGCCGGTCTTACCATTGGCGTTGGGACCTCCATTGCCGACCACCGCCCGCTTGGCGACGCGATCTGGCATACCGGCCTCGACACGCTGGCGGGCGCAGGCGGCGGCTTCGAGATGAGCGGCTGGACGCCCTGGACCAGCACGGGCCTCGCCTACGGCTTCACCCAGGCCGCAGTCACCGACCTCGCCAACGGCAACTTCGACCTTGAAGGCAACTTCGACACCGTGATGGGCGACACCGCCCTCTTCACCGCCGCGAAACAAGCCTGGGATCTGCCGGGTCAGATACAGAGCCAGATCGACGATTTGACCGCGTACACCCAACAGATGGCCAACGTTCGACAGGCGCTCAACGCGGGGAAAGCACGTACTGTCGCGTTCGGCGACTACTCCATCGGCGGCGACCAGGGCACAATCTCTGCCGTCAGTGGCCAAAATACGCCGGGGTCTTTGCCCAACAATCCAATCTTCCAGGTCAACTCCGCTGGCGGTTTCAATCGCGCATTCGACTCCGAGCGCATCATCCTGGAAAACATCGCGGCGACCTACGCCGGGGACCCATCGGTGAGCGGCCAGATCACGCTGGTGGTCGATCCGCCGTTTCAGCCTCGTGTGGTCTGCGCCTCGTGCCAAAGCGTCATCGCGCAATTCGAGAGTATGTTTCCCAACATCACGGTCAACGTCGTGATCGTCCCACGCTGAGTGGCGCAAAGGACGCTGAAGGAGCATTGAGCTATGTACCTGGACGCTGTCAAACGCCAGTTCGCCGAGATGAACGCGCGTACGCATGTCGCCGACACCGTGATTCCCTGCGCCGAGCAGGAGATCGCGCAGTTGGAGCGGCAATATCAACTGACACTGCCAGCCGCCTATCGGGAGTTTCTGCTGTGGATGGGCAAGGGCGCGGGGAACTTCCTGGCGGGCGACGCCTGTTTCTACGACGCGCTGCCCCAGTTACGCGAGTTCGCGCTCGATCTGCTGGCGGAAAGCGGCGCGCCACTGCGGCTGCCAGATGACGCCTTCGTGTTCTCGATGCACGACGGCTACCAGTTCCTGTTTTTCCGCGCCTCCGAAGGGGCGAATCCGCCCGCCTATTGGTACGGTGAGGGCGAACCCGCGCCCGCCGACGGAACGCCCGCGACCGCATTCCCCAGACGCTTCGATCACTACAGCGACTTCCTCGTCTCCGAAATCGTCGGGCACGAGCAGGCGTATAACCAGATCGCGGCGCTCAAGGCCGCGAGCGCGCAGCGTCAGCATGACGACGCCCGGTGAGCGCCGCGCCGATGCGAAAGACCCCTCGGACGTGATATACTGTGTGAAATGGGTAGAGCCACCGAAGCCCAACTCAACGGCGTTGCTTGCAATGCAATGTGCGCCGATGGCGATGGCGACCCCGCAAGGCACAGACCAATGCGACTAGAGATGACTAGACGCGATCACACGCGATGGCCCGACAACGGATCAGTAGCGGAAAAGAGGGCAAGGGTATGGAGCACGTACAGATTACGAAGCGTTTGCGTCTGGACCGTGCCATCCTCATCGGGGCGTTTGCCGGCTGGAATGACGCCGCCAGCGCCGCGACCTGGGCCGTGAAGTTCTTGATCAACCACTGGGACGCCCAGCCTTTTGCCGAGATCGATCCGGAGATATTCTACGACTTTACCGAGACACGCCCTTCGGTGCGCGTCACATCCGGCGCGCTCAGGCGGCTGAGCTGGCCATCGAACCGCTTTTACCTGTATCATGCCCCGGCAGACGAGGCGGCGACGTTACTGGATAACGCCCGCGGCAAGGCCGGGCGCGCGTTGACCGACGGCGCGGACAACAGCGACAACGGCGACAACGGCGACAACTCGACCGACGATTCGTCCTTCAGTCCGGCGTCGTCCGAGGGAACGGCGGTGACGCCAGCGGCCTCGTCCGGACGCGACATCATCCTCTTCCTCGGCGAGGAGCCGCACCTGCGTTGGCGCACCTTCGCCAAAGAATTCGTCGAACTGGCGCGTGAGCTACACGTCGAAGATATGGCGCTGCTTGGCTCCCTGGTGGCAGAGGTGCCACATACCGCGCCGGTGCAGATCAGCGGCGCCACCAGCCGCACACAAGCGCTGAAGCGCATGCAGCAGGCCGGTGTGGAGCGCGTGACGTATTCGGGGCCAACAGGGATGTTGACCGTACTACAAGACACCGCCCGTAAGGATGGCATCGCCTCGACTAGCCTATGGGGGTCGGCGCCACACTACGTCTCTGCGACGCCCAATCTGCCGGTCTCGGAGGCGCTGCTGCGCAAGCTCGACGCGCTCTACTCGCTGGACTTGCGGTTGAACGACCTGGGCCACGCCGCCCAGCGCTTTACGCGCCGCGTCTCAACGCTCGTCGCCGAAGACCCCGACGTGTCGGCGTATGTGCGTGAGCTGGAGCGCCGCACCAACACCGATCACGATGTGTTCTCCGAGCAGCCCCTGCTGGGCGACGCCTCGGGCATCCATCGCATTCCAATGGACGGCGAACTCCCCACGCCGCAGGAGGCCGTTGAGGATGTCGAGGCATGGTTACGCCGCTTCCGTAGCGACGCCACCGACTGAGCCGGGGCGGCATGTGGGTGGCCCGCTCGCTTCCGTGCGACGGGCGCTCGATACGCCATCTCCCTGCTGTTACCTTGCAAGCGGACATCGTCCGCCGCCTGGATGGCGAGGCGCCCTTTGGGCCGCAACGTTTGCGCCGACTTTCTGCCAACTGCCCGCCGCGCCGTGACCAAGCGGTACGCGAACTCGTTTGATGTTGTGCCAGGTTTTTGTCGCCTCCCATTCCCTGTGTAGCGCCCTCTACTCGCGTCGCACAAGAACCAGGGAGTCGTTGTCTCTGTCAGGGCATGTGCGCTCGATCACGGCGTTGTCGCTATCGAGCGCGCACGCTGTACGACTGCCCGTGGCCTATGCGACAACCGGCTGTTTTGTCATCCACACCACAAATAACACACAACCAATCCTGACCAATCCTGACCAATCCCGGCCAATCCCGACGCTAACCCACAACAGACACCAACCACACAACCAACACGACGCCAACCAACACCAGGCGGACGCTTCCCACGTCTGCATCTGAGCGCACGGGCGCTCCTGCGTATCCAGCCGTCACACGACCCATGTTCACCAGCGTAGTAGCAGCCGGAGGCAGATTTTCGTGGATTCGCGCAATATCGCCGCCCGCCGCCATCGGGCGACGCCAAGGAAGAGCGCGCGCACAACTGCCGCGCCATCGAATAGATCGAATAGTAAGCAGGCCCCCAAAGGGTCTTCGCGTGGCGGCGCCCAGGCCGCGCCGCGTGTGACGCCGAAGCTGGCCGTTCTGGCGCCCGCGCGGGGCGAAGCGCCAGTGGCGCCGACGCCGCCCAAAGGGTCGGCGCGGACGCCACTCGTGCGTGGCATCTGGGCGTCGCTGCCCACCATGCTCTCGTTTGCGCCGACGCCGCCCGGTTCGGTGGGCGCATCCACACCGCGCGGCGAGAAGGCGCGGGGAGGCAGTGGACAAGGTGGCGGCGACACTGGCCGCAAACCCCACGCCAGCGACAGCCAGACCCAGCGCACCGGCGCCACGACAAAGACCTCGGAGCCGCTCTTGCCAGGGCCAGCGCTGCCATCCGCTCCGCTCACCGATGGATTTTGGGATGACGACGAGAAAGCGTTAAAGGGCGATCTCAGCGTGTGGCCCGTTGTGGCGCCGTCTGCGGGAGCTGAGGATGACGAGGACGCGCCCGATCCCTGGCGCTCGCTGAGTGAACGCACGAGCGGCGCGTGGCTCGTCGCGCCGTCGTGGTCAGATCGTCTGCACGACTGGATGAACACGGCAGCGCCGTATAGTTGGCGCGAACGAGCATGGCGGCGTGGCTTCTGGCGGCGGCGTATCCTGCGTACGCTGACGCTCGTGGCAGTGATTGCGGTGGTCGCGTTGATCGCCTATGGCGCGTTCAACGCTGCCTTGCGGGCAACCCACACCTCGCTGGCAAAAATTGTCCCCATCAGTTCGGCCACCCCGGGGAAGGGCGGGTTCGTCGTCAGCGCGCCCAGCGGCGACCAGAACGCCACGCCGACCAGTCCCGCCTTTATCATCGGGACCTGGGCGTCGAATGATACCCCAAGTGGCGGTCAGGTCACGCTCTTCGCCAGGGTGACGCACAACTACGGCCCAGTCAAAGGCGCCCAGGTCATCTTTACGGTCCAGTATCCCAATGGCGACGCCACCTACGGCCCGGTGAAAACGGACGCCGCTGGGTTAGCGCAAGAGAAGATCACCTATGGCGCAGGTCAAGGGCAGGTCGTCTTCGTCATCGCCACCACCCACGCCGACGGCCAGGACATCACCGCCGACACGTCCTTCACCCCATTTTAGCTGAGCGCCCAGCGATGCGGTCGTCGCCCTGGCGCAACGTGATGTGGCGCTCGTCCAGCGACTCGAAGAGAGCGAGGGTGTATTTGCGTGTCGCGCCCAGCAGATCGCGCGCCTCGGCGACGGTGATGCGGTCGTGGGCGCGCAGGTGGGCCAGGATGCGCCGCGTCGCCTCCACATACGCTGCGTGGTCGAGCAGGATGGCGGCGCTGAGCTTGACCAGCGCGCCGCGTTCGATCAGCGCCGCCGTCAGCTCACCGCTCAGCGTATCCTCCACCTCGTCGCGCGTGGGCGGCGTGAAGGGCGCAGCGCGGAAACGGGCGAGCATGGCATTGGCCGCGCGCTCCTGCTCCGCCGTCAGCCGGACCTCATGCGCAGGCAGACGTACAAACGCGCCACGCGCTCCACCCGACGCCCGTGTGGAAGCCGACGCGCCAGCCGCCACGCCGTCCCCATCCCCGGTCAGCTCCGCCAGCGCATCGCTCGTTCCCCCCGCAAACTCGGTCAGATCGCCCGCCTGAGCCAGCGCGGTGATCACATCGGGCGTCTCGCGTGGCGACAGGCCCAACCGAGCGCGCCACTCCTCGCGCGGCATGCCAGACCGCAGGGGATACTGCGCATGGTAGGCGCCGAGCAGTCGCTGGCTCTCACTACGCAATCGCGCCCACTCGGCGGTGGCATAGTACAGCGCGCCCGTCCGCGTGATCTGTTCGCGCGCTGCCAGATCGGTGAGCGCGTCAGCGATCTCTTCCGCTGGCAGGCCAGTCGCCTGGGCCAGTTCGCCTGCGTCGCGCCCGCCATACGGGCTGGCGCCGCCCTGTGCGCCTGACGCACGCTGCGGTTGCTTCGTAGGTTTCGCATTCTTTGCGGCGCTGGTTGGGTGGGCGCTGCTCAGGGCGGCCAGCGTCACGTCGGCGGGGTCGCCCTGCGCCAGGATGGCCAGTCGGGCGAGCGTCGCGGCGTCGTAGCGCTTGTGGCGGC
>Ga0307374_10015845_pt1 | contig 10086 bp, 11 predicted proteins | sample OX3MG_FD_202532 | JGI IMG/M metagenome (GOLD analysis project Ga0307374, IMG submission 202532) | Soil microbial communities from Risofladan, Vaasa, Finland - OX-3 | ecosystem: Environmental > Terrestrial > Soil > Coastal area > Acid sulfate soil | place: Finland: Risofladan, Vaasa | collected...
GTGTCCAATGGCCCCACCGAGGGCATGAACAACCTCTTGAAGCGAGTCAAACGCGTCGCCTTCGGCTTCACCAACTTCGAGAACTTCCGCATCCGGGCTCTGCTCTACGCCGGCAAGCCCAACTGGCAGGTGCTGGACTCGATCGTGGTCACGTGAGCTGGCTCACCCCGCTGAAACCGGAAGAGCCCCTTATGTGAAGATGAGGATGGCCTTCGGTTAAGACCTTTTTGTGGGCGAGGGGGGACTTGAACCCCCACATCCTTTCGGACACAGGAACCTGAATCCTGCGCGTCTGCCTATTCCGCCACTCGCCCGAGTGACCGGTTGAGACTAGCCGCGCCCTTGAGAACTCCTGGTTGGGGGTAGGGGATGCGCCATGGATCGCACCTCGTGCCCGGGCCACCCACCGGGCGCCTGCCGTCACTGCCTGCCTCCGTTTTCCTGCCGCCAGTGCCCCGGCCTCGGCCGATGCCGCCCCGGTCGCCCCTCGGCCCGCCCCCCGACCCGCATCCCGGTTGCGGCGCACCGGTAGGCTCTGCCTCCACCATGGGACTCCAGCAGTTCGAGCAGCGCCTCGAGCGCATGGTCGAAGGGGCCTTTTCCAAGGGTCTGCGCGGCGGCCTGCAGCCGATCGAGATCGGCCGTCGCCTCACCCGGGAGATGGACCTCCTGCGGCGCGTCGGCGTACGGGGCCTGATCGCGCCCAATTTCTTCGTGGTGACCCTGTCGCCCCAGGACGCCGAGCGGTTCCGCAGCTTCGTGGACGTCCTGGCCCGCGAGCTCGGTGATGCCGCCCGGGAGCACGCCCGCACCGAGAACTACGGCTTCGTCGGCCCCGTCGAGGTGGAGATCCACCTGGACGAGGGCCTGCGCTCGGGCCGCTTCACGGTGGAGGCCGACGTGGTGGAGGGGCCCGACGGGCTCCCGGCCGCCTCGCTGGTCCTGCCCGACGGCGCCCGGGTGGTCCTCGAGTCCGAGACGTTGGTGATCGGGCGTCTCCCCGAGTGTGCCGTGGTCTTGAACGACCCCAATGTGAGCCGTCGCCACGCCGAGGTCCAGCGCCGGGGCAGCGAGGTGGTGGTCGTCGACCTGGGGTCCACCAACGGCACCAGGGTGAACGGGGTGCCGGTCGGCGAGCGCCCGCTAGCCGACGGAGACGAAATCACGGTCGGCACCACGGCCATCCGTTTCGAGATGTCCTGAGCACGAGCGCCACCCACCATGAAGGTCTTGGCCACCTCGCTCGACAATCAGAACCTCCTGCGCATGCTGGAGATCTTCGTCGTCGCCCTCATTTGGCTCTTCTTCTTCCGCGTCATCCGGGCCGTATGGGTAGAGGTGCGCCCCCCGCGGGCACGCTCAGGTGCAGCCGAGGTGCACATGGGTGGAACCGGAGCGCCACCCACGGCACCGGTGCGACGCGATGGCCGGCGCGACAAGACCCGCGACCGGGGGAGCAAGCTCCGTCTCAAGATCGTGGAGCCCGAGGCCCAGCGCGGACAGGCCTTCGACCTGGCCGACGAGCTGACCGTCGGGCGCGCCGCCGGGTGCGGCGTGCGGGTCGAGGACTCCTACACCTCCAACATCCACGCCCGTCTCTTTCGCCGCGACGGTGGCCTTTGGGTAGAGGACCTCGGCTCGACCAACGGCACGTGGGTCAATGCCGAAGCCGTAACCGAGCCTGTCCGGCTCGGGCGGGGCGACCTCCTTCAGGTCGGCGGCACCGTCTTCGAGGTGACCAGGTGAGCGCCTCGATGCTCCGGGCGGAGCGCCGTTGACGATCCTCCGGTCGGGTTCGGCCTCCGACGTGGGCCGGGTGCGAGCCGTCAACGAGGACCTCGCTCTCGAGAGTCTCACGCTCTTCGCCGTGGCCGACGGCATGGGCGGCCACGCCGGCGGCGAGGTGGCGTCGCGCACGGCCATCGACGCCCTGCAGCAGGAGTTCACCCGCCGGCCCACGGTGGAGGGCCTGATCGGCGCCGTGCGCCGAGCCAACCGGTCGGTGTGGGAGCGCAGCCACCGCGACATCGACCTGCGGGGGATGGGCACCACGCTCACCGCTGCCGCCCTGGTGGCCACCGACGAGGGCGATCGCCTGGTGCTGGCCAATGTGGGGGACTCGCGCACCTACCGCTTCCACGGCGGGGCGCTGACCCAGCTGAGTAAGGACCACTCCGTGGCCGAGGAGCTGTTCGACCGGGGTGAGCTCTCGGCCGAGGAGGCGGCCGTCCACCCCCATCGCCACATACTCACCCGGGCCCTCGGTGTCGCCCCCGACGTGGACGTGGACGTGTGGCAGGTGGAGCCCGAGGCCGGGGACCGCTACCTGCTGTGCAGCGACGGCTTGACCAACGAGGTCTCGACCGACCGCATCACCGGTGTGCTGTCTTCGGCCGCCGACCCGCAGGAAGCCGCTCAGACCCTGGTGCGCATGGCTAACGAGCACGGGGGCAACGACAACGTCACGGTGGTGGTCCTCGACGTAGTGGTCGGCGAAGACACCACCCCCGGCGAGGCCGGCGCCGCCCGGGGGGCGGTCACCGCTCTGCCCAGCGAGGGCGTGGGCACCGTGGACGAGCCGCCCCCCCCCTCGCTTCTCAGCCGCTTCGGCTCCGACGCCGCCGGGGGCGTGCGCTCGATGACGAGCCGGGCGGCGTCAGCCTCCGCCCGCCTCGGGGTGAACCGGCGCCTCACCATGGGTGTGCTGGCCTTCGTGATGATGCTCGGGGCTCTCTTAGCCGGCGGGTGGGGGGTGGTGCGCTGGTACGTGGGCTCCTCCTACTTCGTCCAGCTCCGCCACGGCCAGGTGACCATCTACCACGGCCGGCTCGGCGGATTCCTGGGTATGGAGCCGGCCGTGGTCGACCGCACCGGGATTGCCACCGCCGCCGTGCCCCCGGTGGAGCTCCAGCGACTCGACGTCGGCGTGCAGGAGCCCTCGCTGGCCGCTGCCCGCCAGTACGTCCGCAACCTCCGCGCCGAGGAGGCCGCCCTGCAACCGGCGCCCACCACGACCACGACCGCCCCAGCGGCAGGCGGCTGACGTGGCCGGTGGAATCGGCATCCTCGGCATCGCCGTGATTCTGTGCTTCGTTGTGCTCTTTCTCCAACTCAACAACCTGCAGGCGCCGCCGCCGTGGCCGGGCCGGTGGTGCGAGCCATGATCGCCGCCGTGTTGGCCCAGCGATGAGCGCGTCCTCCCCTAGGCTCTGACCCGGCATGGACCCATCCCAGACCTCGAGAGTGCTGTCGGGCCGCTACGAGCTGGCTCACCTCGTCGCCCGGGGTGGCATGGCCGAGGTGTACCGGGCGCATGACCGGCTCCTCGACCGCCCCGTAGCTCTCAAGGTCCTCTTCCCCGAGCTGTCGGTGGACCGGTCCTTCGTCGAGCGCTTCCGCCGCGAGGCGCAGGCGGCGGCCAACCTGTCGCACCCCAACATCGTCCCCGTCTTCGACTGGGGCGAGGATGCCGGTACCTACTTCATCGTCATGGAGTTCATCGACGGCCGCCCCCTGTCCTCCATCTTGCGGTCGGCTGGCCCGCTGCATCCGGACCGGGCGGCTGAGATCGCCGCCGACGTTGCGGCGGCTTTGGCCTATGCCCATCGCCACGGCGTGGTGCACCGCGACGTCAAGCCGGGCAACGTCCTCATCACCGAGGAGGGCACCGTCAAGGTCACCGACTTCGGCATCGCCCGGGCCGTGAACACCGAGGAGAGCCTCACCCAGACCGGCGCCGTCATGGGCACGGCCACCTACTTCTCGCCCGAGCAGGCCGAGGGCCTCGGAGTCGATGCCCGTAGCGACATCTACTCCCTCGGCGTCGTCCTCTACGAGATGGTGGCCGGCCGTCCGCCCTTCCTGGGTGACACCCCGGTGGCGGTGGCCTCCAAGCACGTGCGAGAGCACCCGCCCGCCCCGCGCGAGATCAACCCGGCCATACCGGTGGACCTCGAGGCCGTGATCATGAAGTGCATGGCCAAGTCGCCCGATCACCGATATGCCACCGGCGACGACCTGCGGGTGGACCTGCTGCGCTTCCGCGAGGGACGGGCGGTGGGCGCCGGCATGGCCCCGACCGGGATGCAGGCGGCGGTGGGTGCCACCGGCACCATGGCGGCGCTGGGAAACCGCACCCAGTCCCTGCCTCAGGTGGGGCCCATGGCCTACGAGGAGCACGAGCGCAGCCGGACCGGCGCCTACGTCGCCGCCCTGGCCGTGCTCCTTATCGCCTTGGCCGTAGTCCTGCTGTTCCTCGGCAACTCGCTCGGATGGTGGCACCTCGGGTCCTCCACCAATGCGGTCACGCTGCCCAACCTGACCGGCCAGAGCGTCACCCAGGCCGAAGCCACCTTGGCCGGCGACGGGCTCAAGGCTCGGGTCCAGGCCGACCCGACGAGCAACCAGTCCAACACCAAAGTGCTGCGCACCGTCCCCGGCGCCGGCTCTTCGGTGCCCAAGGGCCAGACGGTGACGCTCGTAACCGGCAACCAGGGCAACCAGGTGCAGGTCCCCAACGAGGTCAACCAATCGGTGGGGGCGGCCACGAGCGCCCTGCAAGGGCTCGGGCTCCAGGTGAACGTCCAGCCGTCGAGCAACTGCACCCAGGTGAACGTGGTGTGCGACCAATCGCCCAAGGCGGGCCAGAGCATCGCGCCGGGCGGGACCGTGAACATCTCCACTGCCCCATCCACCACCAATACCACCCAGGCCGGCTCGGCGGTCCCCGACGTCACCGGTGACACGGTGGGCCAGGCCTGCAGCAAGCTGGGCCAAGCCGGTTTCCAGTGCGGAAGCACCTCCGAGCAATCGTCGAGCACGTTCGCCTCGGGTGCGGTGATCAGCACCAACCCGTCGGCCGGCACCACCGAGCCGCAGGGGACGACGGTGAACCTCGTGGTCTCGAGCGGGCCGTCCAACGTCACAGTGCCCGACGTAGTGGGTGACGACACCAATACCGCCGTGAGCACGTTGCAGTCCGATAACCTGGTGGCGGTCGAAGCCTGCCAGGTCACCGCCGACCCGACTCAGTACGGCACCGTCATCGCCCAGAACCCGACCGGCGGCCAGTCGGTGCCCTCGGGAAGCACGGTGCGCATCACCTACGCCTCGTCGAACTGCTCGTCGAGCACCACGACGACGAGCCCGTCGAGCACCACCACCACCTTCGGGCTGACCCGGACCACCACCAGCGGGGCGGGCCACAGCCCCAGCAGCAGTCGCCACGAGGCCATGGCCTCCGGCCGGCGCCGCCGCCCTGTCTGACCGCTACCGGGAGCCGGTGCCGGCCGCCGTGCCGGCCGCCGTGCCGGCGGAGGCCAGGAAGTTGGCCAGCAACCGGGGACCACTCGGGGTGAGGATCGACTCCGGGTGGAACTGCACACCCTCCACCGCCAGGTGGCGGTGACGCAGCCCCATGATCACGCCGTCGGCGGTATGGGCCGTGACCTCGAGCACGTCGGGAAGGCTGTGGCCCTCGACCACCAGCGAGTGGTAGCGGGTGGCTTCGAAGGGCACCGGCAGGCCGTGCAGCACGCCGGCCCCGTCGTGGAAGATGGCCGAGGTCTTGCCGTGCATGAGCTCGGGAGCCGGGACCACCTTGGCCCCGAAGGCCTGGCCGATGCACTGGTGGCCGAGGCACACCCCGAGGATGGGCAGCTCCCCGGCCAGCTCGGCCACGGCGGCCAGGCTTACCCCCCCGTCCTCAGGCCGGCCCGGGCCGGGGGAGATGATGAGGCCGTCCACCTCGAGTTCCCGGATGCCGTCCACGTCGATGGCGTCGTTGCGGAAGACGACCGGCTCGGCTCCGAGCTCGCCGAGCTCCTGGACCAGGTTGTAGGTGAAGGAGTCGTAGTTGTCGACGAGCAGAACCCGGACCGCCATGGTCCCGGCGACATTACCGGTCGCTAGGTGGCCTAAGGTCGCGGTCCATGTCGCCAGCAGGAAAGCACGGCCCGGGCGGGGCCACCCGCAAGGGCCGCTCTTCGGGGCGGGCCACCGGTAGGGCCATGGTTCGCCCTGCCACGGCCAGCGGGCGCTACACCCCCCCCATCCCCCGCAGCGTCAAGGTCAGTCCGCGCTGGATGGGCCCGCTCATCCTGGCCCTGCTCATGCTCGGCGCCCTCATGATCGTTCTCAACTACTTCGACGTGCTCCCGTCGAGCCCCACCAACTGGTATCTCCTGGGCGGCATCGCCATGATCGCCGGCGGCTTCGTCGTGGCCACCCAGTATCACTGACACTGACACTGACACCGAGACGAGCGCTGACACCGGTGCACCCGCTGGCCGTTCACCATGTCTCGATCAACGTGATCGACGTCGACGAGGCCGTCGCCTTCTACACCGGCGTGCTCGGGTGCCGGCTGCGCAGCGACCGGCCCGACTTCGGCTTCGGCGGTGCCTGGCTCGATGTGGGCCACCAGCAGGTCCACCTGATCGAGGGCGCCGCGCCGCCCGCCGTCGGCCAGCACTTCGCCGTGCTGGTCGAGGACATCACCTCCGCCGTGGACGAGTTGCGCCGGCGTGGCGTGGAGGTAAGCGACCCGGTGCCGGTGGGATCGAGCCTGCAGGCCTTTTTGCAGGACCCCGCCGGCAACGCCGTCGAGCTGCACCAGGTCGGCGCCGCCGCCGGCTGAGGCCCCCGGGGCCCGGGCGTTGCCGCCCGGCGTAATCAGCCCAGGCGCTCGATGATGGTGGCGTTGGCCATGCCGCCACCCTCGCACATGGTCTCGAGGCCCCAACGGCCCCCGGTGCGCTCGAGCTCGTTCAGCAAGGTGGTCATGAGCTTGGCCCCCGATGCGCCCAACGGATGTCCGAGGGCAATGGCGCCGCCGTTCACGTTCACCTTGTCCATGTCGGGGTGCAGCTCCTTCTCCCACGACAACACCACCGAGGCGAACGCTTCGTTGATCTCGACCAGGTCGATGTCGTCGAGGGTCATCTTGGCCCGCTCGAGCACAGACTTGGTGGCCGGGATGGGGCCGGTGAGCATCGTCACCGGGTCCACACCGGCCAGGGCGAAGGCGTGGAAGCGGGCCCGGGGGGTGAGACCCAGGGCGGCCGCCCTCTCCTCGCTCATGATGAGCACGGCGGCGGCCCCGTCGCAGATCTGCGACGAGTTCCCGGCCGTGACCTTGCCGTCGGGCTTGAAGGCCGGCTTCAGGTTGCCGAGCACCTCGGCCGTGGTGTCGGGGCGGATGCCCTCGTCCACGGTAAGCATCTCGTCGGTGGGCTTGCCTTCGTCGTCGCGCACGGCCAGGGCCACGATCTCGCGCTCGAAGCGGCCCTCGGCGGCGGCGGTGGCGGCCAGGCGCTGGCTGCGGGCGCCGAACTCATCGAGGTCCTGGCGTGACAGCCCCCACTGGTCGGCGATCATCTCGGCCGAAATGCCCTGGGACACCAGCCCGCCCCGCTCGGCGTAGCGGCCCATGACGGTGGGGCCGAAGGGGAAGCCGAGGTCGCGCACCACCGAGGAGCCCATGGGCGTGTGGGTCATGTGCTCGATACCGGCGGCGATGACCACGTCGTAGGCCCCGGCCATGACCCCCTGGGCGGCGAAGTGCAGGGCCTGCTGGGAGGAACCGCACTGACGGTCCAAAGTGGTGGCCGGCACCGACTCGGGGAAGCCGGCGGCCAGCACGGCGTTGCGGCCGATGTTGAGCGCCTGCTCGCCCACCTGCATCACACAGCCCATGATCACGTCGTCTACCAGCGCCGGATCGAGGTCGTTGCGCTCGATGAGCGCCCGCAGCGGCTCGGCGGCCACGTCCACGGCGTGCCAGCCCCTGAGCTTGCCGTTGCGCCGGGCTCCGGGCGTGCGTACGGCGTCGACGATGACGGCGCTGTTCATGGTGGGCTCCTTCCGAAACTGACCGATCGGTCAAGTGGTCGGCCCGAAGCGTACCGGGACGTCGCACCCCGGCGCTACCGTGGCCACCGTGACCGGACGCATCAAGGACATGGACCGCTGGCTGGGCGACGGGGGTATGGCGGTGATCGGCCTGGTCGGGGCGTCGCTCGACGACTACGGCGTGGACGGGGAAGACCTCGGCTGGGTGGCCGGGGCCTGGACTCCCACCGAGCTGGCCTGCAACCCCCACGGCACGGCCCAGGCCGGCATCCACTCCCTCGTCCTCGACGCCTGCATGAACTTCGCCATCAACGCCGCCCTGGCCGGGCGCGACCGCACCCGGGGCACCTTGGAGATGAAGACCGAGACCATGCGGGCCGCCGCCAAGGGGACCCCGTACCGCCTCCGCGGCGAGGTGGTGCGCATGGCCCGGCAGGTGGCCTTCGCCGAAGCCACCGTGCGCGACGGTGACGACCGGCTGGTGAGCCGGGCCACCGGCACCTTCATGTTGCACCGCCACTCCTCGGACGCCTGAAGCGGCTCCCCTCCACCCCGCCCGGCGTCCGCCGCGCCGGCTCAAGCCCTGGGGCAGGTCGCCATGCCCGCTGTCCTCTCCGACGCCCGCCTCGGTCGAGCCACGCCCGCCGCCGGCCCCGGGGTCTGCCGCCTGTGCCATGGCCCGGCCTTGCCTGGACACCGGTGGTGCTGGTGCTGCCGGCGGGTGACCGAAGCCCTCGGTTCGCACCCGGCGTGGGCCCCGGCCGTGGTCCCGGTGGCGCTGTGCCGGCCCGGCGACACCCTGCACTCGGCCCTGCGTCGCTACAAGGACGCCCCGGCCGTCGCCGCCCGAGCCCACTACGCCGGGCTGCTCGGACGCCGCCTCGACGCCTTCGTCCGGGCCCATGGGCGCTGTGTGGCGGCGCACGGGCCGTGGGACACCCTGGCCGTGGTGCCGTCCTCGAGCCGCGTCGGCCGGCATGGGCGCTACGGCGCCTGGCCCGTCGAGGCCTTGGTGGCACGGGCCGGGTCGTTGCGAGGCCAGGCGCTGCTGTCGATGGAGCGCGGCCCGGGGTCGGCCTGTCACCTGGCTCCGGCGCCCGATGCCTTCGTGGCCAGCGGCGATGTTGCCGGCCGCCGGGTGCTCGTGGTGGAGGACACCTGGGTCACCGGGGCCCGCGCCATGAGCGCCGTGACCGCCCTTCGTACTGCCGGGGCCGAGGTGATGGCCGTGCTGGTGCTGGGCCGCTGCGTGGACCCTTCGGCCTCGGCGCGCCACGCGCATTGGTGGTCGGCTCACGACATGGGCGACGAACGACGGTGTTGCCTCGAGCCCCACGCGCCCGGCGCGCCCGTCGAAAGGTAGCGTCGGCCCGTGCGATTCGGCGTGGCCCTCGGCCGCATGCATCCGTCGATGTTCACCGACGCCGTGGAGGCGGCCGACGCCCTGGGCTTCGAGTCGGTGTGGTTCCCCGAGCACCTGGTACTGCCGGTCTCCATGGACGGGTCGCCCTTCGCCGGCGCCGAGCACCCACCCATCCCTCCGTCCACGCCGGTGTTCGACGTGTTCGTCTACCTGTCCTTCCTCGCGGCGCGCACTAGGCGCGTCCGGCTCGGTACCCACGTCTACAACATGGCCCTGCGACATCCCTTTGTGGCCGCCCGCGCCGTGGCGACGCTGGACGTCCTGTCCGAAGGCCGCGTCGAGCTCGGTGTCGGCGCCGGCTGGCTCAGAGCCGAGTGGGATGCGGTGGGCCTCGATTTCGACAGCCGCGGGGCCCGGCTCGACGAAGCGCTCGAGGTGTGTGTGGCCCTGTGGCGCGACGAGCAGGTGGCTTATGACGGTGCGTTCTTCTCCTTCGGGGACGTCATGTTCGAGCCCAAGCCGCATCAACGACCGCACCCTCCCATCAGCATCGGCGGTGAGAGCGCCGTAGCGCTCCGGCGGGCCGCCCGTTACGACGGGTGGATCGGCCTCAACCACACACCGGAATCGGTGCGCCGGCCGGTGGAGCGACTCCGGGCGCTGCGGGCCGAGCGGACCGAGCAGGCCGCGATCGTTGGCCAGAGCAATCACTTCACCGTGACGGTCGGGGCCTCGGTGGGGGACGACAGCGACATCGAAGCGTTCGCCGCTGCCGGGGTGGACCGGCTCATCGTGAGCCCGTGGGCCCGGACCCGTGACGTGCCGGCTGCGCTCGAGGAGTTCACCCGCCGTCTCCTCCCCTGAGGCGCCGG
>Ga0307374_10015846_pt1 | contig 10086 bp, 6 predicted proteins | sample OX3MG_FD_202532 | JGI IMG/M metagenome (GOLD analysis project Ga0307374, IMG submission 202532) | Soil microbial communities from Risofladan, Vaasa, Finland - OX-3 | ecosystem: Environmental > Terrestrial > Soil > Coastal area > Acid sulfate soil | place: Finland: Risofladan, Vaasa | collected...
TGAAATTCCCGACGTTGATTGATGCCGACGGCTACAAAGTGTCCAAACAATACGGACTGACGAACGTGCCGAGCATTTTCCTGATTCAGCCGGATGGCAACGTGCGGACGGCGTCCGTCGGCTTCGCGAAAAAAGATTTAGAGTCGATAGCGGCGGAAGTCGCGAACGTGTCGGGAAAAACGCCGCAAGCGCTTTTTCGTCCGGGCGAGAAAGTGCCGGAATACAGACCCGGCTGAGGGTCAAAAGGCTAGGTTCCGGTCGGAACCTAAAAAGCTGCTCAGAGAGTTTCGTCGTCGCTCAAACGTTTTTTATGCTTCGGGGGTTTGGTGCGGCGGTCGGGGATGATGCGCGCGGGCGGCGGCGTGCCGGCATTTTCGCGGGCCATGCGCCGCGCCTCGGTGCCCTTCTCAAATTTCCGCTTTTTCTTTCTTCGCGCCACGGCTAACGTATTAAGCCACAGTGAAGCCAGTTCCGGCAAATTCGGCATTCGCCGCGCGGCGCAGATTCCGGGTCTACGCGACATCGCTGACGCTGATTCTGATCGTCACGTCGGCTATCCACCTGGGATTCGCATGGGATTACGCGCGGCAAAATTCCCGGCAAGCGCTCAGCGTGATTCCGTTCACGTTTGAGCCGGGAAATATCGCCGCTTCGATTGCGCGCGGGAAGGGATTCAGCTCGCCGTTGCGTGTTCCGACGGGGCCAACGGCATGGATGGCGCCGATTTATCCGCTGCTACTGGCCGGAGTCTTTCGGTTCTTTGGGGTTTATACGTTCCATTCGTTCGTCGCGGCAGTTCTGCTGAATATTTTGTTTGCCACGCTTACCTGCGTGCCGATTTACTATGCGGGCGAACGGATCGGAGGCGCGGGATTGGGCGCAGGCGCGGCGTGGCTTTGGGCCATTTTCCCCAACGCGATTTTGCTTCCCTTTGAAAGCATGTGGGACGCGTGTCTTTCGGCGTTGCTGACGGCCGCGATTTTATGGGCGACGCTGGCGCTGGCCGAATCGCGGCGCGCGCGCGACTGGTGCGCCTATGGCCTGCTGTGGGGCGTTATGCTGATGACGAATCCCACGCTCGGTTCGCTGCTGCCGCTTTTGCTGGGATGGCTTGCGTACCAAGCCCGCAAGGAAGCGCGTCCGTGGGTCGCGAAACCGCTGCTCGCGCTGGGCGTGGCGGTTCTGTGCTGTGTGCCGTGGACGGTGCGAAATTACGACGTGTTCCACACGCTGGTCCCGCTGCGAACGGTGCTGGGGCTGGAACTCTGGGTGGGAAACAATGCGCAATCGAATGGCGCGCAAGTTGCCGCGCTGCATCCGCTCAATGACGCGCATGAACGCGCCAAATACGTGGCGATGGGCGAAATCGCGTATATGCGGCAGAAGCAACGCCAAGCCATCGCGTACATGCTTTCGCATCCGCGCCGGGAAGCGCATTTGACGGCGGATCGGTTTATTGCGTTCTGGGCCGGAGGCACGCCGGAGCCGTTCACGAACTTCGAGCAAAATCATTCGCTTTGGTTCCGCTACGTTTTGATTTTCAATATCGCCGCAGCGATCGGCACGCTGGCGGGAATTGTGATGTTGTTTTGGAGGCGCAGCATGTTCGCATTTCCGCTGGCCGTGTTCCCGGTCATTTTTCCCTGCGCATACTATTTGTCTCTCGCGTTCCCTCGCTATCGGCTTCCCATCGATCCCATCGTCCTCTTGCTCGCAGCGATTGCTTTGGCAGCGGCTGCGCGCCGGGTGTCGCCGGGGCGCTCTATTAGCCGCGCGTCTGTTTAAAGGCGCTGTGAAGAAGTTGTGTCTCGCGGCCGTGATCCGCAACCAGGAACGATGCCGTGCATGATTGAACGTGTTTGGGATTTAAATGTTTGAGTTAGGCAGCAGAGAAAAAAAACGCGACGCCGCGTTGGGTAGCTAAACCACGCGGCGCCGGTCGAGCAGTATGAATATGATGATTATTATGACGAGGAGGCCCAACCCGCCACTGGGGTAATATCCCCAGCCCGAGCTATAGGGCTACAGGGGCAGACTTCCCAGGAGAATCAGAATAAGTATGATGAGAAGGACTGTTCGCAGCACCAGCTTTTCCCCTCGCTCGCCTAGCATACGGCACGGCCAAGCTGCGTCCATCGGGATTGGGCAGTATTTCCAAAGGACTTTTTGCGTATGGGCGCTTCACAGGCGGCCGCCGCAGCACGAACCTGCACGGGGCCGCAACGCATTTGTTACATTCTTGCCAGCTTGCCGAATCATTTGGGCCGTAGTTCTTGTCGGCCAAAGCGGCGGGGAGTAGACTTTCGCGAGTAATTTTCTTGGGAGGTGTGGCATGCCCCGCATTGTCCGCTGCGGCTTGATACAGGCGCGCTGTGAATGGCCGCCGACGCAATTTTCCCTGACGCAAATCAAACAGAAAATGATCAGCAAGCACGAACGCTTGATTGCCGCGGCGGCAAAGCGAAAAGTGCAAGTCCTCGGCTTGCAAGAGCTTTTCTACGGCCCTTACTTCTGCGCCGAGCAGCAAACGCGGTGGTACGAGATGACCGAGCGCGTGCCGGGCGGCCCCACGATTGCGCGCATGCAAAAGCTCGCGAAACGCTATCACATGGTGATGATTGTGCCGGTGTATGAAGTGGAGATGACCGGCGTTTATTTCAATACTGCCGCTGTCATCGACGCCGACGGCCGCTACCTCGGGAAATATCGCAAGCACCACATCCCGCACTGCCACCCCGGATTCTGGGAGAAATTTTATTTCACGCCGGGCAACGCAGGCTATCCCGTGTTTCAAACGCGCTATGCGCGCGTCGGCGTTTATATTTGTTACGACCGCCACTTCCCCGAGGGCGCTCGCGTTCTTGGATTAAATGGTGCGGAAATTGTCTACAACCCGTCGGCAACCGTCGCGGGCCTTTCCGAATATCTTTGGGAGTTGGAGCAGCCCGCGCACGCCGTGGCAAATCAATATTTCGTCGCGGCGATCAATCGCGTGGGGACGGAGCAACCGTGGAAGATCGGGGAGTTCTACGGGAAAAGTTATTTTTGCGATCCGCGGGGAAAAATTGTGGCGCAGGCCAGCCGCGACAAAGACGAGCTGCTGGTTGCCGATTTGAACCTCGACGAAATTCAGAAAGTCCGTGACACGTGGCAGTTCTATCGCGATCGCCGGCCGGAATCGTACGGCGAGATCACGCGCACGCGCGCCGCGGGAAACGCGGAAGCGGCGGATTAGAACCGACCGCGCGATGAGCCGATCCCGCAAAAAAATAAAATTCATTTAAATGAGGCTCAACAATTCCGCGATGAGTTACATCCACACGAAATCTCTTGCCGCTGAGACGATCCGCAGCAGCGAGCTTTACAACAAAGACCTGGCACCGGTCCCGCCTGCGCGCCGCACGTGGGGCACGTACAACTACGCAGCGCTGTGGATTTCAATGAGCGTGAACATTCCCACGTACATGCTCGCGAGCGCGATGATCGCCGGAGGGATGGACTGGAAACAGGCGCTGTTCACGGTTTTCCTCGGCAACGTGCTGGTGCTGATTCCGATGCTGCTGAACGCGCATGCGGGCGCGGCCTACGGAATTCCCTTCCCCGTTTTTGCTCGGGCATCGTTTGGCGTGCTGGGCGCGAACGTTCCGGCGATTTTGCGCGCGCTTGTGGCGTGCGGCTGGTTCGGCATCCAAACATGGATTGGCGGCGAAGCCATCAATGCCATGATTATCGCGCTCGCGCCGTCGTGGGCGCACGTTTCTTATGGCGCTGCCCTGTGCTTCGGATTTTTCTGGCTGCTGAACGTCGCCGTAATTCTGCGCGGCATTGAGACGATTCGATTTCTGCAAGGCGTCTCGGCTCCATTTCTGCTGCTGATTGGGCTTGCGCTTCTTCTGTGGGCGCGAAACAAGGCGGGCGGATTCGGGCCCATGCTCTCGAATCCATCGAAGTTCCACAGCTTCGCGGAATTTTTCCGCCTCTTTGTCCCTTCGCTGACGGGCGTGGTGGGATTCTGGGCCACCGTTTCGCTGAATATTCCCGACTTCACGCGCTATGCACGATCGCAACGCGACCAGATTGTCGGCCAGGCGCTGGGTCTGCCGGCGACGATGACGTTTTACTCATTCATTGGCATCGCGGTCACTTCGGCGACGACGATTATTTTTGGCGAGGCGCTGTGGGATCCCGTCAAAGTGCTGGCGCGGCTTGGCCATCCCTGGGCGGTGGTGCTGGCGATGATTGCGCTGCTTGTGGCGACGCTCAACGTCAACATCGCGGCGAATGTGGTTTCTCCGTCGAACGATTTCTCGAATCTTTCTCCGAGGCGCATCAGCTTCCGCACGGGCGGCTTGATTACTTGCGCGATGGGCATCGCGATGCAGCCGTGGAAGCTGATGGCGAATTACGGCAGCTACATTTTCGGCTGGCTCGTGGGCTATTCCGGTTTCCTGGGACCGATTGCGGGGATTTTGATTTGCGATTACTTTGTGCTGCGCGGCAAGGTTTTAATTGCGCAGGACCTTTACCAGCGCGGCGGCCGGTATGAATATTCTCGCGGAATTAATTGGCGTGCAGTGGTGGCGCTGGCGGCAGGCGTGGGCGTGGCTTTCATCGGCCTGGTTGTTCCGCCGCTGCGCGTCTTGTATAACTACGCGTGGTTCGTTGGATTCGCAGTCAGCTTCGGCGCGTATTTCATTTTGATGAGCGGTTTCCAACGGCGCAACGAAGCATCCAACTGAGGGGTAGCGGTTCATGGACTTTGGCATCACAATTAAGCCGGACATCTCGATTGAACGCATCGTGAGTCTCACGCGCCAGGCCGAGGCCGGCGGATTCAGATACGGCTGGATGTTCGATTCGCACGTGATCTGGATGGAGCCGTTTCCCCTGCTGACGCTGATGGCTGCCAACACGCGAACGATGCGGCTGGGAACATGCGTCACGAACCCCGCCGTGCGCGACGTTACGGTGGCTTCGAGCTTGTTCGCCACGTTGAACGTCGCGTCTTGCGGACGAATGCAGCTCGGCATCGGGCGCGGCGACAGTTCGCGGCGCGTGCTTGGCAAAAAGCCGACGACGCTCGAAAATCTCGAAGACTTCGTGAAGGTCTTTCGCGCGTTGAATGCCGGGGAGGCGGTTGACTACGAAGGAGTCAGCACGCGCTTTCCGTGGGCGACGGGAGGCGTGCCGCGCGTGTGGGTCGCGGGATATGGACCAAAGGCGCTGCGCACCGCGGGCCGCATTGCGGACGGCGTGATTCTGCAATTCGCCGATCCGGATCTGATCACATGGTGCCTGGGATTTGTGCGCGAAGGAGCGCGCGAAGCGGGACGCGACTTCCAGAAAATCGAAATCATGTCCGCCGCGCCGGTATGGGTCTCCGACGATTTGAAGGTCGCGCGCGACCGTGTGCGCTGGTTCCCCGCGCTGGTCTCGAATCACGTGCTGGACCTGATTGCGAAATATAAGCCGGAGGAATTGCCCGCCGCGCTGGTCTCGTATGTGAGCAATCGCGGCAAATACGATTATTTGCACCATTGCGAAGTGGGAAGCGACAATGCGTCATTCGTGACCGATGAAATCGTCGATCGCTTCTGCCTGGTCGGTCCCGTGGAGGCGCACCGTGAAAAACTGGAAACCCTGCGCGCCGCCGGCGTGACGCAGTTCAATATTTATCTGATGTGCGGCGAGGAAGAGAAAACGCTGGATGTGTACTCGCGCGATATTTTGCCTGCTTACCTAAAGTAGGCGGTCTTGTCTCGCGCGGTGAGCTGGGAGGCCCGGGAAGATGCGGTTTGACACGGTGATCAGAAAAGGCACGGTGGTGACTGCGACGGATACATGCGTCGCTGACGTCGGCGTCAGCGGCGACAAAGTCTCCGCCATCGGCGCGCAGCTTCCAATTGAAAATGCCGCACGGGTTGTGGACGCGTCCGGATGCCTGGTTATACCCGGCGGCATCGACGTTCACACGCATCTCGATATGCCCTTCGGCGGAACGATGAGCGCGGATGATTTCGAGACAGGCACCATCGCCGCGGCATTCGGCGGCACGACCACGCTGATCGATTTCGCAATTCAATATAAAGGGCAAAGCCTCCGCGAAGCCTTCGACACGTGGATGAAGAAGGCGCACGACAAGGCCGTGACGGATTATTCCTTCCACTGCATCATCACCGATTTGGGTAGCGCGCAGCTCGAAGAAATGGGCCAGCTCATCCGCGAGGGCGTGACCAGTTTCAAGCTTTTCATGGCCTATCCGGGCGTGTTCATGCTCGACGACGCCTCGATTTTTCGCGCCATGTCGCAGGCGGCCAAGCACGCGGGCTTGATTTGCATGCACGCGGAAAATGGCGGCGCCATCGACGTGATCGTGCAGCGCGCCCTGGCTGAAGGCAAACGCGCGCCAAAATATCATGCGCTCACGCGGCCCACTACTGCGGAGGCTGAGGCTACCGGGCGCGCGATTGCGCTGGCGGAAATGGCGGGCGCGCCCGTGTACATCGTTCATCTTTCCTGCAACGAGGCGCTCGAAAAAGTGCGCGAGGCGCGCGACCGCGGCCTGCCCGCGTATGCGGAAACGTGTCCCCAGTATTTGTATCTCTCGCTCGAAAATATGGACGTGCAGGGATTCGAAGGCGCAAAGTACGTGTTCACGCCGCCGCTGCGCGAGAAGTGGCATCAGGAAAAACTCTGGCAAGGACTGGCGCAGGATACACTGCAGGTGGTTTCCACCGACCATTGCCCATTTTGTTTCAAGGAACAGAAAGAATTGGGCAGGGACGACTTCACGAAAATTCCCAATGGAGGGCCGGGCATTGAGCACCGTCTCAGCCTGATTTACACGGGTGGCGTCCACGGAAAGCGATTTTCCGCCAACCGGTTCGTCGAACTTGTTTCGACCGCACCCGCAAAACTTTTTGGACTGTACCCGCAGAAGGGCACAATCGCGGTAGGTTCCGACGCTGACCTCGTTATCTTCGATCCAAATCGCGAGGAAATCATCAGCGCAAAAACGCATCACATGCGCGTCGACTATTCCATGTTCGAGGGCATTCACACCACGGGCGCGCCGAAAACCGTTTTCTCTCGCGGAAAAGCCGTGATCGACGGCGGAAACTTTGTCGGGCGCCCCGGCGCCGGCCAATTCATTCGCCGCCAGACCTACTCGCGCATCTAAATGTTGTGGCGGAAGCGCGGGGGGAGCTGAATGCACGGATTTCGAGAGGGGCCATGCGCCGAAAAATCATAGTCGTCGTGACAGTGATTGTCGCCGTTGCCGCGATTGCGGTCGTTTTGCTTTTATTCGTTGCCGCACACGCGGATCACTACCGTCCGCAGGTTATCGCCTACCTGCAAAAAAAAACCGGCCTGCCGGTCGAAATCGGGCACATGACCCTCACTCTGTCTCCGTCGCTTTCAATTCGACTCGATAATTTCGGGCTGAAAAACCCCCCAATATTTCCTGTCGGCTATTTTCTTAAGACGCCCCGAGTTTACGCCGCACTTGATGCTGGCGCGCTGGTGCACGGGAAAATCGTAATCAAGTCGCTGACGCTGGAGCATCCAGTTATCCACATGATTTCAGACCCTGATGGCCTCTGGAACTTTGAAAATCCCAACCAATCAAGGACTGCGAGGGCTGCCGTCTCGTTGGGAATCATTTCCACAGTGGAAATTACAGGCGGGCAATTGTCGGTGTCGAATCTTATCGACCCGTCCGATACGCCGGGGCCAATCTTTTTTGAAGCCCGCAACGTCTCGAGTACATTGCAGCACGTGGACTTCGGCGCGTTCCTCAACCCTTCTTCTTCCTCCACCGCCCAAGGCAACCTGAAGGCAGATTCTCTGCGCTTCGGCGCAATCCAGGCGACGAACGTACAATCCAAGCTGCGGCTCTCGGGGGGACAGGTTTTTTTTGAGGGTATCAAATTTAATGTCTACGGCGGACACGCCACGGGAAGCCTCTCTTTCAACCTGGCAGAAAAGAACACGACCTTCGTCGCAAATGCCCAGATGAGCGCAATCGACATGGCTCATCTCCTCGCTGCTTTCCCATATGGCCGCGGCAAGATGACCGGAAAAATGGAGGGAAATCTGAAGCTGGCGGCGGAAATTCCGCATACGAATGACCCGCTCGCCGGGATACACGGAACGGGGCATCTTACGGTGCGCAATGGCGAGTTGCCGAGCCTGATGCTCAACGCGAACCTGATGAAGTTGGCGCACTTCAACAATCTCGGGCCGGCCCGCCAGGATCCCTCCTCGTTTTCCTCCATCGCTGCCGACCTGCAACTGGCCAATCTGCGGATATCCAGCCAACAGATTCAGGTGGTCGGCTATGGAGTGAATGTGCAAAGCTCGGGAAGTGTCCACGTGACCGGCGCCGACAGCTTGGACTATCAGGGCGTGGCGCAGATCGTCACCAAACAGGGCTTCCTCACAAAACTTTTTGCCAGGATGTCCGGAGCCTCGTTAAAAAATGGCGAGCTGTCCTTCCCCTTCCAGGTCAGCGGAACCATGGATAAACCCACGTTCTCCGTGCGAAAGAATACCCATTAGGGCAAACAAGACCGCACGGAACGAACTGCACGTCGGGTTGAGCAGTCAGTTCCTCACTAAAAATGTCGAGTCGCGGTCAAAGAACTAGAAAATAAGCTTCAGGCTCTTATACGCCCTTAAATTGATACGGTGAAAATGCACATTAGAAGCCAGCGAAGGGTGCAATGCCCTTTGCTTCAACGCATTGATAGAGCTTGCCGGTAGCCAAGTTCTTATATTCTTCCGTTCTTCCGCTCGGCCAGTCGATGACGACGCGATCCGCGCGGTCTTGCTTACCCATCCCAAACGTAACGGGAAGTTCGCATTGCGAGAGATAACTGGAGCCGCTCATCACGAGGCGCGACTGACTGAACTCACCGTGGAAGACTCGAACGCGAGCTCCGATGGCGTCGCGATTCGATTTGGTGCCGACGAGACGGAAGCGAATGCTATGATTTTCCGAAAGCTGGTCATTAAGCTGGTCGTTGCGGAACAGGCACGCGGGACCATTATTCGTGGTTATCAGAAGGTCGAGATCGCCGTCGCGATCAAAGTCGCCGTAGCACAAACCGCGGCCGACCTTCGGTCGAGCAAATGCGTCTCCAACCTCGGAAGCGACATCGTGAAAGTTACCGTTGCCGTCGTTCAGAAAAAGCTGGGGCGGCTGAGCATAGCCGACATTTCCGCGAATGTTCCGTACCGTTTCGTCAATGTGGCCGTTCGCGACGACGAGGTCGAGCGCGCCGTCCAGATTCATGTCGGCAAACGCGCATCCGAACCCCAGCGTATTCTTCGACGGAAGTCCCACGCCGCTCTGGATGGCCACGTCTTCGTACAAGCCGTTACCCAACGCTCGATAAAGACCAATCATTTCGTCATCGAAGTTGGTAATCGCTATTCCGGGAAGGCCTGAACCGTTGAAATCGCCGACGGCTACTCCCATGCCGGCGCGAGCCTTGCCGTCATTGCTGAATGCGACGCCCGCTTCCACGGCTACGTCCTTGAACGCGCCGTTGCGCTGGTTGCGGTACAGCTTATTCGGCTGCGTATCATTGGCAACCATTAGATCGGGCCAGCCGTCGCCGTTGTAATCGAGCATAGCAACGCCGAGCGACTTGGAACTCGTGTCGAAAATTCCGCTTGTTGCCGTGACGTCCTCAAAAGTTCCATTTCCGCGATTGCGAAAGAGCCAGCAGGTTTCTCCTCGGTAAGCTTCGGGCGTGCAGTAGGATTTGTGCTTGCCGTCAAGACTGCAAAATACATCGTCGGCAGCGGACCACTTCACGTAATTGCATACGAAGAGGTCGAGAAGGCCGTCGCGATCGAAGTCGAACCACAGCGCTGATGTGCTGAATTGTTCTCTGCCTCCGAGGCCGCTCTGGTGAGTGACATCGACAAACGTTCCGTGCCCTGTATTTTTGAACAGGCGATTTTGCCCTACGCAGGTGATAAAAATGTCCGGGAAGCCGTCGTTGTTGTAGTCACCCACCGCGACGCCCATCCCGTACATTTCGAGATCCAGGCCGGCTCGGCGCGTGACATCGG
>Ga0307374_10015847_pt1 | contig 10085 bp, 8 predicted proteins | sample OX3MG_FD_202532 | JGI IMG/M metagenome (GOLD analysis project Ga0307374, IMG submission 202532) | Soil microbial communities from Risofladan, Vaasa, Finland - OX-3 | ecosystem: Environmental > Terrestrial > Soil > Coastal area > Acid sulfate soil | place: Finland: Risofladan, Vaasa | collected...
ATTCAAGCGCCCATCAGCATGCTTACGAGGCAAGGCGGCGGCATCTGCAGTCGCAATTCGAGCGCAGGAAGATAGCCGCGCTGCTGGTCACCAGCCTGCCCAATATTTTTTACCTGACCGGTTTCCGTGGAAGCGCGGGGGTGGCGCTGGTGGGAGGCTCGGAGGGCCTTCTCTGGGTTGACCCTCGCTATACGCTGCAGGCGAATGAACAGGCGGCGGGAGTGGAAGTCGTCGAAGCAAAGGGTGGTCTTCTCAAGGAAGCTGCGCGCTGGATTCGGAGGAAGCGGCCGGGGTCTGTGGGCTATGACGATGCGGCGCTTACCTGCCGTGAATTTGCGGGTCTTGAGCAGGCGGGCGGACCCAGGCTGCGGTGGGTCCCGGCGGGCGGGATGGTTGAAGACCTGCGAGCCGTGAAAGACGTTGATGAAGCTGACTGCATCCGAAAAGCCGGAGAATTAACCGCCAGGGTTTTCGAAGAGGTCCGGCGGGAGATTCGCCCCGGGGCACGGGAAAGCGATCTGGCGGCAGAGATTGAGTATCGGATGAAGCGGAAGGGGGCCGAGGGGGCGGCCTTTGAAACGATCGTGGCCTCCGGCGGGAGAAGCGCCTGGCCGCACGCGCGCCCTTCTTCCAAGTTGTTGAAGGAAAACGATTTGGTTATCATTGATCTCGGTGCTATACTGTGCGGATATGCAGCCGATATGACGCGGACCGTTTACCTGGGGACTCCGGGAAGGCGGGTCCGAACGCTCTACAACAGGGTGCGCGAAGCTCAGGAATGTGCCATTCAAGCAGCGCGCGAGGGGCGGCTGACCGGTGAGGTTGATGCGGCCGCCCGGAAGACATTGGAACGGAGAAAGTTGGACCGGTATTTCACGCACAGTACGGGACACGGCGTGGGGCTGGAAATTCACGAAGGGCCGCGCGTGGGCCGCGGCGGCAAATCGCGGCTTGAAAAGGGGTGTGTTATAACAGTAGAGCCGGGTGTCTACCTTGAGGGGTTCGGCGGGGTCCGCATCGAGGACACCGTGCTGGTGACGGCCGGAGAACCGGAAATTCTGACTCCGGCGTCAAAAGACGCCTGGTTTACCAGCTAGGATTTGGAGCAGCGAGAAGAATATGCCCGGCAAGAAATCATCCCGCACCAGAGAAACAGCTTCCGAAAAGAGCTGGGAGCTCCAGGAAATCCAGCAACTGATCGATCTGTTGATCGAGCGCGAGATTGCGGAATTTGAGATGGAAAAGGATGGGCTGCGGGTCCGCATCGTGCGGCAGGCGTCCGGGGGAATGGCGGCTGTCCAGGCAGCGCCCCGGAATTCGAGTTCCTCTTCACCGTCCGCCGGGCCGGTAGCCGCCCCTTCGCAATCTCAGCTCCAGCCGCCAGCGGCGCCGGAACCAGCGCCTGAGACGCCTACGGAGGACCGGCATGTCCTGAAGTCGCCGATCGTCGGGACTTTCTTTGCGGCGGCCGCGCCGGACACGCCTCCTTTGGTCAACCTGGGTGACGTCGTTCACGTGGGGCAAGTGCTCTGCATTGTGGAAGCGATGAAGCTGATGAATGAGATCGAATCCGAATTTGCCGGGGAGATTGTGCGCATCCATGTCGAGAACGGCCAGCCGGTCGAATACGGACAGCCCCTCTATACCATCAAGCCTTCTTAAGAAGTGAAGCTTAAGGGTGACCGGCAGCGAGCGGCCGGAAGGTCCGGGACCGTACCCGTCAGGGTGATCCATGTTTGGAAAGATCCTCATCGCCAACCGGGGAGAAATTGCACTGCGGGTGATCTGCGCCTGCAAGGAGCTGGGCATCCGCACGGTTGCCGTTTACTCGGAGGCCGACCGCTATTCGCTCCACGTGCGATTTGCGGACGAAGCTGTCTGTATCGGCCCTGCCCGAAGTTCGGAGAGCTATCTGAACGTGGCCGCCATTATCTCGGCGGCTGAAATCACGGGCGCCGAGGCCATCCATCCCGGATACGGATTTCTGGCTGAAAATCCCAAATTTGCCGAGGTCTGCGAGACCTGCAAGCTGGCTTTTATCGGGCCCCGGCCTGAAGTGATCCGGCTGATGGGCGATAAGAACATGGCGCGAAAGCGCATGGCGGAACTGGGCCTGCCCGTGCTTCCGGGAACGGAAGTGCTTGCCGGGGAAGAAGAGGCCCTGGAGGCCGCCGGCAAGATCGGATATCCCGTCATGGTGAAGGCATCGTCCGGAGGCGGCGGCAAAGGGATGCGGATCGTCAACTCAGCGGATGAGATGCCGATGCTCTTGCAGATGGCGCAAAACGAAGCCGAGGCGGCCTTCGGTTTGTCGGACGTCTACCTGGAAAAATATATCTCCGCGCCGCGGCATATCGAGTTTCAGATCATGGCCGACGGGCAGGGGAAGGTCATCCACCTCGGCGAGCGCGAGTGCACGATCCAGCGGCGCCATCAGAAACTTCTGGAAGAATCGCCTTCCACCCAGATCGACGCGGACACCCGCCGGGAGGTCGGAAGCAAGGTCATCCAGGCGCTCCGGGAAGTCGGCTATACGAACGCGGGCACGGTCGAATTCCTGATGGATGAAAGCCGCAACCTTTACTTTCTGGAAATGAACGCCAGAATCCAGGTGGAGCATCCGGTGACGGAAATGGTGACCGGGCTTGACCTGGTGAAGATGCAAATCCAGGTGGCCGCCGGACAGCCGCTACCCATCGAAGGCGACACGGTCGGGCTTCGCGGCCACGCCATGGAGTGCCGGATCTGCGCTGAAGATCCCGTAACGTTTGCTCCGTCGGCGGGAAAGATCACCGGGTTCCATGTGCCCGGAGGCACCGGCGTCAGGGTGGACACGGCTGCTTACGCGGAATCGATTATCCCTCCTTATTACGACTCGCTCATTGCCAAAGTCATTGTTCACGGAAAAGACCGCGAGGAAGCGGTGCAGCGGATGGCGCGGGCCCTTGAGATGTTTATCATCGAGGGGATCTCCACCTCCATTCCCTTGCAGGAAAAGATCCTTGCCGACGCCGACTTCCGGGCCGGCAAATTCGACACGCAGTTTCTCAATCGTTACAGCCGCAACGGCGTGGGCGGGTGACCTGCAACCGCCCGGGTCCTGATTTATGGGTTTTCGAATTCCCCGCCTGTATGCCATAATCGACCCCGCCCAGACACGAGACCCTGGTCCTGTTGCTGTTGCAGAGGTCCTTCTCTCGGCGGGCGTTCGGTTGATTCAATATCGTGGCAAAACTGAAACCTCGCGCCGCCTGTTCGAAGCGGGCTGTGAAATGGCGGAGCTGGTGCATCGGGCCGGGGGGATTTTTATTATGAATGACCGGGCGGACCTGGCGCGGTTAACCGGCGCCGACGGTGTTCACATCGGCCAGGAGGACCTGCCGGTTGAGCTGGCGCGCCGGGTGCTGCTTCCCGGCCAATGGCTGGGCGTTTCGACCCATACGCAGGCGCAGATTGAGGAGGCGGAGGCTTCTTCATCGGACTACATCGCTTTTGGGCCGGTCTTTAACACGGCAAGCAAAGAACGTCCGGACCCCGTGGTGGGCCTCGATCGGTTGCGCCAGGTGCGCGGACTGACGCGCAAGCCCCTGGTGGCTATTGGCGGCATCACTCTGGCCAATGCTCCTGCTGTGATTGAAGCGGGGGCGGATTCCGTGGCGGTGATCCATGATCTGCTGGCGGAGGAGGATGTCGGGGCGCAGGCGCGGAAGTTTTTGCAGGCGCTTGGTTGAAGCCCGGCCGATAGTTTCTGCCAGCCTTCGGGGAAGGTCATCTCACACCGCTCAAGGATGGGCAGCATGGCTGCGACGGTAGCGAACAACTCCGCCCCAGGGGCTCCCTCGGCAGAACTGGTCAAAGGACTGGGCCTGCTCGACTGCACCACGATAGTGATGGGCTCGATGATCGGGTCGGGCATCTTTATTGTGGCGGCGGAAATTGCGCGCGAGGTCGGCTCGCCGGGCCTTTTTCTGCTTGCGTGGGTCATCAGCGGCGTCATGACGGTTTCAGCGGCGGTGACTTATGGCGAGCTGGCCGCCATGATGCCGAAAGCCGGAGGGCAGTACGTCTATCTCCGGGAAGCCTTCAGTCCGCTCTTCGGTTTCCTTTACGGCTGGACACTCTTTCTGGTGATCCAGACGGGCACGATCGCCGCCGTGGCGGTGGCCTTCGGCAAGTTCCTGGGATTCTTCTTTCCCTGGATATCCGAGCAAAACTTTTTGTTGAACCTGGGGAGCGTGACGCTTCTGGGGCATCCGGTGGGCCTGACCCTGTCAACGGAGCAGGGCCTTGCGATCGTTGTTCTGCTGGGGCTGGGCTTCGTCAATATCTTTGGCCTGCGAACCGGGGCCTGGATTCAGAATATCTTTACCGTGCTCAAAGTGGGCGCGCTGGTGGGACTGGTGGCCGGCGGGATTTGGTGGGAGTCAAGCCACGCCGGGGCCGCGGCGGCCCCTACAAGTTTTTGGGGACACGCGCACTGGGATACGGCAACGCTGACCGTTCTCGCCGTGGCGCTGGTCGGTCCGCTGTTTTCCTCCGACGCCTGGAACAACGTCACCTTTGCGGGAGGCGAAGTCAAGAACGCCAAACGCAACCTGCCTTTGGCCTTGCTGATTGGGACCGTCGTCGTTTGCAGCATCTACTTTTTCACCAACCTGATCTACGTTCGTGCGCTGCCTTTTGCCGCGATCCAGCACGCCCCCGAAGATCGCGTGGCCACGGCGGTCATGGAGGCGATTCTGGGATCCAAAGGCGCCGGATTGATGGCTGCGGCCATCGTGATTTCGACGTTTGGTTGCATGAACGGGATGAGCCTGGCAGGCGCGCGCGTCTACTACGCCATGGCCAGGGACCGGCTGTTTTTTTCAAAAGTCGGCAAAGTCAACCCCAGGTACCGCACGCCGGCGGTCTCGCTGATGGTCCAGGCGGCATGGGCTTCACTGCTGACGTTGACCGGAACCTACAACCAGTTGCTGGATTACGTAATTTTTGCCGTGCTGTTATTCTACATTTTGACTATCCTTGGTCTTTTCCGGTTGCGCCGGACGCGCCCGGACGCCCCGCGCCCGTATCGCGCGTGGGGATACCCGTTTGTGCCGGTCCTTTACATTGTGCTGGCTTTGTTTGTTGAAGGGGCCTTGTTGATGCACCGGCCGGCGAGGAGCCTGGCGGGCCTGGGGATCGTGGCCGTCGGGGTCCCCATCTATTTTGTCTGGCGCAGGCAGGGTTTGGTAACTGATCGCTAAATTTGATGGGGAGGCGGGATGTCTGACTTATGGGTGAAGAAGAGCGTCGAGCAGTTGCGGAACGAAGCCGCCGATTCTGAACACGGGCTGCGGCGCACGCTGGGGCCCGTCGCCTTGATTTCCCTGGGTATCGGCGCGATTGTGGGGGCGGGGATCTTTGTCATCAGCGGTATCGCGGTGCAGCACACAGGGCCGGCGCTGGTGCTTTCGGTGCTTCTCTCCGGCGTGGGATGCGCATTTGCCGGCCTGTGCTACTCGGAATTTGCGTCCATGATCCCGATTGCCGGCAGCGCCTACACCTATGCATACGCAACGATCGGGGAATTTCTGGCCTGGATCATCGGCTGGGACCTGATTCTCGAATACGCTGTGGGAGCCACGACCGTCTCGATTGGATGGTCCGGATACACCCTGTCTTTTTTGAGGGTGCTTCACATTCCTTTTCCGGCGGAGCTGGCCCGCAGTCCCTGGGACCCGGCAAGAAATATCGATGGGACCATGGTCCACTCTTATTTCAACCTGCCGGCGTTCTTTATTGTTGTCTTGATTACCGTATTGCTGATCATAGGCATCCGCGAGTCGGCAAGGTTTAACAACGTCGTTGTGATCGTCAAGGTGGGAGTGCTGCTGTTGTTTATCGGGGTGTGCGCGTTCTACGTCACGCGGAGCAATTGGGTCCCGTTTCTTCCGCCTAACCGGGGAGTGTTTGGTGAATTGGGCTGGAGCGGCGTCTTGCGTGGCGCTGGCCTGATCTTTTTTGCCTATATCGGTTTTGACGCGGTCTCGACGGCCGCGCAGGAGGCCCGCAACCCTGAGCGCGATATGCCCATCGGCATTCTGGGCTCGCTGGGAATATCCACTTTGCTTTACATCGGGGTCGTTCTGGTCCTGACGGGCGTCATACCTTTTACCCATCTGAACGTCCCGGATCCGCTGGCGGTCGCTGTTGATGCAACTCCGGCCCACTGGCTCTCGCCGATTGTCAAGGCGGGAGCTATTCTGGGAACGACGGCGGTTATCCTGGTGATGCTGCTGGGGCAGACCCGCGTTTTTTATACGATGGCCTTTGACGGTTTGCTGCCCAAGGTTTTCAGCGCCGTCCATCCGCGCTTCCGCACACCTTACAAGAGCACGGCGCTGGTTGGGTTCCTGGTGGCCCTGGGAGGCGGGCTCATCCCTCTGCGGATTGTGGGGGAACTGGTCAGCATCGGAACGCTGCTGGCCTTTACCATTGTTTGCGGGTCCGTGATGGCGATGCGCAAGATGCATCCTGAGATCAGGCGCCCGTTTCGCACGCCGATGGTCTGGCTTGTCGCTCCGATGGGGATGATCGTTTGCCTGGGGCAGATGTTCGGTCTGCCGCTGGATACCTGGATTCGTCTTTTCGTCTGGATGGCCATCGGTTTTGTCATCTATTTTGGTTACAGCCGTCGCCACAGTCTCCTTCGCCTTGCGGCAAAGCAGTCTTCGACGGCGAGTTCTGTTAAGAAGACGGAAATCTGATGCGGGGAAGGCTTGCCTGACCCGAGCGAACGGGCAGCGGCCGCCTTTTCGCCGCAGTCCTTGCTGCGATTGCCGCCTGCTGCGCTTCAGTCTGCGCGTTCGAACGAAGCCCTGAGAGACTCCGGGCTGGCGGTGCTTGCGGCCCTGGGAGGAATGAGGCAGTGAAACGCCTTCGAACTGCGGTCCTGGTCTTTGCGCTTCTCGTCGTTTTGATTGGCATTGGGACGGTGGGTTTTCACATCGTCCAGGGATGGGGTTGGTTCAAATCCCTCTACGTAACGCTGATGACGCTTTCCACCATTGGCGCAGGCCCGGAAAATGAGCTGAGCGGCCGGGGCGAGGTCTTCAACGTCATCCTGATTTTACTGGGCGTTGTGACGGTGGGCTTCGCCATTGGAACCCTCACGAAGGCAGTGGTAGAATTCGAGTTGGGTTCATTCTTTGGACGGCGGCGCATGGAAAAGGAACTTTCAGCCCTGAAAAATCATTTCATCGTTTGCGGCGTGGGTCGCGTGGGCCGCCGGGTGGCGTCAGAAGTTTCCGCCCGGAAATACCCGCTTCTGATTATCGAGCGAGATCCGGCGAGAGCGGTCTGGGCACAGGACCGGGGCTTCCCTGTTATTATCGGCGACGCCGCGAACGAAGCTGTTTTGCGGAAGGCCCGCATTGAGAGCGCCCGCGCGCTGGCGAGCGCCGTGACCTCTGACGCCCAGAACGTCTACATCGTCCTGACGGCGCGTGGCATGGCCCCCGACATTCCGATTGTTGCGCGGGCCAGCGAAGAAGATGCTGAATCGAAGCTTCTCAGGGCGGGTGCGACGACGGTGGTTTCACCCTACAGTTATGCGGGCCAGCGCATGGCGCGCACGCTGACGAACCCTTACGTTCAACGGTTTATCGACATGGCGCTTTCCTCCCTCAGCGAGACCGACCTGGAGATTGAAGAAGTTCAGGTAGGGACCCCTTCCATGCTGGCAGGAAAGAGCCTGGAGGAAGCCCAAATTCGGGAGCGGTTTAGCCTGATCGTGCTGGCCATCCGCCGCCAGGATGGTCAATTGGATTTTAATCCCAAGCCGCCCCAGATGATATCCGCAGGCGACTATCTCATCGTGATGGGTAATTCACAAAACCTGAGAGAACTCGAATCCCTGGCAGGCGTTAAGGAATGAAGATCCTCACCGCTGCGCAGATGCGAGAGATCGACCGGATTACGACAGAGCGATATGGCGTGCCCAGCCTGACGCTGATGGAAAATGCCGGCCGCAGCGTGGTGAAGTTTTTGCATCAGCGTTTCTCACCCCTCGAGGCACAGGAAATCGTGGTCCTGTGCGGCCGGGGAAACAATGGCGGCGACGGCATGGTTGCCGCGCGCATGCTGCGAGAGCTGGGAATCGAGCCGCGGGTGCTGCTTCTGGCTGATCCCGCGCGTTTAAGTGATGACGCCGGGGTCAACTACAAGCGGCTGGCCCAAAGCGGCTTGCCCACGACGGTCCCGGACCATGCTTCCTGGCAGGAGGTCAAGGGCAAGCTGGGCAAGGCTTCCCTGGTCATTGACGCAATCCTGGGAACGGGCCTCTCCAAACCCCTGGATGGATTTCTTCTTGAAGTGGTCAGGGATATTCCCGGTGTTTTCCCTGAAGCCAAAGTGGTTGCCGTTGATTTGCCGACCGGAGTTGCTGCTGACAGCGGCGATCTGATCGGCGAATGCGTCCGGGCCGATGCGTCGGTGACTTTCACGGCCCCGAAGGTTGCTCACGTTTTCCCTCCCGCCTGCGAATGGGTGGGGGAGTGGGTGGTCAGGCCCATCGGCACGCCGCCGGAAGCGATGGAGAACCATCCGGATTACTTTCTCAATATTCTTCAGCCCGACGACCTGGAGTGGCTTGTCCGGCCGCGAAAACTCGAAGCCTACAAGGGCAGCTTTGGCCACGTGCTGGTGTTGGGTGGCTCCGTCGGCAAAACGGGAGCGGCCGCGATGGCGGCCAAGGCTGCGCTGCGTGCCGGCGCCGGCCTGGTCACCGTGGCCACGGCAAAAAGCGCTTTGCCGGTCATCGCCTCGCTCAGCATGGAAATCATGACAGAGCCTTTGCCGGAAACCGATTGCGGCACCGTCTCGCTTCGGGCGCTCGAAGCAGGCCTTCTCGACGCGCTCGTGGAAGGGAAGACGGTCCTGGCGGTGGGTCCGGGCCTGGGACGGGACCCTGAAACAATGGAATTGGTGCGGGAGGTTGTCAACCGGTACGACATGCCGATCGTGCTGGACGCCGACGGACTGATTGCGTTTGCAGGTTGCATTGAGACGCTCCAGGCAGGCCAGCGGGTCCGCGTGCTGACGCCTCATCCGGGCGAAATGGGACGGCTGACCGGCCGAACCGCTTCGGACATTGTCGCGCATCGTCTGGAGGTGGCGCGCGAGTTTGCGCAGGGCCACGGCATCCAACTGGTTTTGAAAGGTTTCCGGACGCTGACGGCATCGCCCGACGGCCAGGTGTGGGTGAACCCGACCGGCAACCCCGGCATGGCAACGGGAGGTTCCGGGGATGTTCTGACCGGCATTACCGCGGCCCTGCTGGCTCAGTATCCCGACCGCCCGCCGACGGAGGTCGCTGCGGCTGCTGTTTATCTCCACGGGCTGGCGGGTGACATCGCGGCGCGTGAGCTTGGCGAAGCTTCCATGATCGCCGGGGATATTCTCGAAGCGCTGCCCAGGGCCTATCAAGAGATTAAACGGCGGCTGCACTGCTGAATTGTCTATGGGAGCGAACAACCAGGCGATTGAGGAGAGCGCTTCAGCCGTCCTGAAAAATCGGTTGGAATTTATAACCCATTCGCCGGAACAGACGATCGAACTCGGCGCCAGGCTTGCCCGGCAACTGCCCCAGCCCTGCCTGCTGGTTCTGGAAGGCGAACTCGGCAGCGGCAAGACGACGCTGGCTAAAGGGATCGTCTCCGGGTTGGGCGTTGCGCGGCAGGAGGAAGTCACCAGCCCTTCCTTCACGCTGGTTCACGAGTATGGCCGGGACCGCAAAGTTTACCATGCCGACCTCTACCGGATTGAAGGCGCGCGGGAACTTGCAACGCTAGGATTGGAGGATTTGCTGGAGCAGGATGCCACGGTCATCGTAGAATGGGGAGAAAAGTTGCTCGATCAGGAAGCTGAGGCGCAAGTCAGAATCCGTATGGAGCTGCTGGAAGGCGACGACCGGCGCGTCACCATCGAAGGGCTGGGGAAGTAGCGCCGATTGAAAGAAAGAGAATACGAGAAGTTGTTGGCGCTTTGAATAGCGAGGCCGAACACTTATGGCGGTATTTCTCCGGTAGTCGAACACGAATTTG
>Ga0307374_10015849_pt1 | contig 10085 bp, 9 predicted proteins | sample OX3MG_FD_202532 | JGI IMG/M metagenome (GOLD analysis project Ga0307374, IMG submission 202532) | Soil microbial communities from Risofladan, Vaasa, Finland - OX-3 | ecosystem: Environmental > Terrestrial > Soil > Coastal area > Acid sulfate soil | place: Finland: Risofladan, Vaasa | collected...
CGCCTACCTGCGCCAGATTCGCCGGCACGACGGCCTGGTCCGCAACGTGGCTCGTCATCCGGGGCTGCGCCGCTACTACCCGGCCGGCCTGTTCCTACAGGCGAGCCACCCGATCTCGGTGCTGGGCCTGGCCGGATTGATGGTGCTGTCGTCCCGGCCGGGATCGGCCCGGCGCACGGCGATGGCGGTGGCTCTGGGCCTCCCCTATGTCTGGTACCGCACCATGACCAACCCGCTTCCGTGCCGGCGCCGGAACCGGGTCCCGGTTCTCATCCTGGCCTGGGTGGCCGACCTGGCCGACACGGCCACCTTGGCATCGGCCTCGGTCCGCTACCGCAGCTTCTTCATCTGAGCATCCGGGGCGGCCGGCCGTCATCCCCGTGTACGTTCGACCTCATCAGGCAGAGCTTTCAGCAATGGCGCGAAGAGCCGATGCGGAGGGTCGCGTTGCGGGCGCGCCTGCTCCGGCCCCACCGAACCAGACAGTTCCACTCCTTCGGACGCAACTCCATCGTCCACCGGCCGGCCTGGGTCTACGGCCCGGACCGGATAGCCATCGGGGACGACGTGATGATCCTCACCGGGGCCTGGCTCAGCATCGAACGACCGGCGTGGGAACGACCCGGGCCGGCGCTTCGCATCGGCCACCGCGTGGCCGTCCGGCCCTGGTGCACCCTGAGCGCAGCCGACTCGGTGATCATCGAGGATGACGTGGTGCTGGCCTCCGGTGTGACCATCGTCGACTCCAACCACACCTGGCGGAACGGGCACCCGAATGTCCTCTACAACCCGCTCGACACCGCCCCGGTGCGCGTGGGGGCGGGCACCTGGGTGGGCGAACGCGCCGTGGTCCTGGCCGGCGCCGACATCGGGGCCGGCTGTCTCATCGGGGCCCACAGCGTGGTGAGTGGCACCATCCCGGCCCACTCGGTGGCGGTGGGGGCCCCGGCCCGGGTGGTCGGGACCACCGATCACCTGCGTCCCCCCGAGAGCCGGACCGGACCGTAACCGGCGCGGCGGGGGCCGGGACGGCCATAGGCCGCCCGCTCAGGCCGAGAAAGGTCCGGGCCAGAGGCCCGGGGGCGGGCCGGGCGGCAGGGGCGCGTCGGTCCGGCGGAACACCATGAACAGGTGGGTTCCCATTCGGCGCAGGCCAGGAGTGGCCCGGCACACGGCCTCGATACGGTCCACGACCCGGCGGCCGGGCGGCCCGTGACGGTCGAGCCAGGAGGCCATGGCGCTCTGGGGCGGGGGGAACTCGAAGGTCGACCAACTCACCGGGGACAGCCCGGCGGCGGCAAAGAGTTCCTGGGTCTGGGCGGCGATGTGGTGGGTGTGGGGAAGGTAGACGTCGGGGGCGTCATCGGGCAGGCCCAGCAAGCCGCGATCCACCGGCTCGGGCCACACCCAGGGCCGCAACGACATCAGTCCGGGCCGGTCGGCTGCCACCATCTTCTCCACCCAGGCGAACATATGGCTGAGCGGCGTGCGCAGCGGCACCTCGGAGGCGTTGTTGGTCGTGAGGACCACCATTCCCCCCGGGCGCAGGACCCGGGCCAGTTCCCAGACCGCCCGCTCCGGGCGCATCAGGTGTTCGATCACCTCGCTGAAGACCACCACGTCGACACTGGCGTCGGCCAGCGGCAGGGCCTCGCCATCGCCCCGCATGAGGGCGTGACGCAGGCGGGATGATGAGCCGGCCAGCTTGCTGGCGGCGTAGGCGATGTGATGACCGCCGAAGTCCAGCCCGATGTAGAAGGCGGCCACATCGGCCAGCCGGTCGGCCACCAGCACCGAACCGCAACCGACGTCGAGGACCACCGCGCCGGGGCGGAGATGGCGGCGGGCCTCGGCCGCCACCAGGTCGTAGCGCATCTCATGGCGGTGGCGGTGGTAATCACCCCAGAGGTCGAACTCCTCCTCGATGGTGGGAACCCGCAGGTTGTAGTGCAGGGCGAAGGCGACTTCGTGGGCGGTCCGTAGTTGTTCCCACTCCCGCGCCGTCTGCGCTTTTCCTTCCCGCCGGTAGCGGGCGTAGACGACGGACCACAGTCCGAGCAGGCCGGCCAGGGCGCCGGCCCGACGGCGGAGGCGGGCCCCGGGCCACAACGCCGCCAAGACCATGATGGCGGGGAAGAGGGGGCGGCCAACCGCCTTGAGCGCCGCCGGCGGGCGGATCACGTCAGGCGCCGCCTGGGCACCCGTGCACCCGGGCCACCTGCATCCGGTTCATCCCCGGCCAGCATGCCATCCCGGTGGAAGGCCTGAGAAGTTGTGGCACGGTAAGGGCATGTACCGGCCCTCCAGCCTCCGGGAGATTCCCTGGTACGCCTATCACCGCTGGGCCGGCCGGGGCCTCTCGGAGTGGCGCAAGCTGGTCGTGCAAGCGACCCACCGTCACTGCCGGATCGAATTCCATGGCCCGGTGCGACTCGGCCCGGGTTTCAGCCTCGACATCCCCGGACCGGGAACACTCATCGTCGGCTCCGGGGTCGACTTCCGTCGGGGCTTCGTCTGTGAGATCAGCGGGGGCGGTCGGGTGGAGATCGGTGACGGATGCACCTTCACGTCTCAGGCCCTCATCCAATGCTCGACTTCGATCGTCATCGGAGAGGGTTGTGTCTTCGCCCAGTCGGTGTCCATAGTCGACGGCCGCCACCGCTTCCGGGATCCGGATGTGCCGATGCTGGCCCAGGGCTACGCCTTCCGTCCCATCCGCATTGGGGACGGCGTCACGGTGATGAGCAAGTGCACCATCGCGGCCGACATCGGCCCGCGAGCCTTCATCGGCGCCCACTCGCTGGTCCTCCACGACATTCCGGCCTACACCCTGGCCGTCGGGACTCCCGCTCGGCCGGTGGAGTACTTCGGCCACGGGGATCCGCCTCCCGGGGTCCGGCGCTCCGACGCGGAGTGAGCGGCACCGCCGCCTTCCGGGCCACCGACCTGGCGGTGGTGATCCCCACCCGGCAGCGCTGGGAGATGCTGGGCCGCTGCCTCGATGCCCTGGCGACTCAGAGCCAGACCGGCTTCGAGATCATCGTGGTGGCCGACGGACGGGACCAGTTCCCCGACCTGGGCGACCACGCCGATGCCGTCACCCTCCTGGATCAGGACCACGCCGGGCCCGGGGTGGCCCGCAACCTGGGCATCGCCCACAGCCGCCGGCCGCTCATCCTGCTCATGGGCGACGACATGATGGCGGCCCCCGGTCTGGTGGCCGCCCACCTCCAGGTCCACAACCGGCGTCCTGAGCCGACCGACGCCGTGCTCGGCCTGGTCCGGTGGCATCCGGACTCGGCCCAGGGCCCCATCCAGCCGTGGCTGGAGTGGTCGGGCACCCAGTTCGACCTGGCCGGATTGAGAGAGGGCGAAGAGGCGGGGTGGGCGCGCTTCTACTCGTCCAACGCCTCCTTCAAGCGCCCGCTGTTCGAGCAGGTCGGCGGGTTCGATCCCGACTTCGCCTTCCTCTACGAGGACACCGAGCTGGGCTGGCGGCTCGACCAGGCCGGCATGCGCCTGTGGTTCGATCCCGGGGCTCTGACCCTTCACGACCACCGCTACGACTGGCCCGGCCTACGGCGCCGCTTCGAAACGGCCGCCCGGGCCGAACGGCGCATGGTGGCCAAGCACGCCTGGTTCGAGCCGTGGTTCCGGGCCAAGGCCATCGAGGCGTTGACCACCAAGCCCCCTTCGGCGGCGTGGGTCGCCCTGGCCGACCGCCTCCCGGACACGCCGTTGCGCCAGAAGGCCCGGGACGAGGCCAACCGCTGGTATCACCGCCAACTGGCTCCCTTCTTTCTCAACGCCTGGGCGGCGGATCAGGACGTGGAGGAGCTGGCCGCCTACCTCGGTGACGAGTTCGACCTCGACCGGTTGCGTCGGCACACCCATGTAATCGAGGACGAGCTGGCCGCCGCCCCGGATGAGGCCACCTTCTACCGGACCAGCCAGGCCTATCTCTACGACCTGACCGCCTTTGCCGCCTGGGAGACGAAGATCCCCTATCGGACCGACGTGGCCCGCTACTCCCCACCGGGCTCGAGGTTGTTGGACTACGGCTGCGGGATCGGGACGGACGGATTGAGACTGGGAGAGTTGGGATACCGGGTCGACTTTGCCGACTTCGATAATCCGAGCACCCGGTATCTCCGCTGGCGGCTGGCCCGGCGCCACATCGACGCCCGGGTCTATGACATCGACACCGAGGACATCGACACCGAGGACATCGACCCGGGCTACCACCTGGCCTACGCCTTCGACGTCATCGAGCATGTCGATGATCCCTTCGCCTTCCTCGGCCGTCTGGAAGCGGCGGCCGATCTGGTGGCGGTCAACTTCCTCGAACCCGATCCGCACGACACCCACCTGCATCACCACCTGCCCCTGACGGAGTTGATGGATCACGCCGAAGCGGCCGGCCTCCTGCGCTACCGGCTCTACCACCAGCGCTCGCACCTGGTGATCTACCGCTCGCCCCGGTCCGCGACCCCGAGCGGGTCGGGCCGGCCGGGCTGGTCCCGCCTGGGCTCGGGCGCCCGGCGCCGGCTGGGCCCGGTCCTCTCCGGTCCCCAGTGGTGGAAGGCGCCGGGCGCCCCCGGCGGCAAGGCCTGGAACTAAGGCAATTCCAGGTGCCGCGCGGACGGACGGCCCGAGGCGAAGCCGCCGGCCGCCGCCTCCAGCCAGGCTTCGAAGCTGTCGGCCAGCGCCTCGGTGGTCAGCTGGGCCGCCGTGCGCCGACCGGCCCCGATCAGACGGGCCCGCAGGGCCGGGTCGGCGGAGAGCTCGGTTACGGCGTCGGCCAGGGCGGCCGGGTCCTCAGCCGGAACACACAGGCAGTTGCGCCGGTCATGCAGGTACTCCGCCGATCCCCCGAGACAGGTCGCCACCACCGGCGTCCCGCAGGCCATGGCTTCGAGGGGGGTGAGCCCGAACGGCTCCTCCCACCGGCTGGGGAAGACCAGCACATCGGCCTCCCGGTACAGAGGAGCCAGCTCCGAGCGGGGGCGCTGGTCGAAGCGAACGGCCCGGGTCAGGCCCAACTCCTCGGCCCGACCCACCAGGGCCAGGCGGTCCTCGGCATGGCCGGGCCCGACCACGGTCAGGGTGGACCCGTCCGGCAGCCGGGCCAGCGCCTCCAGGGCCGTGACCGGGCCCTTGTCCGGGTCCAACCGGCCGACAAAGAGGAGGCGCCCGCCCCACTCGGGCTGGATACCGGCGGTGGCCGGGTCGGCCGGGCCGGCCGGGCCGAATTCCTCCGCCTCGTAGCCGCTGTAGACCACGGCCGAGTCGGGATAGCTCCACCGGCTCCGTTCCTCGGCGTAGCGGCGGGTCCAGTCGCTCACGAACAGGAAGGTGCCGGAAGCACCGATGTCGGGCAGGGTGGTCGGCAGGCCCGTCAGGGTCGCCGCCGCCCGTCCCAGGCGGGGCCGGTCGGCCCAACCGGTGACCCAGGCATCCTGGTCCGGGCCCCACACCAGCCAGTCATTGCACACCGCGTACACCAGGGGCAGGCCGGTGTCCCGGAGGCGGTGGAGCACGCCCATCGACAGGGCGCCCATGGTCCAGACGCAGACGACCTGGGGACGGGAGCGGGCCAGGGCGGCATCCAGGGCCCGCCGGTTGTGCCATTCCATCCCCGCCCGCCGGCGCCGGGGGGGCACCACCACCCGGTGATCGTCCCAGTACAGGCGCAGGGCGCGCCTCACGTCGGCCGCCGGGCGGTAGTCGTCCCGGCTGGTCGGGTCGGACCAGTCGCTGGTGAGGACGCTCACCTCGTGGCCCCGTCGAGCCAGGCGTTCCAGGACGTCGGCGGCGGAGCGGTCCCCGCCGACCGACCACGGGGGATAGAAGTTGGTGAGGGCCAGGATCCTGGTCACCGGTTACCTACACTCCCCCGGTGTCGTCCAGCCCAGCCCCCGCCCGTCGGACCTGGTACCACACCATCAACCTGCCCTCGGGGCCGACACCGGGCTACTTCGACACACGGGATGCTCCCCGCCATGTGCCCTGGCCGGCCGGACTGAAGGGGGCCCGGGGCCTCGATGTCGGCACCTTCGACGGCTTCTGGGCCTTCGAGATGGAGCGGCGGGGCGTAGCCGAGGTGGTGGCTCTGGACCTCGATGACATGGCCAGGATCGACTGGGCCTACGACCACCGACGCTCGGGGCCGGAGCGGATAGCCGAGTGGGGTTCGGAGCGCGGCCCGGGCTTCCGGGAGGCGGCCGAGGCCCTCGGGTCCAAGGCCGTACGGGTCGGCCGCTCCGTCTACGACCTCGACCCGGCGGTGGACGGGACCTTCGACGTGGTCATATGCGGCGCCCTTCTCCTGCACCTGCGCGATCCCGTCCGGGCCCTCGAAGCCATGCGCTCGGTGTGCCGGGGGTCCCTCCTCCTGGTTGAGTCCGTCGACCCCTACCTGGAGCTGGCGGCCCGCCGGGTCCCGGCCGCCCGCCTGTGTCCGGAGTGGGATGAGTGGTGGCGGGTCAACTCCGCCGGGCTGTGCACCATGGCGGTCACGGCCGGCTTCCGCATCGCGGCGACGGGCAAGCGCTTCCTGGTGCCGCTGGGGGCGAGCTCCGGCTGTCGGCCCTGGCCGGGGTGCTCTGTGGCCGGCCCGGACAGCGGGGTCTTTTGACCCGGGCCATCCGGGCCGAGCCCCGGCCCCCTCACGACTCTCCCGCCTGAGAGTTCTGTCGGGCTGTGGCCGCCTCCTGCAGGAATCCGGCCGCCCGGGCCAGCGAGCCGGCCGAGTGCAGCAGCACGCTGCGGTGCCACGGGCCCTGGCGCAGGATGCTGCGCTGTTCCCGGGCCAGCTGGGCCAACCCCTCTCCGGCGCCCCGATCGGAGCGGACGGAAAGTTCGGCACGGTCCAGCAACCAGTCCGAACGACCCTGGGCCTGCATGCGGCGCAGCAGGTAGGAGGGACGCAACCGCACCTCGGCCAGCTCATGGGTGACCACGGCGGCGGCCACATAACCGATGGTCCCCCCGGCGGCGCGCACCTTCCGGCAGACATCGACATCGTCGTCGACCATCGGCCGTCCGGCGTTGGGCCCCAAGCGCGGATCGAAGCCGCCGGTGGCGGATAGAGCATCGGCGTCGAAGGCGGCGTTGGCGGTGAGCAGGAAATCCTCGTTGTCCAGGACCCGGTCCTCCCCGCCCCGGTCGTATTCGGCCAGGAAGGCCAGGAGGGCGTCGCCCATCCAGCGCGGAACAGGGATGGCCCGGTCCAGGCGCACCCGCCCGCCGCAGCCGGTCCAGGCCCCGCTGCGTACCGGGGCGGTGATGCGGTCCAGCCAGTCCGGCTCGGGCCAGCAGTCATCGTCGAGGAAGGCCACCACCTTGCGGCTGACCGACAGTCCCCGGTTGCGGGCATTGGAGGCGCCCGGCTCGGGCTCGTCCACCACCCGCACGCCGGGCCGGTCGGCCGCCGCCACCACCCGGTGGGCGACCGGGTCGGCGGCGCTGGCCACCACCACCACCTCCCAGTCCATCCCGGGGGCCCGCTGGGCGGAGAGTGCCTCCAGGGCCCGGGCCAGACCGGCCGGGCGGTTCCAGGACGGCACCACCACCGTGACTCCGTCCGGGCGCGGGCTGGGCACAGTTCAGCCTGGCACGTGCCCCAACCGCCCTGGACCGCTGCCCGGTTCGGGCTGCGGGCGCAGAGGACCACCGCCCCGGGCCATGGCCCGCGCCTCCCGGGACCACCGCTCGGCGGCGGCGTGGTCACGCCGCATCCGGGCCGCCGCCCATTGCTCGGTGCAGGCCACGGCGCTGATCCCCCGGTAGACCCGGGTGGCGGCCGGGCCGCGGGCCCGCCGGTAGAAGTGCAGCAGCGAAGCGGTCTCCAACTCGATCCGGCCGGCGCCGAAGGCCTGCACGCCGGAGGCGTTGCCGACGTGGCGGAACAGGGCATCGGGTTCGAAGAGCACGTCCCATCCGGCCTGGTGGGCCCGCCAGCACCAGTCCAGATCCTCGGCGTACATGAAGTACTCCTCATCGAAGGCGCCGAACTCCTCCAGGGCCGTACGCCGCATGAGCAGGGCCGCGCCGACGGCCCAGTCGACCCGCCGGCGCTCCTGGTGGTCCCAGAAACCTTCGAGCATTTCCCGCTCCAACTTGCGTGGCGCCATCCAGTGCCGGGCCCCCAGGGCGTGCATCAGGGCCATGCGCACCGAAGGAAAGGGGTGGGTCGAGTGCTCGAGAGAACCGTCCGGGCGCTCCAGGCGGGGGGCGACCGCCGCCGTCGTGGCCAGACCGAGGGCCGAGCGCAGCAGGGTGCCCACCGCCCCCGGCTCGGGCCAGGCGTCCGGGTTCAGGGCCAGGAACCAGGGGGAGTCCCCTCGTTCGATCAGCCGGTTCATGCCGGCCCCGAAGCCGAGGTTGCGGCCATCGGCGTCGAGCTCGGCTTCAGGCACCCCGGCCCGGATGGCCTCGGCCGTGCCGTCGGTCGATCCGTTGTCCCGCACCAGCAGCCGAAACCGGCACCCCTGATCGGTGTCGAGGAGGCGGCGCAGGGCGCCGACGGTGAGCTCGGCCGTGTTCCAGGTCACCACGCCGATGTCGAGGTCGTAACCGGTGCTCAAGACTCGATGCCGAAGCGGCCCTCCAGGTCGGCCACCCCGTCGGCCGCCGGGCGGGACGACACGAAGAAGGGCATGGGGGCGCTGGCTCCCACCTGCGCCCGGTCGCCCTCACCGAGGCCGAGGGAGAGGGTGTAGCTGCCGGTCACCAGTGCGGCCCGAAAAGACAGGGTGACGGTGACCACCGAGCCGGCCGCCACCGGTGCGGCCAGCACCCTGCGATCCGAGTCCGAGTAGGCCGGAGCGCCAGACTCGGTGACGACCCCCACCCCCAGGTTCGGCTCGCACACCCCCCGGTCGAAGCGGATGGTGGCCCGCACCGTCGCCCTGTCCCCGCCGTTGAGGTGCCGGGTCGGTTGTCCGTCCGGACCAAGCAACTCGACGTCCTCGAAGCGGGCCACCCCCTCCTCCCGGCGTGGTTCGGCCTGGCCGTGACCGCCTTCCAGATCGCGGGCCTCGCCCAACAGGTCGTGGTAGACGGAGATGGCTTCGGTGGTGTCGCCCATGAAGGCCATGGCGCCGGCGTTGATCACGCCGGTGCGCTCGCACATGATGCGAACGGCATTGAGGTTGTGGCTGACCACCACGATGGTCGTGCCCGCCGCCTTGATGGCCATCATGCGGTCGAAGCACTTGAGCTGGAAAGAGAGATCCCCGACCGAGAGCACCTCGTCGACCAGCAACACGTCGGGACGGGCCTGCACGGCGACGGCAAAGCCGAGCCGCACGAACATCCCCGATGAGTAGAACTTGACCGGCGTGTCGATGAATTCGGGCAGTTCGGCAAAGGCCACGATCTCATCCAGGGCCGCATCAATCTCCCGGCGGGTCATCCCCAGGATGATCCCGTTCACATACACGTTCTCCCGCCCGGTCAACTCCGGATGAAAGCCCACCCCCACCGAGATGAGCGGGGCCACCCGTCCCCTCACCGCCACGGACCCCTCGGTGGGGGAGGTGACCCCGGCCAGCATCGACAGCAAGGTGGACTTGCCCGAACCATTGCGGCCGATCAGACCCAGACACTCGCCCCGGCCCAGCTCCAAGTCGACATGGCGCACCGCCCACAGGGACGAGCGTCGGGTCCGCTGGCGGAAGCGCAGGGCTGCCGTCACCAGCATGGGGGCGTCCTCGTACTTGGTGAAGCGCTTGCCGACCTGGCGCATCTCCACCACCGGGCGGGTCACAGCAGGTCCGTGAACACGCGGTTGAAGCGACGGTGGAGGGATGCTCCGATCCCGAGCAGCAACAGGGTCCAGATCACGCTGACGAAGACGGCCGTGGTCCAGTCGGAATCGGCCCCAGCCGTGGCCGCCCGCATGAGTTCGACCACCCCGGTGAGGGGGTTGGCCACCACCACGGCCCGCAGCACGCCATGGACCAGGCTCAACGGGTAGAAGACCGGGGTGAGGTAGAACCAGCCGATCACGGCGGCGGTGACGATGTAGCGGATGTCGCGGAAATAGACATGCAGGGCCGAGGTGACCAGGCAGGCTCCGG
>Ga0307374_10015851_pt1 | contig 10084 bp, 5 predicted proteins | sample OX3MG_FD_202532 | JGI IMG/M metagenome (GOLD analysis project Ga0307374, IMG submission 202532) | Soil microbial communities from Risofladan, Vaasa, Finland - OX-3 | ecosystem: Environmental > Terrestrial > Soil > Coastal area > Acid sulfate soil | place: Finland: Risofladan, Vaasa | collected...
GGTTCGTCATCGCCGGCAGGGCAGAGGGCGAGTATGCTGACAAGCTCAAGGACGCAGCCAGCAAGCTCACCAACGTGTCGGTCCTCGGCTCTATCTCCGACGAAGAGAAGGCCGCCCTCATCAGGACCTCGATGGTGAACATAACCCTGAGCAGAGCCGAGGCACTGGGGATCTCCCAGCTCGAGTTCATGTCAGCGGGAGTCCCCGTGATCACCTCGGGCGTCGGAGGCCAGGCATGGATCGTCCGCGACGGCTCGAACGGGGTGGTCCTCGACGGCCCGGACGACGTAGACGGCGCCGCAGAGGCCATCGTCAGGCTGGCCGGCCGCCCGCACCTCAGGGCGAGAATGGGCAGGGCCGCGACGCGCAGCGCCTCGGCGTACTCCATTACCAGGCTGGTCGACAACCTTTCGAGACGGTTGGAGCTCGAGCTCCGAAAATACTCCGACGATGCGCCCGCCCTGAGGAGCATGTCTGGCGATGAGCGAGTGATCGAGGCTTGGGCGCACAAGGGTCAGAGGATCGCCGCGACCACCAAGCGACTCATCGTCAGGTCTGCGGGAGGCGGCAAGGGGGCGACCTCGGTGCCCTACGAGGACATCTCAAAAATCGTCCCCCATTCTGAGGCCCCGTGGGCGGTTCTAGGAATCGGGGCCCTGGCGACAGTCCTGCTCCTCGCCCAGAGGATATTGGGGCTGCGGTTGCTGAGCGCGCTCGCTCCGGAGATCTCGTCGGCGTTGTCTGTCTTCGGGGCGTCTGCGGCGACGGAGACGCTGATCGCCCTTCTCCCGTTCTTCCCGGTCTTCCTCGCTGTAGGGGCATTTCTGCGGGCGGTCAACCGGGGCTACCTGGTCCAATACGGGCCGTCTCGCAGCCTCTTCCTCCCGAACAGGTTTGCCAAGGCCCTCAGGCTGGCCGACAAGATGACGCCCAATGACCTGTTCGGTGTCGAGGAGGAAAGGCGCGACCGGAGGCGGCCGGGCTGGCGCATTTGGAATAGGAGGCGAAGACCGGCTCCAAAGCAATAAACAGTCGGCCACCATCTTTTGGCCCACGTGAGTAGGCAGTCTAGAATAATGCCGGCCGTCACCGTCCTCGATGCAACCATGTTTGAGACCGGAGAGGAGGAAGGTATCATACGTGGTGAAGCTTGGCACCCATCACCGGACGAGGCCGGTGCGGCGTCAACCTGAACAAAATGGCAGCCTTCGCAGCGAGCAACGCAACACTGTCAATTGAGTGCCTCCTCCTAAGGGAGGGAGTACATCGCATTGCCCCAGCCGCGCCTCAATCGAAGAGCGTCTAAGCGCTAATGAAAGTCTCGCGCAGCAAGGAGATAGAGGACAAGTCCGTCTCACTCTTGAGGCTCAAGGAAGGAGCCTGTGGCGTCCTCCCAACCCCAGCCAGCGCTAGCGGATAGAACATTCCTCCATGTCGTCTTAAGTCAAGCCGGTTACGGACCTCAATGGCTGCTTTGCAGGAGTCGGGATATGCGGCCTGTGCGGGAGGATTGCACGACTGAGCGGACCATTACGCATCTGCACAGGGTGCCGCCGACATACGACGGCTTGCACCTGCCCAAGGCTAGGATTGCCTTAGCTCTTTCGCCTCATTCTGGACTATCGTAAGCACGTTCTTCTCTACCAAGACTTACTAATGCGGCCTCGTCCCGCGTCTCGCCGTCCAGAGCCGGGGGCCGGATGCGGTTATGGAAGACTTTGTCCGCGAAGGACTTGGGAGTCGGTATTTTTCAGACACGCATGACCTTCTCGCGGTCCATTACTTTCGCCTGATGTAGTTGTGAAAGTTGCGAAAGACTTGTACGCCCTTCAGGACTGGAGCACCCATGGTCTTCAGCCGTGGAACGGTTCAGACCAATTGCGGATCCCAATCTTCCTTTATGCACCTGTACTAGCCCGCTTCTACGTGGTCTTGTTCGGTGGGCTCCAATTCGACTGGCTTTGTCTGAGGCGCTGACCACTTGTCTGTAACTAGGTTCCACCCCCTGCTTATGAGATACGGCGAGAGGAACGTCGTGATCAGCGTGATGACACCAATCATCGGGAGGACAAAGGGACTGGTGGCTGCAACATCGGCACCCCCCTTCGCCACCACCAAAGACATCTCGCCCCCTGTGCTAGATAACCCAACACCGATCTTTAGCGAAACCGAGCGTTGGTATCCTTGGACTGTTGCGGCCGACACAGAGAGAGCAAACTTCATTGCGATCGAGGTCGCGACCAGGACGAGCGCCGGCACGATGAAGACGAAAATAAGAAGGACATTCATGAGAGCGCCCATGGACACGAAGAAGATCGCGGAGAACATGTCTCTCAGAGGCCGGGAAATGACGCGCGCAGGCTCGACCGCCTTCGACTCTGCGACCACCACTCCGGCAAGAAACGACCCGGTAGCCACTGAGATCCCTAGATTGCTGCCCAATACGGCAATGCCAAATGCGACGCCAAGCATGGCGATCAACAACAGTTCTTGGCTGTTCGATTTTGCAACGAAGTTGATCAGTCTTGGAATGGTCCGAGAACCTATCAGAACGACGCCCAAGATGAACGCTACAACTAGTCCTGAAGATTCGGCCAGCTGGGGAAGCGAGACGCTACCCCTCAACGCCGTCGATTGCAGCAGGGCCAGCGCCGATACAACCATGATATCCTCGATTATTGAGATGGCGACTATCAGTGACGCCGCCTGCTCCTCTACTGCCCCAAATCCCTCTAGAATCTTGATCACGATGATTGTGCTCGTAACAGAGACAGCTAAGGCAACGTATAGCCGGTCGTACATGGAGAATCCCAGCGCAAGCGTCACTAGGTAGCTGACCGCAAAGACCCCTCCGAGTTTTACGCAGGCAATTATCGTAGCCTTCCTTCCTATTTCTCTAAGTCTACTCACGGGAAATTCAAGCCCGACCACGAACAAGAGGAGAATGATTCCTATCTGCGCAAAGACATTCACCACGTCTGGGTCAAAAATCAGGCTTGGAGGCACATGAGGTCCTACTAGGATACCTGCGATTATGTAGCCAAGTATCAAGGGCTGCTTCAGCTTGAACGAGGCGATGGCCATCACCGAGGAGACTACCATTATCACGGCCAGGTCCTGGATCACCGAATTCACATCGATCGCCACAGTTTGTCTCCGTCTCCAAGAAAGCACCCCCAGCTAAATTAAGATTGGGGCAACAATTGAACGGGCTCCTCCGAGATGTAGACCAAGAAAATGGCGCATAGTCTCTCCGAACTCACTAAATTTCCTTCAGGTCGAGTTCGTTTGGTGATTTTGCAGGGTCAATTCCGACCACAAGGAACCCGAAGAAGGTCATCAGAAACTACCCCTCGTCCGGCGGCGGAGGTAAGCGGGCGACGTTGTCGTAGGTCTGGAACACGCTGCTCACGCCCCAAGAATGGCCTCGAGCGAGCAGGGGGTCGAGGAGAGCGTCCGGATCGCCAAATCCGGGTTCGCCTCGCACCTCGAGGAGAACAGGGAGCTGAGGGCGCTTCTCGAGACCTCCAGTCTGAGACCTTCTACTCGGGCGCAAGAAGGTGCTTGACCAGCACCCGTCGTAAATCAAAAACCGCCTAATCCATTTTTCTGCTCCGTCATCGGTTGGTGTAGGCGCTCGAGCTTGCACGAACCACCCAATGGAGCAGATTTTTGAATCGATGAGACTCCCACCTGAGTCGACTTCCAGATCCACCGTGAACATGGGATGCCTACTTGATGGTCATCGACTTTGGGAGGTTGGCGTCAGGTGGATAATGCATGTCCATCCCTTCTAGCGTTCTCACGATGACCGTTGAGATGATTATGTCTCGAAACCAGTCATGATCTGCCGGTACGACATACCAAGGAGCCCACTCGGAGCTGGTCTTTTCCAAGACATCCTGGTACGCGCTCATGTACTCAGACCAGAACGCCCGTTCCGGCAGGTCATGGATGCTGAACTTCCACCTCTTTGTGGGATCCTGAAGACGATCCTGCAGTCGTTTCCTCTGTTCGTCTTTGCTGATATGCAGGTAGAACTTCAAGATGGTCGTGCCCTCTTCGCACAGCATCCGCTCAAAATCGTTGATCTCCTGGTAGCGGGCTTTCCAGACCTCTTCAGGCGCGAGCTTGTGGACCCGCACGACCAGCACGCCCTCGTAATGGCTGCGGTTGAATATGACGATTTCACCGTTGTCAGGGACTTGTGCGTGCTCCCGCCACAGAAAATCGTGGTTGACTTCTTCTGGGGTGGGGACCCCGAAGCGCGCGACTCGCACGCCCTGCGGATTGACCCCCTCGAAGACGCGTCTGATGGTGCCGTCCTTGCCGCCGGCGTCGAGAGCTTGGAGGACGATTAGCACCTTGTGTTTGTGCTCGGCATAGAGGACCTCTTGAAGTTGTTCCAGTTTCAGGCGCAGTTTCTCTGATTCTATAAGAGCCTCTTTCTTCTTCCCATCGAAACCTGATGTGTCGTCGGGATCCCAGTCGCCCAAACGGACCTTTTGCCTTGGGCGGATTCTGTAGCGTTTGATGTGAGAATCAGCTTTCAATCTGCATCAGATTCCTTGGGGGCGAGTCTTATCTGTTTCGTGAGCAATGTCTCTGGCCTTCGTCCTCGCTGTTCCTCGACCGCCTCATGCTGCGACACCGCCAGACGATTAGCCAAGAGGGCGCGGTTGGGGCTCACAGCTGAATCAATCGCGAACGCGCCTTGTCCAGTCCTAGAGAGATACGTGTTATTCTTCTCCATGTCCAGTGGCGGCAAATGTTTACTTCGCGAGGCTTGATGCCAATGCCGTTGTTGGATAGAAAAGCGGCCGCACTCCCTGCTCTTATCATGTTGGCAATTGGTTTAATTTCGCTTGGCATTGGACTTACATTTTATTTTGAGGAGCTTGGTATCGGGGGTGGAGGTAATCAAGCGCTCGCCCAAAAGGCAGCTAACACTCTGCATTTCTCCCAATAGCAATAGGAATTGTCCTGATCATTGCTGGATTTGCATTCCTGATATTGGCTCCTGACTCACAGAATGCCAACAGGACGAATAACAGAAGTAGCAAACTCATCCAAGCTTTTTGCCGTAGCACCTAGAGATTTCCCGGTTTCGCTGTAGAAGGTAAGGGCCTTGTCGGGCGTTACCGTTCTCAGGGCGCTGGCTGCCTCGTCCCTTCCCAAGGTCCTTGCCAAGCATGTGCAGTCTCGACCTGATCGCTGATTCGATCCTATGAAGACGGCCGGTGTCCTTGTCAACCGTGTTCTTCGTCTTGTCCGGACCTACTGAGGCCGCGGGCTAAGGTGCATCCTTCCCAGCCGTGTCGTTCGTCTGGTCCGAACCGGCGGAAGGTGGTTTCCCGCCCTTTTTCTTGGGGTCGGCGATCTTGTGCAGCTGCTCGACGCGCTTGTTGACCATCGAGCCCACCTTCTCCCTGAGCTTCTCGGGAGAGGTGTTCTTGCCGCGCAGCTTGGCAATCTGGCGTGCCAGCGACTCGTCTCCCAGCATAGCGAACCAGTTTTCAAATTCTTCCTCTTCGACGTGGAACCTGACTGATGAAGGCTCGATGGTCTTCAAGCTGGCGGCAAGCTCGTCCAAGCTCCTTGAGGTAACGTGGAGAGGTTGGCCGTAGTCCCTGTAGAAATTGAAGCCCTTGTCGGGCGTCACCGTCCTGAGCACGTTGGCGGCCTCCTCTTTTCCAAGGTTGTTGCCCTCGCGATTCAGCACCCCGTAGAATCCGACCTTGAGGAAGTCCGTGACGACGAAGGACGCTAGCGCATATCCCCAGACGAGAACCGCCAGGTACCACCCCATGGCCGGGAGCAGGATGCCATAGACGGTGATTATCGTGGCCGTCAGCTGCGTCAGCACGACGGCGACCAACAAGAGCTTCGCAGGCCTGACCGACCAGAATCGCCCTTTCGTTCTTGCCACGAAGAGCTCGAGGTGCCCGGCCACGGACAGCTTCAGGTAGATGAAAGACTGGAGGACGAGAGGGTTCAGGTGCAGGACGTCCAGCCCGATGATGAGTATCCCGAAGGACGATGCAGTCCCGATGCCTCCAAGAAATGAAGAGATTGTCAGTAGATTCCGCATGTTCCATTTCTCGGGCCTCTGGGAGATCTTGACGTTGTCGTAGGCTATCGTCATGATGGGCATGTCGTTGAGGAGGGCCAGGAGGACTATCATCAACGCGGTGACCGGGTAGATCTCAAAGACGATTATCGAGAACGAGATGAAGAACAGCACGCGGAAGGTCTCGCTGATGCGGTAGATCGCGTAGTTGGTCATCCGCTGGAATATCTTCCGGCTCTCGGTCACGGCGTCGATGATCACCGAGAGGCCGGGCTTCGTCAAGACCACCGCGGCGGCGGAATTCGCGGCGTCGGTGGCCCCTGCCACCGCTATCCCGCAGTCGGCCTTCTTCAGCGCGGGGGCGTCGTTTACACCGTCGCCCGTCATGCTGACGATGTGGCCCTTCTTCTGGAGGAGCTCGACGATCTTGTACTTGTGCTCCGGGAAGACCTCCGCGAAGCCGTCTACCTTCTCTATCTCCAGCTCGGCATCGGCGTCCGACTTGCCGAGGATGGACGACGAGGTGACTATGTTCGTGCCCAGCCCCACCTCCTGGGCCACCTCCTTGGCTATGGCCACGTGGTCGCCCGTTACCATCTTCACGGTTATCCCCAAGGACTGCGCGGTCTTGATCGTCGCAGCCGAGTCCTCTCGTGGCGGGTCGGAGAGCGCGATGAGCCCGACGAACTTCCAGTCCGTCCCGCCGTCGGTCCTGGCCACGCCCAGGGCGCGGTAGCCCTTCACGGCGAACCCGTTGACGTCCCCGTTCACGGCCCCTTCGACGCCCTTGTCGTGGAGGAGAGACAAGACGACCTGAGGCGCCCCCTTCGTCACCTGGAAGCCGGGGCCGTCCTTACCTTGAGCCGTAGCCTCAGTGCGCTTCGAGACCGGGTCGAACGGCTTGAACGAGGAGACCTTGTAGCCCGATATCGAGGCGGGGACCCCATCCGTGGCCTTCGCCTTTGCGATGATCGCGTCGTCGATCGGGTCTTTGTCCTCCTCTCTCGAGGCGAGAGACGCGTACAGCAGGACGTCGTTAGCGCTGTATTTTTCGAAGGTCTTCACCTCGCCGACGGTCAGCTCGTTCTTCGTGATGGTGCCAGTCTTGTCCGCGCACAGGATGTCCACGCCGGCCATTTCGTCTATAGCGACCAGCTTGCTGACTATGGCCTCCTTCTTCGCGAGAGCCGACGCCCCCACGGTCATGCAGACGGAGAGGACGGCCGGCATCGCGGCCGGGATCGCCGCGACGATGAGGACCAGCCCGAACTGGAGGATGTCGAGGGGCGCCTGGTGGCGCAGGAGCCCGGCTATCGACGTAAGCGTCACCATCGCGATGGCGAGCGCGATGAGGTAGTCGCCGATCTTGACCACCGCCCCCTGGAAGTGGCTCTTGGTGTGGGCCTCCTCGACCAGCTTTGTGGTCCGCCCGTAGAAGGTCTTCATCCCCGTCGTGACCACGAGAGCGTTCATCTCCCCCTGCCGGACGATGGAGGAGGAGAAGGCGACGTCGCCCGGGTGCTTCTCCACGGGCAGGGACTCACCCGTCAGCGCCGATTCGTCAATCTGGAGGTACGCGCCGTCGACGAGCTTGGTGTCTGCGGGGACGATGTTCCCGAGGCGCAGGCGCACGATGTCCCCGGGGACCAGTTCCTTCGCGGGCAGGTCGGCCCACTTTCCGTCGCGCAGGACCTTCGCAGTGAGCGCCAGCCTCTTCTTCAGCAGCTCGATCTCGTTGCTCGCCTTGTTCTCCTGCCACGTCCTTACTATGACGTTCACGACCAGTAGCGCGCTGATGATGGCGAGGTCGTCCCAGTTCTGCAGCACCGCGGAGATGACAGCTGCCGCTTCGATCATCCACGGGATGGGCCCCCAGAAGTAGGAGAGGAAAACTAGGATACGGGAGCGCTTCTTCTCGGCTATCTCGTTGGCGCCGTATTGCAAGAGCCTCTTGGACGCCTCTGAAGAGGACAGCCCCTTGTCGGTAGTCTCAAGCCTCTTGAGCAGTTCCGCGACCGGAAGGTCCTTCTCCTCAGCGGGAGTTATGCTGCTCAAAATCGGCTACCCGTACAGCCCTCCCCCGCCTACTTATTGGTAGTGACCTTTCGAAGGCACCGATAGCCTGACAAACGCGAAGAAACATGCGGTCAAAAAGTAATGCCGAACCGAACCTTCCGACATCATTCGAACGACTTCTACCTGTCTTGAGGCTGGTTTACCTTGACAAGCTTGGGCTTCTTCTGCTCGAGACCTGCATCCCGTCTGGCATTCGCCTGAGGGCTGTCCGCCGTCCCTGATCCACCTGGGCCGTCAACAAAGCCGTTCTCGTAGTCTTTCGTAGGTTCCTTCGCACCCGAGTTGTCGTTTTGGGTCGTCGGTGCGACGGTCGGCTGCCCTGCCGCCGGATTACGAGCCAGATTCGCGCCTGAATCAGGATAGCGGAGGTCTGCGACCTTGCCTACTTTGCCTGCTTCCTCGTTCCTGGTCCGGTACGTCTGTTCTTCCTTTGCCAAGTCATCGGCGTCTTTCTGCTTCTGCGACCGTGATGCCATGCTGTAAGAGTATGACCCCGGCTTAACTTGCTATGCGTTGATTACTCTGGAATGAGGCTCTGAAACCTCGCCCGCTAAATCAGAAAAAGGCCGGCTCTGGGCTAATTCAACAAGAACAATTCTGCCATCACATGATAGTGTGTTGGAGCCCGCGAACACCGGTGCGCTTTTTTGTTCAAACGGACTGGCTAAGGGACAGCGAACAATCCCATTCTGATGTCAAAAGGCACCAAACTATCATAGACATGACCTCTTTCGAGGCGACATGCGGAAGTCATTTAGCGACATTGCAATTGGGGACAATAACAAAATTACACCAAGAAATTGTATGGCCGCCACACCTACCTCAAAATGCCGGAAAAATTGCGCAAGGTATCTCGATGCCTGCTTCGCTTATCGAGAAGGCGAGTTAAATACGCTACCGCAGTATGAACACGGGTAGGTGGAGAATCGCTTGGCTGATCACAGACCCAACAACCAGGACAAGGACGAAGAGGAGTTGGAGAAAGAGGAGGACGAGTCAGAGGCGGACGATCCCGGGAAGTACGAGCCCTTATCTGTCGTGGACAAAAAGTCCAGCCGAAAGTCGAAAAAAGCACGAGGAAAAACGAAGGCTACGCAGTGAGGTCGAGGGCTATGTAAACAACGGTTGATAGCATCGAGGACGTCATCGGCAACAAGTCGATACCTTCCGAGGCAATCGACGAGCTTTGAGCGCGGTCGGATGAGAAGTGAACGGACGACCGAAAAAACCGTTAAACGCTAAATGGTATCTTGCTAGTTTATTGCCGGTTGTTGGACTTTCGGTTTTTCCTTCCTCTATGATTTGGTTCGACGTCTTTAGTATTCACGCTACCATTGCACTTGTGCCAGATTGGCCAAGTCGAGCACGCGGTATACAATCGGCCTCTTCGGCTTTATCCAAAGCAGAGGTAGCGGGTCGTGCCTTCCAAAGGTAACGGCCGTTACAGGTACCTCGTCGAAGACCGGCAATCAAGAGTTGGTAGTACAACGTCTCCAGGGGATCGCTGGTCACCTGCGAGGTCTATCTCACCCTTGCTTAAGCGGAGAACCTCCCTCGGGGCGTCGCGCTACCACTTCGAAAAAACATAGAACGAGTCCGCGGGTCCTCGGCTCCTTCGAGTCGACCGGCCGGGAGGTGGATGGTGCCACGCCGGCGCGCGTGGACGAGATGAGCGAGCGAGCAGCTCGCGAAGATACTCGTGGTCGTCGTCCGTAAATGTCTCGACGAGGAAGTGGGGCCCGGATCGGCGAGTCCAGGGTCGACGAAATCTGTTCGCGGGCGTTCGCCAAGTTCTTCCGGCCGTGACGGGCTTCACGACCGGCTCATGGAGTCGAAATCGCCGCCTCCGACGGGTTCGCCGGAGGAGAAGGCGCGAGAAATTCCGGGGCTGGCGCGGCGTCAACCGGATGCTCTTTCACAGGTTCCAGCATGAGGAAG
>Ga0307374_10015853_pt1 | contig 10083 bp, 8 predicted proteins | sample OX3MG_FD_202532 | JGI IMG/M metagenome (GOLD analysis project Ga0307374, IMG submission 202532) | Soil microbial communities from Risofladan, Vaasa, Finland - OX-3 | ecosystem: Environmental > Terrestrial > Soil > Coastal area > Acid sulfate soil | place: Finland: Risofladan, Vaasa | collected...
GACGGGACCGGCAAAACATTCGACGCGTCGAAGCTGGTCACGGTGACGCGCGGTACGATGGTCAGCTCCGTCGTGGCAACCGGCAAGATCGAGCCGATCACGAAAGTTGAGATCAAGTCGAAGGCGAACGGCATCATCAAGTACCTGCCGGTGGACATCGGCGACACCGTGAAGACGGGCGACATCCTGGCGGAGCTGGATCGCGAGAATCTCGAGGCGAGCCTGCGCGAGGCCCAGGCGAATCTGCAGGCCGCCCGGGCGAACCTCGAGGCGGCCAGGGCCGAGCTGAGGAAGAACGTCGTGGAAGCCGAGGGGCCGGACGTCGAGTTCGCGCGCCGCGCGTACCAGCGGGCCGACCGGCTGTACGGGCAGAAGCTGATCGCCCAGTCGGACCTGGACCAGGCGCACAGCACGATGGATCTCGCGGTGAACCGGCAGCAGGCCGCGAAGGCGCAGCTGGCGATCAGTCAGGCGAAGGTCGCGCAGGCGGCGGCCCAGGTGACGCAGGCGCAGGCGGCGGCCGACCGGGCGGCCGAGGATCTCGCCAACGCGACGATCCGGGCGCCGATCGACGGCACGGTGCTGTCGCGCGACGTGCAGGTCGGCAGCCCGGTCTCCTCGATCCTGAACCTGGGCGCGAACGCGACGCTGGTCATGACGCTCGGCAACATCCATCAGGTCTTCGTGCGCGGCAAGGTCGACGAAGCCGACATCGGCCAGGTGCGGCTGGGCCAGCCGGCGCGGATCCGCGTGGAGACGTTCAAGGGGCGGATCTTCAACGGCAAGGTGACGCAGATCTCGCCGATGGGCGCGGAGAAGGACAACGTCACGACGTTCGAGGTGAAGGTCTCGATCGACAATCCCGGCGGCGAGCTCAAGGCGAACATGACCGCGAACGCCGAGATCGTGCTGGCCCAGTATCCGGACTCGCTCATCATCCCGGAGTCGGCGGTCGTCTACGACGCGAAGCGGCAGACGTTCGTCGACGTCGTGGCGCCGGGGACCAGGCAGGGCTACCGCCGCGTGGCGGTCAAGCTCGGCGTCGGCAACGGCACGAACACGCAGGTGCTGACCGGCGTGAAGCAGGGCGACCAGCTCGTGCTGCCCAGCTAGCCTGCCGATCGTCCGCGACACGAGGTCGTGCCATGCGTGAAGCGCTGGTCCAGTCGCTGCAGAATCTGAGAGCGAACAAGCTCCGCAGCTTCCTGACGATGTTCGGGATCCTCTGGGGGGTCATTTCCATCGTCATTCTGTCGGCGACCGGCGAGGGGTTCCAGCTGGGCAACCAGCACGTGCTGGAGCAGCTCGGCGAGAACATCGCCATCGTCTTCCCCGGGCGGACGAGCATGCAGGCCGGCGGGCAGCGGGCGGGGCGCCGGGTGATCCTGACGGCCGGCGACGCCCGCGCGCTCGCGACCCAGTCGCCCATGGTTGCCGTCGTCAGCCCCGAGATCGAGCGCGACGATGTCAGCGTCAAGAGTCGGTACAACTCGGCGTCGGCATCGGTCCAGGGCGTGGAGCCGGCGTATCAGCAGATCCGGACGCTCGACCTCGAGTACGGCCGGCCGCTGAACTGGCAGGACGAACAGCAGGTCCACCGCGTCGCCATCATCGGCGCCGACATGCTCGAGCAGCTGTTCGGCAGGCGCAACGCGCTCGGCCAGACGATTTCGCTCAACGGCATCCCGTACACGGTCGTCGGCAAGATCCGGAAGAAGGACCAGGACAGCAACTACAGCGGTCCGGACAACCGGAAGATCTTCGTCCCCTTCTCGGCCATGGAGCAGGACCTGCCGATTCCCGACGGCCAGCCCGGACAGCTGTCGGACATCATCGTGGCGCCGAAGCCGTGGGTCGTGGCGGAGCTGCCGAAGATCCTGGCGGCCCGGACCGGCAGCATCGAGGAGGTCGACTGGCCGCTCGCCAGGGAGATCCGCCACGTGCTGGCGCGGCGGCACGGCTTCAACCCCGACGACAAGGACGCCGTGCCGGTCTGGGACACGTCGCTCGAGACCCTCCTGTTCGCCAGGATGATCGACAACATGCGCCAGTTCTTCATGATCGTCGGCTTCATCACGCTGGCGCTCGGCGGCATCGGCGTCATGAACATCATGCTGGTGGCCGTCAAGGAGCGGACCCGCGAAATCGGCGTCCGCAAGGCGCTCGGCGCGACCACCTGGGCGGTCGAGCGGCAGTTCTTCCTCGAAGGGTTCTTCCTCACGATGCTGAGCGGCGGCATTGGCATGGGGGTGGCGCTGCTCATCTGCCACCTGATCAACCTGCTGCCGATGCCGGAACGGTTCGCCGGCATGATCGTCTCCTGGCAGAGCGGCGCCATGGCGGTCGGCACGCTCGCGCTGATCGGCGTGGTGACCGCCACGTACCCGGCCCGGCGGGCGGCGCAGCTGCCGCCGGTCGAGGCGCTGCGGTTCGAGATGTAGCGATGGCACCGAACGGAACGCAGACAGACGCCGCCGTGTGGCCGATCCGCGCGGCCAGCGCGCCGGTGCGGCGCCGCGCCAGCCTGTTCTCGTGGTACATGCTGCGGGAGATCGTCCGCGAGGCCCTGGACGGCCTCTACCAGCATCGCATCCGCGCCGGGCTGTCGATGCTCGGGATCTCCTGGGGCGTCGTCAGCGTCGTCATGCTGCTCGCCTACGGCAACGGCTTCCGGGGAGCGCTCGTGGCCGGCTTCCATGGCGCGTTCGGCGACGGCGTCGTCGTCGGCTGGCCGGGGCAGACGAGCCTGCAGGCGGGCGGCGAGCGGGCCGGCCAGCGCGTGCGGGTGACCCCCGACGACGTGCTGGCCATGCGCGAGCTGCCGTTCGTCCGGGCGGCCAGCCCGGAAATCGTGAAGCGGTTTCCGGTCGCCTTCGGCGAGCGGATGGGGACCTACGCGATCCGCGGCGTCAGCGCGAGCTACGGCCCGATGCGTGCCGAGAAGCCGCAGCTCGGCGGCCGCTTCCTGTCGGCCGACGACATCCGGCTGCACCGGCGGGTGGCGTTCATCGGGACCGACGTCCAGAAGAAGCTGTTCGGCGGGATGCCCTCGGTCGGCCAGACGATCCGCATCGCCGGCCAGCCGTTCGATGTCGTCGGCGTCCTGGCCGACAAGGTGCAGCTGTCGACGTACTTCTCGCCCGATACGCAGTCGGTCTTCGTCCCCTACACGACGATGAACCAGCTGACGGACACCCAGTACGTGTCGACGTTCGTCTTCCAGGCCGACAGCGCCCTGCTGGAGCCGCAGGCGACCAAGCAGGTCCGCGAACTGCTGGCGCGGCGCTACCGCTACAACGCGGCCGACAGGCGGGCGGTCACGATGGACGGCTCCGAGCAGAGCATGCAGGCGGTCAGCGGGATCACGAACGGGCTGAAGCTGGTACTCGGATTCATCGGCGTCCTGACCCTGATGATCGGCGGCGTCGGGATCATGAACATCATGTTCGTGTCGGTCACCGAACGGACGCGCGAGATCGGCGTCCGGAAGGCGCTCGGCGCGCGCCGCAGCGAAATCCTCTTCCAGTTCCTGCTCGAAGGGCTCGTGACGACCTTCGCCGGCGGCCTGGTCGGGGTCCTGGTGTCCTACGTCCTCGTCTGGCTGTTCAGCCCGCGGCCGTTCCTCGCCGAGCTGCTCGACGACCGCAGCCGCGTGACCGACATCCATCTCATCCTGTCGTTCGACCTGCTCGCCGTCTGCTCCGGCATCCTCATCATCGTCGGGCTCGTCAGCGGCCTCCTGCCGGCGCTCCGTGCGTCGCGCATGGACCCGATCGAGTCGCTGCGGTACGAGTGAGACACGACAGGTGATGGGCGGGGCGCCGCGCGTGTCGCAGCGCGGGGCTTCAGCCCCGCCGTGTTCGTGCTAGGGCCGGCCGGCGGAATCGACTGCTCTCAGAATCGCCTCCGCCGACCGATCGATGTCCTGTTCCGTCGTCGACCAGTTGGAGACGGAGATGCGGATGGCGGGACGTCCCTGCCACGTCGTGCCGCCGAGCCAGCACGTGCCGTCGCGCTGAACCCGGGCGATGACGTCACGCGTGAACGGGTCGACTCCGACGCCGGCCGGCGGCTGCAGCCCCACCAGGACCTGGTTCAGGACGACGTCGTTGAGGATCGTGATGCCGGTGGGCTGTGCGAGCCGGTCCGCCATGCGGGCGGCGAGGCGACAGCAGCGGTCGACCAGAGCGGCCACGCCTTCGCGCCCCAGGGTCTTCAGCGTGACGTAAATCGGGAAGCCCCGCGCCCGCCGCGACGATTCGGGCACCCAGTCCATGGCGTGACGTTCTTCACCGGCACCGCGCACCAGGTAGGAGGCGGTGAGGCTCATCGCCGCCTGATGGGCGCCCGGGTGCGCGACGAACACCAGGCCCGAGTCGTACGGCACGTTCAGCCATTTGTGCGCGTCGGTCGACCATGAATCGGCCTGTTCGACGCCCGCCAGGTGGTGGCGCAGGGCGGGGCTCGCGGCGGCCCAGAGTCCGAACGCGCCGTCCACGTGCAGCCAGGCGCCGTGCTTCCGCGTGATGGCGGCGATCGAGGCGAGCGGGTCGAAGGCGCCGGTATTCACGTTGCCGGCCTGGGCGCAGACGATGATCGGCGGACGGGCGGCGGCCAGCGCCCGCTCGAGCGCCTCTGGAATCATCCGTCCCTGCGCGTCGGCCGCCACGCGCCCTGCCCGTGCGGCCCCCAGGCCGAGCATCCGCAGCGAGCCGAAAATCGAGACGTGCGCCTCCTCGCCGACCAGGATCGTGACCGCCGGCGCTCCCTGCAGGCCGTCCGCTTCCACGTCCCAGCCGACACGACGCAGCACCTCGTGCCGGGCGGCTGCGAGCGCGGTGAAATTCGCCGTGTGGCAGCCGGTGACGAACCCCGTGCTGACGCCGGCCGGCAGGCCGAGCAGCGCGGTCAGCCAGCCGGCCGCGATCTCCTCGACGACCGCCGCCGCGGGAGACAGCACGTAGGCGGTCGCCGGCTGATCCCACACCGACGTGAGCCAGTCGGCGGCGACCGACACGGGAAAGGCCCCGCCGACGACGAAGCCGAAGAAGCGCGGGCCGGCGGTCGCGACGATGCCGGGATCGGCCGCGCGTGCGAGATCGGCGAGTACCTGGTGCGGATCGCGAGGGGAATCGGAGAGCGGACCGCCGAGCGCCGCCCGGAGCTCCTCGAGCGTGCCGCGGGCGCCGACCGGGCGCTCCGGGAGCCGCTCGAGGTACGACGCCGCCAGGTCGACAGCCTGCCGCAGCAGATCGGGGTCGGTGGGCGTCGGCATCGGCTGGCGGCTGATCTCAGTGCCTGGCCGCGAACGTCTTCCGAAGCCAGGCGGCGATCCCGGATGTCGCAACGCCGCTGACGTGCTTGTCGGGCAGTTGCGGGTACTCGTCCACCTCGCCGGTCGTGGCCGGCACCAGCAGGTGGTTGACGCCTGGCACCTCGATCAGCCCGACGGCGGCGCCGCCGTGCTTGCGCGCCTTCGCCAGCTGCTCGAGCCTGGCGGCGTCGGCCGCCGGCACTTCCCGATCCAGCGCACCCTGGACGATGAGGATCGGCTGCTCCACGTGCGCCATCACCTTTGCCGGGTCGAAGGTGAGGAGGCTCTTGAACAGCGGCGTGTCGCTCTGCTGCCGCACGACGGGCGAAATGCCCTCCCAGCCCTTGCCCGAGACGACCGCCTTCTGGATCTTCTTCTGCATCGCGATCCGCTTCTCCTTCTCGGCGGCCGGCAGCGTCATCAGGCCCAGGAGATGCTCCTGGCGCTCCAGGAGCGCGGCGGCGCCGGTGGTCGAGGCGGTTCCGACCAGAATGAGCGCGGCGATCTTCTTCTCCTTCGCCGCCGCGAGCATGGCGATGTCTCCCCCTTCGCCGTCGCCGAGCATCGCGATCCGATCGTGATCCACGTCCTTCAGGCCGGCCATGTACTTGACCGCGGCCCGCGCGTCGGAGGCGTAGTCCTCCAGCGTCGCCGCGTCCGGCCGCCCGCCGCTCTGGCCGGTGCCGCGGTTGTCGTAGCGCAGCACGGCGAAGCCGGCGTCCGCGAGCGCGCCCGCGAGCTGGCCGAACACCGGGATGCCGGCCGTCACCGCGTCACGGTCGCTCTGCGCCGGCGGGCCGACGAGGATCACGGCCGGCAGCTTCCCCGCGGGCGCCGGATGTCCGGCCGCGGCCATCGGCGTGGACAGGGTGCCGGCGAGGCTGAAGCCGTTGGCCGGAATGTTCACGTCCCGGTCGTTGGGCCGCGAGATGAGCAGGCGCCGCGTCGAGACCGACGCGATGTCCTCGCGCACGACCTGCAGCGACTGCTGGGGGCTGTCGAAGCGGAGCAGCCGGCCGCTGGCGTCGGCGAGAATCGTGGTCGCCACGGGCGGCTGGTTGGCCGGCAGGAACGTGACCGGCGTCAGGCGCGCGGAAATCCGACGCTCGGCCGTCTGCAGCTCTTCGGTGGACGAGGGACCGACGTGCGCGTCGTACTGGATGTGCGGCGCCGCGTAGATGTGCAGCGTCGAGCCGGGCGCCGCGCTGACGAGCCGCTCGGCCAGCGCCTCGTACGCGCCGAAGAACGGGTTCGGGAGGATGATCGCGTCGGCCGGCACCGCTTCGGTGGCCGGCGCTCCCGTCCCCCCCTCCCGCACGGTGGCCGTGCCGTTCGCGAACGTCGTCTCCTGGGAGACGACCTGGCCGTGCACCGTCGCCAGCAGCATCAGTTCCTTCGGGTGCCAGGTGGCGTCGTACCGGATCACCATCCGGCGGAGCAGGATATCGAGCGGCGCCCCGAGGCGCCCGGTGCTGTCGATCGTCCAGCCGCTGGCGTCGGCCGTGATCGTCGTCTGGACGGTGCCCACCGGGACCGAGCGCACGAAGACCGTGAAGCTGGCCGATTCGGCCTCCATCGGCGTCGCCGGCGCGGGCGCCGGCTGCGGCCGGGCGGCGGGAGCGGCCAGCAGGAGGGCGGTCAAGGCCACGGTAAGATGGAGGGGACGCATCGACGGTCAGAATATCATGACGGTTCCAGCCGACCAGTATCACGCCGCCCGGGAGCGGGCCGGCCTGTTCGATCGAACGGCCCGCGGCCGCCTGCTCGTCTCCGGCGGCGACCGCGCGGCGTTTTTGCACGGCATCCTGACCAACGACATTGCGGCGCTGGCGCCGGGTCAGGGCTGCTATGCGATGTACCTGACGGTCCAGGGGCGGGTGATCGCCGACATGGACGTGCTGAACACCGGCGACGCCTTCCTGCTCGGCGTGCATGCCGACGTGACGGCCGCGCTGTGCGCCCGGCTCGATCAGCTCGTCTTCACCGAGGACGTGCGCATCGCCGACGGCACGGACGCGCTGGCGGAGTGGCATGTCTGCGGGCCGGAGGCGGCGGTCCTCGTGGCGTCCCTGGCGGAGGTGAGCGAAGGCCGGCTGGCGCCCGCGCGGCTGGCGGCCCTGCCGGAGTACGGGAGCCTGCCGGTCCGGATCGGCGCCGGGGATGTCCGTGTGGCGCGGCTGAGCCCGACCGGCCTGGACGGCTTCAGCCTGTTCGTCGACGCGGCGCACGGGACGTTCGTGCACCGGACGCTGCTGGCCGCCGGTGCGGTCGAGCTGTCGCCGGAGGTCGTGGAGACGCTGCGTGTCGAGGCCGGCGTGCCGGCGTTCCATCGCGACATCGACGAGACCACGATTCCGCTGGAGACGGGGGTGGAGGCGCGCGCGATCAGCTTCACGAAGGGCTGCTACGTCGGCCAGGAGGTGATCGTCCGCGTCATGCACCGCGGGCACGGCCGCGTGGCGCGCAAGCTGGTCGGGCTGGCCGTCGACGGGGAGGTCGTGCCGGTCCCCGGCGATCCGATCCGGGTGGGCGATCGTGACGCCGGCCGCGTGACGAGCGCCGTCCGGTCGCCGGCGCTCGGGCGTCCGATCGCGCTCGGGTACGTCCACCGCGACTGCCTGGAGCCGGGAACGGCGGTCGAGATCGTCCGTGCCGACGCCCGGCTGCCGGCCGTCGTCACGGCGCTGCCGTTCGTCCGGCAGGAGCCGGGGCGTCCGGCCCCGTCAGCTGCGCGATGAGCTCGCGGTCGGCCGGGGGGAACGGAAGGGCCGTCAGCTCGCCGCGCGCCACCCACCGCATCTCCTGGCCGAGCAGGGGACGGGCGGCGCCGGTCAGTCGGCACGCGTAGAAGTGGAGCTCGACGATCCGGTCGGGGTACTCGTGGCGCGTCGACAGGATCAGCGGCCCGACGTCGACCGGCGCGTCCAGTTCCTCGCGCACCTCGCGCCGCAGGCCTTCTTCGAGCGACTCTTCCGGGCCGCACTTGCCGCCCGGAAATTCCCAGAACCCCTCCAGGTGCACGCCCGGCGGCCGGCGGGTCACGAGGAACCGGCCGTCGTGTTCGATCACGCCGGCGACCACGACGAGGATGGGCAGGTCAGGCTTTCTCATGGTCCGGGTTGAACGGGAAGGCGCGGCAGGCGGCGGCCATCGGGCAGACGAGGCAGCGCGGCTTGCGCGCGACGCAGACCGTGGCGCCGAAGTCCATCAGCGCCTGGTTGAAATCGAAGGCGTGCTTGATCGGGACGAGCGCTTCGGAGATCGCCCACAGCCGCCGCGTCATGGCGTGGCTCTTCGGCGCCCCGCGGCCGACGAACACGCGGAACAGGACGCGCGCGACGTTCGTGTCGAGGATGGCGGCGCGCTCGCGGAAGGCGAAGCTGCGGATGGCGCCCGCCGTGTACGCGCCGATCCCCTTGAACGACCGGAGCGTGTCTTCGTCCGACGGCAGCGTGCCGCCGTACCGCGCCACCGACTCGCGCGCGATCGCGTGCAGCCGCTTCGGCCGGATGTTGTAGCCGAGCGGGTACCACGCGCGGGTTACCTCGTCTTCCGGGGCGGCGGCGAGCGCGCTGAGCGTCGGGTATCGCGTCAGCCACTCGCCGTACTTCGGCAGCACGCGGTCGACCTGCGTCTGCTGCAGCATGATCTCGGAGACGAGGATGTGATACGGGTCGTCCGTCCGGCGCCACGGCAGGTCGCGGCCGTACTGCCGATACCACTTGAGCAGGATCGCGCGGAACCGCCGCCGCTCGGGCGGCGCCGGCACGACCTCCGCGCGCTTCCGGCTCCGCCCGCGCGCCCGTGTCTTCTTCGACATCCGGCAACCCGCTCCCGTATAATCGGCCGCGTGAAGATCTATACGCGCACCGGCGACGCGGGCGAAACCTCGCTGTTCGACGGCACCCGCGTGTCCAAGGCCGATCCGCGCGTCGCGGCGTACGGCGACGTCGACGAACTGGCCGCGCTGCTCGGCCTCGCGCGGGCCGGCGAGGGCCTGGACGAGGCCGGCCGCGACCTGATCGTACAGCTTCAGCGCGATCTGTTCGCGCTCGGCGCGCGACTGGCCGACCCGTCGCACAAGATCGCCGGCCGCGTCGCCAAGGCGACGCTCGGGCCGGACGACATCACCCGCCTCGAGCAGTGGATCGACCGGCTCGAGACCGGGCTCCCGCCGCTGCGCCACTTCATCCTCGCCGGCGGCTGCCCGGCCGGCGCCGCGCTGCACTTCGCCCGGACGGTCTGCCGGCGCGCCGAACGGAGGATGGTCGAGCTCGATCCGCCGGTCGATCCGGACCTGCTCAAGTACGTCAACCGCCTCTCCGACCTGCTCTTCATGTTCGCGCGCGCCGTCAATCACCGTGCCGGCGTCGCCGAGGTGGAATGGTAACCCGCCCGGGACGATAACGGGAGCAGGGGATCGGCCGGTGGACGGGCCGGGTGTTCCGTCCCGCCCGTCGTCTCGCCTACAATATCCGGTTGTGCTTCAGAAACCGCCCGCCGTCGTGCCGACCGATCCGGACGTGCTGGCGCGTGCGTACGCCGCCTGCGAGGCGATGGCGCGCAGCCATTACGAGAACTTCCCGGTCGCGTCGCGGCTGCTGCCGAAGCGGATGCGGCCGCATGTCGCCGCGGTGTACGCGTTCGCCCGCGTGGCGGACGACTTCGCAGACGAGGGAAGCCGTCCGGTCGGCGAGCGCTACCGGCTGCTGGACGACTGGGGGGCGCGGCTCCACGCCAGCATGGCCGGCGCGCCCGCCGGCGGCGAC
>Ga0307374_10015854_pt1 | contig 10083 bp, 9 predicted proteins | sample OX3MG_FD_202532 | JGI IMG/M metagenome (GOLD analysis project Ga0307374, IMG submission 202532) | Soil microbial communities from Risofladan, Vaasa, Finland - OX-3 | ecosystem: Environmental > Terrestrial > Soil > Coastal area > Acid sulfate soil | place: Finland: Risofladan, Vaasa | collected...
TGCTGACACCTTCGAAATCGTGGTCAAGGGCCGACTGAGCCCGACGTTGGTCGCGGCGATCGAAGGATTCGAGGTCACCCACTGCGACCAGGGGCAGACCCACCTGGTCGGGTGGGTGCCCGACCAGGCCCGACTGCACAGCCTGCTCGAGCTGCTGCGGGACCTCAACATCGAATTGACCTCTGTGAACCCGGTGCGGTCGGGCAAGCCCGATCGCTCGGATGGTGGCAGTGGGCCATTCGGTACCCGAGGACCTGTCGACGGCTGACCGCGACGGTACGCTCGTTTCCCGTGTCGTCCAGTCCGTGCTGTCCCCCCAGTCGCCCGGGGTCCACGGAGCCGACCGGCGAACGGGACGAGGTGCCCCAAGGGGGGAGTCCTCCATCCACCATGGTGACCGTTCCGGCGGGCCGGTACGACATGGGCGAGGAGTCGGAGTGGTCGTACCCCGGTGACGGTGAGGGCCCGGTCCACCCGGTGGAGCTGGCCTCGTTCCGGGTCGATCGACATGCGGTCACCAATGCGCAGTTCGGCGCATTCGTGGAGGCCACGGGCTGGCAGAGCGACGCCGAGCGGTACGGGTGGTCGTTCGTCTTCGGCGGACTGCTCCCCGACGACTTCCCCCCGACCCGCGGCGTCGAGAGTGCCCCGTGGTGGCGCCAGGTCATGGGGGCCGAGTGGCGCCACCCTGAAGGCCCCCACTCCGACGTCTCGAACCGGTCGGACCACCCGGTGGTCCACGTCTCCTGGAGTGACGCCCGGGCCTTCTGTCGTTGGTCGGGAACCCGACTTCCGACCGAGGCGGAGTGGGAGACGGCGGCCCGCGGCGGGACGGCCGGTCATCCGTTCCCCTGGGGCGATGACATCGAGCCCGGGGGCCAGCATCGGATGAACGTCTTCCAGGGCGAGTTCCCCGGGGGGAACACCGGTGCCGACGGCTATCTCGGAACGGCCCCGGTCGACGCCTTCGAGCCCAACGGGTACGGCATCCACAACATGACCGGCAATGTGTGGGAGTGGTGCGCCGACTGGTTGGACGTCGACTACTACGCGACGTCGCCGGCCGCCTCACCCCGGGGGCCGGCGTCCGGCTCGTTCCGGGTCCAGCGGGGCGGCTCGTACCTGTGCCACGCCTCCTACTGTCGGCGCTACCGGGTGTCGGCCCGGTTCGGGAGCGCCCCGGACAGCTCGACCGGCAATGTCGGATTTCGGTTGGCGGCCGATTAACTGATTGAGGCGCCAGGGCGAAATCGCCCGATCAGGGTGATGGTTCCCCTGCCCCCCGATGGGAGGCTGGTCACCGTGGCCAATCAACCAGCCCCTCGTCCAACCCGCGGCGTCGTCGAGGGACCTTCGCCCGACCATCCGACTCCCAGTGACCGAGTGGCGTTGGGCAAGGCGGCCCGCTCGGCCACGCCGAGGGCGGCGCAGGGAGCCTGGGAGGCGTCCCCGACCCGTCCCGACCCGGTCGCCCTCCTCGAGAGCCAGGCCGTGTCGCGGGTCCCCGAACTGGTGCCCATCCGCTACGGCCGGATGCTGGTCTCCCCGTTCACCTTCTACCGGGGGGCGGCGCTGATCATGGCCAGCGACCTGTCCACCACGCCCCGTTCCGGCCTCACCGTGCAGGCCTGCGGCGATGCCCACATGAGCAACTTCGGTGTGTTCGCGTCGGCGGAGCGGAACCTGGTGTTCGACGTCAACGACTTCGACGAGACACTGCCGGGCCCGTGGGAGTGGGACGTGAAGCGACTGGCGGCCAGCCTGGCCATCGCCGGCCGGGACCGGGGGTTCTCGGACCGGGAACGTGCTGATGTCGTGCAGGAGGCAGCCGCCGGCTATCGGACGGAGATGGCCAAGCTGGCTCCCATGCGGGATCTCGACGTCTGGTACACCCGGATGGACATCGAGAAGGTGATCGACGAACTGGGGGCAGAGCTGGGGCTGACCGGCAAGAAGCAGTCGGCGTCAGCCAAGGCCATGTCCAAGGTCAAGTCGCGGGCCGACAAGCAGTTGGCCAAAGCCCGATCGCGCGACAGCATGCAGGCCTTGGAGAAGTTGACCGAGGTGGTCGACGGCCAGACCCGGTTCGTCAGCGATCCGCCACTGCTCGTGCCCGTCGAGGAGCTGGTGAGCGAGGTCGAGGGCGCGGCCCTCCGCGACCGGATGCATGAGCTGATCCGCAGCTATCGCCACACGCTGCAGAGCGATCGTCGGCACCTCCTCAAGCAGTTCCGGTTCATCAGCATCGCCCGCAAGGTGGTCGGGGTCGGCAGTGTCGGCACGCGGGCCTGGGTCCTCCTGATGGTCGGGAGCGATGGGCAGGATCCGCTCCTGCTGCAGGCCAAGAAGGCCCAAGAGTCGGTGCTGGCCCAGTTCGTGGGCAAGAGCCGGTACACCAACCAGGGGGAGCGCGTGGTGGCGGGCCAGCACCTGATGCAGGCCTCGAGCGACATCTTCCTCGGATGGGATCAGGTCGAGGGGATCGACGGGGTGCAACGGGACTTCTACATCCGGCAGCTGCGCGATTGGAAGGGCTCGGTCGACACCGACGTCATGATCCCGCAGACCATGGCGATCTACGGCCGACTGTGCGGTTGGACCCTGGCCCGGGCCCACGCCCGATCCGGTGACCGGATCGCCATCGCCGCCTACCTGGGCTCCGGCAAGGCCTTCGACACCGCAATCGCCTCCTTTGCCGAGACCTACGCCGACCAGAACCAGCGCGACTACGACGCCCTCCGGGCCGCGGCCGCCGATGGTCGTATCCCGGTCGAATCCGGGCTCTGATGTGACCGACCCGACCACCACGGCAGCCGCCGCCGTCTCCGTGTCGCCGGGAGGCCTCGACGAGCAGAGCGCCGAGCTGATCGGGAGCCGTTACCTGATCCGATTCCAACAGGACACGCTGCGGCACCGCCCGCTGTGGATCCGGCTGATCATCGAGTTCGTGGGCACGTTCATTCTGGTCACCGTGGCCGCCGGTTCCGGCGTCATCAACCACTATGCCGGCGGCAGTCCGATCAGCCGGACCGCGGCGGTGATCGCGCCGGGCGCGGTGGTGATGGCCATGATCTACGCCCTCGGCCCGATGTCGGGGCTGCACATCAACCCCGCCGTCACCCTGGCCTTCACCGGGCGTGGGGTCTTCAAGGTGGCTTGGGTGGTGCCCTACCTCATCGTCCAGTTCGCCGGCGCCATCGCCGCGGCCCTGTTCCTCCAGGGCATGTACGGATTCGTCGACACGGGCGGCAACTACCCGATCGCCAAGCCCGGAGGCGAGTGGCGATCGCTGGTGATGGAGATCGTGCTCACGGCCATACTGGTCACGGTCATCCTCAACACCGCCACGGGCTACCGGAGCATCGGCCACAACGCGGCCCTGGCCGTAGGCTCGACGGTGGCCCTGCTGGGCCTGTTCGCCAGCCCGATCAGCGGCGCCTCGATGAACCCGGCCCGAACGCTCGGACCGGACATCGTGAGTCTCAACTTCACCGGATGGTGGGTCTACGTCATCGGCCCGATCGTCGGAGCATCGATCGCAGTGCTGTTGATCGGCCTGGTGAGGGGACTGCCCGACGCCGCCGAGCGGGGAGCGGCCGAGGGGGACGCCCTCCCGCTCGAACGGTAGGCCGCCACACCCGGGGCCGACCCGCCGGCCGGAACCAGGCCGCAGCCGCGCAAGGGCAGGCGCCTCCTCCGCCTCCACCCCCCGCCCCGCCAGCTCCGCCCGCCGCGGCACCCGACCCGATCGCGCAGCTCACCCAGTTGGCCGCGCTCAAGGACTCCGGGGCCTTGACCGAAGCGGAGTTCGAGGCGCAGAAGGCCAAGATCCTCGGATAGCCCGGCACGTCGGACCGCCACCGGGCGCGTTCGACGGAGCAGCGGGGAGCGCCGTGGCTTCTGGAGACCAGGCAGATGGGAACCATCGGTTCCCCGACGCTTCCCGTCGGACCTTCCTCGCCGGAGAGCGCACCCTCCTGGCCTGGTGGCGGAGCGGGATGGCTGCCGCCGCCGTGGCGCTGGCCGTCGGGGCGGTACTGCGGAAGCTGGGCGACCAACCCCGCTCGAGGTTCGTGGCCCTCGGCGTGGGCTACGGAGTGTTGGCCCTGATCTTCGTGATCGGTGGGTCGATCCGGGAGCAGCAGACGCGCCGGGCGTTGGCCGACAACAGCTTCACGGAACTGCCGGGTTGGTCCATCGCCGCCGTCGCTGTCTACATTTCGGCGTTGGTGGCACTGACAGTCATCGCCATTCTGTAACCGCCGATTCCGGCGACGTGAGCGCCGGCTCCGTGCGTCGATTCGCTACGAGACAGAGCCCGACAGCGTGGTGACGGCGTCGATGGCGGCATCGGCGGCGCGCTCGGTGGCCTGCTTCGCCTCCTTGGCCATTCGGGCCATGGTGGGAACCCGGCCGGGATGCTTGAGGATGTAGGCGGCGACCGCTTTGGGGTTGGGCGTGCCGTCCTGATTGCTCAACGCGAACACCTCGTCGTCGATGCTGCCGTCGGTGGCCCGGTCGCTGATGACCCGGAACACCGACCACGGGATGTTCCGGCGCTGACAGACCTCGGCGATGGCGGCCGTCTCCATGTCGAGCGACACGACACCGTCGGCCCGCAGTCCGGCCAGCACGTCCGGATCGGTGGTGATCTCGTCGGTCGTCCACATGGTGCCATGGGGACTGCCGGCACCGAGGGGATCGGGCACGTGCCGTGCACCACTGGCGCTGTCGATCACCGCTTCGGGAAGGATGAGCGCGCCGATCGGCGTCTCGTCGTGGATGGCGCCGGTGATGCCCACCACCACGACGCGCTCGACCGGCATGGCATCGAGGAGCTGCTCCACGCCCTTCGTGGCCAGTTGGGTGCCCATGCCGGTGACGATGGCCACCACCGGTATGCCGGCGAGGGAACCGGTGTGGGCATCGAGCGAACCGACTCGGGTCTTCTCGAGCGAGAGCTTCCGTCGCAGCGGGGTGAGCTCCATGGGCATGGCACAGACGAAGGCGATGGTTCCGGACATCGACCGCACCTTATCTGCCGGTGCCCGCGGCCACCGGAGTCGGGATCGGGCTCCGAGGTCCCGGTCCGCTACGGTCGTCGGACGTGGGGGACGTGATCGGGTGGTGCACGAGCCGACGACGGGTGATGGCCGGGGTCGTCACGGCGTCGGCGGTGATCGCCACCGCATTCGCGTGCACCGGCTCTGTTGCGTCGGCCCAGGGCGCCGTGGCGCCGGACCGCCTTCCTGCCCTCGTCACCGATCCGAGCAGCCTGGTCCGTCCTCTTGACGGCACCGGTACGGGACCGGTGAGCCCGGGCACGGTCGGTCAGTTCCCCGGTGCCGACGTGCCATTCGGAATGATCCAATGGAGCCCCGACACGACGCCCGATCTGGCCCAGGCCGGAGGCGGGTACTCCTCGGCGGACTCCAACACCACCGGGTTCAGCCTGACCCACCTGAGCGGGACCGGTTGTGCCAGCTACGGAGACGTGCCGATCCTCCCGACCGTCGGGCCGCTCGGCACCAGCCCCGAACAGACCAGCGCCACCTTTTCCCACGCCACCGAGCAGGCCGCCCCCGGTCGCTACGGCGTGACACTGGGCCCGTCGCCGGTGACGACGGAGCTGGCCGTGACCACCAGGACGGGACTGTCACGGTTCACGTTCCCGCGCACCGACCAGGCCAATGTCCTCATCAAGGTGGCGGGAAGCGCCAACCCGGTCACGAGCTCCGCGTTCCACCTCGTGGGCAACGACGGGATCGCCGGCCAGGTGACCAGCGGCCAGTTCTGCGGAACGGGGACCGACTACACGCTGTACTTCGCCGCCCAGTTCAGTCGCCCGTACGCATCGGCGGGAAGCTGGAACGGCTCGGTGGTCTCACCCGGCAGCACGTCCTGCACCGGCTCGGCATGCGGCGCCTTCGTGACGTTCACCACCCGGTCGGACCGGGTGGTGAAGATGAAGGTCGGCATCTCGTTCGTCAGCGTCGCCAACGCCGCGGACAACCTCAGGGCCGAGGATCCGACCTGGTCCCTCGGCCGAGTCGAGTCCCAGGCCACCCGGCGGTGGAACGCGCTCCTCGGACGCATCCAGGTCGGTGGTGGCTCGGCGTCGCAGCAGCGCACCTTCTATACCGCCCTCTACCACTCGATGCTCGATCCCGACGTGGTCAGCGACGACAACGGCGAGTACACCGGCGCCGACGGACAGGTCCATCGATCGGCGACCCGGGCCCAGTACGCCAACTTCTCCGAGTGGGACATCTACCGCTCGGAGATCCAACTGGTGTCGCTGCTCGCACCCCACGAGGCCGGCGACATGGTCCAGTCGTTGGTCAACGACGCCGAACAGGGAGGCTGGCTCCCGAAATGGGCGATCGTCGGCGGAGACGCCTCGCAGATGAACGGGGACTCGGCCGATCCCATCATCGCCGCCGCGTACGCCTTCGGCGTGCGGGGTTTCGACACCAAGGCCGCGCTGGCGGCCATGGTCAAGGGCGCCACCCAAAACGAGGCCGGTCATGGACTGGAGATCGAGCGCCAGTACCTCGACCAGTATCTCTCCCAGCACTACATCGATGCCGGCTCCCTCGACCTCACCTCCATCGACTACTCGATCGGGGGATCGGCCACCCTCGAGTACGCCATCGACGACTTCTCGATCGCCCAACTGGCGCTGGCCCGAGGAGATCGTGCGCTCTATGCCCGCATGATGCAACGGGCCCACAGCTGGCAGTACCTGTTCAACCCGGCCACCGGATACATCCAGGCCCGCACGGCCGACGGGAGCTTCCCGCCCGGACCGGCGTTTCAGGCCTCGATGCTCGAACCCGGAGGCCAGCTGGGATTCGAGGAGGGGAACGCGGTGCAGTACACCTGGTCGGTTCCCCAGGACCTCGCCGGTCTGGCCAGCCTGATGGGAGGCGACTCCCACGCCGTCGGTCAGCTGAACACCTACTTCTCCTCGCTCAATGCCGGGCGTGATCTCCCCTTCGATTGGGCCGGCAATGAGCCGAGCCTCGGCATCCCCTGGGAGTACGACTACTTCGGCGCTCCGTGGCAGACCCAGGGGACGGTACGAGCCGTGGTCAACGGCCTCTACTCCGATACCGCCGCCAACGAGCCCGGCAACGACGACCTCGGGGCGATGTCGTCGTGGTACGTGTGGGCTGCCGTCGGCATGTACCCGGTCACGCCGGGCTCAGCCAACCTGGCGCTGGCCAGCCCGCTGTTCCCCAATGTGGTGTTCACGATGCCCGACGACCGCAGGATCGTCATCCATGCACCGGCGGCTTCCTCATCCACCCCCTACGTCCATGCCCTGACCATCAGTGGCACGGCGCTCCCCACGGCGGCGCCGTCGTGTGGGCCGGCCAACGCAGAAACCCCCACCGCTTCGACCGGATGGGGCCGGCCGTGGCTCCCCGCATCGATCATCCGAACCGGCGGAACCCTGACCTACGGGCTGTCCTCGGTTCCCGATGCGGCCTGGGGTGCCGATCCCGCGAGCAGCCCGCCGTCCTTCGGTTCCGGCCGACTGCCGGCGGTGGGCTATTCGACACCCAGTGGGGGACTGACCATGCGAGTCGGCCAACCAGCAGTCGTTCAGCTGGGAGCCCAGCCAGCCGGCCCCGGCTCACCGACGATCGATTGGAGCGCGACCACCCACGGACTGGCCGTGTCCCCCCTGAACGGATCGTTGAGGCTCACTGCACCGCGCCTCCCGCCCAGAGGCCACGGCTCGAGTGCCTGCATGGGATCAGCGGCAGTCACCGCACCGGCCGCTACCCAGACGCTGACCGTCAGCGCGGCAACCACGGGCCAGTTCGTGCTCGACATCGGCCTCAAGACCTCGGCCGGCACCGCCCTCCCGCCGGTGGTGCTCGACGTCAACGTCACTGGCTGAACGAGAACAGGAAGAGCTGAGTGGCATAGGTCACCAGTCGGGGTTGGCCCGTGCCGTCCTCGCCGCAGTCCCAGAGGGCGATGTCCGCCGACGCGTAGCCGTCTCCGGCGAACCGCGCCCGATTGTGGGCCAAGAGCCACCGGGACCGGGCGTGGTCGAGCAGGTGCACGGTGAGGTCGACACTGGGGGCGAACCACGCTCGATCCTGGTCTGCGAGCTTTTCGCCCACAGCGCCGGGCATGGTGTCGGCCAGCACCACCAGGGCCAGGGGGTCGAGCGTTCCATCGTCGAGGAACGGGGGTTGGTCGAACCGGTACCAAAAGGCCCGCTCCGCCCGGTCGGGGACGAATTCCTCCCAGTGCGAATGACCGATGGCCAACCGCCCCTCGACCAGCTCGCTCCACATGGGCATCGATTCGAACGGGGGCACCCCCGGCGGTGGGGGATCGCGGAAGGAGCGGCACTGGTCAGGGCCGGGCACTCCACTCGGAGGTCTGAGGTCGGTGAAGTCGAATCCGGGGCGCGGGGCTCCGAAGATGCCGGTGGTCAGATGGCCGCGGGCCGCATCAGGGTTGGTGACCTCGGCCCGCAGGTGGGACATCGAGCGCCCACGACGGAGCAGCTCGACGTCGACGGAGACCGGGCCGTCGGCCACCTGGGCCGCGAATGTCGTGTGGAGGGTCCTGAGGACCTGGGACGGATCACCGAGCTCCTCGGCCATGGCCCGCAGGGCCAGCGCAGTGACGATGCCTCCCTGAGGGAGAGGGTTGAGGTTCCAGGCGCGGTCGATGGTCGCCGCATACGTCCCCGACCCCGTGGGCGTCACCGTCGTGGATGCAACAAAGGGGGAACTCACGATCAGCGATGGTGGTCGCCAATGCTCGCGAGTGTCAATCCAGTGGACGGCGACTGGAATAATTGCGCTCGTTGTCCCTGGTCAGATCGCGATCGCCATCGGCTATCGTCGACCGCACGGCGCCCCTCGGTCGAGGTGGCCGCCACCCGACTGGAGATTCTGGATGAACATCGTGGTCAGCAACGTCAAGGGGGGAGTGGGCAAGACCACGACCTCGGTCTACCTGGCGGCGGTCGCCCTGCAGCGGGGCTGGGACCCGGTGACGCTGATCGACGCCGATCGCCAAGCCTCTTCGGCGGAGTGGCTCGAAGAGAGCCCGATCGAGGGTGTCCAGCTGGTGGAGGCGCCCTCGGAACGGACCGTGGGCCGAGCCATGGCCGGCGAGGAGGGATTGGCGGTGGTGGACACGCCGCCGGGCGACGAACGCATCGTCCGCGCCGCGCTGGATCGAGCCGACGCGGTGGTCATCCCGACCCGGGCCGGAGGGGTGGAGTACTCGAGGGTGGCTGCCACGCTGGACATGATCGGCAAGGGGTCGACCTATGGCGTGGTGATCTGTGCCGCCCGGCTGGGCACCAACGACCTCGATGAGGCTGTCCGGTGGTGGACCGACTCCAAGGTCCCGATCTGGGGCATCATCCCCGAGCGGGTGGGCATCGCCGCCGGGCCCGAGGCCCGGCTGTACCGGGACGGCCTCGACGCCTACGACGCCGTCCTCAAGAAGGCCCTCCGCAAGCGTTCAACCTGAGGGTCATCCTCCGAGGTCACCGGGATCGGAGGGCACGTCGACGGCGTGCTGCTCGAGTGCCTCGAGAGGGACCATATCGAGGGCTCGCTCGTGGGTCGAGGCCAGCACCACGTAGGCGGCCGCACCGTCGCGGTGGGCCCTCAGCCAGTTGACCGCGGTGACGCACCACCGGTCCCCGGGCACCAGGCCCGGAAACCGGAACTGGGGCACCGGCGTCACGAGGTCGTTGCCGATGGCCCGCTGGTGCTCGAGAAACTCGGCGGTGACCACGGCGCAGATGGTGTGGCTGCCCACGTCCTCGGGCCCGGTGTTGCAGCAGCCGTCCCGATAGAAGCCGGTGACCGGGTCGTTGCCACACGGCTCGAGCTCGCCTCCCACCACATTGCGATCGACCATGGCTGCAGTATCGCCCATTGCGGGGGGGGCTCGGACGCCTCTATGAGCGGATGCTTCAGTTGTAGTCGTCCATGGTGAGCCGGTCGCCGCTGCCGGTCCGGGCCAGGCTCACCTCGTACCCGTCGACCATCTCGATCCGCTGGAGGGCGTCGACGTGGCCCCGGCCGGCAC
>Ga0307374_10015856_pt1 | contig 10082 bp, 10 predicted proteins | sample OX3MG_FD_202532 | JGI IMG/M metagenome (GOLD analysis project Ga0307374, IMG submission 202532) | Soil microbial communities from Risofladan, Vaasa, Finland - OX-3 | ecosystem: Environmental > Terrestrial > Soil > Coastal area > Acid sulfate soil | place: Finland: Risofladan, Vaasa | collected...
CCGATTCGATTTGTCGCACCCGCACCAAGACCGTGATCACCCGACCGCGCATCGCGCCGCCCTCAATCGGCCGTTGCCCGGCCTTTTGCCCCTGTTACAGGTACAGCACATGCTGCCGATATCGGGCCCACCGGCCTAACCCAAGTGGTAACCGGCCGCTACACGATCCAAGGATGCAATTGGTCGGGCGGAACGAATTATACGGCGGGCCTATATTTCAACAATTTTATCGCCAATTCAGCTGTCCTCAACAACCAATTCACCAACTTTGGCAACCAGACGGCGTACAGTATTGTATATAATGGGAACGACTGGACCCCCCTTGTCGAGAGCAATTACTGGCGCGATACGGACGGTGTGACGCGCAATATGCTTGACGCACACACCGGAATAAACGTCGGGTTGATTTTTACGAACAACAAAAACGAGTGTGAAAATTATAGCCCGTATAGTGCGTGCTCTGTATCTACGACTGGAGTCGGCCTATGGATATTTACGGGTTGGGTGCTAGACAACGAAATAAAATACCATTATCCGGCAATTAGAATTTCCTCGTGTCAGTCATGCGGCGGCGGACAGGGGGCGTGGATCGAAAATAATTTAATGGAAGGAAACAATGGAGGTCTTGGCCCCGCTATTAGCTTCGGCGATCCAGGAACAGCCGGATCTCACGTGAATGGAGGAGGTGGAACAACAATTTCTAATAATAACTTTTACTGGCCATCCGCCAACGGCATTTCTACTGTTGGGCCAGAAACGGCATCGAGCGGGCAGTTTTACCTCGATGAGCTTACGTTGACGGACAATATTTTCAGTTATACTCCGACAGGCGGAGTTCCGTATGTCAACACCAACCAAGGTGTTCGCGAATACGTAGCTGGTAACAAAAATGGTGCTGGCCTGTTAACCCAGTCGAGCAGTCCGCCAATCATAGGCTCTGGTTATTCCACGCAGAATTCATATTTTGGACTGCAATCGTTTCAGGGAAGCGGCGGGCCACTTGCTAATTCAATTGCGATGTTTGATGCCAACGGCGTTAACATCCAGAGCGCCAATTTTCATTCGATAGCCTCTACAATACTGTGCATTGACGGATCGGGTTCGGGCACCGCCCAGGGGTGCAACATGAGTCCTACTTACAGTCCGGCTGGGGTCGAATTTATTCCCGTCGCCGGCGACACAATCTTATACGAAACGACGACCACTAACACGGGTGATCTAACAATAAACGTAGACGCCATGGGAGCCGTTCACGTCCGCAAGTACGAGGGGGTATCTCCGCTAGCACCAGGAGATTTGAAAGCTGGAGTGTACGTCCTTTTGACCTATGACGGCACCTATTGGGAGATGAACAACACCGGAAACCTTTCGTCATCCATCGGTTCGTCATACACCGGGATCGCCGCACCGATCAATGGATTGATAGTACAGGGCAACGTCGGCATCGGCACCTCCACCCCATACAGCCGTCTCACCCTTTGGGGGGCAGACACGGCGGCCGGCACTGCAGCCTTCACGATCGCCAACAGCGCCTCGACCACCGAATTCCAGGTGTTCGACACCGGCAACGCCACCCTCGCCGGCTCGCTCACCCAAAACTCTGACCAGCGCCTCAAAACCAACATCCTATCGCTCGACGCCTCCTCCTCCCTCGCCAAGATCGAAGCCTTGAACCCCGTCGCCTTCGACTGGGTGAACGGCATCTTCGGCACGGGGCACCAGATCGGCTTTATCGCCCAGGAAATGCAGCAAGTCTTCCCCGAGCTCGTCTCGACCACGAGCCCCACGGCGCTCACCCCGAACGGCACCCTCGGCATCAACTACACCGGCCTCATCGCCCCTATGGTGGGCGCCATCCAGGATATCGCGAAGATCACCGGCGACTTCAAAGACAACCTCATCGCCTGGCTCGGCGACGCCTCCAACGGCATCCACGACCTCTTCGCCCAAAACCTCCATGCCGAGAAGGAGCTCTGCGTGGGCGACGTGTGCGTCACTCGCGACCAGTTCCTTCGCATGGTCGAACAATCGGGCCAAACGCCGACCGCCCCGGCTACCGCTACCGCCACCACCACCACATCGGGAGAGGGTAGCGCGCCCGCGCAAACGCCGGCCGCCACGACCACGCCCGCATCGGACACGACCACCGCAGCCTCAACGACCCCGGCCACGAGCGCCTCAGCGAGCGCGGACACGGCGACCAGCACCCCTGCCGAACCGCCAGGAAACACGACAAGCGCATCAAGCACGCCCGCCGCAACCCCGGCCCCCGACACGAGCACCGCGTCCACCCCGAGCGGTGATCAGAGCCCGGCGCCCGCGAACTCCGGCACCTCAGGGCAGGCAACCGCGCCGACGGCGCCGAGCGACACCAACACTCTGAGCTCCAGCACCGACACCCCCTCCACGCCTGCGGACAGCTCTAGCGTCCCGCCCGCTACTCCCGACACGTCGTCGAGCGACACCACCAGCGCCCCCGCGACCGTGTCCGCAACCCCGGCCCCCAGCACCGACACCAGCTCCTCTCCCGCCTCCTAACCGCGCCAAGGCGCCCGCCAAGGCCCATCGCCACCCGCAACGCCCTAAACCACCCACCCCGCAACCGCGGCCTAGCTGCGCCCCCGCAAGCCACCAAACCGTCCAATATCCGTGACCTTCTCGCGGGTGCCGGAACGTCCAATATCCGTGACCTTCTCCGACTGCCCCCCGCGTCCAAAATCCGTGACCTGACCCGGCAGGGGAGCGTCCATTTTTCGTCGCCCCGGCCATTAACGCCGCTCGATACCCAGTTCTTGCCAGTATGATATAGTCCCGACTAATCAACGGCTGAACGGGGGAGACAAGCGGTGCCGGAAACGAAAAGGATTGATCCTCATCGGGTTGCCAAGATTGTCGGCAGCTACGTCAAACACAACAAGATCGCTGCTGACGATCTCCCAAACCTCATCGCCACCGTCTACCAATCCCTCGCCGAACTCGGGCAACCCGCCGAGGCCCCGGCTTCTCTCAAACCGGCCGTCGCCATCAACCGGTCCTACGGCCGCGACTTCGTCGTCTGCCTCGATTGTGGGTGGCGCGGGCAACTGCTCCGGCGCCACCTCACGGCCGCCCACGGCAGCTCAGCGAGCGACTACCGGTCCAAATGGGGCCTAAGAGATAACCACCCCCTGTCCTCTCTGGACTACACCGCACGCCGGACGGAAATTGCCTTAAGACTCGGCCTCGGCCGTACTCGCCAACCCGACGAGACCTCGCCTGTATCGACCGCGCCGCCGACCACTCCGCCCGCATCGCAAGTTGATACCGCGTTCATGGAGTCGTTATCCCGACCGAAGCGCCGCGGCCGACCCCGCTCCCAAGCCCTCCCACTAACCTGATCCCACCGGCGCGTCCGTGGCCGCCAAAGGGAGAACGACGCAGGCTCTGGCGCCGAATACCGTTGCCATACCAGCCCGAGGCGCGGAGGATCGCGCAACCCGACCGCAAAATCTGGCAATCCCGACACAAAGGCTGACATGAGATCAGGACGCGATCAGCGGTCTCACGGCCGCTTCAACGGAAACCGGCCGCCCCAACAGCAACACGGAAGCCCCCAGCGCTCCCAGAATTTCGACAGCAACGGCCCCAGCGTTCGCGTGCGCGGCACCGCCCATCAGATATTCGAGCGCTACGTCGCTCTCGCGCGGGAAGCGGCAACAAGCGACGATCGGATTGCCGCCGAAAATTTCTATCAACACGCCGAGCACTATTTCCGCATCAACACCGCGAGCCGAGACGCCAATTCCCAGGACACGATGCGCCCGGCGAACCCCGCGACGGTAGAGATGCGGGCGCCCCCTTCCGCGCCGAGCGAGATTGAAGCGGACCGCGAACAACCCTGGAGCCGCGACGCCGATCAATAGTTGACCGCTGCTCCCCTACACCACCCACCCCGCAACCGCGGCCTACCTGCGCTCCCACAACCCGCCACACCATCCGAAATCCGTGACCCTCCCCTAACCAACCCGCCCGCGCCAACAGCGCTCTCGCGGCAGCCTCCCAACCGGCAGTGGTGGCTCACCGGGGGCTCAAATTCACGATTGCGGACGCCGCGACATACACTCCGATGACGAACGTGAGCAGGGATGAGATAGCGAACCCGTCTGCGACCCAGTTCAAATACCTAGCCGCCCGCAAATACTTAGACGAAAGGGGAGTGGGGTGGACGTAGGGATGCGTCCAATCCTTGAGGGCATTCAAATGTGAGCCAGAGTAATAGCTATTACAAAAATACGCGCAGCCCGAAGTTACCCCCGCTCCTACTATCCCAGCGATAAACCAGTACAGGCTGTGACTTACGGATTTCAGCTCTGCGATGGAATAGCCACCCTTCGAGACGATACTGCCCATGAACGCCAGAATTGCTACTGCTGCGCCACCATTTATTAGAAGGACGACCTTGATTGCCTCTTGAGCATCGCGTGCCGACGCATCAACGAGTCGCTTGCCTAAGTCGTTGCTGTGGTCATGAGCGCGTTCCGCCGCGCGCTGATTTGCTTCGTAGCTCTGCTGGTCCGACATGCTCTGCCGCCCTCATATCTGGACGTTTGCCCGCGCCGCGGCCAATTTCTAGCACCACTTGCTCCTAACCGGCGCCTGACCAAAGGCGCCGCACCCCAGCCGTCACCTCGCGCCGGCACCCCGAACCGCCACACCGCGCGCCGCATATCTCCGCCACCCGGCGGCGCCAAACCGTCCAATATCCGTGACCTCCTCGCGGGTGACCTATCCGCTCCACGTCGTGCTCGACGCGATCACGCTCTACAACTTGGGCCACACGCTCCCGGCGACTGTCCAGAAAATCCGGTCGCGCTTCGGCGCCCGCATCGGCCGCTCAACGATCACGGGGTGGCTCGCAGCGCACCGCTCCTTGACGACCTACGCCCGCCTCCGGGCCGAAGGCCGACGCCTCTACCCGCCGCCGCAGACGATCAAGTCCCTCAAGCTCTATCACCGCCAGATCTACAAGTACCAATACCACCGCCCGAAGCTCGCTCTCCTGCGAGAGGGCAGGGAACACGCCCGCTTCGCCGGCGTCGCGGATTTCCTGGAGCGGGTCCCTACCGACTGCCCGCACGAACTTTTCCGTGCCAGCGAGCGCGCTTCGCAGAAAGCCGCCGGCTTTCTCGACACTTCCCGCCTCATCGTCATCGCGAAGGAGAATGCCGCGACCCGCATGGCCGCGCTCGTCATCCCGACGGTGGGGGATAATCGCCTCCGGCACGAGGCGCTCCAGCACTTCATGCTCGCCAACGACAGCACCACGCTCGCCACCGAGGTGCCGATCTGGCTCGCTCCGGCCGACATCGCGGTGCTTGAGCAGGAGCACGGCATCAGCTTGCTGCCGCCCGGTAGCAGCGCCGAAAGCATCACCGGCCACATCGACTTTCTCCAAATCCGGAACGGTGCCGTGCACATCCTGGACTATAAGCCCGGCGCCCGTGCCGACCACCCGATTGCCCAGCTCATGATCTACGCGCTCGCGCTGACGCGACTGGTGCCCGGTCTCAAGCTCTTCGACATCAAGTGCGCGTGGTTCGACCAGGAGGAGTATTGCGAATTCTTCCCGCGGACGGCGCTTGCAAAGCCTATCCGCAGCCCAGTCCAAGACGAGCGAAAATGAGTGTTAGTAGTCTTATACTCAATTCTAGAAAGCACTGGAATATGGCTCAACTGCGGCGTATTTTCCACTTCGCACAAGATATATAAAGCGAAGTACCAAGGCACCGCTTTACAGGCTCAGGTTCCCGACATACCCTCCCCAAGCTTCCAGTGCAGCTTTCCGCTCTTCGAGGTAGGCGTGCCGGTTATAGACCGCCGCGACGCCGCGGATCGTGCCCGAGACGTGGTTCAAGATGCGGTCAACGACATGCGGTGCGATGTTGAGCTTTGCCATGCCAGTCGCAGCCGTCCGCCGGAGATCGTGGAGGGTCCACTCCCTTATCTCGCCAGCGTCCGAGAGCTCCTTGCGGAGCCGTTCGCGCATTTTCCCGTCAACGCGGTCTTTCGCCTTGCTGAAGCCTGAGGCTGCGGTTTCGCCGGTAGTCGAGAAGACCAGATCGGCGGCGCTCGACTTCCCCTCTCGGCCGTCCTCAGGCACAAACCGCGGCAGCGTCGCAAGAATGTCGACGGCTGGATCGGAGAGGTGGACGATATGCTCGCGGTCGTTCTTGGCGCGCTCACGCGGAATCACCCATTGCCGGTCAGCCATATTTAGCTCCGCCCAGCGCAGTCCCGCGACCTCGCTACGCCGCTGCGCCGTCAAAAGGAGCAATTTGAAAAGCGGCCCGAATGGCCACCCGATATCGCCGCAGGCCTCCCAAAAAAGCGGCAGCTCGCGGTCGGAGAGAATGCGGTCGCGCTCGATTTCCGCCGTCGGCTTTGAGAGCCCGGCTGCGGGGTTTGTCTCGACGATGCCGCGTTCACGCGCCCAGTTGAAGAGGCGGCGCGTGTGCGTGAGGGTACGGTTCGCCATCACCGGCGAGCCGCGGTCGACGATGCCATCGAGTAGCGCGATCACGTGCTTGCGCCCTATGTCGCGGATCGGCTTCATGCCCCACGCCGGTTTGAGCTCCCGCTCTATGAGGCGCTGCGTTTCCGCGCAGGTTTGCGGACGGGTATGCCGCCTGGCATAGCGCTCGATAAAGAGATCGGCGACGGCCGCGAACGTGTCGGGTTCCTCCCGGACGGCGGTCGCTGCCGCCCGCTTGCGCTCGACCGGGTGCACTCCCGCCTCGGCCTGCCGCATACTCTCGCGCGCCAGGTCGCGGGCCTTATCCACTTTCGGGATACGTGCCAGCGGCCCGAGCGTCTCGCGGACGAGCCTCCCGTCGACGCGGTACATCACGATCCAGCTCTTTCGTCCGGTCGCGGATATTCGCAGGCCGAAGGCCGGGAGCTGCGTGTCGAAATACTCGGTACGGCCCGCCGCGGGTGGCCGGAGGCGATCGACGGCAGCTTGGGTAAGCTTTACGGTCGGCAAGTCAGTGGCTCCCGGAGAGACAATCAGTGGGTCCTCGTGGGTAACATATGGGTAACAGCAAAGGCCGGTAACCGGTGATAGCTCATGATATACCGCCCCGTATCGTTCTTCCGTAACCGATTGAGAAAATACGGTATTCAGTGGCGGTGCGGTAGCCGTTGCGAGCGCCTGAAGCAGGCTACCTTTTTTCTCTTAATCAGCGGGCCGTAGGTTCGAGTCCTACTGCACCCACCAATTTTCAAGGACTTATGAGGCATAGACAAACCGACGATAGTTTGTGTCCGGCGGATGTCCGAAACTGGCCAGATAGGGGAGCGGATAGGGGAAATGTCCAGGAACCGTCGCCCGCCGCCACCAATCTGGAATTCGATCACGTCCGCCGATGGTCAGACCTGATCGGGATCAGCCCCGGCCGCAGCGGGTACTTCTCGCCAGCGAGCGCAGCCTGTAGATAGGCGACCACCGCAGCTCGCTCTTCGTCAGTGAGATCGTCGATCGCCATGCCGGATGCTACATCGCACAGGTCGCGGGCGAAGCCGACAGTTGGATTAATTTCCTTGTTTCCTTGAGGGACGGCCGCTGCCACGTTGCGCGTTATCGCGGTCATTGCGGATCAGGAGGACGGTTTTGATGAAGATGGCGTCGGCGCGATGGCTCGTCTTTGCCGCGCTTGTCGTGGGTGTGGCCCTTGCTGGAGCCGAAACAGCCAAGGCGCAGGCGATACCGGGCGGCAGCTATCAGCGAAGCTGTACCGGTGTTCATTGGGCCGGCACCACGCTCGTCGCGGAATGCCGCCGCGCCGATAGGAGGATGACCGGGACAGGGCTGCCGAACGCCAACAAATGCGCCGGCGATATCGGTAACAACAATGGCCAGCTGCAATGCACCTATCGCAACGGGACGCAATCTCCGGGGTCGTCCCCGGCGCCGCGCGGCCAGCCCGCGCCGCCCAATTACGGCCAGCGTCTGGGTCCCGGATACGGTGCGCCGCCGGAACCCCTGCGTCCTCGCTATGAGTCGCGCCGGGAACGCTGCGAAAAATTGTGGCATCGCCGACGGGAGTTGCGTGACCGCCTGGAGTATACCCCCTGGGGGCGGCAGCGCGACCGGCTCGAATACCGATTGCGCGAAAACCACGAGGAGCGCGAACGTCTCGGCTGCGACTGAGCGCCCGCGCGACGGGCCGCCGGCGACGCTCGGCAGCTCGCTTGCGGCTGGTGTGAGGATCATCGTTACCTGCCGGTCGTACCGCCACGATGCCGAGCCCGATCTGGTCGAGCAGGCTCAGCGCCACGGCCCGGAGATCGCGCTCGCCGATTGGGCTGCGCGGCTCGTCTGCTCAGCCTGCGGGGCGCGGGATGCCGAGTTTGTGGTTAGCGGCGACACGCGGGCACCGATCAAGAAAGGGCGGGAGGATCGGAACGCGTAACCATCCCCTAACGTTCCGGCATACAATGTGCTAAAGGCCGGCCGCGACCAACGCACGCCGCCCGGCGGCGTGGTTACCAGAACGCCTTTTTACCGCTCGCCAGGCCGTCGGCGTCGCCGAGCCGCTGTGCGGTCATCGTCTGCGCGCAATAGCCGGCCTGGTTCGCTTTCAGGGCGGCGCGCGCCTGATCCATCTCATAGAGCGTCGCGTTCCAGGCGCTCTCGGCGGTGCCGTCGGGAAAGCCCGCGGTGACCTTGGACGGGAGCGCGTTGAGCGCCGCGCGATACTGGTAGGTAAGGCGGACCGCCCACACCTTGTCGCGGTTGCCGCAGGCCCGGCCAGCGACCGACATGTCAGCGACGAAGCGTCCGACCGCGAATACGGAATCCGCGGTCTGGGCCGCGGCGCCTGGCGCGGCGGTGCCGAGTCCGGGTGCCGCGAGCGACGCCAACCCCAGCGTTTTTCCGATGCTCCGTCCGCCCGCGTGTGCCGCCATCGCCCTGCATCCCTCGAATGTTCGGTGCCGCCCGGGCGATTGTCTGGTCCGGGCGGGTTTCCGGCAAGCGCCGCATGTCGGATATCCGCTGTCGCGCAGGATCGGCTCCGGACGGCGCTGGCCGCGCTTTTCGCGGGCTGCTAGGGTCGGGTCGGAATAACAACAGCAATGGATTATCGCGTGTCGGATATTGTAATCGGCCGCCCGGCCCCGGCCAGCGCCGTGGTGACAATCGACCGCCGGGCGCGGCGCAACGCGCTGAACCTCGCGGCGTGGCGCGACCTTGCGGCGGCATTTCGCGGGCTCGCCGAAGAGCGCGACGTGCGGTTGGTGGTGTTGACCGGCGCCGGCGGGCATTTCTGCGCCGGGGCCGATATCAGCGAATTTGCCACGGTGCGCGCCGACAGCGCCGGCGGTGCCGCCTATGAGCGCGAGGTCGCTTCCTGCTATGCGGCGATCCGCGCCCTGCCGCAACCCTCGGTCGCGGCGATCGAGGGCTCGTGCGCCGGTGGCGGTTGCGCGATCGCGTTGTGCTGCGATTTTCGCGTGATGCGTCGCGGTGCGCGGTTCGGCATCCCGGCGGCAAAGCTCGGCACGATCTACACGATCGAGGAATGCGGCTTTCTGTTCTCGACAGTGGGGCTCGCCAACGCCAAGCGCGTGCTCTATGGCGGCGATCTGCTCGACACCGCGGCGGCCGAGGAGATGGGGTTCGCCGACGCGGTCGTCGACGGCGATGCGGTCGCGGCGGCGATCGAATATGGCGCCGCGATGCGCGGCAACGCGCCGCTGGCGATCACCGGTATCAAGACGATCCTGCAGGCGCTGGCCGACGGTGAGATCGTCCGACACCGGCCCGCGATCGAGGCGCTGATCCGCCAGGCGCTCGACAGCGCCGATTACCGCGAAGGCGCCGCCGCGTTCATGGAGAAACGCCCGCCGCGCTTCACTGGGCGGTGACATGCGCTGGCTCGGCATTGATGTTGGCGGCACCTTCACCGACCTCGTTCTCTACGATGAAGACAGCGGCGCGCTGAGCGTCGACAAGGTGCCGAGCACGCCGGCCGATCCATCCGCCGGCATCCTCGCCGGCATCGCCCGGCTCAACCTCGACCTCGAAACCCTCGAACGGCTGG
>Ga0307374_10015859_pt1 | contig 10081 bp, 9 predicted proteins | sample OX3MG_FD_202532 | JGI IMG/M metagenome (GOLD analysis project Ga0307374, IMG submission 202532) | Soil microbial communities from Risofladan, Vaasa, Finland - OX-3 | ecosystem: Environmental > Terrestrial > Soil > Coastal area > Acid sulfate soil | place: Finland: Risofladan, Vaasa | collected...
TGGATGATGGAGAAGACGACCTCGATCTGGTTCAGCCAGGAGGCATGCACAGGGAGATGGACCAGGTGCGCGTTCGGCCAGGCAGCCCTCATCCGCTCTATCGATCGCTGCCCGTTGTGAAGGAGCTCATCGGCGAGTACCGCAACGGCGGGCGTGAGTGGCAGCCGATCGGTGAGCCCGTCGAGGTGAAGACGCACGACTTCATCGACCTCGAGGCCGGCAAGGCCGTGCCCTACGGCGTCTACGACCTCGCAGCCGATGAAGGCTGGGTGTCGGTCGGGGACTCGGCGGACACCTCGGAGTTCGCCGTCGAGGCGATCCGGCGCTGGTGGGAGAACATGGGCCAGGCTCGCTACCCGAGCGCCACGAGGCTCCTCGTCACCGCGGACGCCGGCGGGTCGAACGGCTATCGCATCCGGGCCTTCAAGGTCGAGCTCGCCACGCTTGCCAAGGAGACCGGCCTCGAGATCACGGTCTGCCACTACCCGCCGGGAACCTCGAAGTGGAACAAGATCGAGCACCGCATGTTCAGCTTCATCACCATGAACTGGCGTGGCCGTCCGCTCGTGTCGTTCCGCACGGTCATCGAGTCGATCACCTCGACCACGACCCGCTCGGGGCTGCGCATCCGCGCTGAGCGCGACTGGAACTACTACGAGACGGGGCGCAAGGTCACCGACGCCGAGCTCGACGCCGTGCCGCTCACCCGCCACGAGTTCCACGGTGACTGGAACTACACCATCGCGTCGGCGGCCTGAATCGCGCGGTCAATCCCGCGGCGAGCCCTTAGCGCGCCCGACAGCACCGCGGTCAGGTTTCAGGTGAAGAAAGCACGGAGCGGCGGCAGCGCGAGCAGGCTGACCCCTATTGTCCGTCGCGGTGTGCCCCGCGCCGTGGAGCACGACCTGCTCAGCGTGCGGCAGCACCGCGGCGAGCCCTTCCAGGGACGCCGTCAGATTACGCGCACGGCGCGAGCCGCCGAGGAACAGCACCTCACACCGCCGTCCCTCGAGGCGCCGGCTCGCGGCTGGATCACGTCTACCCTCCCGCGAGCAACCCGGCGAACTCGGAGCCAACGTCCAGCCAGGAGATGCGCCGGAAACAACTACCACTGTTGATACACTCTTTGCCCGTGCCAGAGGATCCGACCACTGAAACGCGCCAGCCGGTCGCAATCGCCGACCTGGACGCTGACTCACTCCTGGAGGCCTGGCTGCAGAGCCTTCGGGACGCTGAGCGTCAGGCCGAAAGAGACGCCGTCGGCATTCGATTGCAGTAACCATGTCCACGGTAGAAGCGTGGACGCCCAACGACCAAATCGCCGAGGCGTTCCCGATCACATCGGCGGCCTCATGGGCCGAACTGCTACAGCGGTACTGCGACGGCCGACCGTCACCGCAGCTTGAACGCATCTTCGAGATCGCGCGGCAGCACCAAACCAAGGCGGTCCTGATCGAGCAGCGCTATATCGACGCCGATTGGCGCAGCGAGCACGCTGGGTTCTACGGCACCACCTTCGCCCGCTACCCTTCCGTGAGCCATCGCCTCCACTTTTTCAGCAGTTGCTTGCCAGAAGATCTCGGAGATCTCTCTTCGCTCGGAAAGGACTGCTACAAGGGATACTGCGTCATACGGCCAATCAATTGGGCTCCAGTTGGACGCACCATGATCGCGCCGCCGGTCGAACTCAAGAACGCTATTCAGTGTTTTGCAACCGAGGAGGTCAATGTTCTGGGGTGGAGGTTCTCGATTACTTCCGCGCCGTTCATGAGCCAGGATGGCGAATTCACTCGCTGCGCCCACGCCGTCATGTGGATGGTATGTCAGCACGCACACCTAGAACAGGGCCTGCCACGTCGAGTCCCACGTGACATTCATGAAGCATCCCTTGGTGGATTGATTGTCAATCGGCAGCTTCCCTCAGATGGGCTCTCACCACATCAGCTGCTCAGTGCATTGACATCTCTTGGACTCTCGCCTGGAGTAGTGGCACTTCCGCAATCACGCGAGTCGGAGATCGATGCGACACCGATTGCGAGCCTGTTCGCGACTATCTGTCGCTACATCAATTGCAACCTTCCCCCGATTGTCATCTCGACGACTCACGCGTGGCTCTGTGTTGCCTACATGCGCCTCGCTGACCGCGGCGGAGGAATGGTTCTTTACCGCCACGACGATTCCCTTGGGCCATTCATCCGTGTCGATGATCCATACGAGGAGGCTAATGCGGCGCATCGCCCGTGGCGTTCCGCAATCCTGCCGTTGCCGCCAAAGATCTACATCACCGCCGAAAGGGCAGAAGCGGTGGGGCGTTGGTGGTTTCTAAAGCAGATTGAGGAAGGGCGAGCGGATGCCCACTTTCTCAAGAAGTATACAGAGGATAGGATCGCATACCGCACTTACGTACAGAGCAGCAACGCCTTCAAGGAAAACCTTCCCTCTCGAGAGAACCTGCTCAGCCAGCTCGCGCGCGAATACCGACTCACTAACATGCCGCGTCTCATTTGGGTCGTTGAGGCTGTCGACCGCGATCGACGCGATATAGAGCGATCTGCCATCTTCGGCGAGGTAGTCATTGATCCAACCTCACGTCGCGAACCTACAGTTCACGACCCGGGCATTTTATGCATATTCGCCAATGGTCGTTTTGAGTCGACCGGTCTTGATCATGGGGAACAGCGCTCGGTAGAGATCAGTCTTGCCGTATACGAGTCGGGCCGGCTGGTCGAGGGGCAACCCGTACGACAAGCGACAGCATCACCGACGTCGCTCGGTTCTGAATAGCAACGACACCGCTGGGAGCGGCCGAATCGGGAGGATTGTTGTGAGTGAAGATGATGCAGCACTGTTCATCATTGGTGGAGTTGTCGGTGCCGCTGTAGGCGCCGCAATTCTTCGCGCCCTATCTGACAGGGAGTCGGCGCCGAGCAACCGCTATCAAGTCGGCGTAGCGGCCGGTACTGCTGCCTCCGTTGCAGCCGAAGGTCTCGAGGCCCTTGTTACGGAGGGCTACGTCGACGCCAGCGGTGACCCTGCCAATCCGAACGAACGGCGCTATGTACTTCATGGAGCGACCCGGGGTAGGTAAGGGGAAGGGCGCCAATGACCGGATCGCAGTTTCCTATACATGCATACTTGGTAGCCGCTTCTTCCGCATTCGTTGCCTCGGTCGGCGAACTGACTAACCTTTACCGACGTGCTCCCTGGTGTAGAGCCCGGTATGGCGCCTTATGGCTGTGCATAGCCGCTCTCGACGGGCTTGCTGGAATACTGGCTCTGGCAATCTGCCAAGCAATCAAGCTCCCAGAGCACGCTGCGTGGACCGACAGCTGGGGTGGATGGGTGCTAATTGGTGCATCAGCCGCGCTGCTGGTGCGTGCGAATATCACAACAATTGCGCTAGGCAAGGCCGTGATTCCGGTCGGCCTCGGGATCGTATATGGCACCCTGCGTGGCATCTGCGAACGCCCTCTAAGAATGCTCGGGTGGGAAATAGACGACGCGACGTACGATGGTCGTTGTGATTGGATCGTGAAGAGAGTCGATGAACGCAGCCAATCGCTGACTTTCGATCAGGCGATCGACAAGGCCACCCAGTTCGTGATTGCGATGGTTCAACCGGCCGTGGGACCGTCTTGTTTGCTTGACCTCGACCGAGAGATCAATGCGGCACGAGGCAATCCGAATGCGACTGACCAGATTAAGCAGCTATTGACGTTTCTTGCACGACAGGGCTATATGCCTCCGCTGAACCGGCTGTTGGGGCGCCCGAAGTATCGAGAGCTGCGTCGTTGGCGACGTTCATGATTGTTTGCGGCTCCCCGGCGGTACGGCACGCGCTTCGCTTGGGTGCCACCTAAGCTAAGTGCCGTTCCGGGGCGGTCGCGAACAGATCAGCGCTCCGAAAGCCGGCGACGCCCAACGGCCGGCGGCGCAGATCGACGGTTCGCGAACGGCCCGCTCGGATCCTGGTTCGTGCCCGAGGCCGTCCCGGCCGCACCGAACGACGCTCCAGAATAGTTTCGTATGAGCCGCACTTCGTGTGGCCGGGTGGGCGAGTTGCATTGTTTCACCGGTGATGTTCAGGCGTTGCGACGCACTTTCCGCCTCGGCACCATGGGTCGGCCGAGCTCGTGCTCCTCGAGGATCGTCAGGTACTGGGCGACGACGTTCGGCGTCATGGCCGTGAGCAACGGCAGCTCCTCGGGTTCGTGCTTGGCTGCGAGGAGGCGGACCCGCTCGAAGCCCTCGATGTAGCGATCGACCGACTTCTTCGCGTGATAGGTACGACTGGCGATCTCGGGGGTGGTCAGGCCCTCGAGATAGAGGCGGATGATGGCGGCCTTGTGGGTGGGCCACGACCCCATGTCGGCAACGTATCCCCGCAGGGGAAGGATCTCGCCCCGTTTGCGAAGGCGGATGACCGTTGCCGAGACGCCGCCGTCGGTGTAGCCGGTGACCAAGGACAGATCGGCTTGTGACAACACGCCGCCTTGGTCGAAGGCCTCGTGGGCCAAGCGACGGACCCGGAGCTCCCGCCGTTCGAGCGCGGGCGCCCCGGCCACGAAGGCGTCGATGTCCTCTTGGGCGACGACGGTGAGGCGGACCGGCACGAGCTTGGTGTGCGCCATCGTCTTGCCCTTGCGGGCCCGCTCGGTGGCGTCCGGGCACCAGTAGATGAGCTGGCCCGGCTCGAGCTCCTCGGGCTTGGCGAAGTAGTCGCGGACCACCGCGCAGATGTCGTCCACGATCGCGGCGGCCACCACCTCGCCTTTGTCGTAGCCGTACTCGTGGAGGAACTTGTAGAGCAACAGGCTCGATAGCGTCCGCTTGGCCAGCCGTCGGCCCATCGCCACCGAGCGCTTCACGGGAGGCGTCATCGTGAGCCCCCCTTTTTCGACCCTCGGGCCACCTCCAACAGATCAGCCAGCCGTGGGGCGGCGGGGAACTCACGACGGGCCCGCTCATAAAGAGCGATGTACTCGCTGATCACCGATGCGGAGCGGCCCGAGGCTGCACGGATCTCGGGGATCGACGCACCCCGGGCATAGAGCGCGACAATCTGGCGGAAGTCCGCCAGGTAGCGCTTGATGGCCGACTCGGAGTGGCGGGTGCGCAGCTCGATCTCGGTGAACTGCAGGCCCCACAGATAGAGCTGCACGATCTTTGCCTTGTGGCTGACCCCGGGGCCGATGTCGCGGATCTGGCCGCGGGTGGGCACTGCGATCTCTGCTGACCGGCATGCGGCGAGGTCGCGTTTCACCGTGGCCGTCGACGAACAGGTCAGGTAGGCGAGGTCCTCGACGCTCAACAGTCCGTCTTGGAGCTGGGCCTGGCGGGCGAGGCGAGCGAGGCGCTGCTGTCGCATCGCGGACAGTCCTTTGCTGCGAAGCACCTCGTGATCCTCCGGAGTGGCGAGCTCGAGGGTCACCTGCACCTTGCGACAAGCGGCGATCGGCTTTCCCGGTGGCTCGTCGGACGCGACCGCGAGGTAACACAGCTCGCCGGCTTTGAGGGCGATTTCCCCGAACTCGGTGAAATAGCGGGCCATCTGCTCGTAGTGCGCCCGGGCCAGCACCGGGGTGAGGTTGAAATCCTCACATATCCGAGCGACGATCGCCGACTCGGCGTCTTTGGCTGCGAGTCGGGCAGTTCCGTAAGCATCCATGACCAACCTCCGTGGTCAAATCAGGACCCACGAGAGTACGGCTCATTCGATCCCAGAGTGATTGCCCCCGCCGGCCGATGTCCAGGCCACCGAGCACAGTGACGCCGCAGACGGCAGCCCTGCCCGTTCACGGCGAACGCCGAACCGAGGATCTGTGTGACCAACCGTCGGACGGACCTGTTCCCGCGGCTGGCGACGACCATGACGGGTCGCGTTCGACGCGGCAGGCCGCGGCAGGACACCTTGCGGTAGCCGAGATCGACTCTGGTTGAGGCGCGAATGTCCCGACCAGGGGCGCACAGCCGCAGCACAGGGAATGCACAGTGGCATGTCGCACAGAATGCACAGTGGCACGAATGTGGCACGGCGGCCTGGTGGAGATCGTGCGGGGGAAGGCGAGAGGAGCGGAAAGTGGCCCTGTCCAGGACCTTCGCGTGGAGCGGGCGACGGGAATCGAACCCGCGTTCTCAGCTTGGGAAGCTGATGTTCTGCCGCTGAACTACGCCCGCGTGGCCCGCCGTGCTGGCCGCCTTCGGCGCCCCGCTCCGGTGGACCTGTTGACTCTAGCTCGGTGTCTGGAGGGATCGGAGCGCCCCGAGGAGGGGCGCGACGGGCCGCGCGGGCACCGCGCAGCGAGTCACCCGAGGTTCCCACCCCAGGCGGGTATCGGGATGGAGCGATGACGACAATTGTGCTCGTACACGGCGATGGCGGGACCGTGGTGCTCGGACACGGCGCGCAACGCCGCGAGTGGGCGACGAGCCACACGCCCTTCTTCTCGAGCCCCGAGCCCGTGATGGACCTCGTCGCCGGTCTCGCCGCCCCGGACACGACCTGCCGACGGCCGAAACGGTAACGTGCGAGCTGAAGATGATCCTCTCCGACCGCACCATCCGCGAGCAGCTCGAGGCCGGCCGCATCGTCATCGACCCGATCGGCGAGGGGTGCATCCAGCCCTCGTCGGTCGACCTGCATGTGGACCGGTACTTCCGGGTCTTCCGGAACCACACCCAGCGCGTGATCGACGTGAAGGAGAACCAGGAAGAGCTCTCCGAGCTGGTCGAGGTGGTCGGCGAGGAAGCGCTCATCTTGCACCCCGGCGAGTTCGTGCTCGGCGCGACGGCTGAGCGCGTTGCGCTGCCCGACGACCTGGTCGGACGGCTGGAGGGCAAGTCGAGCCTCGGCCGCCTGGGCCTGTTGATCCACTCGACCGCCGGTTTCGTGGACCCCGGCTTCGACGGCTTCCTGACGCTCGAACTGTCGAACGTGGCGAACCTGCCGATAACCGTCTACCCGGGGATGAAGATCGGCCAGATCAGCTTCTTGCGGATGACGACCGCGGCGGACCACCCGTACGGGTCCGCGGCGCTCGGATCGAAGTACCAGCACCAGCGGGGACCGACGCCGAGCCGCTACTTCGAGAACTTCCGCACGTAGGCGGCGCGACCTCGAGGCGTGGGCGCCGCCGGGTCACCGCCGGAGGTGGCGAAGGGGGGAGACAACAGGGCCCCGGGGAGCGCGCTCCCCGGGGCCCTGTTGTCGATGCGGGTGCCGACCCGCCGCAGGTGCTGCCGCTAGAGGGCGTCACCTCCCCGTTCGCCTGTGCGGATGCGCACGACCTCGTCGATGTCGAGGACCCAGACCTTGCCGTCGCCGATCTTGCCGGTGCGCGCCGTCGCGACGACCGTGTCGACGACGTCGGCGCTCCGGGCATCGTCGACCAGGATCTCGAGGCGCACCTTCGGCACGAGGTCGATCTGGTATTCGGCTCCCCGGTAGGTCTCGGTGTGGCCGCCCTGCCGGCCGAAGCCCTGGACCTCGGTGAGTGTGAGGCCCTGGACGCCGATCGACTTCAGCGCCTCCTTCACCTCGTCCAGCTTGAACGGCTTGATCACTGCCACGACGAGCTTCATCTAGGACACTCCCTCTGGGGCCAAGGTCTCCATGATGCCCGTGCGGATGGCGGATTGCGGAGGTTCGACCTCCTCGTCGTGCACGGCGGCATCGCCCTCCTCCAGTTCCGCATCGGTGTATCTGAGCGGTATGAAGATCTTGATGATCTTCAGGAGTACGAAGGTGACGATCCCGTCCCAGGCGATGATCGTGCACGCCGTCAGGAACTGGACGAGCAGCCGGTCGGAGTTGCCGTAGAGCAGGCCCGCCGGAGCGGACACGGCGTTCCACAGCGCCGCGGAGTTCACCTTGCCCGAGACGTACTCCAGCATGTGCGGATCAGCCAGGAACCCGGTGAGGATGCCACCCATGAACCCGGCTATCCCGTGCGTATAGACCACGCCAAGGGCATCGTCCACCTTGCTGAACGGTCTCACCTTCGGCAGGTACGTCCAGGCGAGGAAGACGATCAGCGAGTCGATGACGCCGAGCACGGCCGCACCGTTCCCGTTCACGAACCCGGCGGCCGGTGTGATGCCGACCAGCCCGACGATCATGCCGTTCACCGAACCGAGGAACGTCGGCTTCTTGGCGGGGCCGATGAAGGCGTCGCAGGCAACCCAGGTGAGCAGCGCCGTCGCCGTGCACAGGTTGGTGTTGAGCACCGCCGAGGCGGCGTCCGCTCCGGCGAAGTACGGGTCACCGCCGTTGAAGCCGTTCCAGCCGAGCCACAGCAGTCCGGCGCCGACCGCCACCAGCAGCAGGTTCGTCGGCGGGAAGGACTGCCGGTCACGGGTGAGGCGTGGCCCGATCACCCAGGCGGCGACGAAGCCGCTGACCCCGGCCGCGAGGTGGATGACGTAGCCGCCCGAGTAGTCGAGGGCGCCCTTCTGTGCCCAGTAGCCGCCACCCCAGATCAACATGGCGTTGACGGTGTAGACGCAGGTCGTCCAGGCGGGGACGAAGATGATCCACGCCTTGAAGTTCATCCGCCCGAGCACGCTCCCGAGGAACAGGAGGGGCGTGATCGCCGCGAAGACGAACTGGAAGTAGGCCAGTGTCGCCGTCGGGAAGTGGAACGGCGGTGACGCCGACGCGAGCAGCGGGATGATCGCCTGGTGCTGCTCCTGGCCCGGTCCCGTGATGGACCCCGGATGTCCGAGGAACCCGTCAAGGATGTTGGCGACCCCGGTGCCGCCGCCGGCATGGAATGGTGTCCCGAAGCCCATGTTGTAGCCCCAGAACACCCACACCACCAGGACGGCGGCGAATCCGGCGAAGGCCATGAGCATCGTGTTGACGGCCCATTTCTTCTTCACCAGCCCGCCGTACAGGACGGCGATCCCGGGGAGGCTCATCAGCCCGACGAGCGTCGCCGCCGTCAGCTGCCAGGCATTGTCGCCTGCATTGAGCCAGCTCGGATAAGGGAAGTACATCCACGCTCCTCCCGTAAGGCCGCGCCCCTCGCGGCGACCGACGGGGCGAACGCTATGGACGGACGATTTCGCCGCTGTGGCGTCGAAGAGAACGCCGCGTTACCCGAATGTTTCGGCAATGTGAACGCCCAGCGTGCGGCGGTGCGGGGCCCTTGCGGCGCACGTCCGGGCCCCGAAGAGCCGCCAGACGCGGTGCTCAGCCTGCCTGGCGGGCGACGGCCTCCGCCGCGGCGTGGATGGCCTCGGGATCACCGAGCTCGCGCTGGGAGACGATGTTGAGCGCGGCGTCGAGCTCGTAGACGCGCGGCACGCCGGTCGGGATGTTGAATTCGACGACCCACTCGTTCGACCGCTGCTCCAGGTGCTTCACGAGCGCCCGGAGGCTGTTGCCGTGGGCGACGACGAGGACATTGCGCCCGGCGAGCAGGTCGGGCGCGATGTCGTCCTCCCAGTAGGGGATCAACCGGCGAACGACGTCGGCCAGGCACTCGGTCGCCGGGAGCGCGCTCGGCGGGACGAGCCGGTAGCGGCGGTCGTTCCCCGGGTGGTTCGGGTCGTCCGTCGCCACAGGATCGGGCGGGATGTCGTAGCTGCGGCGCCAGATCTTGACCTTCTCGAGGCCGTACTTTTCCGCGGTCTCGGCTTTGTTCAGTCCCTGCAGGGCGCCGTAGTGGCGCTCGTTCAGGCGCCAGTGGCGCCGGACCGGGAGGTAGCTTCGCCCGGCGGCGGCGAGGGCGATGTCCGCCGTCCGCACTGCCCGGGTGAGCACGGAGGTGTGGACGACGTCGAACTCGAGATCCGCCTCGGCGCCCAGCAGCTCGCCTGCGCTGCGCGCCTCCGCCTCGCCGAGCTCACTGAGGTCGACGTCGACCCAGCCGGTGAAGAGGTTCTCGGCGTTCCAGGTGCTCTGGCCGTGGCGGAGGAGGACGAGCATCGCCATAGGAGCGAGGCTACCCCGCTCGGGCCGCCCGCTCCGGGGCGCCGTGCAGCCAGTTCGTGGACCTCGACCATCCTCGGCCGTGCGCCGCGTGCTGGTGTACCTGCCGACACATGGCCGTCGCGAGCTGGCAACGCTCCGTTCACA
>Ga0307374_10015860_pt1 | contig 10080 bp, 14 predicted proteins | sample OX3MG_FD_202532 | JGI IMG/M metagenome (GOLD analysis project Ga0307374, IMG submission 202532) | Soil microbial communities from Risofladan, Vaasa, Finland - OX-3 | ecosystem: Environmental > Terrestrial > Soil > Coastal area > Acid sulfate soil | place: Finland: Risofladan, Vaasa | collected...
CCGCTTCGCTCGATGGGCCATGACCTAATCGGCTCGACTTCCCGACCCCAAATACAACCCGAGGGGCGCGGCGAGGTGAACGAAAGCGGACATCTGAAGACGATACTCCTGACCCGCGCGATAACTCCGCCTTATCTTTCGCGCAATTGTGTCCACCACGATGAGTTGTTCAGTGATTTTCATAAAATGAGCGGAGAATAAAGATGATTCATTTGCGCCGAAAGCGACTCTGCGGCGCGCGGGCGCACGAGGTGCCCCGTCAATTTCTCGAATGGATTCGTTGAGCTTCAGCGCTACAGGGAACGATGAGCCGCCCACGCGTCGGTCACGATCACCGCGAGGTCAGAACGTTGAGGTCGCCATCCCAAGATTTCGCGGGCACGAGCGCTGCTCGCCACCGCGGCCGCAGGATCGCCGGGGCGCCGTTCAACGTAACGAACATTGAGTTCCGCACCCGTCACTTCGCGCACCGTGTCGACCACTTGACGATTCGAGGAACCAACGTCGCTGCCCAGGTTGAGCGTGAGTGCCTCGTGGTTCGCCAACGCCTCAATCGCTAGAAGATGAGCTTCGGCGAGATCGCTCACGTGTACGTAATCACGAACGCAGGTTCCATCCGGCGTTGGATAGTCAGTGCCAAAGATATCGAGCTGTTCCAAACGGCCCGCCGCCACGTCGAGCGCCAACGGAATCAAATGGATCTCTGGGCGATGACGTTCGGGATGCGCCAAGGTGCCTCCCGCCGCGTTGAAGTAACGCAGCGACGCCGTACGAATGCGACCCAGACTCGACAGCCAAGTCATGCCCTCTTCGACCATTCGCTTGGACTGGCCGTAAGGACTGAGCGGCTGGATCGAATGACTCTCGACGATTGGCATCTCTACTTGGTCGCCGTAGACCGCGCACGACGAAGAAAACACGAAACGCTCGACGCCAGAGTCCACGAGTGCGTTCAGGAGCCGAAAACTCGACGCCACGTTATTGGAAAAGAACTTCTCGGGTTGCTCCATTGAGAGACGAGGTTCAATCAGCCCCGCGAAGTGAACGCAGGCGTCAAAAGAACCAAGCGACCGCACCAGATCCACGTCGCCACAATCGCCGTGAACAAATTCTGCCCCCGGCGGCACGTTCTCGGCTCGACCGGTAATGAGGCTGTCCAGCGCCACGATCTCGTGGCCCCTCGACAAGAGGAGTTCGGCGGTGGTGGCGCCAATATAACCGGCCGCGCCCGTGACCAGAATCCTCATGGCAATTGCGTGTCTTGCACACGCACCGTGCGAACGAAAAGTGCCTCCGCCAAGTCGCCTCGGCGCCGAGTGGCGTGGAGCGCAGGCTTGAACTTCCCGGCAGCCCCCAGACTCGTCGAAGCATCACCCGCCATCAAGCCCTCTTAGCATCGCAACATAGCGTTTAAGTTGGAATCGTAGTGACGCAAGCGGCCAAACGCCAATGCGTATCAGTAATCACTCGGTGGACCTTGGGTCACAATACGAACCGCGCCCTGTCCATTCTGGCCGCGCTCCAACGTCATTAGACGCGCATCGAAAACGGCAATCAATCTCGCTTTAGCAATTTGTAGCACAAATGGTGCTACAATCCAGTCATGACCAGGATCGGAATTAGAGAGCTTCGCCAGCACGCCAGTCGCTACCTCGAGCGAGTTAAGGCGGGTGAGGTCGTGGAGGTCACGGAACGCGGAAAACTTATCGCCCTATTGGTATCACCGACCCCGGCCGTCGCCTCGCGGGACCGACTCATCGCCTCAGGTCGCCTAATTCCGGCGAGGGGTGCGCTGCAAATTCCGGCACACCGACACGTTGCACGTACAGAGAACACCGCATCGCAGGAACTCAATGAATTGCGCGAGGATCGATTGGCGTGATCTATATCGACACGTCGGCTCTCGTGAAGTTACTGTTCGACGAGCCTGAGAGCTCCGCGCTAACTGACTGGCTAACCGTAAAGAATGAAATTCCTAAGGTCAGCAGCGATCTGTCAACCGTTGAGTTACTCCGCACGTGCCAGCGAATCGACGAATCACTGGTTGATGACGCCAGGCGACTTCTGGATGGGGTCGACCTCGTGCCAATTGATCACGTAATCGTCGAGCAGGCCGCAATCTTGATCCCCCGCGAACTGCGCAGTCTTGATGCCATCCACCTCGCAAGCGCGTTATCTCTGAATGAGGACCTCACTGATTTCGTCGCCTACGACGTTCGCCTCTGCTCAGCCGCCGCGAAAGCCGGGCTACCCGTGGTGTCGCCGACGTAAGGTATCTGCTTCCTCAACGTAAGACGAGCCAATTTAACGTGCTGAAGCCATTCTCCCCACCAACCGCGGTCGAACGGGGATGCCCGTGCTCGAACTGGTTCGCGCATCCAAATATCGTGGACCTTGGGTCGCAATAAGAACCGGATACCTCAACTATCGGTCGGCAGTTAGTTAGCTCGAACCGGTATGAACTCCGAGACTCACCAACTGACTTCCGCCAGCAAGGTTTTCAAAATGAGTGCGAATCAATAGGTTCTCAATCGAGGCGCCACGAAGCGACTATCCTTACTAGATAGATAAAGTAAGGAGTCTGCCATGGACGTAGCCGCGAGAGTGACATCGAAGGGGCAAGTGACCGTCCCCAAGGCCGTTCGCGAGGCGTTAGGCGTGAGCGAGGGAGACGCAATCATCTTTCGAATTGAGGGCAATCGTGCCGTCGTTGCCCGCACACCCGATTTTCTTGAACTCGCGGGCACACTTCGGATTCCTGCCACCAAGAAGAATGCCGCCTGGGACAACGTCATCAAGAGCACTCGCGCGATTAGAGCCGCCAAGAAATCGTGAGCGTGTTCGTCGATACCAATATTCTTGTTCGCCACTTAATCGGCGACCCGCCGAAGATGGCGGCTCAAGCGACGGCCTTCCTCCAAAAAGAGTCTGAACTTCTGGTAGCGGATCTCATTGTCGCAGAGACCGTCTACGTTCTTGAATCTTTCTACGAGGTTGAGCGAGCCGAAATCAGTCAGGCGGTGCAGTCGCTGATTGTGATGGAATCCGTGAGCGTCGTCGACGCGCCTCTTCTCCTGCGCGCCGTGGAAATCTACGAGCACGACCGTCTTGACTTTGCTGAGGCATACCTAGTTGCATCGGCTGAATCGACGGGCGTCTTTAAGATTGCGACCTTTGACCGCTCAATTGACCGCGTCAAGAGTGTTACGCGCGTCGAGCCATAAGCGATCGAAAGCCAACCACTCTCGGAGTGGAGGTGATGGGATTCGAATTGAACCCCGGGAGCCTTTAGGCAACTGGGTTCGATTTTCGATTACGCCTAAGCATTACGCCAAGGGTGACGGCCCAACCCCAGCGGCACTTGCGTGGGATGATCGTCACTATGCATCGCATCTTCCAGATGGTCTTGTTCTCACTCTGCTTGGTCGGTTCAGCCCTTTCGTTGTCTGCCTGCGCAGGTCCTGCTTCGAGCAACTCAACCACCTCGACAATGCGCTCGATCCAGTAGAGAACCCGGCTCTTGCACAGCGCGTATGGCGGGGTCTGCTGCACAATCCGTGACAACTGTTCCGTGATGCGAAGAATGCTGGGGTGCCCGGCGAGTGGAGAAAGACGGGGACGAACTTCCGTGTGCTCTCAGCCGGGTCGAGTAATGAGACAGAGGTCCCGGAGCCAAATTGAGACAGACGTCCGGAAATTTAACGAACGGGGACAAGCCGACGGAGTGGACCTTGGTTAACACAACAAGAACCGAGATCTGGCAGTTACCGGTCCAGGAATCTACGTGACACGCTCAGTTGAAGCGACCCGACCAACCTGATGGTAATCAATCGCTCAGCGAACCATCACGCCCGGGCCATCCGCGTGGACGGCTGTGGTATCGATCGACCACTAGATGTTGCTGCCTCAAGCCACGCTGCAATTGCAACTTCGACTTCAGCCACGGCGTCGTGCGGTGTGTCGCCTAGCGCCGAGCAGTAAGTCAAGTCGGGGACGTCGGCCACCCAGGCTTCATCCTCTGCGCTCCAGAACACGTTAATCGGATAGACCGGAAGCATCACTCGTTCTCCTCGATTGTCAGATTATACCGCTTCACCAAAGAAATGAGTTGGCGAAGTTGATAGGGCTTCGCCTGACCTCGTCGATTCTGCAGGTTCAACTGTTCGGGAACATCGAGCCGCACGTAGACGTGATGGCTGCCAGTTACTCTCACTTCTTCGAAGCCAAGCGCCTCGAGCAGAAGTTGCGCATCCAAGAAGTCAACATTCGTAACCGCTCCGCTCGATAGTCGAAGAAGGAGTCTGGACGGTTTCATTGACCGCGATGGTATCGGGCCAATGTAACGTCCCCGCCAGCCGAACTCCGACCCCGAACATGCGCGCGATGGCGATCAAGGCTGCAAACCATCAAACCGCCAATTCGGTGGAGGCGGAAACTCCCGAAATCCACTCGTGAGTTCAGGGTCACCATCAGCGGTGGGGATTAACCGGTGCGCGCTTTCAACTTCGTTCGCCTGATGGTGACAATGGCCCAAGAAAGCCCTACCGCTATCTCAGCTATTCCGATAAGGAGCTGATTGCCCATGTTGTTACCACCGTTTCTAGCTAACTGGATGCCTGGTTCGAGAACAAAAAATAATCCAACGATTAGGACCGGAATGACAGACCGAGTTCGCACCCACCAAACTCCGAGCATGCCGAAGATCGGTCCACTCACGAGTGAGAAAAAGAAGTAGCCCTTCCCACCGACAACCGCCAAGTTTAAGTCGGTCAACCACGGGTGTGGTCCGAGGTCCAAAACGAAACTGTTTGTAACGTAGAAACCGAGCAACGCGATGTAGATTGCCACAGTTCCTGTCAATGCTCCAACTACGACCCGTCGACGTCCAGCGATGGCACCACCTAGGAAACCGATCAGCAGCCATGGCGCCGAGACGTTCCCAATCGCGTCGCGAATTCCGGCGTTGTTGCCCTTAACCACAGAGACGGTAATTCCGAAGGCGAGGGCGCTGATGCTAACGAAGAGATCAGTCCGTGCTTGGCGACTTCTCTTCATTGGCAAATGATATGCGAGTGCAACAGTGCCGCTGACTTCGAATGCGAATCGCCGGACATCTCGAAGCTTGAATCTTGAATACGTAAAGAAACATCTCACACGTTAGGTTTGATGAGTTAACAGAACTGCACTCTTCGGGCGGTGAAGACGCCAGAAGAGTGCAGTTACCCTGGTACTGATTAGCCAACGATGCGGTTCGCGCACCGTCCCGGTCGGTGGAGGTGATGGGATTCGAACCCACTGCCTCTACATTGCGAACGTAGCGCTCTACCAATTGAGCTACACCCCCGAAGGAGTCTCTATTTTAGCCCAAGGCGCGCCGAGGCGGTGCTGAGCGCTGCCAGGGCTGGGATTGGTCGCCCTGATAGAACTCCGACTCCTCCTCGTACTCGTCTCGGGCCTCGTAGCGCGACGGCTCATAGAGCGGCTGCACGGTCGCCAACGTTTCACGCGGGGCAAATCTCGCCGAGAGGGAAGTGGCTTCGAGGAAGCCCTCACGCACGGCGTAATAGGCCAGCCCCACGTACGCGGCGAACGCTGCCCACGCGAGGAGCGAAAGGTAAATCAACGGAGCGTAACCACTGACGAAACCGAGTAGCGAAAGCACGACGGCCGTGAGCACGAGTCTCGTGAAGATCATCCTTCGTTGGGCTTTCATGGTGCGACGGGGTCGGCGAGGTTCGTAGTCGAGGGTGGCCTCGCGAGCCATTGATGAGTAAGCGGCCGCGTAGTGATTGCCCCGCTTGGCGAGTTGGCGTGGCTCGTCGTCGTATTCGTAGTCCTGACTCCACTCGTCCCAACTCGAACGTGACTCGAGGGTGCCGTAGGTGTCGTCAGCGTGAACGACGGTCAAATGGGGACGTCGCTCGACGCTAAGGGCACTGGCGTCGGCTTCGTCCAGGCGGTGCGCGGGTTCCACCGTATGGGGCTGGCGGCTCAACACCTCATGTTCGGCGTGGAAGGACTCGATCGACCGCTCGGTCCCTCCGTCGCGGAGCCGACGAATCACGACGGGCGCCAAAAGAGCTACCCAGAAGAGCGCAAGAATGATTAGCAGCATCCGACTCTCTTCGGTGAACGTCGCGGTGACATCGCGACAAACTTACAGTTCACCCTGGTTTTTTTGGTGGATAGTTAGGCTTCGTGCAGACCACACTCGTCTTTATCGAGCCCGACCCAGCGACCGGATCGACGATCAGTCGCGTCGAGTGGTTTACGTGTCATCGCGGCGCAGCCAATCGACGCGTAGCCCTCGGCCCAGAGTGGATGTTCTTCGAGCGCGTGGGAGCGAAGGTAATACGCCACGTCGTCGTCACTCCACGTCGCCAAAGGGTTGACCTTGACGAGACCAAATTTCTCATCCCACATCAGGACTTTCATTCCCACCCTGGTCGCCGCGTCCACGCGCTTCACGCTACTAATCCACGCGGCGCGACCGCTCAAAGCTCGCGACAACGGTTCGACCTTTCGCCACTCACAACAGCGCTGCATTCCACACGGCCACTCATTGGCGATCGCACTCGGCGTGGTCGTCGTGAGTCGCAGGTTCCACGACGCGGAGGTTCGCGCCACAAAATCGAGCGTCTCGGGAAAATGTCCCCCGGTATCAAGAAAGATGATTTCGCACGAGGGGCGAAGCGACCACACCATATGTAACAGCGCCAGGTCCTCGAACGAACAGGCCATTGCCACGTCGTCGCCAAAGCGCGAAAAGGTCCATTCGAGAATCTCTCCCGGCGTCGCGTGCTCGAAGCGCGCGTTCACCTCGTCGAGTTCGCTCGTCAGGTCATTTGAAGGGGACGTCGTCGTCATTGACCCAAAGCCTAACATTCTCTAGTGATTTAATAGGATATACTGAACCAGACCTCTATGGCACTCTCAATTCCGTCCCCCCAGGCCACGAACCATCTCGACGTCCTCGAATCGCACGCCCTGTTCATCTTTCGCGAAGTCGTCGCCGAGTGCGAGCGTCCCGTGCTGTTGTTCTCGGGCGGCAAGGACTCGGCGGTGCTCTTGCACCTGGCCACCAAGGCGTTCGCGCCCCAAAAGCTTCCCTTCGCCGTCATGCACGTGGATACTGGGCAGAACTTCGACGAGGTCTTGGCGTTTCGTGACCGCACCGTCGAGCGCCTCGGCGCTCGGCTCGTCATCGCTTCGGTCCAGGACTCCATCAACCAGGGCCGCGTCCGTGATCCCGGACCTCTGGGTGCGCGCAACCGTCTCCAGAGCGTGACCCTGCTCGACGCGATCAACGCGAACGGATTCGACGCCGCCTTCGGTGGCGCGCGCCGTGACGAAGACAAGGCGCGCGCGAAGGAGCGCGTCTTGAGCTTCCGTGATGCCTTTGGTCAATGGGATCCCCGTGCGCAGCGCCCCGAACTCTGGCAGCTCTACCAGGGCAAAGTCAATCCCGGCGAGCACGTGAGGGCCTTTCCTCTCTCGGACTGGACCGAACTCGACGTCTGGCAGTACATCGCGCGCGAAGAGATGGATCTCCCGTCGATCTACTTCGCCCACGAGCGCGACGTGATTGAGCGAGACGGCATGTGGCTCGCGGTTGGAGACTTCGTCGAAGCGCGCGCGGGCGAAACAATTGAGCGACGAGTCGTGCGCTTTCGCACGGTCGGCGACGCCAACTGCACCGGCGCGGTGCTCTCAAACGCGGACACGCTCGAAGCGATCATCGCCGAGGTCGCCGTCGCGAACGTCTCGGAGCGTGGTGCCACGCGCGCCGACGACAAGTTCTCCGAAACCGCCATGGAAGACCGCAAGCGCGAGGGCTACTTCTAATGGACTTAGCGACCAAGGACCTCCTGCGCCTCGCCACCATCGGCTCGGTCGACGACGGTAAGTCCACGCTGATCGGGCGGCTCCTCGTGGACACGCGCCAACTCTTCGACGACCAGTTCGACGCCGTCATGGCCGCTTCGGAGAAGCGTGGTGTCGGGGACCTCGACCTCAGTTTCGTCACCGACGGGCTTCGCGCCGAGCGCGAGCAGGGCATCACCATTGACGTCGCGTACCGCTACGCGACGACGCCCACGCGAAAATTCATCATCGCGGACTGTCCCGGCCACGTGCAGTACACGCGCAACATGGCCACTGGGGCCTCGAGTGCGGACCTGGCCCTCGTGGTCTTGGACGTGGCGACGGGGCTGAAGGAACAAACTCGACGCCACCTCTGCATCGCGGCGCTGCTCGGCGTGCGAACGGTGATCGTCGCGGTCAACAAAATGGACACCGTCGCGTGGTCCGAACTCGCCTTCAACCGCGTCGTCGACGAAATCGACACGCTCGCTGGCGTCCTCGGTTTCGCCACGGCGCTCGCGATTCCCGTTTCAGCGCTGCTCGGCGACAACGTGGTCGAACGCTCGTCGCACACGGCCTGGTACCAGGGCCCGAGCGTCCTCGAGGCGCTCGAGACCAGCGAGGCCGAAACCTGGACGACGGCCGCCAGTGGCGCGCGCCTGCCCGTGCAGTGGGTGCTGCGCCAGCCCGGCGGCGGGCGTACCTACGCCGGCATGGTCAACGGCGAAGCCCTCGAAGTCGGCCAGCGCGTCACGCTGCTGCCCCAGGGTGTCGAGACCACCATCACGGCGCTCAACTTTGGTGGCGAGCAGATTCTGCGCGCACCGGTGGGACTCGCGGCCGACGTCGAACTGGCCGCCGAGACCAACGCCGGACGCGGCGACTTGATCGCGACCGCTCCCCTGCCGCGCGTCACGAACGATTTCGCCGCCACGCTGTGTTGGTTCGGCGATCAGCCCCTGGTCTGCGGTCAACGGCTTCGCCTGAAGCACACCACCAAATCAACGCCCGTACGAGTCGCGGACCTGACCGGACTCATCGACATCGAGACCCTTAACGTCAGCGAGCCCACGTCGCTGCTGACCAATGAAATCGGCCTGGCGCGTCTCATCACCGCGGACGCGCTCGTGGTCGATGACTACCAGGACAACCGCGTCACGGGAAGTTTCGTGCTGATCGATGACGTGACCCACGCGACGGTCGCGGCCGGGATGGTCGGGCGCGCGTCGTTCCTCTAGAACTGCACGAGCATCGCGATCAGCGCGACACCCACCAGAGCGAGCAGCACGTTGACCGAGGTCATGAACTGGCGCCCGCGCTCCACGCTCGCGGAACCATCCTTGTGAATGATTTCGGCGATCATCCGCTCTTGGGGCAAGGTGCGTGCCTCGAGGTGACCGGCGGCGAGCACGTAACAAAGAATGCCGGTGCCGATCCAGGGCTTGGCGAGTGAGACGGCACTGTCGCCGGTCAGCGACATGTAGAGACCGCTCAGCGGCAAGAGGTGGATGACCCGAGCGGCCCAGTTGCGACGCTGCGGGAAGCGCGCCGCCTGCACGGGCGACGGTGCCGCGCGCGTCAAGGCGAGGGCGGCGTAGCGCATCGTGGCGAAGACCACGATCGTGGCCACGGCGGCGAGGACGTGAATCAACAAGACGAGGTCGTAGGGTACCGAAGCGCCAATCATCACTCTGACAGTAATCTTTCCGCCGCTTGATACGGATCGGTCGTGCCGGACATCAAGGCATCGATCTGCTCTTCGTAACGTTCACCGCGCGCGAGTGACGTCACGCGCGAGCGCAACGTCAGCGCAATAACCTGATCGAGTTCGACCCGAGTGCGCGCTCGGCGCGCTTGGTCCAGCACACCGGTTTCGAGGTAGCGCCGATGCGCCTCGAGCGCCTCGCACAGCGCCGCAATACCTTCGCCACTCGTGGCCGTCGTCTCGACGATGGGCGGGCGCCAGTCGCGGTCCCCGCCGAGGTCGAGCATCTGGTCGAGGTCGCGACGCGTCTCGCGCACGCCCGCTCGATCGGCCTTGTTGATGACGAAGACGTCGGCGACTTCGAGCAGTCCGGCCTTGTTGGCCTGCATCGAGTCGCCCCAACCCGGATTCGTCACGACGACCGTCGTGTCGGCGGCCGAAGCGATGTCGACCTCCATCTGGCCCACTCCGACGGTCTCAACGAGCACGTAGTGAAACCCGCTGGCCCCGAG
>Ga0307374_10015862_pt1 | contig 10079 bp, 8 predicted proteins | sample OX3MG_FD_202532 | JGI IMG/M metagenome (GOLD analysis project Ga0307374, IMG submission 202532) | Soil microbial communities from Risofladan, Vaasa, Finland - OX-3 | ecosystem: Environmental > Terrestrial > Soil > Coastal area > Acid sulfate soil | place: Finland: Risofladan, Vaasa | collected...
TGAACCGCATTGCGTAATAATGCACGCCGCGCTCGCAGCCCACCGCGATCACGCCCACGATGTTCGGATGGTCGAGCTGCGCGGCGGCCTGGGCCTCGTTCTTGAAGCGCTGCAAGTGCCGCGGGTCGAGCATGCCTGCGTAGGGAAGCACTTTGAGCGCCACGCGGCGGTCGAGCGAAAGTTGCCGCGCCTCGTACACCACCCCCATCCCGCCGCGGCCGACCTCGCGCACGAGCTGGAAATCGCCCAGCGCGCGGCCACCGGGCGCGCCGTCGACAACCGCCGCGCCGTCAACGCCCTGCGCAGCATCAACAACAGCCGCGCCTTCAACAATCTCATCCAGCGAGGGGAGCCGCATCAGCTCAAGCGAGGCCAGCACCTGGCGGATGACCCGCGCGTGCTCCGGCCAGCGCAGGGCGTACTCGTCGACCGTGGGCGATTCGCCCCGCTCGATCCGCTCCTGGAACTCGTCCGCGAGCCGGGCGACCAGGCTCTCCAGCGGTTCCTTTTCGTTCTCGATGTTCGATGCCACGCTCATCACTCGTCCTCCAACAGGCCCCGGTCGTCCAGAAGTTTTCGCAATCGCAAAAGCGCCCGCCCGTAACGCTTGCGGGCGGCGGCCGGTTCGATCTCCAAAATGCACGCCGCCTCGTCGTAGCTCAGCCCTTCGAAAGATCGCATCATCAGGATTTCGCGGTCGATTTCGCCCAGCTCGGCAATCGCCTCGCCGACTCGTCGGCTCACTTCTTGCCGCGACAAACCTTGCGTTGGATCGTGCCGGGCCAAGTTTTGCCGGTCCCAGATTTGCCGGGCCAGAAGCCGGCTGGAGCGGTCGGGCAGGCGCACCTCGCGCTCGACGGAGCGGCCCGCGGCGCCAGGTGCCGCCGCCGTGCCTTGCGTAACCGCTCGTGGGCCGTCTTCTCCAGCCAGAGCCAAAAGGGCATCGGTTTGCGCCGCAGGTAATCGTCGAGCCGCTGGAACGCCTGAAGTCCCGTCTCCTGCACCAGATCCGAAGCATCGACGCGAGTGCGGACCCTGCGGTCGAGCCGCGACTGGACGAAGCGATGCAGCCGGCGCTGGTACCGCGAAAGAATCGCTTCGAACGCGCTATCGTCGCCCGATGCGACCTGGCCAAGCAAGCGCCTGGTGGCGGACGAATCGGGCTTAAGATCGGACATAGGCGGCTCCCTACCTTATTTCCGCCGAACGCGAGGAAAATGTGACCGCGATTTTATCAGGAACCGGTGGGATTTCAATTTTTTTGCCAAGCCGGTCACATTTTCGCGGCGCCGGGCGGATTTAACGTAGGGACTGAAGAACACCGTCTCGATTGCCCCAATCCAGAAGGAGATCACCATGCAATTCGGCTTTTCGCGCAAAAAGACCGCTCGTTCCGCTCGGCAAGACTCTCATCACCGCCCGCTCAAGCGACGCCGGCTGTCGAATGACCACCTCGAAGACCGGCGATTGCTCACGGCCGGAACGCTCGACACGACGCCGGCATGGACGGTCGCGCCCGCCGCCGGCGAATCGGGCAGCCAGTATATCAATGACGCCAATGTTATCATGGCCCCCGGTGGCGGCTACAACTTTTTTTTTGGTCAGACGCAGCAAAGGTCCGTGGCGTCCTTTGGCAACGGCACCTCGGTGGTCGCCTGGGCCGACCAATTGACCGACGGCAACTTCAACCTCATGCTTCAGCCCTACGATGCCGCGGGCAGCGCGATCGGAACGGCGACGACCGTCGCTACGGAAATCAGCACTCCGGGAATCATAGTCGCCGCCCAGCAGACCTCGGCGCCGGGCGATTTCGTCGCCGTCTGGAGCAGCGTCGTGACCACGAAGAAAGGCACCGTCCCCATCTATGATGCCCAGGTTTATGACCTGAGCAGCGGCGCGCTGGCGCCGGTGGGGAGCGCATCGAGCAGCGGGGGGGCCCCGACCGCGGTGGCCATGGATGCGGCGGGCAATTTCGACGTCCTTTACGGAGGCTCGGTGCAGCGCTACAACAGCTCCGCCGTCGCCCAGGGCGCGCCGATCACCGTGAACGGCGCCCCGCAACTGCAGGTCTCCGGATTCAGCACGGTCGGCACACAGGCGATCGCGATGGACGCCAACGGCGATTTTGCCATCTCTTATTTCAGCAAGGTCGAAACGGTCTCCAAGGGAAAGAATCCAACGGTCGACTACACGTATTACATCTACGCTGAGAAATTCGGCCCGACGGGCACACCCAGCCCTCAGGGTCTGATTACGGTGGCCACTGGGGTCGAAAACGGTGACCCGCTCGACAACTCGAACGTAGCGATGGACGCGGCCGGCGATTTCGTCGTCGCCTGGGAGGAACATTATGCGAATTTCCAAACCCTTGACGCCTCAGTATACGCCAGCGTGTTCTACGCCGGCGGGGGGGGGACCGGTCCTATCGATGAAGTGCCGCTCAGCCTCGGCACCGCCCCGGACGGCGCCACGATTACCTATAATGCGGCGAACCACTCCATGGCGACTGCCGTGGTCATGCAGCCCAACGGCGGCGGCGCGTTCGACCTGGCATGGGAGGGCAGGTACAGCGTTCTTGACGGCAACGGCAACCCCGTCGCAATCCAGAACGATATTTACGCCGAGCCGTTCGACTCCTCGGGCAAACCGGCCATCAACACGAGCGGCACGACCGGGCCGATCACCGTGAACGAACTTGGAGGCGTGTCGCTTGGCTTCAACGCGGCGATCGACGCGAACAACGACCTGCTCGTCGACTATTTGCCGGCCGCCGGCCTTTCGGGCTCGAGCGGAGTCTTCGCCGAGCTTTTCAAAGACCCGCCCGCGGCGTCGGGACGCTCGGCAAATTCATCGAGCGTGTTGTCGCCCGCCAGCCGCCCCTCGCCCAGCGGCCCGACGACCGCCATGCCGTGGAAGATTGCCGACACGGCACCGCCTGCTGCGATCGAGTATTCGCTCGTCGACGACGCCACGCTCAATGCGCTGGTCAAAGGTCATACGGCGCGCGGTCTTGTTGCGCAATTTCCTGCGGCGAATGCAAAGCACGAATGAGCCGTCGCGCCAACCAGACGGTCGGTGCGCCGCTGGCGCGTCGCCCCCGATGAACGTAGTGTCCTCCGCCGAACCGGCGGTGCGGCCTCCATACCTTCACGGGCCTGGTACTGAACAAGAAGGTCGCGCAGACGATTACGGTCAGCGACACCAAGCACAGTTCGATCGCCGGGAGCGCCGTCGTGAACGTGACGTAGGCGGCGGGAAGTGGGGCGTCGACGGGTCATCGCCGCGCGATGGCGAATTCGGCGGAATTCGTGTATATTGATGGAAGGTTGTCCGCCAAGCCATTGAAGCCGGACTGAAGGATGCGGAAGCAGGCGACATGGTGCCAGTCATCGAAGTGCGTCGCAAATTCGGGCTCGCACAATGACGGTTCCGCCGCCCCCTCGCCGGCTCGTCCGGCAGGAGCGGACAGTTTGGATGGCTAAACGATCGTTCCATGCTACCTATCTCCGCTCCTCCCTCCCGTGGTCCGGCTCCCCGCCGCCGCAGGCGGCGGGGAGCCGGAATACGGGAGAGACGGTGGGGTTCGCAGGAGGCGTGGCTAGCCGACAAACTGCTTCACCTGCCAGGCAAGCTGGCGAGGGGTCGCGGACAAAGATGTGGAGAACAACGAGGGCGTAAGCCCCAGGAAGGAGCCCATGCCTGCATTCGTCCGTGTCGCCTCGCAGGCCGCCGAAGGCGGCCTGCGAGGCGACGCGGACGACGGGAATGCGGCCGCTTTCGATCTATCTAGAGACCTACGTGAAACTCCAGGGGGCAAGCCCCTGGCCTCTTACGAAGAAACCCGTAATCACGCAACATTCCCGATTCGCGATCAGCAGCCAAAAGATGTGTAGAACAACGAGGGCTGAGGCCCCAGGTTACATTCCGCCGTCCCTTCGGGACGATCCGATGCGCACCGAGGGGCTGTTTGCGATCGCCGCGTCGACGAAGTCGCGAGGTGCCGCATGACTGACGCTTGCGGTGATTCCCGCCTCGTCGATCGCCGAGGTTTTTTCGACCGCGTGGCCGGCGGTCTCCAGGGCGCCGCGCTGGCCTGGCTCCTGGCCGGCGACTCGAACCTGCTCGCGGACGAAGCGGCGGAACACGATACGCCACCCATCGACGATGCCAAGCCGCGCACCCCGCACTTCGAGCCGCGTGCCAAGGCCGTGATCCACCTGTTCATGAACGGTGGCCCAAGCCAGATGGATCTGTTTGATCCAAAACCGGTCCTTGACAAACACCACGGCGAACCCTATTTCGACAAGATCGCCGGCGACGTCGAAAACATCCAAAGCGCCGGAGCGCTGCTGCGCAGCCCGTTCAAGTTTGCTCAGCACGGTCAGTCGGGACTGTGGGTTTCAGATGCCCTGCCGCATATTGCCCGCCAGGTCGATGACCTCGCCTTGATTCGCTCGATGCACACCACCAACCTGACGCACGAGCCGGCCTTGTACCTGATCCAGACGGGACGCATGGGACCAGGGCACCCGTCGCTCGGCTCGTGGGTGGTGTACGGCCTGGGAAGCGAGAACCAGAACTTGCCCGCCTACGTGGTGCTCGACGATCCGCTCGGCCTGCCGATCAACGGTGTCGAAAACTGGCAGGCCGGTTTCCTGCCCCCCACGTTCCAGGGCACGCGCTTCCGCTCGACCGGTTCGCCCGTCTTGAACCTCACACCCGCCGTGGCCGAACCGGAGGGTATCGTGAATGTCGAACGCTCGCTACGAGCGGAACTCGACCGCAGACACCAACGGGACCGCGCCGGACAGCCGCGGCTCGCGGCGCGAATCGCCAGTTATGAACTGGCCGCCCGGATGCAGATGTCGGCAACCGACGCCTTGGACCTTTCGCATGAGAGCGCCGCGACTTTGGCCTTGTACGGCATCGGAAGCGAGCCGACCGATTCGTACGGAAAGCGGTGTCTCTTCGCGCGGCGCTTGGTGGAACGCGGCGTGCGGTTCGTGCAACTGTACATCAACGGCCAGATTTGGGACAACCACACATCCCTTGCCGCGGGACTCAAGGGTGCGTGCGATCGCACGGACCTGCCCGTGGCGGGATTGCTCGCCGATTTGAAGCAGCGCGGGCTATTCGACAGCACGCTGGTCGTTTGGGGCGGCGAGTTCGGACGGCTGCCGATCGCGCAGTTACCGGGCGACAAGAACGAGAGTCAGGCCGGTCGAGACCACAACAAGAACGCATTTTGCACCTGGCTCGCCGGAGCGGGCGTGAAAGGGGGAATCGCGCATGGCGCCACGGACGAGCTTGGGATGGCCGCGGTCGACCAGCGCGTGAGTGTGCCCGACTGGCACGCCACGATCTTGCACCTGCTCGGATTGAGCCACGACGCTTTGCATTTCAACCAGCACGGGCTGAAGGAGAAACTGACGAGTATTTTCGAGGCGCGGGTGGTCAAGGAAGTGCTTGCATGAATTGGCATAACGAGGCCGCGGAGCGGCCGAAGAGGCGCTCCCACGCAGTGCCGACCCACTGCGCGGGTGCCCCGAACGAGGAAACGTCTCATTCGTGGCCGCTTCAGTATACGACGCATAACGGGGCCGCGGAGCGGCCGAAGAGGCGTTCCCACGCGGAGCGTGGGTACGAGTAGCCCCTCACCCCTCACCCCTCACCATGAACATCCCAGGCCGTACCTTCCTTGTCACCGGTGGCAGCTCGGGGCTGGGCGCCGCATGCGCGCGGCGATTGGCGGCCCTGGGGGGTTCGGTGGTGATCGCCGACCTCGACCGCCCGCTGGGAGAAGCGCTGTCGGCGGAACTGGGCGCCTCGGCCCGGTTCCTTGAGACCAACGTGACCGACGAGGCGAGCGCCGAGAAGGCGGTTGCCGCGGCTTCTGAGGGAGCGGGGGGCCTGGCCGGCGTCGTGCAGTGTGCCGGCGTCGTGGCCGGAAGTCGGGTAGTCGGCCGCGACGGGCCGCACCCGTTGGCGCTTTTCGCCAAGGTTGTCGAGGTCAACCTGGTCGGCACGTTCAACGTGCTGCGTCTGGCCGCGGCCCGGCTTTCCGTCGCCGCGCCCGACGCGGAAGGCGAACGGGGCGTGATCATCAATACCTCGTCCATCTCGGCCTTCGAGGGACAGATCGGACAGGCGGCCTACTCGGCGTCGAAGGCCGGCGTGGCCGGCATGACGCTGCCGATCGCGCGCGAGCTGGCCGCGCTGGGGATTCGGGTCGTTGCCATCGCACCGGGCATATTCGACACGCCCATGATGGCGGGTCTGCCGGAGGCCGTGCGTGAATCGCTCGGTCGTCAGGCCCCCTTCCCGCCGCGTCTCGGCCGGCCCGACGAATTCGCCGCGCTGGTCCAGCACGTGATCGAGAACCGCATGCTCAACGGCACCGTTCTCCGGATCGACGGCGCGGTGCGAATGGCGGCGAAATAACTCTGTTGACCGACCGGTGAACCACCGACTAGACTGGCAAGCCAAAGGTTGCGGAGTGTTCGATGGTCTGGTGAGATCCCATGTCGGACGTCGTCGTCAAGCCGGTAATGTCGAGGCGCGACCGCCGGTTGTTCGTTGATTTGCCCTGGACGCTCTACCGCGGCGACCCGAATTGGATGCCGCCGTTGCGTATGAACCAGGAAGAGTTGCTTGGTTACCGGCGCCACCCGTTCCACCAGAACGCCGACATGCAGACCTTCCTGGCCTGGCGCGACGGCCAGGTGTGCGGCCGGATCGCCGGCATCGTCAACCACGAGCACAACCGCGTCTTCGGAGAAAACCGGGGCTTCTTCGGTTTTTTCGAGTCCGTGGACGACCAGCGCGTGAGCGGCGCCTTGTTCGATACCGTCAAGCAATGGCTCGCCGAACGCGGCATCCGCGAGATTCGCGGGCCGACCAACCCCACGATGAATTATGAGTGCGGGCTGTTGATCGACGGGTTCGATAGCCCGCCGATCTTCATGATGACCTACAACCCGCCTTGGTACGAGCAGTTGTTCGAGTCCTACGGGTTTCGCAAAACGCACGACCTGCTGGCCTACATCGGCCACCGAGAGCAACTTCCGCAGATCGAAGCCCAACTAGGACCATTGGCCGATCAAGCCCAGGCGCGCTGCAACGCGATCATCCGGCCGCTGAATACGGCGCGCTTCCGCGACGACGTCGACCTGTTCGTCGATCTTTACAATCGCTCCTTGGTCGCCATGTGGGGCTTCGTGCCGTTGCCGCCCGACGAGATGAAGAGCTTGGCGTTTTCGCTCCGCTTTCTGCTCGTGCCCGAAATGACCATGTTCGCGGAGGTCGACGGCGTGGCGGTTGGCGCCGTCGTGGGGCTGCCCGACTATAACCCGCGGATCAAACGCATCGACGGACGGCTGCTGCCGTTCGGCTGGTTCCATTTGTTGCGGAACCGCAAGGGAATGAAGTGCATTCGCGTGCTCAGCATCAACGTCGTGCCTGAATACCAGCGCTGGGGACTGGGGCTGGTGTTGATGAAGAGCCTCGTGCCCAAGGCGCTGGAGATCGGAATCCAGGAGAGCGAGTTTTCCTGGGTTTCCGAAGACAACACGATGGCCCGGCTCGGGCTGGAGAAAGGCGGCGCGCGGCACTACAAGACGTACCGGATGTATGATCTCAATGGTGACGAGTCAGCCTCGCGGTAAGGCACGCGGCAAAAACTCCTGCGTCTCCACGACCCCCAGAGGAAGCAGCCCTGTGGGGTCCATTGGAAACCGCGCCGACTGCGCCCGGCGGGGCGGGTCATTGCCGCGCCAAACTCCTTCGTTCCCCCGGCGCTGACGGTGCCCTGTGGGTGGTGGAGCGATTGTCGATGGAGCACCAGGAGTTTTTGCCGCGGGCGGTCGCGCGGTTTCGCGGCCGCCGCCGGAGAAGATTTCCCAAGGGCGTGCCGCATTCTTCGGCGGCGCGCGGCGGCGCCACGGAGAGTCCCGCACCTTCCCGCCCGCGACGCATTGGGTGGCGCCATGACGGCACGTGCGCGCAAACGAACACCTGCGTTACTCTTCAATGGCCGGCGCGCCCCTCCGCCGTGGCATGGCGGCGACAGCGCCGCATCGCCGGCAATCCGAGCAAAAAGGCACCCTATGCCGACGAATATTCGACCTCAACCGGTGCGGCGACGTCGCACGTAGTGCGTAGGGGGGCGCGGTTGGAACACGTGATTGCCAGCCGCTAGCGCGGCGTTGGCTGTCGGCGGCGGGATGCCTTTTTGTTCGGATCGCCGCGGCGGCGATTAGACGAAGCAGCCATCGGCAGAGAATGCCTCATTGATGGCCGCGTGAAGTATAGGCGGTCGGCGTGGGGACGTTTCCGGTGCTTTGCGCATTGGGTACCGCGGCATTGGTTTGCCGCGAGTTTCGCCAAAGCTCGACGAGTGCGGCGCGCAGGCTAGAGCATTCGGTTTGACGATAAGGTGAGTCGGGCGGAAGCTCGCGCATCAGACGGCGGTGCGCTTTGGCCAACGAGTGGTACGGCAGCGAGGGGAAGAGGTGGTGCAAGGCGTGGAACCGCAGGCCGACGGGACCCCAGAGACCGGCGATCAGCGGATGGTTCGGATAGTTGACCGAGTCGAGCAACTGGTCGACGAACGTCAGTTCCTCCCCTTGATGGCGGAAGCGGTGCGCTCCAAGCGTCCGAACGTTATTGAGCATGATGACGACCACGGCGGTCAAGTAGCCTTGCAATGGCAACGTCCACGGCAAGCGGCCCCTTACTATCAGCACGGCCGCGCCGACGGCGAAGACGAAACAGGCCGCTTCTTGCAGCCGCCAAAACCGCAATTCCGGTCTGGTCGGCAATGGACGCACGTAGCTCGGGTCCATCACCATCGACGACGCCCGCTGGTGGACGAAGCGGCGAAAGCCGGGACTGATCCATGCGATCGGGGTCAAGACCGCGAACCGCAAAACGGCCAATGCCGGAATCACGAACGGCTGGCAAAGGTAGAGCAAGATGTCGCGCGGCGGACCGGCGCCCAGCGGAAGGTACTCACCGTCTTCGCGCGTAGCGTAGTGCTTGCGCGCATGGTGCGCCATGTGCGTGTAGTACAGGAACGAAGGCATGAAGAACGGCACGCCAAACAGCGCGTTCCAGACCACGCGGAACGCGCCGAACGTTCCGCTGCGCAAGTGCACCAGTTCGTGGATGAACAACGCAGCGCGGTAGATCGCCAGGCAGGAAACGACGAAACAGACCACCTGCACGGGCGAAAAGAGGGCACTCAGCCGAACCCTCCGGAAACAAAACATTCCCAGGCCGATCGACAGCAGAAAATCGGCCCAATAGATCGCCGCGTTAGGAACGAAGAGATCCTTGACGATCTCCCGCGCCTCGCGGATGGAAAAGTTCTTCGAGCAATGCGCGCCTGGCAACATGGAACCCATCATCGTGGCGTATCGTGCGGACAAGGAGCCTTCGGAAAACCGATTCAGGTTCAGCCCAACGGGCTAAACCTGAAGTTATTTTCCGCATGCCCAAAAATCAAGTTACCCGTGTTCGCCTAATCTGCCTATTCGACTGCCTGTATGGCCGCCGATAACTATTTTCGTGTCCGATCGGGCGGCTTGCCTCGCACTCATGGGCAAGCTAGTATGACACCTAGGTCGTTGGGAGATAATGCTTTCCGTCGCCTAGGGGGCCGTCAAAAAACAACTTCGGGCTTTGACTATCCTTGAAGTAGCCGCGGTCTCGCCGGGAGGGGCGATATTTTGCACGAATTGTCCAAAAGCACGTCGCCCACGAGGGAAGTCGTCATCACGGGGCTTGGCGTCATCAGCCCCATTGGCATCGGCAAAACGGCTTTTTGGAATTCACTTTACGCCGGCCGAAGCGGCGTGCGCCCGGTTTCGGCGTTCGACACCTCGGGTACGCCGGTACGGTTGGGCGCCGAGGTGGTCGAGTTCGACCCCAAGGAGTACGTCAAACAGCGCAAGAGCCTGAAAGTCATGGCCCGCGACATCCACTTCGCCGTCGCCGCGGCCGACATGGCTTACCAGGATTCGTGCCTGAGCGCTTCGACAGTCGATCCTGAACGGTTCGGAGTCGTATTCGGAGCGGAC
>Ga0307374_10015864_pt1 | contig 10078 bp, 6 predicted proteins | sample OX3MG_FD_202532 | JGI IMG/M metagenome (GOLD analysis project Ga0307374, IMG submission 202532) | Soil microbial communities from Risofladan, Vaasa, Finland - OX-3 | ecosystem: Environmental > Terrestrial > Soil > Coastal area > Acid sulfate soil | place: Finland: Risofladan, Vaasa | collected...
AGCCGACGGAGGCCACCCCCACCAAGGCGTCACCACGCCCGAACGGTATTCAACCCATACCGGATTTAAGGGCTGAGAAGGGCGAATTCACGCCTATAGGTGTGAAATTCACATTTTATTAATTTCAGCTTCAGGTATGTGAATTGGGAATTCATATCAAAAGGACGGCAAAAACACTGGTACTGGACGCCGTGAAAGCCCCGATTCTCTCTTCAAGCGGGTCGCTCACCCGGGCCACGCTCCAGAAGCTAAAGATCGGCTTCCAACCCCCCGGGTCTGTCGTCAGGAACCTCTGGCCGGAGCGAGCCGCCGCGTGCGTCTCGGTCGACTTTGACGTGACGAGCCCCGGGCGGGAGGGTCCCAACCGCACCGGGACCTTCGCCCTGATGGAGCTGAGCGAGAAGTATGGGATCCCCCTGACCTGGGCCATCTGCGGCAGGACTGCGGAGGAGGACAGGAAGGCCTACGACAGGATCCTGGACTCCCCGACGGAGCAGGAGATAGGGATCCACACATACTCCCACATCGACGTCTCCCGGTCGGGGGCGGACGAGCTGGAGGCAGAGATAACGAGATGCATGGCCGCCATCGGCCTCTCATCGGTGCCACGCACCTTCGTCTTCCCTTGGAACAGGGAGGCCCACTTCGACGTCCTGAAGAGGATGGGGTTCATTGCCTACAGGGGAAAAGAGCGGGTCATCGGTGGTCTCTCGAAGGCGCGCGGCCTCTGGAACATCCCGCCCGTCTACTACGTCGACCAGAAATCGGTCGGCGCGGCCCCTCTCATGAAGCGTTACGTCGACATATGCGTCAGGCACCGGGCGGTCTTCCACCTTTGGACCCACCCGTGGAGCATCGTAGAGGAGGGAGGCAGCTCGGAGAGAATGGTGAGGACCGCCCTAGAGCCGGTCTTCGCCCACATGGCGCAGAAGAGGGACGAAGGGCTCCTCCACACGGGGACGATGGGGAGCCTGGCGACCGCTCTTGAGATGGACGGAAGGGCTGCTCCCGCCATCATCGCACCGAACTGAGGGCCGGCGCGCACATGGAAAAGCCAAGCTCATCCCGCTCGGACGACCAGCGAGCCCCGATCGAGAACGCGAACTGCACCTGCTCCTTCTGCCTCCGGGTCTTCTCCATGCGGGAGCTTTCGGTGAGGGACGCCCAGAAGTTTCGGCGCCACCTGCAGACAAACCACGGATTGAAGCTGGGGGAGCCCGAACGTTGAGCACGACAGGGCGCCGACCTAGCCACGTCTCCCCTCCTCGCGGCTCTACGTCGCAAAGGAGCTGCTAGGGTTGCAGTTGGAGCTACACGGCGCCAGGGTGCTGGTCACCGGAGGGGCAGGTTTCATCGGTTCCACGTTGGTCGACTCCCTCCTGAGGCAGGGGTGCACGGTCGTGGCCCTCGACAACTTCGACCCTTTCTATTCCGGGAAGGAGGCCAACATCCGACACAACCTGGCGAACCCCAAGTTCATCCTTCTGAGAGAGAGCATCCTCGATGAAGAGAAGCTGGGGCGTGCCATGAAGGGGGTGGACGTCGTGTTCCACCTTGCAGGCCAAGCGGGCGTGAGATACTGCATCGAGAACCCGATCAAGGCCGAAGAGGTCAACGCGAAGGGCACCCTCGACGTCCTGCAGGCCGTCCGCAAGGCGAAGAGCGTGAAGAAGATGATCTACGCCTCGTCCTCCTCGATCTTCGGGAACCCCCTGAAGCCGATGCTGAACGAGGACCACCCTCAGAACCCGACGAGCCCCTACGGCGTGAGCAAGCTCGCCGGCGAAAAGTACTGCCTGGCGTTCTACCAGACCTTCGGGACCCCCGTCACGTGCCTGAGGTACTTCTCGGTATACGGGCCGCGGGGCAGGCCAGACCAGGTCGTCTACTCATTCGCGAAGCGAGTCATGAACGGCGAGCCGCCCTTGATCTACGGGGACGGAAAGGTGTCGAGGGACTTCACCTTCGTCAGCGACATCGTGGGGGGGACCGTCCTCGCGGCGATGGCCGACGAGAGCGTGGGGGAGGTCTTCAACCTAGGATACGGCAGGGATTTCCCCATGGAGGCAGTCGCGCGCATGGTAATCAGAAGCTTCGGATCCGACCTGGAGCCGAAGTTCCTCGAGGCCTACAAGGGAGACTTCCCCAAGACCCTGTGCCAGAACGCAAAGGCGAGGAACGTCCTCAGATGGTCGCCGCAGGTCGACTTCGAGACAGGGGTCGGCGAGTTCCTGGAGTGGTTCAAGGCAACCCAGGGCCTCGTCCGGGCAGACGCCTCCTCCTGATCGGTGGCAAGCCAAATTGAGAATAGCCGAAGTCAACGTCTACTTCAACCCCTTCATGGTCGGAGGCGCGGAGTGGTACGTCTACAACCTCTCGCGCGAGCTCGTAAAGATGGGTCACGACGTGGACGTCTTCACGGCGGACACCTACAACGGGAAGAAGGCACCTGCGTCGGACTCCATAGACGGGATAAACGTCCACCGCATGCCCCTCAAGGTAGACTTGACCTACCGGTTGAAGCTGTGGGACGGGCTCACCGACGCCCTCGCTCGCGGCTCCTATGACATCATACACACCTACGACTACGCGCAGCCCCACAGCCTGGACGCCTTGAGCGCTGGGAGGCGCTCTGGGAGCGGGACCGCGCTCACCGTCTTCGACGTCCACTCGATGATCCCGAGGGCGTGGTACAAGCAGATCCCGATGAACTACATGGATTCCTACTTCGCCAAGAGGACCCTCCCTCGCGCCGGCAGGGTGCTCGTCAGAGCACCGAACCTGATCGACTCGCTCCTGAAGATCGGCGCGAGAAAGGAGACGATGGTGGTCACCCCGTCGGGCGTCCGCGACGAGTCGCTCGGCTCGTTTGACGGAGACAAGTTCCTGAAGAAATACGGGGTGACCGGCGGGCCGATAATACTCTTCATGGGTAGGCTCAACCCGCTCAAGGGGCCTGAGAACCTCCTGCTCGCGGCGCCTAGGCTCCTCAAGCAGTTCCCAGAGGCAGCGTTCGTCTTCGTCGGTCCTGAGCAGTCAGGATACCTCGACCACCTCAGGACGGTGGCGAACGGCCTGGGCATAGGCTCGAGGGCCTATTTCACCGGACCAATCTACGATTTCAAGGAGAAGATGGAGGCCTATGCCTCGTGCGACGTCTTCGTGCTTCCCACCAGCTACGAGGGGACCAGCCAGGCCGTCTTCGAGGCCATGTCGCAGGCTAAACCCATCGTCGCGACCGATGTCGGAGGCATACCCTTCCAGATCAAGAACGGGAGGGAAGGGACCCTCGTCCCGTATGCCGATGTCGGAGCGCTCGCGGACGGCATAGAATCGATGCTCAAGAACCCGGAGCTGGCCGAGGAGCTGGGTAGGAACGCGCGAGAGAAGGTGCAGAAGAGCTTCAGGTATTCGATGCTGGCCAGCAACATCGCGCAGATCTACAAGGAGATCGACGGCGACGCCGACGACGGAAAAGGAATCGTCTTGAGCACGACCCAGTCCCGGGCCGGTGGCGACAGATAGTGAAACAGGTAATCGCGCGGGCGGGGAAGGTAGTCGTGGCGGAGGTCCCCAGCCCGACCCCCGACGAGAACTCCCTGCTGGTGAAGACCAGCTACTCTGTGATAAGCACAGGGACTGAGACGTGGACGATAGACTCGACCGACCCCCTCTCGCCATCCGACATCGTCAAGAGCTCTTCGGTCGCGAAGAAGGCCGTCAAGCTCTCGCGCGAGGTCGTCACAGGCGAGGGGATGAAGGGGTTCATGGACTACGTGGACTACGTCCGCCATCCCGAGGTCGCCCTAGGGTACAGCCTCTCCGGGACTGTGGTCAGCGTGGGGAGGAAGGTGAGGGATATCACCGTCGGAGACAGGGTCGCATGCGCAGGCGAGGGGAAGGCCTCCCACGCAGAATTCGTCTCGGTCCCGAGAAACCTTGTCGCAAAGGTGCCTGACGGGGTCGAGATGCAGCACGCGGCCTTCGCCACGATAGGCTCGATCGCCCTTCACGCTTTCAGGCGGAGCGGTGCCCAGGTAGGCGATGCCGTCGGGGTGATCGGCGCAGGGCTCGTAGGGAACGTCGTCGCGCAGATCGCACGCGCGTCGGGGTGCAGAGTCGTCTCCCTGGACCTGAGGGACGACAGGTTGCAGTTGGCAAAGGAGGTGGGGGTGGACCTCTGTCTTCGCTCGGACGACACGTCTCTGCTCCAGCACATCTCGCACTTCACGAACGGGAGGGGGCTTGACTCGGTCTTCATCTGCGCCGCGACCTCGAGCAGCGACCCGATCAATCTGGCGGCGAGCATGGCCAGGGGCAAGGCGAAGGTCGTCGTCGTGGGGAGGGTGGGGATGGACTTGGAGCGGAAGGACTTCTACCAGAAGGAGCTCGACCTGGTGATGACAAGGTCCCTAGGACCTGGGCGCTACGACCCCACTTACGAGGACAAGGGGGTCGACTACCCGGTCGAGCACGTCCGCTGGACGCTCAACAGGAACATGGAGGGGTTCCTCGAGCTCCTGAGGTCGGGACGGGTCAAGCTAAACAAGCTCATAGGAGCGGAATACGCTGTCGAGAGGGCGGACGAGGCCTACGCCTTCCTCAACGGGCAGTCAAAGGTCGCCGTGCTTCTCAAGTACGAAAGCTCGACAGTCGAGCGCTCTCCGGTCGTAGTCGCCGGCGGCAACGGAGGGATCAGGGCGGCGACGGAAGTGGAGGAGAAAGGAGCCGTGGATTTCCCCCCTGTCGCTGGCAAGATCAACGTGGCGCTGGTTGGCCCCGGGAACTTTGCGAAGGAGATGCTCATGCCGCTCTTGAGGAGGAGCCCTGACTACAACCTGAGGTGGGTGGTCTCTTCGAACCCTGTCAACGCGACCCGCGTCCAGAAGAGGTACGGTTTCGAAAAATCCACCTGCGACTATGAGGACGTGCTGAAGGATCCCGAGACCAACCTCGTCGTCATCTCTACCCCAAACAACATGCACTATCGCATGGTGATGGATGCCATCAAGGCACGCAAGGCCGTCTTCGTCGAGAAGCCGCTGTGCGTGACCCGCCAAGAGTTCGAGGACATCAAGAAGACCGAGCTCCAATACCAGGTCCCGCTTATCGTCGGGTTCAACCGCAGGTATTCCCCCCTCGTCTTGAAGGTGAAGGACAAGATGGGCAAGATGGACGGTCCCTTCCTGATCACGCTGAGGGTGAACGCCGGTTTCGTGCCTGCGTCAAGGTGGATCCAGGACCCTGCCTTGAGCGGGGGAAGGATAATCCACGAGTGCTGCCACTTCTTCGACCTCTTCGACTTCCTACTCGACCAGTCAGACCCGGAGATCCAGGTCCAGACCGCTGGCGTGAACGGCTCGACCACTGTGGCCAGGGACAACCTCTCGGTGACCCTGAGGTATCCGGACGGGTCGATCGCCTCTCTGATCTACACCGCGTTGGGCGGCAAGAGCATGGACCGAGAGCGCTTGGAGGTCTTCGGCCAGGGAACCTCGATGGTCATCGAGGACTTCAAGGAGCTGAAGACGTTCGGGCAGGTGCCCACGCGGACGACGCTCAAGGGGCAAGAGAAGGGACACGCCCCCGAGTTCAACGAGCTCTCGAAGCTCCTCCATGGAAACAAGTCTACCACCATAACTACGGACGAGGTGTTCGCCGCCATGGAGCTCACCTTCCGTGTGGATGAAGCCCTCCGCGACCCGTTGTCCAACTAATTGGCCTATCAGTTGGTTGGACATTGTCGAACACGAAAAATAGAGATGACAAAAGCAGTGGTCAGTCCCCACGCCGACGACAGGGCGGCCTGCTCAAGCTAAGGAGGAGGACCAAGTCAGCCAGAGGAGCGATCGTCCTATCCGCGCTGACAGTGGTGTTCATCGTGCTTTCTTATCGCACCGGGAACCTCCTTTTCGAGTTCGACTCGATCGTCTCTTTTCTGGCCGCCCTAATCCTCCTCTTCAGGGACACTTCGCACACGGTGCAGGCGCGGGTTGTAAACCGAATCCTGACTTCGTCTCGCCAGCTGGTCGCCGACCTCTCTGCCTACGGCCTAGGGGGGTCAGGCTTCCTCTATGTCCCCGAAGGGCGCAAGGTGGGCGACGTGATGTTGGTCCCCCAAACGGGGAGCGAGGTCGCCCGCCCGGTCCCATCGCTCGACAAGGCCGAGGGTGGAATCCCTGCCGCCTCGATGTCGTCCGCGACCTCGCAGCCGTCTGACGTGGGCGCGCCCGAGTTGGGGTCGTCCGACAGCACACCGAGCCAGTCCGGGGGCACCAAAGACGTCCATGATGACAATCCCGGGTCCGGCAGCCTGGAGACCGACGGTGAGAAGACGGCGACTACCATCAGCAACCTGAAGTTCGCCCCTCCAGGGAGGGCGATGGCGGAGCTGTTCCTCAGGGAGTCAGCCCTCAAGGAGCCCACTATGGACGACATAATCGCCGCCATCCCTGAGACGGTCGTCGACGGCTTCCAGCTCGCCGACTCCAGTTCGGTCAGCTTAAAGCCCTCTGACAATGAAACCGTCGAAGTGAGGCTGGTTCACCCCGTCCTTGCCAGTGGCTGCGGGGCTACCAAGCCGGAAGGGAGCGGTATCGTCGGTTGTGAGGTTTGCAGCATGCTCGCCGTCCTCTTCTCGAGCTCGACGAGCCGTGTGGTCTCCCTCGATGGGTGCACTCGCGACGAGGAGAGTGACTCTTCGACCACATCGCTCCATCTGGGAGCAAAATATCCAGCGGACTGACCAAGCTGTCAAAGACAAGCTCCCTCGACGCCGCTATCAAAGGGCTGATGCTGGTCCCGGTCGCCATCCTAGCCTACTTCCACGACGTGCCCGGGTGGATCTCGACCCTCGACTCTGCACATACGTTCGGTTTCCTCGCGGCGGCCGTCGCACTCTTCGGCCTCGGCCTCTGGCTGAAGCGAGGGATTGTTGGCGCATACCTCGAGATGTCGGAGGGGAGCATAATCCTAGGCATACTCTTCCTAGCCGCAGCCATCGGGTTCTACATCTACGGCTCGTGGTACGGCCTCGCCTCGTGGTTCCACTTCCAGTCGCTTCTTCTCCTGGCAGTAGGCTACGGATTCTTTCGTTTCGACGCCCGTTTCATGAGGCTGACCGCTCCGCTGCTGGCGATGTTCGCCTTCCTCCTACCTTTTCCAGTCTTCGGCGGGCTAGCGAGACTGCCCGGATTCCCGCTGTATCTCCCCATCGTCTTCGTGGCGCTCTTCGCGCTCTATGTCAGGGCGTCTCCAAAGTCCATGATCCTCCCCGCGCTCGTCGCCGGAGTCGGGGCGCTGTATTGGTTGTTCCCCGTCTACTGGCCGCTCGCCTCCGCGCCTCTGCTCTGCCTCGCGCTCCTGGCGCCCAAGAGCCTTCGGATTCACGAGCAGCTCCCGGGTGGCGGACTGCGGCCATGCGCGCTCCATGGGGAGCCAGGGACTCTAGCCTTGGGGTTCTGCTCGATGTGTGGGAGAAAGAGCGCCACGGTCCGCCGGGCGCACCTCGGGATGGTCGGTCTGGCCGTCGTCCTCCTGACCCTCTACGCGCTCGCCGTCACCCAGGTCCCTGTTCTTTCCCTCAACGCCGGCGTGCCAGCGAGCAACCTCTATTCCCCTGAGGGAGTGAAGAGCGCGCCGATACCCGCTACTCCGACCGGATGGCTCGTCAACTCATCCACCACTCTTAGCGAGAAGGGCGACGCTTATGCGGTCAAGCAGGTATACGTCCCATCGTACCGCCCTGAAACTGAAAACTACACTCTGTACTACGAGCTTTCGCTAGGCGTTACCCCGATCACAAATTCGTGGGAGGCGATGCCCGGCTGGAACCAGAGCTCTTCCGTCTCCTCTATCCTTTCTCCAATCCAGGGTCGAATCATCACATACGTCTCCCCGCAGACCATCATGCTGGTCTTTGTCGGAGCCGACCAGCTGTACTTCTCCAACGGCACAGCTTTCGAGCCGCTATTCGTGGGCATCAGCGTGACGAGAGAGTTTCAGGGGACGACCGTCGCGAACGCGACCTCGGAGTTCAACAACGACCTGCAGGCGCTCTTCCTGCCCACGCTCAATTACGACGGTTATTCTTCGGCTTGGGGCGGGTACTTCCTCAGGGTGAGCCAGACCGCGACCGCGATCGAAGGCCTCCTCGCCCTCGTGTCGAGCACCGGCCTGATCATCTGGGGCGCCTACCGGGTGGAGCTTTCAGACACGAGGCTTGACGGCTTCGTGACTTCCGCCTCGGGGGTCGACGACGAGGACTATTCGCTGCTTGAAGAGCAACTCGAATCGGGCCGCTCGAAGCGGACAGGCAACGAAATCGCCGACATGGCCGGCGTCGGACAAGAGAATGTGCAGGCGCTGCGTCGCATCTACCACTCTCTCCAGAATCTAGAGAGAAGCGGGGCCATGAAGAGGGTCCTTGTAGAGACGGGCCCCGACCTCACCCTCGAGTGGAAATTGTCTGTCTGAAAAATTGAACACGAAGCGGGGCGTCCTGGGCTTGCTGCTCCTGTCCGTCCTGCTCCTCTCGACCTCGTTCCCTGGAGTCCAACCCGTCTCGGCGGCCGGTCTTCAGCCAAACACGCAGGGCGTCGTCAACATCACGACGACGGTCACCCCGGAGTACACGGTCTTCAACCCGTCCGTTTCCGAGTCGGTGAATGCAAACGTCAGCCTACCTTCGCTGGATATCACCGCTAACGCCTCGGTAACGCTGAGCGCCGCTCAGGGCTTCAACTTTCACACGGTCATCGCCACGGCCGTCTTGAAGAACGGGACGGTCGTCTCCTTGCCGGTCTCGCTCGTCAAGCAGACGGCCGGGAACGTCGCGACGATCGTGCTGCCCAACTCGACCATTTCGATGAAAGCCTCGGTCACGGGCGATGACTATGGGGAGAGCTTCCTCGGCAGATTTGTCGCGACGATCCCTTTCATCCAATTCGCCGGAGCGGGCGTGATCCCCTCCTACAACGAGTACCTCGTCATCCCATCAAGCTCCAAGGTCACCGTCGCCTACAACGGCCTCGGAAGCCAGGTACCCTTCCAAGCACAGCACTCGTCCAAGCAGGGCTCAACGACGACCTTGCAAATCTCAAACGCTCTCGCCACGCTGATCGTCGAGGCGAACTGGTTCTTCCCGTTGAGCCTCGCCCTGAGCGTCTTCGGGGCTGTCGCAATCCTCCTCGTGGCTCTCGGGCTCTTGAAGAGGCTACCCAGCGGGAGCACTCTTTCGAGATTTCCTGGCCTGGGCTTGCTGAGGTGGGGCAAGAATGCGGTTGGACGCGCCCGGTCCACCGTCTCTCGCGCGCTCAGCCTCCTCTTCGCGGGGCGCCCAGACCCGCGCTCCCCTATGCGGACGCGCAGGCAGAGCCTTCTCGTCGTGTTCGTGCTCTTGGGCGTGCTCATGGTGTCGTTGGGCGCTCTTGGTGGGCCTGCCCCGACCATCAAGGCCTACGTCGTCGCCTCCCCGGCTCAGACCAGCCTGATACAGTCCCAGCTGCAATCGATCTTCGGAGATGTCCAGGTGGTCACCCCCTCTCAGGACTACAGCGACTTCAACGTCATGTCGAACGTCGGGATGTTCAACCTGATCGTTGTTTCCGACTATCCGAGCGTCGCCGTCCCCGAGGTCAGCAAGTTCATCCTCCCGAGCCTGGGAAACGTGCCGGTGGTCGTAATCGACCAGTTGGCGGACCCGACGTTTGCCGCTCAGCTGAAGGCTCTAGGTACAAGTCAGATCTTCGAGGTGGCCAACGCCGGGCAGCTCAACCAGTCAACCGCCCAGACTCTCGCGTCCACCGTGAATGGGAACAAGGCCGGTAACATAGTGGGGCTGCAAGTAAGCGCAAGGGGATTCAGAGAAATCTTGGCGTTAGAGGGGCTGCTCTCGCTGACACTGGTCCTCGTGGGATGGGCCTACCTCGGGTCGCTGGTCTCGCAGGCGAGCAGCGGGCTCACCCTGTCTAGGATCGCGGCGTTCATCGCCTCGGGGATCTTCGTGTTCTACTTCTCCGAAATCGTCTACGTCGTCACTAGCGCGACGTTGACGCAGCCGGTTTCGCTTCACGCGGTG
>Ga0307374_10015865_pt1 | contig 10077 bp, 9 predicted proteins | sample OX3MG_FD_202532 | JGI IMG/M metagenome (GOLD analysis project Ga0307374, IMG submission 202532) | Soil microbial communities from Risofladan, Vaasa, Finland - OX-3 | ecosystem: Environmental > Terrestrial > Soil > Coastal area > Acid sulfate soil | place: Finland: Risofladan, Vaasa | collected...
TCCTGCACCTCCCTGCCCTTGTCACCCTGGACCTTGCTCTACTTGTACTCGTCGCGCACCGGCGCAAAGATGTCGATGGCGAGGCTGTCTTCCAGGGCGCGACAGCCGTGCGGGACGTTGCCGGGGATCACGTAGGCATCCCCGGCACGCAGGACCGTGACCCACTCGCCGATGGTGAACTCGATCGCCCCGCGCGCCACGTAGCCGATCTGCTCGTGGGGATGCGCGTGCCGAGGGACCACACCGTCTTGGAGGATGGTGACCTCGGATAGGAGGGTCTTCTCGCCCCAGCCCAGAGTCTTGCGGGAGGACCCCTCGGCGATTGCGACCGGCGCGACGTCGGCGGCGTGCGTGGTCTTCGGCTCCATCAACTCCGCTCCATCAGGCCGATCGTCCCTGGACGTGAATGTCCTCGACCGGGCGGCCCGCCTGGTTCAGCAGGATCGGGCTGTGCCGGTGGCGGATGGTCTCGGCGTTGATCAGGCACTTCTTGACGTCGCTGCGCGACGGAATCTCGTACATCACGTCGAGCAACAGGTCTTCGATCACGGTGCGCAAACCGCGCGCGCCGGTCTTGAACTTGAGCGCCTCTTCGGCCGCGGCTTCGAGCGCATCAGGGGTCAACACCAGCTCTACTTTGTCGAGGGCCAGGAACTTCTGGTACTGCTTGACAATCGCGTTCTTGGGCTCGGTGAGAATCTTCATCAGCGCTGCCTTGTTCAGCGCATCGACGCTGACCACGACCGGGAGGCGGCCAATGAACTCGGGAATCAGCCCATATTTGAGCAGGTCGTCGGCGATGACCTGCTGGAGAAGCTCGCTGGACTCGGCGTTGGCGTTCGCGAGGATACGGTCTGCCTTAAAACCGAGCGTGTGCTTGCCCCCGACGCGATCGCCCACCACCTTGTCGAGCCCTTCGAAGGCGCCACCGCAGATGAAGAGGATATTGGTGGTATTGATCTGGATGAAGTCCTGATGCGGGTGCTTGCGGCCACCCTGAGGTGGGACGTTGGCGACGGTGCCTTCGAGGATCTTCAGGAGCGCCTGCTGGACGCCTTCGCCGGACACGTCGCGGGTAATCGACGGGTTGTCGCTCTTGCGGGCGATCTTGTCGATCTCGTCGATGTAGACGATCCCGCGCTCGGCACGCGAAAGGTCGAAGTCGGCCGACTGAATCAGACGGAGCAGAATGTTCTCGACGTCTTCGCCGACGTAGCCGGCCTCGGTCAGCGCGGTGGCATCGGCGATACAGAACGGGACGTCAAGAATGCGGGCGAGCGTCTGCGCGAGCAAAGTCTTCCCACAGCCGGTCGGACCGATCAGCAGGATATTGGACTTTTGCAGCTCGACCTCGTCGATCTGCATGCCGGCGTTGATGCGCTTGTAGTGGTTGTACACGGCAACGGCCAGGACCTTTTTTGCCCGCTCCTGTCCGACGACGTACTGCCCGAGCAGCTCGACGATGCGGTGCGGCGTCGGGACTTTGGTCAGCGGTGTCTGGTTACGCCCCTGGGGAGTCTGCTCCTCGTCGATGATCTCGCGACAGAGTTCGACGCACTCGTCGCAGATGTAGACCGACCCGGGTCCGGCGATCAGCCGGCGAACGCTCTCCTGTCCTTTCCCGCAGAACGAGCAATGATACTGTCCACGGGGCCCTTTCGTCGTCGCCATTCCCCCTCTATCCCCTCGATACTACGAATGTGCCGGCCGGTGTCGACGGTGATGTCGCTACCGAGCCGGCAGGTATCTCCCAGTACTCACGTCGTTCGGTCATTCTCCACGGCGGGCGGTCCGCACGCGGCATTCGACTAAGAGTCCCTGTCAGAACCTGAGTTTCAGCGCGCGGAGCGTGCTGAAACTCAGGTTCTGACAGGGACTCTTATGAGTTGCTAGCAACTCTTAGCTGGCCAGGGCGCCGACGCTCGCGGGTAAGGCTTTGGTCGACGCGAGCACCTCGTCAACGACACCGTAGGCGACGGCATTCTCGGCGTTCATGAAGAAGTCCCGGTCCGTATCGCGGACGATGCGCTCCTCGTCCTGGCCGGTCCGCTCGACGAGAATGTTGTTGATCAGGCCGCGGAGACGCAGAATCTCCTTCGCCTGAATCTCCATGTCGGATGCCTGGCCGCGGACGCCGCCCAACGGCTGATGCATGTGAATCGTAGCATTGGGCAGGGCGAACCGCTTGCCCTTTGCGCCGGCGGCGAGCAGAATCGTTCCAAAGCTGGCAGCCATTCCAACGCAGATAGTCGAAACCGGCGGTCGGATCAACTGCATCGTATCATAGATCGCCAGTCCCGCGTAGATCTCGCCACCCGGCGAGTTGATGTAGATGTTGATGTCTTTCTCGGGGTCCTCGCGATCGAGGTACAGCAACTGAGCGACGATCAGGTTCGCGATCTGGGCGTCGATGGGCGTTCCCAGGAAGACGATCCGCTCCCGCAGCAGCAGCGAGTAAATGTCGAAGGCCCGCTCGATCCGTCCGGTGTTCTCGATGACCATCGGGACGATGTTACTCGGCGGTACAATCAAAGCAGCCATAGATTTATAAGTCTCCTCGTAAGTACAGGGCCACGGGCGCCGTGACTTTAACTCTGGTCGTTGAATGGTGTCGACTCGGGTGTGGTCGGCGCACCTTCCTGCTCGGCGGCTTCCTGGCTCTCGCCAGCGGGCGCGCTCACGGAAACGTCGACCGGGGCTTCGATCGCGGCCTCGGCGGCGTCACTTGTTTCCGGAGCGCTCGCTTCGGATTCGGCCGCTGGCGCGCCTTCCGTCTCGGCCGCGCTCGACTCGACCGTCGGCGGCTGTTGCGCGAGCTCCACCAACCGCGTCAAGGTCCTGTTGAAGAGCAGGCGCGCCTCGATGTGTTCGCGTTGATCGTGGGTGCTCAGCCGGTCGCGGATGATCTTCGCGGCAGTGCCGAACTGTGCCGCCGTCGCTTCGATCTCGGCCGTCACTTCCTCGGGCTCGACGGTGATCCCCTCGCGTTCGGCGATGTCCCGCAGGACGAGCGAGTTGCGCAGGCGGCGGAACGCCGAGTCGCGCATGGAATCGCGGACCTGCTCCGCGGTCTTGTGAGCCTGCAGCAGGTAATCGTCCCAACCGACCTTTTCCCGAGCCAGGTTGGCCTTGAGTTCTTCGATCTGCCCGTCGATTTGGCGTTCGACCAGGATGTCGGGAATTTCGACGGTTGATCGATTCACCGCGACTTCGACCAGTGCGTCCTCGTAGGCCGACCGCGCTTCATACTCCAATCGAGACTGAATCCGCTGGCGGGCGTTCTCGCGCAACTCCTCGACGGTTTCACCGCCGGCAACGGTCCTCGCAAACTCGTCGTTCAGCTCCGGCAGGTGCTTCTCTTTGACCTCATGCACCTTGACCTTGAAGATGATCGACTGGTTGGCCAGCGCAGGGTCCGCGGAATCGATCGGCAGCGTCAGCCCGAAGGTCTTCTCGCTTCCCGCGATCAGGCCGATCAATTCTTCGTCGAAGCCCGGCGCGTACTCCGGCGGTCCCCCGAGGGCGATCAGGTGCTCCTGGTCGTGGTCGTTGTAGAGCTCGCGCCCGCCGGGGGTATGCAGCAACGCCTCGCCGCTCGGACCGAACAGCACTGGCACCGTGCCGACGGTTCCCTGCACGTCGATCAGGACGTGGTCGGCATCGCGGGCGCCGCGTTCTACCTTCACCCACTCGGCGTGAGCTTCCAGCAACTCGTCGACGAAGCGGTTGACCATCTCCGGCGTTGCCTCGACGGCAACTGGCGGCATCCGGACGCCGCGATAGTCCCCCAGCTCGACGGTCGGCGCGACCGGCACGGCGGCCTCGAAGATGAGCGGCTCGCCCGGATGAAACTCCGGCTTCTCGCTGACGTCGGCTTCGCCGATGGGGTGAACGTCGGCGTCTTTGAGCGCCTTGCGGAACGAGTCGTCGATCAGTCGCTCGACGCCCTCTTCTTGAATCGTTTGTGATCCGCCGACGTATCGCTCGACGAGGGTGCGTGGCGCTTTGCCCGGGCGGAACCCCGGGACTTTGACGCGGCGGCTGATGTCGCGATACGTCTTGTCGATCGCTTCCTGAACTTGCTCCGGCGGAATCTCGATCCGTAAGAGCACTTTGCTTTGAGGAATTTTTTCCGCAGTGACCTTCACACTGTTCTCCAAGGTTGCGTTAGGCGGTGCATGGGTATGGCACGCGCAGATTATATCACAAAAGCGGGAAGCTCAGGACGGTGGCGAGGCATCGCGGCACCGCCGGGTCTGTTCAGAGGGACTCCGGTGCCGTACAATGGCGCTACCAGCCAGCGCTGCCCGATCGCGAGCGCCCCGACGCGCTGGCGTTCCAGACTGTCCAGGAGATCCACCGCCGATGAGTGATATCGAGATTCGCCCGCTGCGCTTGACTGAGATCGACCAGTTCACCGCGTTGAGCTACTACGCGTTCTCCGGCCGAACTCCCGACGAGCGGGCCGGAGACTTTGGCCGGCGTGCGGATCCCCAGCGGCAGGCGCTGGTGCTCGTCGAAGGTGGCGAGATCGCGTCGCAGCTTCTGATCAAAGACTTCGGTACGTGGTACGACGGCGTTCGTTTCCCCGCCGGCGGGTTGTCGAACGTGGCAACGGTGCCGGAAAAGGCGCGGCACGGCTACGCGGACAAGCTGCTTCGGGCAGCGCTGGCCTGGATGCGTGACGAGCTGGGGATGACCTTATCGACGCTCTACGCGACCGTGTATCCGCTGTACAACGGGCTCGGCTGGGCGCTTGCCGAGGATGGACTGCGCTACAGCGGTCCGCCCACGGCGTTCCGTCCGGCCAGCCATCTCCCGATCGATCCCGGCGGGCGGGTCGTCCGCCGCCAGGCGCGGCTCGACGACGTCGCCCTGCTCGAGCCGGTGTATCGCGTCTTCGCCCAGCCGCGGTCCGGCTACCTCGACCGGCCGCGCTGGTACTGGGAGGACACCGTCTTGCGGTACGAGAGCGCGACGCGACCCCGCTGGCTGGCCCTCTGGTATGGGTCCGATCAGCGGTTGGCTGGATACGCGTTGTACACTCTCGGTGGCACGCCGTTGAGTCCACGGCCCGAGTCGGAGCTCCGAGTGTACGAGGTCGTTTCGCTGCGACCGGAGGGGTATCACGCGCTGCTGACGTTTCTCTCCGCGCATCACCTCTGGAAGCAGATTCAGATCGACGGCGGGCGCGACGTTCCGTGGCGTTCGCTGGTCGCGAACCCCCACCAGCTGGAGGCGCAGGCAGACTTTGGACACCGCTTTCTGCTGCGCGTGGTCGACGTCCAGCGAGCGATCCGTCAGAAGGCCGTCCTGACGCAAGGCCCCGTGCCCGACGCTGCTGTCCGAGTCGTCGACGAGGCGGCGCCCTGGAATGACGGTACCTGGCTGATCGGCCAGCGGGGCGCTGCCTGGACCTGCGAACCGTCCGCCAACCGGGAAGCCGACGCGACCGTCGACGTCGCGACGCTGGCGCAGCTTTTCACCGGATTCCTACCGGTCCGCCAGGCCATTGACGTTGGGATGCTGCGCGCCAAAGACGAAGCGCGTGCGACGCTCGAAGCCCTCTTCGCGACGGCTCATCCACCGCACAGCGTCGACCATTTCTAATCCAGCAGCACGCCTCTCGTGCCCAAACGTCCCCCACCAATGGTACCCCGTCGCCGTGCCGCGGGCTGGCTGGCACGTCCTATACTTCTGGTGTTGCCGCGCTCGCGGACGCCTGACAACCGAGGCGCGACAACCGCACATTGTCGGAAGATCGTGGGGAGCGTGAGGTGTCGCCATGCGTGTCGTGACGGTGATGAACCAGAAGGGTGGAGTCGGCAAGACGACCACGACGCTGAATCTCGCGGCTGCGCTGCGAGAGGCGAGCTGGCGCGTGCTCGTCGTCGATTTCGACCCGCAGGGTAGCCTCACGACGTGTTGTGGGGTGAGCGATCCGGATCGACTGGGCCCCGGTCAGACCGTCGCCGACGCCGTCCTGACGACGGTCCACGGACCCTGCTCCCGGCCGGTTTCGTTGCGCGACGTCATCGTCAAGACCCGTGCCGGCATTGATCTGGTCCCGTCCAGTCAACAGTTGGCCACGGCGGAGGCGGCGTTGTACACCGTCTACGGGCGAGAGTACGCGCTGCGGGACACGCTGGCCGACGCGCAGGACGACTACGACGTGGTCATCGTCGACAGCGTTCCGACCTTCGGACTGCTCGCGGTCAACTGCCTGGCCGCGGCGGATGGGCTGATCATCCCGGTGCAGGCGGAGTACCTCGCCGTCTACGGCCTGGCCCAGCTTCTCCAGAACGTTGCTCTGGTGCGCGAGCGCCTGAACAGCCGCCTCGACATCTGGGGCGTTCTCTTGACCATGGTCGACGGACGCACGCGTCACTGCCGTGAGATCGTGAACGCGGTACGCGAGACGTTGCCGGGGCAGGTCCCGGTGTTCGCAACGCAGATTCCGGTCGACGTGAAGCTGAAGGAAAGCTCGCGAGCCGGCGTCAGCGTTCTCGCGCACGATCCGGTGAGTCGCTCTGCCATCGCCTATCGCGGTCTGGCCGTCGAGGTGGCATTGTATCTGAAGGGTCTGCCGATCCCAGTCTCAGTCGACGCCGCCGTGGACGACGCCGCCGAACCTCCAGAACCACCACTCTCGACGGACTCGATCGACGAGATGTCGACGGCATCGATCGAGCAGACAGCGGCGACCGCTCTATCCGAACGCACCGCGGGCTCGATCTGTCTGGCGACCCGATTGGGTCCGCGCCTGGAGCTGCCGACGGATTCAGCCTGGGACCGTGTAGATTCAACCATCAACGGCGTTCGCCCGAGCCTCGTCCGCCTGCCGTCGGTTCGGCTGCCTGATACGACGTACCCTCAACTGGTGGACGACGACCGACGCAACGGACTTGACGCCCACCACGCGCTCGTAGAGATCGGACGGCCGGAGCACCTGGAGGCGTCGCCGGTCGCCCGGCTGAGTCCGTTGGCGCCAGGTCCCTCCTCCGATCCCCACGAAGGACTCGGCGGGTTCTCCGGACCAGAGTCGGCGGCGAACGGCACGCACGTCCACGTTGGCCGGTCCTTTAAGCGTCGGCCGCGCGTCCTCGCCTGGCCGACGTGAGCTCGAACTCGGAGCGAGGTGATCGCGCAGCGCGCGTCATCGCCGAGAACGGCGCCGTGGCTTGATCCGTCATCACGGATGGGAGAAATCATGAGCGTGATCCAGCAGGCGATGGTCCGCGTACAGACCAGAGGGCGCATCACGGTGCCGTCCGACGTGCGCAAGAAGCTAAATCTTCGCCACGGAGACGTGGTGACTCTCGTTCAGACGCCGCGTGGTGTGCTGTTGACCTCGTCGCCACTGCCGTTCCTGGAGGTGCTTGGCTTTCTTACACCAGCTTCGTCCGACCTTGGCGCGATCGGTCGTGACCCTGGCGAGGCGGTGCCAGCTGACAGCCGCGGCATCCTCAACATGCGCAAGCTGGGAGATGCGTTGCGCGCCCGGCTTCGGGAGCCGGTGGCGGCAGGACGGTAGCTTTTCCCCTCCCGTGCGGTCCATCCGTCACGCGGGGGCAGAACGCAGAGTCGTCACGGGGTGATCCTGGACCGCTTCGACCGGGTCCGCCTATAATAGAGCCACGGTGAGAACGTCATGGATGAGCGTGAGGTGCGCAGCACCTCACGCTCATCCATGACGTTCTCACCGTGGGCCAACTATCGACATGGCGTGGACCCGATCGGACGATCCAGGAGAGAACCGTGGAGAGCGACCGCGTTCTCGAACCGGGCGAGAGAAGATCACGCTGGCCGCCGTTGACGCGCATCGTCGCGGTGCTGGCGTTGCTCGGCGCGGTCGGACTGGCGATCTGGGCGCTGCAGGGTGGTCTCACGCCGGTGCCTGGCATCCCGCGGATCGGGACGCGCGCACCTGCCTTCACCCTCGAAAACGCGAATGGCCAGAAGGTCAGCCTGGTCGACTACCGCGGCAAGACGGTCATCTTGAATTTCTGGGCGACCTGGTGTCCTCCGTGTCGCTCGGAGATGCCCGCGATCAACGCCGCCGCCAAGGCTAACCCGAACGTCGTAGTCATGGCGATCGACTTGCAGGAAGGGCCGCTGCCGGTCCGCGACTACGTCCAGCAGCTCGGCCTGTCCTTTACCCCCCTGTTGGATACGTCCGGCCAGGTGACCGCACTCTACCACGTGAACTCCCTCCCCAGCTCGTTCTTCGTCGGCCCCGACGGCACGGTCCGCGCGATCAACGTCGGCGCCATGGATCAGCGCATGATCGAAGGGAATCTGCGGAGGTCGACCTGATGAGAGCAATTTTCGGATGGGTTTGGCTGTGCCTCGGCAAGCCAGCCAAACCCATCCGAAAATTGCTCTCATCCTTGGAATTTCGACGCACTGGTGCGTCGAGGAACCTCACAGAGGAGTGATGGAAATGCTGCGTTACCTCAATTACATCGACGGCAGTTGGGTGCCGTCGGCCAGTGGAAAGACGTTCAAGAGTAGCAACCCGGCCACGGGCGAAGAGATCGGTCAGGTGACCCTGTCGACGCCGGATGACGTCGCCGCCGCCTGCGACGCCGCCACGCGCGCCTACGACGCCTGGCGGCACACGCCGGCGCCCCGTCGGGGGGAGATTGTCTTCCGCGCCGGCGAGATCATGATCCGCCGCAAGGACGAGCTGGCGCGTTTGATGACCATGGAGATGGGCAAGGTCATCAAGGAGGCGCGTGGTGACGTGCAAGAGGCCATCGACATGGCCTTCTACATGGCTGGCGAAGGGCGTCGCTCCTTCGGCTACACCACGCCGTCCGAGCTGCCAAACAAGTTTGCCATGGCCGTGCGCGACCCCATCGGCGTCGTCGCCGCCATCACCCCCTGGAACTTTCCGCTGGCGATCCCCGGCTGGAAGATCTTTCCAGCACTCGTCCTGGGCAACACCGTCGTCTACAAGCCGTCGTGTGAAACGGCGATCGTCTCCGCGCAGATCGTTCGCGTCCTCGAAGAGGCCGGGTTGCCGCCGGGCGTGCTCAACCTGGTGCAGGGACCGGGCTCGCCGGTCGGAGCCGCGCTCGCGCGCAATCCGCGGGTCACCCTCGTGTCGTTCACCGGCTCGACCGACGTCGGCCGCCAGCTCATGATCGAGACGGCGCCGGACATGAAGCGGCTGTCGCTGGAGATGGGCGGGAAGAACGCCATCATCGTCCTCGACGACTCGGACGTTGAGCTAGCCGTCGATGGGATCGTCTGGAGCGCATTCGGGACGAGTGGCCAGCGCTGCACCGCGGCAAGCCGGGTCATCGTCCAGAAGGGGGCGCACGACGAGCTAGTGCGGTTGCTGGTGGATCGGACCCGGAAGCTTCAGCTTGGCAACGGGCTGGACCCCAGCGTCGACGTCGGCCCGGTGATCAACCGCGGTCAACTGGAGAAGATCGAGCGATACGTCAAGATCGGCGAGCAAGAAGGCGCGAAGGTCGTCGCGGGCGGTCACGTCGCCACGCGCGACGGCCTGAGCAACGGTTCCTTCTTCGAGCCGACCATCTTCGACGGTGCGACCCCGACCATGCGCATCGCGACAGAGGAGATCTTCGGGCCGGTAACCGCGATCATCACGGTGGACAATCTCGCCCAGGCGATCGAGGTCAACAACGACGTCGCCTACGGGCTCTCGACCGCGATCTACACCCGCGACGTCAACCAGGCGTTCGAGGCGATGCGCGACATCACCACCGGCCTCGTCTACGTCAACGCCGGGACGATCGGCGCGGAGGTCCACCTGCCGTTCGGCGGGACACGGGGCACCGGCAACGGCCATCGCGAGGCCGGCATCGCCGCGCTGGACGTCTTCTCAGAGTGGAAGACGCTGTTCGTGGACTACTCCGGCAAGCTGCAGCGGGCGCAGATCGACGTGGGGATTGCGTGAGCAAAGGTCTCGCGGTGTTGAGTGAGCGTGGCGCTGGCGCCACGCTCACTCAACTAATACTAAAGTAAAGCCACGGTGAAACCTACATGGTCGTTTGGCTGTTGAGACAGAGAGATTGCCGCGCGGACGGCATCGGCGTGCGCTTG
>Ga0307374_10015867_pt1 | contig 10076 bp, 9 predicted proteins | sample OX3MG_FD_202532 | JGI IMG/M metagenome (GOLD analysis project Ga0307374, IMG submission 202532) | Soil microbial communities from Risofladan, Vaasa, Finland - OX-3 | ecosystem: Environmental > Terrestrial > Soil > Coastal area > Acid sulfate soil | place: Finland: Risofladan, Vaasa | collected...
AGCGCGCATTCGGCTGGCACTGCTAGCATTCAATCATCGCTCCACCGGGACGAGCCCGGCGGTGGCGGAAACAATGCGGCCGGCTGACGACAAAGCAACGGCCTCAACCATTCCCCGTTCCCCTACACATGTCCCTTGGCGGCCTATGCCCGCTTTACCTTGCGCACTTGTTCCTCGCCGCGCGCGGCCATTTCCCGTGAGATCGGCCAGTCGTAGGTGCGGTGCAACGCGAGGTGGACTGTGGCGGTGATCGCCAAGCGGCTGACGGGCTTCGGCAGGAACAAAAAGGCATCGGCTTCGCGCGCCTGCTCGACGAGCGTGTCGTCGGCCTCCGCCGAGAGCAGGATGCAGGGGAGCATCCGCTTGAATTGCTTCAACAGCCGCAACGTCTCGAGCCCCGTGAGCCGCGGCATGTGCATGTCGAGCACGATCAGGTGGATTTCCTGGCGGCGAACGATGTTGAGCGCTTCGTCGCCGTCTTCGGCCAGTACCGTGCGGAAACCTTCCGGTTCGAACACGCCGCGCAGCGTTTCGCGAAAATCGCGGTCGTCGTCAGTGATCAGAATCGAGGGATGCATGGAGTGGTTCGCCGGTCTTGCGAGCTACGCCCGAGGGGTTTCGGCTTCGGTCCCTGAAGTCACGATAGACTAGATAAGCAAGTGTAATACCAAATCGGCCGGAAATCGTTTAATCGTGTACTCCAAGGCCGTAAGCCGTTGCCATATCAATTCTTTCTACCAGAACCAAGGAAGTCAATGAAGAAAGACTGGGCATTTTAGGCAGCCGTTGCCTGCGAATTCTGGGGCACTGCTGCCAATTCGGCAGGCAGCTTCGTGTTACGCCTGCGGCAAAAAACGCCTGCGTCTCACGCCGCCCCGACAAAGTAGCCATCGACGGTATCCTTGAAACCGCGCCACCTGCGCCCGGCGGGGCCGAGTCGTTTGGGGTCGACTCAATCGCTGGTCGCCTTCACCCGCCCAGCAGTGAACATTGCAAACGCCACCAGCAGGGCCAGCAGAGCGAGTGGCCACGCCGCGGCTCTTTCGTCCGCAATAGACGGATGGCGGGTGGCGTCGATGGAAATCGGCTACCAGCCCGACGTAAGCGACGGTGCGCACGGGGGAGCAACGGTCGTTGAGCCGCCTCCCCTGTCTAATCGCCGCATCAGCGGTTAAACTCTTGGGGTTGAACCCGATCCTAGGGGAAGCCTCGCATGTCAAGTGAACCACGAGGCGAGGCAAGGCAGATGCTTCGCCAGCCGCGCCGCCGGGTTAGCAATGGCGATACTGATTTATCACATCACACACGTCAAGAATCTCGCGAGCATTATTCGGACCGAGGGCCTATGGTGCGACGCCGAACGGCTGCGTCAAGGATTTGGTTCGGTTGGAATTGCTCACCAGGGCTTGAAGGACCGTCGCGCCCGAACCCCCGTCAGGAGCCGGGACGGCCATTCTATCGCGGCCGGCGGAATGCTTGCCAACTACGTGCCGTTCTACTTTGCCAACCGCTCGCCAATGCTGTTCTCGATCAAGACAGGGCACGTTGCCGGCTACGACGGGGGGCAAAGCGGCGTTGTGTATCTGGTCACCAGCGTCGAGCGGGTCGCGCGGGGAGATCGCCGCTGGTGTTTCACCGACGGCCACGCCGTCGAAGCGATGACCGAGTTTTTCGATTGCGTGGATGCCTTGAACAAAGTTGACTGGGCGGTCGTCAAGTCTTGGAGTTGGAAGAACACTGAATCCGATCCTGACCGAAAGCGGCGCAAGCAAGCCGAGTTTTTCGTGCATGGATCGGCACCGTGGGATTGGATCGAGCAAATCGGCGTCTACAACCGGTCCGTGCAGGGTGCTGTGCAGGAGATTTTGGCCGCTGAACAGCCGAGCCACCAGCCACCAGTAAATGTCCAAGCCAGGTGGTATTATGGTGATTGAGGATGATTGAGACAGGAGAGAACCTTTCGTGTTTAAAGTCGTTTCGGGAAATCTGTTGGAAGCCGACGCCGAAGCCCTCGTCAATACGGTGAACACCGTGGGAGTGATGGGCAAGGGCATCGCGCTGCAATTCAAGAAGGCGTTCCCAGAAATGGCGAAGGATTACGAGCGCGTTTGTCGAAGCGGCGAACTTCAACCGGGCCGAATGCACGTCTACGACCGGGGCGTCATGTTCAACCCGCGATACATCATCAATTTTCCGACGAAACGGCACTGGAAAGGAAAATCGAAGCTGGCCGACATTCGCGCTGGGTTGGATGCGCTCGTGAGCGAATTGGACTCGCGGCACATCCGGTCCGTGGCGATTCCGCCGCTGGGATGCGGGCACGGAGGGTTGCAATGGTCGGAGGTGTCTCCGCTCATCAGCGCGGCGCTGGCGAGGTTGCCGCAAGTGGATGCGCTCGTCTACGCGCCGACCGGCGCCCCGGAACCGGCGGCGATGCTTCACCGAACGCCGCGGCCCGAGATGACGCCGCGCCGCGCCAACGTCGTCCGGGTGCTTGCGGAGTACAGCGTGCTGGGCTACGAATTGACGTTGCTGGAAATTCAGAAGCTGCTGTACTTCCTGCAAGTAGCCGGCGAGCCGCTTCAATTGCGGTTCGAGCAAGGGCGGTACGGCCCATATGCCGACAATCTTCGGCACGTCTTGCATCAGTTCGAGGGGCATTTTCTCGAAGGCTTCGGCGACGGACGCAACAACCCTAAAACCCCGATTCGACTATTCGACGACGCAACGGCCGACGCGATCAGAATAGGCCGAGAAACGTCCTTGCCCGACCAAGAGGCGCGCGTGGAACGAGTGTTTCGACTGATCGAAGGGTTTGAATCGCCCTATGGCATGGAGTTGTTGGCAAGTGTGCATTGGGCGGCGAGCCAACCGACGGATGCACCGGAGTTGCACGTCGTCGTTGAATTCATTCATGGCTGGAATGATCGTAAACGCCGCCTTATGAAGCCGGACCATATTCGGGTCGCGTGGGAGCGATTGTCGGGTGAAGGCTGGATAGCGAGGGAAGCGAATTAGCCTTGCCGGCCCAAAGAATATGGGGTGGCGGTGGCAGGCCGAAGCTGAAACGATCAGCGCGCGGACCGAGGCCAACTTGACCGCTTGCAAAACTATGGCGGCCAACACGGGGCATCTTTGCGCAACTGCCGCAACCTGGTCCAAGGGGCCCGCAAGCGCGGTGCCAAGGACGCCGGCGAAGCCGCCGTCAAGGCGCCCGCCGACAAAGTGTACACGTTTCTTTTCCCGACCGGCCGGAAACTGCGGACCGAGGGGATGAGCTATCAGGCGGTGGCCAATCGGTTGAACGCCGCCGGGCATTCGACGCGCCGCGGCTCGACCTGGACCGCCACAAAAAGGCCGCCAGCGACAAAACCACGCGCATTGAAAACTACTCGGCCGACGATCACAAATCGGCCCAACAGGCAACCGCCGACGACCTGGAAACGATCGTCGAAGCCCTCCGCCGGCTGCCGGAAGCCCAGCAAGCCAAATTCATCCGCCGGCTGGGCGACCCCGACCCCGGCTTGGCTGCGATCATGGCCGCCTGGCCCAAGCTGCCGCCGGCTGTTCGGGCCGGCGTGGTGGCGCTCATCGAGGGGTTCGCCGTCGCGAACGCTGACGTTGTCCGGTGATTCGCTTGTGTTCAGCCACCACGGCAACTATGCTCGCCGTAAGGGAAACCCCTAAACCGTCAAATGGCATCGACTTATGAAGTGTGCAACGCTGATTCAAGCGGCGTGGGGTTTGGCGTTGCTCTGCGGAGCGATTTCACGACCGGCGAGGGCGGGGTTTGTTACCCTGAGTCAGGGGAAGTGGATACGTGTGCAGCCCCGCGGCGTTAGGTTTATCGCATTGGGGCCGAAAAACTTCTTGTTGAAACAGGGAGGCGGGAGTTCCCTGGTGAGGGAAGGCTCCCGCCCGTTTCCCGGCACCAGCGCGAGCGCTCAGGTCGCTCCTCAGCGTTGCCCTATCCTCTCGCGAGGTGGAATGGATTATCGCATGGGCGGGTCGTGAGTCAAGCATGATGGTCGTCCAATTCGCGGTCAATGTCGAGGTACTCTTTGACCAGGGAAACGGTGCAGTCGAGGGCCTGCGCGGTTTCCTCGGGTGTGAGTCCTTGGAGGCGGCAATGCCGTACGCGGTCGTATTGCGCCAGATAGCGATCGACCGCGTCCAAGCTGTGATTGGTTTCTTGCGCAACCAGGTGGGCTTCCTTGCCTTCCGCGTAGCGTTTGCGGCAAATGATGCGCTTGTGAGTCAGGCCGGTGCCCACATCGTGCAGCGTCGCTCGGCGTGGCACGACTTGATTCGTACTGCGTTCGTATTCGACGAGGAGTTGAGAAATGCGTGAGTCGTCATGGCTGAGCAACTCGGCGAGATCGCAGTTAGACAGAAGACCACCCTGCTCGTGCGCTTGCCGGCAGAGTCGCAGGGCCTTCTGCAACAGACGTTGAGTTGCGTCGAGGCGATCGAGCCGGCGGTGGATGTCATCCGGCGTACTGAGATCGAGCAGCACAGGAACAAGGTCGGTGTCCGCCGTGCGTTTTCGTTGATGGGGCGGGTCGTCGAGGCTGACGGCCGTCCAGAGCACTTGTCCGTGGCGGATGTGCTCACGAGGGCGCAGGTGCTGGTCAATGACCTCCAAGATCATGTCGGCGCAGAGCTCACGGTTGCGGGGGCCGCCAATCCTCGGAAATTGCTCAGCGATACGATGAGCCAAGGCGTTTTGTAAGGTTTTCTGTTGCAACGGTGCGAATTTATTGCGGACGTGGTCGCGTCGGCTTCCCATGAGGTCACCTCCTTGGTCCGCCTTTTTTTCCCCGCCGCAGTTTCCCAGCCGCAGTAACTCGTCGAGGTGATAAGTCATGTTCTTGTCTGCCTGGCACTCCCCCAGCAACTCCAGATAACGTTGAATCAGTGCGGGTCCGCGGCGGAGCAGGAAGGCGATCTGGCCGACTTGCATGTCGCGGCGGTGCAATTGGACACAACGTGCGAAAGTTGACAGGTAGTTGGCGACGGCCTGGGCGGAGTGGTGCATGATCTTACAGATCTGCGAGGTGGTTTTTCCCTGCAGGGCCAGTCGCACGATCTGGGCGCGATGCGTCAGCACAGGACCGTGTCGTGCAGGTTACTGCCCAGTGGGATCAGGCGATCCGGTTCGGCTTTGCGGAGCGCGGCCAGGTCGCGGGTGATGGTCCTGGGACTGACAAAGAAGACACGATAGGCGAGGTCTTCGCAGGTCAACAAGCCGCCCTGGCTGAGCGCCTCCTGGCAAAGATCCGCGATCCTGGCGCGCCGAAAGGCTCTGGGACCGTGTTGCTGCAGCAAACGGTCGTCTTCCGTACCACGGTGCAGGGTGAGGCAAACGGTGCGTTTTTGACAGGCGGCAATTGGCTTGCCCCCCGGCTCGTCGGAACAGACGGCCACCAGCGTAGCCTTGCCCGGCGGGGCGCGTTCCGTGGCTGAATCGAGGAACGGGAAATAGACCTCCTTCATCACGTCCAGGACAGCTTCCGCCTCGAATGGCGAGCAGTTCAGGCCCGAGCCAATCTCTGTGAGAAACTTGGCGTCCAGCGTTTTACAACCCAACCGATCAGCGACTTCACGACAACGGTTTCGAACTCCCATGGGAAACCTCCTTCCAGAATGCCCCCCCCACCGTACCGGGTCGGACAAATGTCTGGAAGGTAGTGTCGGAGCTGCGTGGTCATTCTCGCATCCTAGCCTTTAAGCGGGCCGTTGCATGAAATTGGGGGTGCATGAAGCCGCATTGCAAGCAATCGCACGGCAAAACGGGTATGATAGTTAGTCATGTCCGACGTTACGCGCATCCTGTCGCAAATTGAATCCGGCGATCCGTCGGCGGCGGAGGAGCTGCTGCCGTTGGTGTACGAAGAGCTGCGGAAGCTGGCGGCGGCGAAGCTGGCCCAGGAGAAACCGGGGCAGACGCTGCAGGCGACGGCGCTCGTTCATGACGCCTATGTTCGGCTGGTTGACGTGGAGAAGGTGAAGCACTGGGATTCCCGCGGCCATTTCTTCGCGGCCGCGGCTGAGGCGATGCGTCGGATTCTGGTGGATCGCGCACGGCAAAAGCTCGGCCTGAAACATGGTGGCGGCTTGGCGCGCCAGGCGATCGAATCGGACGAGGTTGCCAACCTTGCCGCTCCCGAGGAAGTCGTGGCGGTCCACGACGCCTTGGATGCGCTCGCCGCCGAGGACCCATTGGCGGCGGACCTGGTGAAGCTCCGTTATTTCGGCGGTTTCTCGATCGACGAGGCCGCGGACATTCTCCACCTATCTCGCACAACTGCCTATCGTCTCTGGACTTATGCACGAGTTTCGCTGCGTGCCTCGCTCAAGGATCGTGGCGAGTTAGGATAATTCCAGGGATTTTTGGGACAATTGGGGTGCGATTTCCGCATTGTCTTACAGAGACCTCGGGAAAGGTTGCCATGAGTAACGAATCGCCCAACGCGCGGGCCATCTTCACGGACGCCGTCGAAAGCGTTCCGGCGGAACGATGGTCTGACTTCCTCGCTGAAAGATGCGGCGAAGACCATGCTCTGCGAGCGCGGGTACAGCGGCTGCTCGATGCCCAGCTTGAGATCGGGAGTTTCATGAATCATCCGGCCGCGGCGGCCATTTCCACGCTCAACCAAACTTCTCTTGAAGAACCCGGCACGATCATCGGCCCCTATCAGCTCTTGCAACCGATCGGCGAGGGGGGCTTCGGGGTGGTCTATCTGGCCGAGCAAGAACAGCCGGTCCGCCGCAAGGTCGCCCTCAAGCTCATCAAGCCGGGCATGGATACCCGCCAGGTCATCGCCCGTTTCGAGGCCGAACGGCAGGCCCTGGCGATCATGGACCATGTCAACATCGCCCGTGTGCTCGATGCCGGCGCGGTAGGTCAGGCTTTCCAGCCTGACGCAGACCCGACAAGTCAGGCTGGAAAGCCTAACCTACGTGGCGGCCGGCCCTACTTCGTCATGGAGTTGGTCCACGGCGTGCCGATCACCAATTACTGCGACGACAACCAGCTCACGCCGCGCCAGCGGCTGGAGCTGTTCGTGCCGGTTTGCCAGGCGATCCAGCACGCCCATCAGAAGGGCATCATCCACCGCGACATCAAGCCGTCGAACGTGTTGGTCACGCTCTACGACGGCAAGCCGGTGCCCAAGGTCATCGACTTCGGCGTGGCCAAGGCGACCGAGCAAAAGCTGACCGAGCGGACGCTGTTTACACACTACGGCACGATGGTCGGCACGCCCGCTTACATGAGCCCTGAGCAGGCGGAAATGAGCGGCCTCGACGTCGACACCCGCAGCGACGTCTATTCGCTGGGCGTGCTGCTCTATGAGCTGCTGACGGGCACGACGCCTTTCGAAGGCCGCCGGCTGCGCGAGGCCGGCTTTGCCGAGATGCAGCGGATCATCCGCGAGGAAGAACCGGTAAAGCCCAGCACCCGGCTGTGCGAATTGAGCCGTACGACGAAATTCACTCCGTTTCCCGCGGACGGCAAGGTGACGACGACGGAATGAATTCCGTTCTACACGAGACGGACAACGGAGTGAATTCCGCTCACCATGAGTCGAGCCCCGCCACGATCGCGGCCCAGCGCCAGATGGAACCGGCCAGTTTGTCGAAGTTGATACGCGGCGAGCTCGACTGGATCGTGATGAAATCGCTGGAAAAAGATCGCGAGCGGCGCTATGAATCAGCCAGCAGCTTTGCCGACGACGTGCGGCGGTATCTCGACGACCAGCCGGTCGAAGCATGTCCACCGTCGGCCGCGTATCGATTGCGAAAATTCACGCGGAGAAACAAGAGACAAGTGCTGACAGCGTCGGTAGTGCTCGCCGCCCTCCTGGTGGGCATCATTGGCACGACTTGGGGCATGCTGCGGGCTCAGTCTGCGCGGATGGTCGCGATCGAGCGTGGCGCGGAGGCTCGCGCCTTGCTCGAATTCCTGGAGAACAACGTCTTCGCCGCCGCCCGGCCCGAGGGCGAAGAGGGGGGCCTGGGCTACAAGGTCACCTTGCGCGAAGCCCTCGAAGCCGCCCTGCCGGTCATCCAAGAGAGCTTCACCGACCAGCCACTCGTCGAGGCGCGGCTGCGAACGACACTTGGAAAGTCCTTCATGCGCCTTTGGGATGCGAAAATCGCGGCCGAGCAGTTCGAGGCCGCCCGCGCGCTCTACACTCAGCACCGCGGCCCCGACCACGCCGACACGCTTGAGACCATGAGCCTCCTGGCCAAGAGCTATTTCGCTCTTGGCCGCGAAGCAGACGCCCTCAAGCTCAACGAAGAAACGCTGGCGCTGCAGAAACTCAAGCTTGGCGCGGACCACGCCGATACGCTCGAGAGCATGGACAGCCTGGCGAATAGCTACCGCGCCGACGGCCGGTACGGCGAGGCCCTCAAGCTCCACGAAGAAACGGTGATGATGCGGAAGCGCAAGCTTGGTCCCGACGACCCCGCCACGCTTGAGAGCATGAACAGTCTGGCGAACTGCTACGCCGGCCAAGGTCGGTTGGATGAGGCCGTCAAACTCCACGAAGAAACGGTGAGGCTGCGGAAGCTCAAGCATGGCGCCGACCACGTCGTCACGCTTCAGAGCATCAAGGCCCTGGCGAACGACTACAGCGCCCTCGGGCAACACGCGCGGGCCCACGAGCTCCGTAAGCCCAACCTCGCGCTGTACAAGTCACAGCTTGGCGCCGACCACCCCCTTACGCTTGCGGCCATGAGCGATCTGGCGCACGGCTACGCGGCTCTCGGTCTAAATGCCGAGGCCCTCAAGCTCCGCAAAGAGGCGCTAGAGCTGTACAAGTCCAAGCTTGGCGCCGACCACCCTCTCACGCTTTATGGCATGTGCAACTTGTCGAACAGTTACGCCGTCGTCGGCCGAACCGACGAGGCGCTCGAGCTCCGCGAACAGACGATCGCGCCGTATAAGACCCGGCTTGGCCCCGGCCACCCCCTCACGCTTGGTAGTATGAGCAACTTGGCGAACGCCTACGCCGGCCTCGGCCGGCACGCCGACGCCGTCAAACTCCGCAAGGAAATAATGGCGTTCCGGAAGGTCAAGCCCGGCCCCGACCACCCCGACACGCTGGGGAGCATGTGCAACCTGGCCAACAGTTACTCCGCTCTCGGCCAACACGCCGAGGCCCGCACGCTCCGCGAAGAGACGCTGGCGCTGATGAAAGCCAAGATAGCGAAGCTCGGCGACGAACATCCCGACAGGCTTGAGAGCATGAACGGCCTTGCCTGGCTGTTGGCCAACTGCCCTGATCCAGAATTCCGCGATCCGGGCCGGGCCGTCGAACTCGCCAAGAAAACCGTCGAGCTGGACCCAAGCCGAGGCGGCTACTGGAACACATTGGGCGCGGCCCAATACCGTGTGGGCGGCATGGGCGACTGGAAAGCCTCGGTAACCGCCTTGGAGAAGTCCATGGAGCTCCGCAACGGGGGCGATGGTTTCGACTGGTTCTTCCTGGCCATGGCCCACTGGCAACTGGACCATAAAAAAGAAGCCCGAAAGTCGTACAACCAGGCGGTCGAATGGATGGACAACAACAAGCCCAATGATGAAGAGCTCCGTCGCTTTCGCGTCGAAGCCGCCGAGCTGCTGGGCATGAACGACAAACAGGACTAAAGCTGAGTAGGCCACGGATGGCACGGATTTACACGGAAACGAAGCCCACGGCTTCGTCGCTTTCGCAAAGGCGCAAAGAGGCAAAGCCGACGGCCTTCACCCGTCTTTACTTTGCGCCTTGGCGCCTTTGCGTGAGATCCTCCGTTTTTGTTGTAAAAAAAGCGGCCGGTGAGGTTTAGCCGCGAAGCAAGACCGGTTCCCTTGACGAATTTGTGGGTCAAAACGTTCGATTTTCGGGCTGGGGAGGAGAATTCGAGTGGCTTGTGGTTCTTCGTCAACCGCGGCGCATCGTGCGGGGCATTCCGCCGGCATCGTGCCGGCGGGGGGGGGGGGGGGGGGGGGGGGGGGGGGGGGGGGGGGGGGGGGGGGGGCGGGCGCGGGGGGGGGGCGGGGGGGGGGGGGGGGGGCGGGGGGGCGC
>Ga0307374_10015869_pt1 | contig 10076 bp, 6 predicted proteins | sample OX3MG_FD_202532 | JGI IMG/M metagenome (GOLD analysis project Ga0307374, IMG submission 202532) | Soil microbial communities from Risofladan, Vaasa, Finland - OX-3 | ecosystem: Environmental > Terrestrial > Soil > Coastal area > Acid sulfate soil | place: Finland: Risofladan, Vaasa | collected...
CATTGCTGAGCATAGACGCCCGCACAATCGCCTGGGGTTCACCGTGCAATTGGCGTACCTGCGCTACCCAGGGCGAGCCTGGAATCCTGAGGAACCGATCCCTCCCACCATTTTCACCTACCTGGCCCGCCAGATTGACGAACCGCCAGAAGTGCTTGCAGAGTATGCGACGCGTGATACTACTCGACGAGAACATATGGGAGAACTGCAACGGCGCTTTGGCTTTCGCTCCTTCTCGCTGCGCTTTTATCGACAACTCTCCCATTGGCTCATGCCCATCGCCATGGGGACCGACGAGAGAATGGTCCTCGTTGAAGCACTTATTGAAGAGCTACGAACCCAGCGAATCATTGCGCCCGCGCTTTCAACGTTGGAGCGCCTCGCGTGGGAGACACGGCGGCGCGCGCAGCAGCAGGTCTTTACCACACTTACCACCTCGTTATCCGAGGGACAAGAGCACCAGCTTGATTCCCTCCTTGTGGTACCGACTGGAGAACGACTCACTCCCCTGGTCTGGTTGCGCGAACCCCCAGGACCGGCCAAAGCCGCGAGTTTTTTGAAGGTCATTGAGCGTCTGCGCTTTATTCGAGCGCTCGGGTTAGATCCCACGTTAGCCCGCCAAATTCACGCGAACCGCCTCCACCGGCTGGCGCGCGAGGGAGAACAATACTCACCCCAATTTCTGGCTCGCTTTGAGGCAGGACGGCGGTATGCGACCCTCGTCGCGTCATTAGTGGAATTGGCTGCGACGCTCACCGACACCGCACTGGAGATGCATGATCGTATGCTGGGCAATCTGTTTAAACAAGGACAACAGAAGCAACGCGCCCATTTTGAGCAACGAGGCCAGGCGATCAATGAAAAGGTCCGCCTCTATGCGAGCGTTGGCAAAGCGCTGATTGCCGCTAAAGAACAAGCCACTGACCCCTACCAGGCACTGGAAGCGGTTGTCCCCTGGGAAAGATTTGTCGCTTCTGTCGAAGAGGCCGGGACGCTTGCTCGTCCGCGTGATCTGGATTACCTGGATTTGCTCGATGATTCGTACTCCCAGATCCGCAAATACTCCCCCTCCTTGCTCGAAACGTTTACCTTTCATGCCTTACCCTCCCTGCAATCGCTGGTTGAGGCGCTCGAACTGATTCGTGACCTGGGGCGCAAACCTGTACCAGAGAACGCTCCAGCGGACTTTGTCAAACCACGCTGGCACGATCATGTCTGGGAAGAAGAGAAGATCAATCGCCACTATTATGAATTCTGTGCGCTGGCAGAACTCCGCAATGGTCTGCGTTCCGGCGATCTGTGGGTTGAGGGAAGTCATCAGTATCGTCAATTGGAAGACTATCTGTTACCGCCTGCGACCTTTCAAGAACTCCGCCAGGGGAGAACGCCGCCAGTGAGCGCGCCTCTGGAGGCGAAAACCTATTTGGCTGAGCGTGGTGCTGAACTCCACGAGCAATTGACGCGTGTGGGGCAGAGACTTTCGGAGAACGACCTGCCCGATGTCCGACGTGATGCAGACAAAGTGCGACTTACGCACCTGGAGGCTGAAATTCCTGAAGGGGTGGAGGAACTGGCACGGAGAGCATATGCAAAGGTGAGGCCAATCAAAATCACCCAACTGCTCGTGGAGATCGATCAAGTCACGCATTTCAGTCGGCATGGGACCCACCTGCATCGGGGCGATCCTGCCCGAGACCGCGAGGCACTTTTTGCCGCGATGTTGGCGGAGGCGACCAATCTGGGACTCGCGAAAATGGCGGGCGCTACGCCCGGCATGACCAAAGATCGCCTGACCTGGCACTCCGATTGGTATCTGCGCGACGAGTGTTATACCAAAATGCGGGCCGAAATCGTCAATTATCATCATCACCATCCGTTCTCCGCGCACTGGGGCGACGGCACGACCTCCTCTTCTGATGGGCAACGGTTTCCGGTTGGCGGTCCACGCAGCCACACGGCCCAGATCAATGGCAAATATGGACCAGAACCTGGTCTGGTCTTTTATACCCATATTTCTGATCAAATGGACCCGTACTATACCAAAGTGATTACCGGAACCCCCCACGAAGCGCCCCATATGATTGATGGACTGCTCTACCACGAAACGGATCTCAATATCCAGGAACACTATGCAGATACGGGCGGATTCACTGTTATGTAGACACTTCCCCAAAACAAGGTTTTTCATCGTTCATTTGTACGAACATTTGTGGATCAGCTCAAAGGAGTACGTGACCCATGAGGGTACAACGAAGTGCTACTCGCGAAGTGTCGTATGTGATCCTCGATGACAACGATCAGGTCATCGAAGTGGTTTCTGGTTTCATGCGCCATCTGCACGCGCGCGGTTTCTCTCCCAATACACAGGCTGCGTATGCTTACGATTTGCTTCATTTTCTCACCTTCTTAAAGCAACAACAGCTTACCTACCTCGATTTCAGGCCAATTCATGCACTGGACTTGTTAGCCTATCTGCGTGCTGTCCCGAATCGGAAGCAGGTTCAGCGATTGAGCATGGTTCTGTGTACAACGGAGGCAGGAGAGCCTGCGACGCATCTCGCTGCCGCCAGCGTGAATCGGATTCTCGCTGCCGTTTCTTCGTTCTATGAATATCTCATCCTCTCCGGAAAGTGGTCTGAAAGGGAGAATCCGCTTCAGAAGACCGATGATCCTGCCACTGCACGAGTATCAGCGCGTCATCGGCCTTTCATGGGCCACGCCAGCCAGCAGCGCCCAATTCGTCGCGTAGTCCGCGTTAAAACGATCAGCCGGGTTCCACGTCCCATGAGTGAAGAGCAGATCACTGCTCTGCTTGGCTCGCTGCGAGGCCATCGTGACAAGGCCATGATCCTGCTGATGTTGCAGGGAGGGCTCAGACCAGGGGAAATCCTCAATTTACACCTGGAGGATATCCAGTATGGAAAAAGGCGGGTGATTGTTCGGTATCGCGAGGATCATCCAAAGGGGGTGCGTACCAAATCGCGACGTGAACGCGTCGTCGATTTGCATGAACCAGAAGCATTGCAGGCTCTGAGTACCTATGTGATGCAAGAACGTCCGCAAGAAGGAGAGAGTTCGCTGGTGTTCCTGGTAGGCGGCAAGGGAAAACGCCGCTTAGAGCCGCTGGGCTATCACGCGCTGGTCAAGTTATTTGAGCGCCATAGCACTCGGCTTGGCATTCGAGAGCCGTGGGTGACGCCCCACGCCCTTCGGCACACGCACGCAACTCGTATGTGGGAAGGAGGCATGCGCGAACTCGCGCTCCAGAAACGATTAGGTCATGCTTCCCCAGAATCGACACGAATTTACACGCAGGTTTCAGATCCGATGATGGTGGCTGAATATCGCCGAGCTCTCGGCTAGGAGGAATAGTCATGACTTTTTCAGCCCAGAACCTGCTGGCTTCATCGTTTCCCCCACGGCATGCGAGTGAGGAAGAATATGCGGCTTTTGTCCTCGAACATCATGGAAGCCTGGGGTCTCAAAACTACTACCTGCAGCTTCGGCGCGCTTTTGTCGAGGCATATCCAGATCTGGATACCTGGTTTGCAGTTCCTCTGGAGGAACGGGTGGGCAGAGTGCGTCGCCATCCACGTTCTGCACTCATTGGGCGCGTGTCGTATCGAGCACGTCCCTATCTGTTTTTTCTTGCCTTACGTGGGTATCTCACCTTTGACTGGGAATGGCTCATCGGCATCTCCAATATTCACCTCTGGGAGATGCTCCCCTCTGCCAACATCTCATCAGATGTCGAGCGGCTGATCGAAGAAGCAGTGCATCTGGGGTACAATCGGCTCTCTTCTTCTCAAGATTTACGCTGGGTGCTGAGCCGCATTTTCCTCCATACGGGAAAATGGCAAATTGATCAGATCACAGAGGCAGCATGTGATGAACTCGCCGCTGCGGTCCGGACCTTCGGAGATCGCCCTGATATTGCTTTCTTTCATGGCTCGGCGGAGGAATACCGGCGACGGGCACGCAAAAGTTATTTCACAGCCATCCATCGCCTCAAGGTCGTCCTCTATCATCGAGGGCAAGCAGCAACTGAACCATGGAAGGTCATGCCGAGGTATGCTGAGCCGTCTCCGGGCCACCCACGAATGCTCGCCATGATCTCGCGCTATCTGACGGCGCGGCGTCTCACGAGCCGACCAGCGACCATTGTCCGGCTGGAAGTGTCCTTCCGCCGTTTCATGCAGTGGCTGAGCCAAGCATATCCTCAGATCGAATCGTGGGCCGAGATCACACGCGACCATCTCTTCGAGTTCGCGGAATGGTTGAACTCCTGGAAAGGTATACACTCTGGGCAGCCCCTGAGCGTCCTCACGAAGCGGGGGAATCTTTCTGCCTTATCTGCCTTTTTTCGTGATGTGTCCAGTTGGGAGTGGGATGATGTGCTAATGCGCCCGCTCCTGGCCACCGGCGATCTCCCCAAAATGCCTGAACGGGTTCCCCACTATGTTCCAGAAGATGAGTTGGCGCGACTCATGGCGGCTATTCGTGCGCTACCTTGCCTTTATCAACGGGCAGCTTTGCTGATTGCCCGTTGGAGCGGGGCCCGGCGCGATGAAATCCGCCGGCTGGCTGTTGATTGTCTGGATACGTATCCAGATGGGACGCCACGACTGCGCATCCCGGCGGGAAAAACGAAGCGAGAACGGATGATCCCTCTTCATGAAGAGGCAGCTACAGCGATCCGTGAGATCCAAGCGCTCCGCTGTACGGAGGATCGAGGGCTGCGCGATACGCAGACGGGTGTGGAGACCCGCTATCTGTTCTTGCATCTGGGAAGGCTCTACTCTTCCTACTATCTGTTCGAGCGCTCCTTGCAACTCGCCTGTGAAGCCGCAGGACTGCTCGATGGGCAGGGGAAGCATACCATCCATGCGCATCGATTCCGCCATACGGTGGGCACACAACTCGCCGAGCGAGGAGCCAAATTGCATACGATTATGAAGATTTTAGGCCACAGCAGCGTTTCCATGGCCCTGGTGTATGCCCAGATCAGCGACCGAGAGGTTCTCAAGGAGTACCAGGCGGTCTTGGGCTCTGGCGCAACCCTTGCAGGGCCTTTTGCCGAAACCCTCAAATCTGGGGAATTACCCGCGGCATCAGTAGACTGGCTCAAGTCTAATTGGCTCAAAACAGAGCTTGAGTTGGGGCACTGTTTACGCTTACCTCAAGAAGGGCCTTGTGAATGCGATTTGTACTTGACTTGTGCGAAATTTGTGACCACGCCGGAATACGCGCCACGTCTTCGTAAAAGACGCAGGCGAGAACTAGAACTTGCTGAAGATGCTGTTGCTCATAGCTGGCAGCGTGAGGTGGAGCGGCATCAATGCACGATCAAACGGATTGAAGCATTGTTGGCCGATCTCAGTGAACCCATTGACGGAGTGGAAGCAGTAGATTAAAATACTTGCAACTATTGAGGGGAAGGGCTTTATGAGTACTCAGGAGATTGTTGCATTTGTTCTTCAACTGCTTGGGGTTGTGACAGCTTGGCCTGTCATCTTGCTGATCATTATTCTCACCTTTCGTCATGAAGTTCGCCAATTTCTGCCAGCATTGGCAAAGAGATTAAAAAAAGCTGACATTGCAGGGACTTCTTTTGAGTTCACAGAAGTCGCGGTGAAGGCCCTACAAGACTCTCTTGAATCAGGCATTGAAAAACTCAAGGACAATCCCGATGAGTTGGCCAGCTTTGTGAGAAAACAGGTTGAGAAATTGCCTGAAGCAAGCATCTCTTCCAAACCTTCAGCACAATCTCTCCCATTAAGCGGACGTTCCATTCTCTGGGTTGATGATAACCCACTCAACAACGTTTACGAAGAAAGCATTTTTAAGCAGTTGGGTGCAACCATTAAGCATGCAACCTCGACAGGACAGGCTCTCCATTACCTGGTTCCTGACACCTATGATCTCATCATTTCAGATGTTCATCGAGATGAGAACGGACGCAGTAATCCAACAGCTGGATATGAACTTCTAGACGATATCAGACGACAAAGAATACAAGTGCCGTTCGTGTTTTACATCAGTAGTGTAGCACGGGTAAATTCAGAGAAAGCCAAGTTGGCTCGTGGTGTGGTAGCTAGTCCCAGCAAATTGCAAGATTTGGTTCTAGATATCTTACAACATTGAGAATTAAGGGCGAAAAGTGTCTACATAAATACCGATCAGGTTTTTGGACTGTGCCATTTACTGGGCTTTCGCTTTGCTCCCCGTCTGCGCGACCTGGGAGATCGGAAGTTGTACAGTATTGAAGCACCCACGCTGTATTCCGACCTGGACCTGCTCATGGGAGGAAGCATCAATACCAAACAAATCACGGACAATTGGGATGAGTTGCTCCGTCTGACCGCTTCACTCCGCCTGGGGACAGTGACCGCCTCGTTGTTATTGCAAAAGTTGGCGTCCTATCCGCGCCAGAATGGCGTAGCCTGGGCGTTGCGAGAGGTCGGGCGGCTGGAGAAAACGCTCTTTACTCTGGAATGGCTGCAAAGCGTGGAACTGCGCCGACGGGTCCAGGTTGGGTTGAACAAAGGAGAAGCGCGCAATGCACTGGCCCGCGCCGTCTTTTTCTATCGGCACGGACGCGTCCAGGATCGTTCCCATGCGCAACAGCAGCGACGCGCACAGGGGCTCAATCTGGTGGTCGCGGCCATTATTCTCTGGAATACGTTGGAACTGGCACGAGCGGTGGAGGAACTGCAACAGGAGGGAATGCACATTACCGAGGAACAGCTTGCCCATCTCTCCCCTATGGATTGGGAACACATCAACCTGACGGGGGATTATGTCTGGGATTTGGCGGTGAAAAGTCCGCACGCGCGCCAGGCTTAGCGTACACTTTTCCAGGCTGCTTCTCCACTTTGCAGGCTTAGCGTACACTTTTCAGGTTTCGATACGCTGACCCCTTTTCTGTCCATTCAACTTTTTCTCTTGAAAGGCGTTGATCACCGAGTCGTTTCACACCCAAGCTATTTTCTCCACTTCTTGCTGTAAATCCTGTTTTGTTCCTTGTGTGTAGAGAATGGTCGTATCTAACGAATCGTGTCCCATGATTTGAGCCAAGCGATGTAGGGGAACAGAAGCAGCCATGCGATAGCCAAAGCGGTGGCGCAAATCATGAGGACTGATATCATGGACTTTCGCTCTTTCAGCATATTTCGTGATGAGATACCCCAGCCCTCGCTCAGTCAATCGTGTATGTGTCTTCTCTGAAAGAAAGAGTGGAGTGGTATCTTGTGAGCCCTTTCGCAGTAATGGGTCATACTCCTCAAGCGCAGCACGGGCAGTCGCATTCAAGGGAATCTCACGGTACTTGTTGCGTTTCCCAAACACCTGGAGGGTCCCGCTCCGCTTGCCTAGTTTGACCTGTGAACGAGTGAGGGCGCAGACTTCTCTCGCACGCAAGCCCGTATGGAGCATGAGGATGATGATAGTTCGATCTCGGGGACTTCCAGCCTCTGTGACGGCTGCCACAAGCGCTTGTTCTTCCTGGTCGCTCAGATGACGAGGTGGAGGGGCTTCTTGCTCGACTAGTTTCACCACCTTCGCCGGGTTTCGCTTGAGCTGTCCCGAGTCAGTAGCCCAACTACAATAGCGATTGAGGCTGATGAGGGAACGGTTCACCGAGGCAGGCTTGAGGCGCAGGGTGTGCTGGAGGTAGGCACGATAGTCAGTGATAGTCGGCGTCGTGACAGCACTGGGAGTAAAGGGACGCTCGTCCTCCTGCCCCTGCTTCCAGGTCGATTCGCACCAGGCAGCGAAGTGGCGCACATCACTGAGATAATTCCGAATGGTGACAGCACTCAGGTATTCTTCAGTACGAAGGGTTCGTTCATACTCGTCTAAAACCTGCTGTCCCATTGCTGACAGTGATGGCAGCCCTGTTCGCCTCATGCCTTTTCCTTCCCAAAAACATTAGCAGACATCGACTGAGGAGGTTTTGGGTACCATTAGCAGACATTTTTCCTATGGCTCTTGCCAGTCTAGTATCTGCTAAGGGGACATCCGGAAATAACATGATGAGGGAATCACCCTTGTGATGGCCTCAGAAAGTGCCTTCCTTTGCGAGAATCATCAAGTTATTTCCGTATGAGCCCATAGTGCTGGAATACAAACCAAGCGCGATGGATTCGTCTATCAGTTCACCAAAGAAGCACTCTCGAAGACCTTAGAAGATATACGGAGCCTGGATGCATCTGCGCTTGTTGAGAAATATACTCTTCCGCCAGATGGACGCGATTGGACGATCAGTTCGGCCAAAGCTGATGTCGCTCGCCGAACCGGTTCGGTTGTTCAAGTAGCATATCACCCGTTTGATGTTCGATGGGCGTACTATACCGGAAAAACGAAGGGATTGATGGCATATCCCCGCTATCCTCTGATGGCCCAAGCTCTTCAAGACAATGTACTGCTTCTCACCATTAGAAATTCCAGGCGTGGGAATACCGATAACTTCTTTGTCGCGAAGACGATGGTTGATAAGGATGCTGTTTCATCATTCGACAATGTGACCTTCTTTCCGCTCTATCTGTATCCTGCCTCGCACAACGAAGGGCTGTTCAGTGCAGAGAGTGAGACGCGATCATCAGCACCTGGCGGTCGCCGTCCCAATCTCGCGCCGACGTTTATCGCGGAAATGAGCGCGAAGCTGGCGCTGCATTTCGTCGAGGATGGCCGAGGCGATCTGCGCGAAACATTCGGGCCGGAGGATGTGTTCGACTACCTGTACGCTATCTTCCACGCGCCCACATACCGGACACGCTATGCCGAGTTCCTCAAGATTGATTTCCCGCGCCTGCCGCTCACGTCGAATGTCGAGTTGTTCCGCACACTATGCGACCTGGGCGGGCGGCTCGTTGCGCTCCATGTGATGGAGCAGGTAGGAACCGCGCTGCCATCGTATCCTGTCGCGGGCAATAACGTCGTCGAGAAGATCGAGTATCGCTTGCCACCGGACGAGCCGGAGCATGGGCGCGTCTACATCAACGGGACGCAGTATGTCGATGGTGTGCCGCCGGAGGTGTGGGAGTTCCACGTTGGCGGCTATCAGGTCTGCCAGAAGTGGCTCAAAGATCGCAAGGGGCGGGCGTTGTCCTATGAGGATATCAGCCACTACCGGCGCATGGTAGCGGCGCTCTCGGAAACGATCACCCTCATGGGACAGATCGACGCGGCCATTGAGGACCACGGTGGCTGGCCAATACTGTAGCAGGAAATTGAACGGCAGGCGTGATGAAAACGCATTTGCGGTCCACCGCGTCTGCCCAGGAGCAGCTCCATTGTTTGTTTCAAATACATATCACAAAGGCGGTAAGACAGTTCCATGTTCGAATCCATCTGTATTCGTCGTCAACGGCCATTCGATGATTCTCATCCTTTGGACATCGGTTTCCTGGCTGAGGCTCTGCTCTTTTATCAACATGTTCATCTCATCGCCGATGAAAGCATGCTCTCGCAGCTGGTCTCTGAGTGTGGCCCATCGACCTTGGTGGAACTCCTCAAAGAACATTTCTTGACCATCAGCTATGTTGAGAAAATCACCGGTGTCGCTCCCTCTGATACTGAGCAGCCAAAAAAGGTCTATCTCCCGCTCACTCTTTGGCCCAAAGATGGCGGTTGGAGTTTAGAAAAGCGAGCGCCAGAGATTTTTAGCAAGGCTGTAGGTGGACCAGGATGGGGACGCCAACTTGGGAGGGAGTTTGCGACCCTTGTGCCGACGGTTGATATTGGCAAAGAACTGATTGCAGCTGTTCGTGCGGACTTTGTTGATCAGCCGTACATCACTGACGCGGTGGCACAACTGCTGAGGATACTCGCACCAACCTATCGGCTTCCGCAAGACTTGCACTTTGAGCTTTTCCCGGAAGGAGAGGCGTTCTGCGTCGAGACCAACATTGATTTTCAACAAGCCACTGAGAGCCTCAATCAGCTTGCTCCAAAAACTCCTGCTTTCTTGTCTCCAGACAGATTGCTGATCTACCTCTTTGAATCGAGAACCGATCTCTTCTTCGCGTCACGGGAGAATGCAGAGCTTGCTACACAACCAACCAATGCTGCCGTTA
>Ga0307374_10015870_pt1 | contig 10075 bp, 9 predicted proteins | sample OX3MG_FD_202532 | JGI IMG/M metagenome (GOLD analysis project Ga0307374, IMG submission 202532) | Soil microbial communities from Risofladan, Vaasa, Finland - OX-3 | ecosystem: Environmental > Terrestrial > Soil > Coastal area > Acid sulfate soil | place: Finland: Risofladan, Vaasa | collected...
TCGCTGAATGAGAAGTCCATGGTGTTTCCTCTTTCGTCGTGTGTGGCGTACGGTCGGGCGGGTGGGACGTGACCCGGCGCCCCGTGCGAGGCGCCGTGTGGGGTCGTGGCGACCCGGGTCAGCGCAGCGACCGGGGCATGCCCAGGCCGAAGATGGCGATCAGGTCCCGCTGGATCTCATTGGTGCCTCCGCCGAAGGTCAGGATGACCAGGCTGCGGGCGTACATCTCGAGGCGCCCGGCCAGGACGGCCTCGGGCGAGCCCTTGGCCAGGTAGCCGGCCTGCCCGACGATCTCCATCATCAGCTTGAAGGCCTCGAGGTAGAACTCGGTGCCGAACACCTTGATGGTGGAGGCGTCGGCCACGTCGAGGTGGCCCTGGGTCGCCGTCCACGCCACCTTCCAGTTGATGAGCTTGAGGAATTCGAGCCGGGCGTAGACGCGGGCCAGGTGGACCTGCACCCACTCCTGGTCGATCACCCGCCGGCCGTCGGCCAGCTTGGTGGACTGTGCCCACGCCCGGACGTCGGTCATGGCCCGTTCGATGATCCCGGACGAGCACAGCGTCACCCGCTCGTGGTTGAGCTGGTTGGTGATGAGGGACCACCCCTGGTTCTCGCCGCCGACCAGGTTGGCCGCCGGGACCCGGACGTCCTCGTAGAAGGTGTAGTTGATGTTGTGGTCGCCGAGCAGGTGCATCGGGACGACCTTGATCCCGGGGGTGTCCATCGGGACCACGAACATGGAGATGCCCTTGTGCTTGGCCACCTCCGGGTCGGTCCGGGTGGCCAGCCAGATGTAGTCGGCGTCCCCGGCCAGCGACGTGTAGATCTTCTGGCCGTTGATGACGTACTCGTCGCCGTCGCGGACGGCCCGTGTCTGGAGCGAGGCGAGGTCGGTGCCCGACTCGGGTTCGGTGTAGCCGATGCAGAAGTGGAGGTCGCCGGCCAGGATCTTCGGGAGGAAGAACTCCTTCTGCTCCTGGGTGCCGTAGTCCATGAGGGTGGGGCCCACCGTGTTGATGGTCAGCATCGGCACCGGGGCCCCGGCGCGCATCGACTCGTCGAAGAAGATGAACTGCTCGATGGGGCCCTTGCCCTGGCCGCCCCATTCCTGCGGCCAGCCGATGCCCAGCCAGCCGTCGGTGGCCATCTGCTTCACCACCCGGCGCATGTCGGGGCCGATCCCGTGGCTGGCCGACAGCTGGGCCTCCACCTCGGGGGTCAGGAGCCTGGCGTAGTACTCCCGCAGCTCGTTGCGGAGCGCCTGGTGCTCCTCGGTGTAGCCGATCTCCATGGGGTCCCTCCCGGTCAGGTGCAGTCCGTCCCGGGGGACGGCCCGTCACGAGTAGAACACGTTACATTCGCCCACCCGGCGGCGCCACCGTCGAGGGCGTCGGCGGCGGCTGTCGGCGAGGGTGTCGTCGTGGGTGTCCGCGACGCTACGGGCGCAGCGGTCGGAGGCCCGGAGCGGTCGCCGCGGGCGCTCCGGCGGGAGCTCCGGATCGGCCGGGCCGCTAGGGTTACCATCCGGTAAGTTCTGCAGGGACCCGGGCGGGACGCACCGATGCCCCGACTGGGGGTGCCGGCCACCACCGCCCGCCCGTGCGCAGGACCCTCCCGCAGCACCGGTACGCTGCACCGTCAGCCCAGAGCACGCCGCGGCACCGGCCGCCCGTCACCGAGGAGCACCACATGCCCGAAGCAGTCATCGTCGCCACCGGCCGGACACCGATCGGCCGTGCCAACAAGGGCTCGCTCGTCGAGTGCCGCCCCGACGACCTCGCCGCCCTCGTCATCCGCGAGGTCCTGGCCAAGGTCCCCCAGCTCGACCCCCAGCTCGTCGAGGACGTCATCCTCGGCTCGGGCCAGCCCGCCGGCGAGGCCGGCTACAACATCGGCCGCGTGGCCGCCGTCCTCGCCGGCCTGCCCGACGTGCCCGGTGTGACGGTCAACCGCTACTGCTCGTCGTCGCTCCAGACCATCCGCATGGCCGCCCACGCCATCCGGGCCGGCGAGGGTGACGTCTTCGTCGCCGCCGGTGTCGAGACGGTGAGCCGCTACCTGCACGGCGCTGCCGACGTCGGACCCCACAACGAGAAGTTCGCCGAGGCCGAGGCCCGCACCGTGGCCCGCACGCCGGCGGCCGGCGAGCCGTGGACGCCGCTCGAGGGCGCCTTCCCCGACGTCTACATCGCCATGGGCCAGACGGCCGAGAACGTGGCCGAGTTCAAGGGCGTGACCCGCGAGGAGCAGGACGAGTTCGCCCTGCAGTCCCAGGTCCGTGCCGTGGCCTCCCAGGAGCGCGGCTTCTTCGACCGGGAGATCATCCCGGTGACCCTGGCCGACGGCACGGTCGTCACCAAGGACGACGGTCCCCGTGCCGGCACCACCCTCGAGAAGCTGGCCGGCCTCAACCCGGTGTTCCGTGAGGGCGGGACCATCACGGCCGGCAACGCCTGCCCGCTCAACGACGGTGCCGCCGCCGTGGTGGTCATGAGCGACACCAAGGCCAAGGAGCTCGGCATCACCCCCCTGGCCCGCATCGTCGCCAGCGGCGTCACCGGACTCAACCCCGAGATCATGGGCCTCGGCCCGGTGGAGGCGATCCGCCAGGTCCTGCGCCGGGCCAGCATGACCATCGACGACATCGACCTCGTGGAGATCAACGAGGCGTTCGCCGCCCAGGTCGTTCCCTCGGCCAAGGAGCTCGGCATCGGCTACGACAAGCTCAACGTCAACGGCGGCGCCATCGCCCTCGGCCATCCCTTCGGCCAGACCGGCGCCCGGATCATGACCACGCTCATCAACGGGCTCCAGGACGCCGACAAGACGTTCGGCCTCGAGTCGATGTGCGTCGGTGGCGGCCAGGGCATGGCGATGATCGTCGAGCGCCTGTCGTAGGGCGCGGGACCGTCGGGACCGAGGCCCCGGCCGACGGCGTGGAACGGTCCGACGGCCCTGGGCACGTCGGCCGGAAGGGGCCAGGATGGGTGCATGAGGTCGACAGGGCGTGCGCTGGGGCTCCTCGTGGTGGTCGCGGTCGCCGCCGGGTCCTGTGGCGGGGGGAGGTCTGCGAACACCACCGGACCCAACGGTCGGCCCGGCACCTCGACCACGTCGGTCACGTCGGCCGCCCCGTCCACGACGACGACGGTCGTCGTGCGCCCCCTGCCGGATGCGATCGGGGGAACGGTCGTCTCGCCGACGAGGAACATCGCCTGCGGGATCTACTTCGCGAGCACGTCCGACCTGCAGAAGGTCCACTGCGCGACGTTCTCGCCGCCCCGGACGGCGGACATGACGGTCCGCGGCACGGTCACGACCTGTTCGGGCAGCGCGTGCGCCCTGGGCAATCCGGCGCCCGACACACCTGTCCTCGCCTACGGGACGGCGACGGGCGTGGGTCCGTTCCTGTGCGCCTCGGCGACGACGGGCATGACCTGTACCGTCACCGGAGGCCGGGGGTTCACGATCTCCCGGTCCGGCATCGCCCTGCTCGGCGGCTGACCCGACGGCACGGCGCCGCCGACCGGGATCAGCTCGTCGTGCGATGCAGCAGTGGTTCGGCGGGATCGCGGACCGGGCGACCGGCCAACTTCGCCTTCCTCCAGGCGATCCCCGACAGCGCCTCGAGCACGATCCGGTTGCACAGGTAGGCGGTCACCTCGGCGTGGTCGAAGGGAGGGGACAACTCGACCACGTCCACCCCGCACAGTGGCAGTTCCCTGGCGATCCGGCGCACGGCGTCGAGCAGCTCGCGGGCGCTGAGCCCGCCGGGCTCCGGCGTGCCGGTGGCCGGCGCCGACCCGGGATCGACGACATCGACGTCGACCGAGAGGAAGACGGCGTCGCAGTCGTCGAGGGCGAGGGCGAACGCCTCGGTCAGACAGGTGTCGAGGCCCCGGGTGGCCAGCTCGGTCATCTCGTAGCTGCGCATCCCCTGCTCGGCCATCCAGTCGAGCGTCTCGGGCTCCGGCCAGTAGCCGCGCAGGCCCACCTGGAGGAACCGGTCGCCGCGGACGGCGCCGGACTCGATGAGCCGGCGCATCGGGGTGCCGTGCCCGAGGAGGAGGCCGAACTGCTCGTTCGCCGTGTCGGCGTGGGCGTCGAAGTGGATCATCGACACCCGCCCCCAGCCCACGTGCCGGGCGCACCCGGTGGCGTCCGGGTAGGCGATGGTGTGGTCGCCGCCCAGCACGATCGGGACGGCCCCGGTGCGGGCGACGGACTCGACGGCCGCCTCGAGCCGGGCGCACGACAGGGCGGTGTCGCCGGACGGCATCTCCACGTCGCCGACGTCGACGACGCCCAGCTCGACCAGCGGATCCAACCCGAGCGCCAGGCTCGGACGCATCCCGTCGTGCGGCAGGTAGTCGGTGAGCCGGATGGCCTGGGGGCCGAACCGGCAACCCGAGCGGTGACTGGTGCCGCCGTCGAACGGGGCGCCGATGATGACCGCCCCGGCCCCGGCGAAGCTCGACGGGTCCGACAGGTCGGCGGCGGGCACCCCTGCGAAGGTGGCGTCGGGCCCGTACATGTTGCCTAGCCGCATCGGCGCTCCTCGTCGGTCGCGGCCCGTCGCCCGGGCCCCGGCCCCACCCTACCGGCGAGGCCGGCGCCGGCCCGGGGTGCGGCGGCGGACGGGGGAGGGGGTCTGCGGAGGACGGGGACCACGGCGTCCCTGCGGAGGGGGTCGGACCGCGCCCGGTCCGATCAGTCGGGGAGCTCCTCGATGGCGTACTCGGGACAGTTGGCGATGGCGAGACGGGCCTTGCCCTCGAGTTCGGGCGGTACCGTGCCGTCGCCGACGACCGACGACAACCCGTAGTCGTCGACCGAGAACAGCTCGGGAGCGAGGCCGTAGCACCGGGCGTGGCCGGTGCACTTGTCGGGGTCGACCCGGATCCTCATGGGAACACCACCGGGACGCTGCGGGGACCGCGGACCTGGCCTCCGGCCCAGGTCACCTCCGCCCCCTCCTCGATCCGGAACTCGGGAATGCGCTTGAGCCACTCCTCGATGGCCACCCGCAGCTCCATTCGGGCCAGGTTGGACCCGGCGCACCGGTGGATGCCCGAGCCGAACGCCACGTGGCGGTTGTGGGCTCTGTCGAGGATGACCTGGTCGGGGTGTTCGAAGGCTTCGGGATCCCGGTTGGCGGCCGGGAAGTTCATGAGCACCTTGTCGCCCGCGTGCATCGGGCAGCCCTCGAACTCGACGTCGCCGGTGACCACCCGGGCCATCGTCACCGGCGAGTAGGCCCGCAGCAGCTCCTCGATCGCCAGCGGCATGGCGTCGGGTTCGGTGGCCAGCACCTTGGCGTGTTCGGGGTGGGTGGCCAGGTGCCACAACGACGACCCGATGGCGCTCCACGTCGTGTCCACGCCGGCGATCAGGGTGAGTGCGGCCACCCCGAGGACGATCGACTCCTCGATCGGCTGGCCGTCGACCTCGGTCTGGAGCAGCGCGCTCAGGAGGTCGTCCCCCGGGTGCTCCTTGCGCCGTTCCACCTCGGCCACGAAGTACTCGATGAGGGCGATGGTGCCCTCGCGCCGGACCTCCATGTCGTCGGCGAACTCGAGCACGGCCCGGACCCATCCCGTGAACGTGTCCGACAGCTCGGCCGGCACACCCAGGATGGCGGCGATGACGCGCACCGGGATCTGCTGGGCGTAGTCGGCGGCTGCGTCGGCCCGTCCATCGGCCAGGAACCCCTCGACCAGACCGGCGCACAGCTCCCGGGTCATCGCCTCGTAGCTCTCGACCTTCCGGTGCGAGAACCACGGCAGGAGGAGACGGCGGGTCACGGTGTGCAGCGGCGGGTCGGCCGAGATCGGCGGGACGCCGTAGGGCAGGACCTGTTCTTCCGGCTCCTCGCCGTCGAACGGGATCACCGTAATGTCGAGGGAGCTGAAGTGCCCGATGTCGTGGGCGAGGGCCACCACGTCCTTGTACGTGGTGGGCAGCCACGTACTGCCCCGGCGGTCGGTGTGGGCCACCGGGCAGGTCTGCCGCAGGTCGTCCCAGATGCTGAACGGGTCGTCCACGTAGGACTTGTCCAGGACGTCGAAGTCCGTGTCCCAGTGTTCGACCGGACGTAGGTCGGTCATCGCTCACCTCACAGGTTCCGAGCGACAAACTGTCGCCCGATGTCGCATTGTTGCACGCGCGCGGTGTCGAGGTCCGACGCGTCGTCCCGGACGATGCCCGGTCGCCTGCTGCGGTAGATCCGCCCAGGTCCGTGGTAGTGGGATCGGATCAGATGGTGAGTCCTCCGTCCACCGACAGCACGGCACCCGTGGTGTACGACGACTCGTCGGAGGCGAGGAAGGCGATGGAGGCGGCGATCTCCGCGGGGGTCGAGAACCCCAGCGGCGACATGATCTTGGTCAGCTGCTTGGGGTCGGCGCCCTCGGGGAGGTCGAAGGACCCGAGCAGCGGCGTGTCGGTGCCTCCCGGGGCGACGACGTTGGCCCGCACCCCGTGGCCCATGTACTCGGCCGCCAGGGCCTTGGTGAACATCAACAGGCCGCCCTTGGACGCGCAGTACGCGGCCGAATAGGCCTGGCCCATCAGCGCGGTGTTGGAGCACACGTTGACGATGGAGCCGCCGTGCTCGAGCAGGTGGGGCAGGGCGGCCCGACAGACCAGGAACGGGCCGGTGAGGTTCACGGCCAGGATCTTCTGCCATCGGTCGAACGGCATCTCGTGGGAGTTGAAGAACCCGCCGATGCCGGCCACGTTGCACACGACGGTCGGAGGACCGAGGTCGCGGACGATCGACGCCACGGACGAGGCGACCGACTCCTCGGAGGTGACGTCGCAGGTGTAGGCCACCGCCGTTCCGCCCTCGGCGGTGATGCCGGCGACCGTCTCGACCACGGCGTCGCCCATGATGTCGAGCGCCGCCACCGCCGCACCCTCGGCGGCCAGTCGGCGGGCCGTGCCCCGTCCGATGCCCGACCCGGCCCCGGTGACGATGGCCACCCTGCCCTCGAAGCGCTTGACGAGGAACCCGGCCAGGATGGCGTCGGCAGCATCGTGCTGCTCGCCGCCCTGGCCGAACGTGATCTTGTGGCTCGCTACCGGGCTCATGCGTTCCCCCCATCGGTCGGTGCTGCCCCGCCGGGAGCGAACTGCTCCCGGAGGGTGTGCTTCAAGATCTTGCCCGCCGGGTTCCGGGGGACGGTGTCCACCAGCTCGAGCTGCTCGGGAACGGCGTTCACCCGCAGGCCCCTCCCCCGCAGGTACTCGCCCATGGTGGCGAAGTCGAACGTCTGTCCCTCGGCCACGGCGACCACGGCGCAGGCACGCTCCCCCGTCCTCGGGTCGGGCAGGCCGATGACGGCCACGTCGGCCACCGCCGGGTGGGCGTACAGGAGGTCCTCCACCTCCTTGGCCGAGATGTTCTCGCCGTGGCGGATGATGACGTCCTTCAAGCGGCCGGTGATGGTCACGTAGCCCTCGTCGTCGACCACCCCGAGGTCGCCCGTGCGGAAGTAGCCGTCGGCGTCGAACGCCTCGGCGTCGAGGGAGGGGTCGAGGTAGCCACGGATGACCTGGGGACCCTTCAGCCGGATCTCCCCCTCGACCCCCGGCCCGGCCCGGGTGCCGTCGAGCGCCACCACGATCAGGTCGACACCCGGCGTGGGCCGTCCCTCGGTCTCGGCAAGCTTCCGGTCGGGGTCCTCCATCGTGGCCATGACGACGATCGGGGCCTCGGTCAGGCCGTAGCCCGACACGATGCCCACGCCGCCGATCTCGGCCTTCAGGTCGTAGTGCAGCTGTGGCGGCTTGGGCGCCCCTCCTCCGGTGAAGTTGCGTACGTGGGGGAAGATCGGCCCGTCGCCGGCCGCCCGCTGGGCGGCCAGGTACGCCAGGTGGAACGGCGTGCCCGAGCCGGCGATCGTCACGTCGTTCGCCGCCAGGAAGGCGGGGGTCTCGGTCGGGTGGAAGGCCTCGGTGGTCAGCAGGGTGCAGCCGCTCAGCAGCGATGCGACGAGCCAGCCGATCCCGCCGATGTGGGTGAAGGGGAACACCAGGGCCGACACGTCGTCGGCCCGGATGGCGAGGCACTCGGACATGGCCAGCCCCGAGGCCATGACGGTCAGGTCGGTGTGGGCGGCCCCCTTCGGGTCGGCGGTGGTGCCCGACGTGTAGAAGAGCCACCGCACCGGTGCATCCACCGTCGATGCCGGGGCCTCCTCCACCGGGGGGAGCGCCGACGGATCGCCGTCGGGCAGATCGCGGTCGACCACCAGGACGGACAGGCCCGGCCGTTCGGCGGCGATCTCGTTCGCCATGGCCTCGTAGTCGAAGCCGCGGTAGACGGTGGGCACGATCAGCAGCGACGCCCCGCTCTGCCCGGTGATGAAACCGACCTCGCGGTTCCGGTAGATCGGGATGAGCGGGTTCTGGCGCGCACCGAGCCGGGCGAGCGCGCCCACCAGGACGAGGGACTCGTTCCACGTCGGCAGCTCCCAGCTCACACTGGTCCCGGCGGTCACCCCGTGGTCGGCGTGCAGCCCGGCCGCAGCCCGCAGGCAGGCGTCGCGGTAGCCGGCGAAGGTGAGCTCCCTGCCGGTGTCCTCGTGGGCCAGCACCGCGTCGGGGGTGGCCTCGGCCCGGGCCTCGATGAGGCCCCACAGGGTGGGGGCGAACACCCAGCCGCGGGCGGCCGCCCGCTGTTCCATGGCGTCCCTCTGGTCGTCGTTCATGTGGTGCGCGCTCCTGCGGTCGGTCGGCGGTTCGTCGGTGCTATTGGTCCGACCACAGCTGGTCGGTGTACGTGTCGGTGCCGGGCACGGTCCCGAGGAAGGGCGACGCCCACGCCACGGCGCCCAACCCGGCCTCGGCCAGGGCGGCACCCAGCGGGGCGAACACCCCGGTCCACGGGCCGTCGGGCGTCTCGTCCACGAAGCAGAGCGCCAGCACCCGCTCGTCGGGCGTCTCGCCGCGCGGCACGTCCCCCGGTGCGTCGGCCAGGAGCGGCAGGGGGCTGAACCCGAGCACGGTGGCCACCGGCGAGCCGGGCAGCACCGTCGGCAGGTACCGCTCGCGCAGCCAGGTCCCGACCTCGGCACCCGTGACCCCGTCCGCCGGCTCGAGGAAGACCGAGGCCAGGCCGGCGAACCGGTGGTCGAGCGTCAGCTCGGCCGGTACGCCGTCGGCATCGCGACGGTGCTCCCACTCGAACCGGTAGAGCCCGGTGTGGATGTGGTCCCGCTGTTCGAACATGCGCCCCGCCCGGTGCAGGACGTTGACCTGGTCGACGGCCCACCGGTTCCATTCGTCGTGGTGACCGTCGAGCACGTAGTAGACGCCGAGGTAGCTCCCGACCTGCGGGTCGGCGACCAGCGCGCCCTCGCCCTCGGGGTAGCGCAGGCCCTTCAGCGGGGCAGTGGCCACGAAGCGGGCGCCGGCGAAGTTGTAGGCCCCGATCTGGCACCCGGCGTAGAAGTGGTCCCGTTCGTACCACCGGTTGTAGGCCACCTCGTGGCCACGGTGCGGCTCCACCAGGGTGTACAGCATCGTGCCGATCCGGATGGGGTCGTCGGTGACGCCACCCTGGGCGGGGGTCGAATTTCCGGTCATCGTCGCTGCGCTCCGTTCGTGTCCGCGGGCCTGGACCGGGCCGCCTCGGCGGCCCGGTCGGCCAGGACCCTCTTGTCTACCTTCATCATCGAGGTCAGGGGGAGACGGTCGACGACCACGAGGCGGTCGGGCGCCTTGTAGTCGGCGAGCGACGCCCGGACGGTCTCCCGCAGTCCGGCGAGCAGCGTGGGGGCATCCACCGCGGCCCCGGCCGCCGGCACGACGAAGGCCACCCCGATCTCCCCGAGCACGGGGTCCGGCGCCCCGACGACCGCCACCTGGCCGACGTCGGGGTGGTCCCCGAGCGCACCCTCCACCTCGGCCGGGTAGACGTTGTAGCCACCGCGGATGTAGAGCTCGTTGGCCCGGCCCACCAGATGGAGGCGGCCGTCGCCGTCGAGGAAGCCGAAGTCTCCCGTGGTCAGCCATCCGTCGTCCGCCAGCACGTCGGCGGTGGCTGCGGCGTCGAGCACGAGCCCGG
>Ga0307374_10015871_pt1 | contig 10074 bp, 9 predicted proteins | sample OX3MG_FD_202532 | JGI IMG/M metagenome (GOLD analysis project Ga0307374, IMG submission 202532) | Soil microbial communities from Risofladan, Vaasa, Finland - OX-3 | ecosystem: Environmental > Terrestrial > Soil > Coastal area > Acid sulfate soil | place: Finland: Risofladan, Vaasa | collected...
CAACAGGGAAACGGGCAGCCGATCGTGTTCTCGACGCTGGTCAACAACGATGCGCGTGACATCATCCGCGAAGCCAACGCGCTATTCCTCGATTTCTTCGAGCGGTTCATCGACCCGCTCGAAGCGGCGCTGGGACTGAAATCCACCCACACGATCGGGCGCTCGCACGGCGCTTTCGACAAGCCCGAGTACCAGCGGCGCATCGAAGCGGTCAACTTCGCCATGGCGCACGACGACGGCGCCTCCGACCGCGAGCTCGACGAGGCGGACCTGATTCTGGTGGGTGTATCGCGCAGCGGCAAGTCGCCGACCTGCCTGTATCTTGCCCTGCAGCGCGGCGTGCGGGCGGCCAATTACCCGCTGATCCCGGAGGATTTCGAGCGCAGGTACATCCCGCCGGTGCTGCGCCCGTACAAAGCCAAGCTCTACGGCCTCACCATCGCGCCCGAGCGGCTGAGCGAAATCCGCAATTCGCGGCGTCCGCACAGCAAGTACGCGGATGCGGAAAATTGCCGCTACGAGGTCGAGGAGGCCGAAGCGCTCATGCGCAGCGAAGGAATTCGCTGGATCGACTCGACCAGCAAGTCGATCGAGGAAATCGCCACCACGATCATGCGCGAGCTCAGGATCGAGCGGCACATGTACTGAGCTGGCGCGCCCGCTCGTAGAAGCAGATCGCGGCCGCCGCGGCGACGTTGAGCGACTCGCTCGGTCCCGGCATCGGTATGGTCACGCTGACGTGCGCGCGCGCCGCCAGCGCTTGGCTCACCCCCTGACCTTCCGCACCGAAAATCCATCCGGTGCGCCCGCGCAGATCGGCCGTGTCCAGCCGGCTTCCGCCGCGCGGGACGGTGCACAACAGCGTCGCGCCGAACCGGACGACTGCGTCCGCTAGGTCCTCCGAATGAGCGAGGCGCAGCGCAAAATGCCCCCCCATCCCGGCGCGCAAGGCCTTGGGCGACCAAGGATCGGCGCAGCCGCGTCCGAGAACGACGTCGCTCACGCCGAAGGCGGCCGCGCTGCGCAGGATCGCTCCGACGTTGCCCGCGTCCTGGATGCCCTCCAGAAAGGCGCAGCACGGCGATGCGCCGAGCGCTTGCCGCGGCTGCGGGATGGCGATTTCGGCGGCGACGCCGGTCGGGGTCTCGGCATCCGCGATCTGGCCGAACAGTGCGTCGCCAATCACCACCGGTGCGCGCCCCGCGCGCCGCACCAGCGCTTCGATATCGGTGCGTGCGCTGCCGGATTCACTCACCATCACCGCCAGCGGCACGCCGCCGCTATCGAGGTAGGCGGCGAGCAGATGCGGACCTTCTATCAGGGCGCGTGTCTCCGCGCGCCGCAGCCGCGAATTCCTGGACAGGCGCTGCCAGCGGCGAAGGCGCGCATTGTCGCGCGATCGCAGCACGCTCATCGGGCCTCGCGCGCGCAGGTGCGAAAGCCAGCGATGATGTCGGCCCGATCCGGCGTATAGAAGTTGCGTAACGTGGTGCGGGCCACGCGCGGCGACGTCGAGAAGCTGCCGCCGCGCAGCACTTTGTGGGTTCCGAACCATGGCACCGAGTATTCGGCGTAAGGGTCGCGCAGGAAACCCGGGTACGGAAGGAAGGTGCTCGCGGTCCATTCCCACACGTTGCCGATCATCTGCCGCAGCCCCAACGGGCTGTCCCCCAGGGGATAGGCGTGCACGCTCGCCGGCGCATCGCCGTCGAGATTGGCGCGCTCCGCCTGCCACGGCGCGTCGCCCCACGGAAGCGGGCGCTTTCGGCCGGTGCCGGGATTCCAGGTCGCCGCGAGCTCCCACTCCGCCTCGGACGGCAGGCGCCGTCCCGCGAAGCGGCAATAGGCATCGGCCTCGTACCAGTTCACGTGTACCACAGGATCGTCCGGCGGCAGCTCGTGCCAGCGATCGAAGCGCCGCTGCTCCCGGCGCCCGCCGCTGCGCCGCCAGTACAGGGGCGCCCGGCGCCCGGCCGACTGCAGCCAGCGCCAGCCGGAGATTGACCAGAACTCCCCGCGCTCGTAGGCACCCGCGTCCACGAAAACGGCGAACTCGGCGTTGGTGACGGGCGCGCGGGCCATGCAAAAGGGCGCAATCACGATCGCGTGCGCCCATTTCTCGTTGTCGAACGCGAATCCATCCTCTGGCGCCGTCCCGAGTGCGAATACGCCCCCGGCAATCTCGACATCGCCGCAAACGCGCTCACCGTCGGGATGGATGCGCGGCTCGAGGGGCGCCGCCGGGTAAGCGAGCGTCTGCCGCGTGCAATGAAACGCCTCGGCGTGCATGTCCTCGTGCCGCACGGCAAGCTGCACGAAGTAGGCATCCTCCTCATCGCAACGTTGCGCCAGCCGCGCGATCAGTTTGGCGAGCACTGCATCGCGGTAGCTCCGCGTCGCGTCGAATGCGGGCAGCGGCAAATCCCAGCGCGCGTGGTGCGGCACGGTGGCGGAGTTGTAGAGAGCATCCGCGTTGGGCAAAATCGAGGCACTGCGCTCGGGCGCGTACCGCCCCGGCGATATTCTCCTGAGGCACCAGTGCTCCTGGAACCAGCCTACATGTCCGAGTTCCCAGCGCGGCGGATTGACCATCGCGAGCAGGGGCCCGAATTCGCGCTCTCCGCCCAGATCGTCGGCTACGCGGCGCGTGCGTGCGCGCGAGTCTCTGAGCTCGGCAATGAGGGAGTCGGCTTCGGGCATTACATGTTCGGGCGCGCTGCGGACGCCGCAGTCTAACGGACCGGATGCACCTTGAGAATCGCGCTCGTCACTCCGGCCGGTAGTGGTACGCGCACCGGCAACCGGCACACCGCTCTGCGCTGGGCGACCTTTCTGAGGCACGCGGGCCATTCTGTGAGCCTCATGACCGAGTGGACGCCGCACACCGAGGCCGACCTGATGCTCGCGTTGCATGCCCGGCGCAGCCACCCCTCGATCCGGGCGTTTGCCGACGCGCTCCCCGGTCGGCCCCTGGTGGTGGCGCTGACGGGCACCGATGTGTACCGCGACATCCACGTCTCTGCCGAGGCGCGCGAGTCGCTCGCGCTTGCACACCGCCTGGTCGTGCTGCAACCGCGCGCCATCGATGAACTGCCCGCATTCGCGCGCCGCAAGACCCGGGTCGTCTATCAGTCCTGTGCCACGCGGCTGCGGCACGATCCCGTCAAGCGCGGTTTCCGGATCTGCGTCATCGGTCACCTGCGCGAGGAAAAGGACCCGTTGCGCGCCCTGGCGGCCCTCGCTCAGGTTCGGCGCGATGCGGGCATCGAGGTCGTGCAACTCGGGGCTGCGCTGGATGCGCGCTTCGCGCTTCGGGCACGCGCCGCGATGGCCCGCGAGCCACGCTACCGCTGGCTTGGGAGCGTGCCGCACGCGCTAGCGCTTCGCTGGCTCGCGTCGAGCCACGCGATGGTCATCAGCTCGCGCATGGAAGGCGGCGCCAATGTCGTGTCTGAGGCGCTGCGCATCGGGGTCCCGGTGCTCGCCTCGCGCATCCCGGGAAACCTCGGCCTGCTCGGCGCGGCGCACGCCGGCTACTTCCCGCTCGGCGAGGCGCGCGCGCTCGCCGCGCTGATGCTGCGCGCGGCATCCGACGCAGCATTTTACGGGCGACTGAAAAGCCACAGCACGCGTCTGCGCCCGATGGTCGCACCGTCCAACGAGGCCCGGCTCCTGCTTGCGGCGCTGGCGCTCTAGCCCGCCTCCAGCACTCGCTTAACGGGAGCGAAGCTGCGGCGATGGATCTCGCAGGCGCCGTGGCGCGCCAACAGCGCGAGGTGCTCAGGCGTGGGATAGCCCTTGTGCCGATCGATGCCGTATTGCGGATGGCGCGCGTGCAGCCTCAGCATCTCGGCGTCGCGCGCGGTCTTGGCCAGGATCGAGGCCGCGGAAATCGGAGCATGCAACCGATCGCCGCCGACGATCGCCCGGCTGCGACAGGCCAGCGGCGGGCAGCGGTTGCCATCGATCCAGACCTCCTCGGGTGTGCGTGCAAGGCCCTGTACCGCGCGCTGCATCGCGAGCAGAGTCGCCTGCAGAATGTTTAGCCGGTCGATCTCCTCGACGCTCGCCCACGCCACCGACCACGCCAGGGACTGCCCGCGCACCGCCTGGGCAAGTCGCTCGCGGACGGCGGCGCCGAGCAGCTTGGAGTCCGCCAGCCCGGCAATCGATCGCGCCGGGTCGAGGATCACGGCTGCCGCGCACACGGGGCCCGCGATCGGGCCGCGTCCGGCTTCGTCCACCCCGCAGATCAGGACGTCACGCGCCTGCGCCATCGAGAATCCGCAGCACGGACTGGGCCGCCTTGTGCGCCGTGTTCTGGCGCAACGTCAGGTGAATCTCGTGGAATCTCTCGATCTGGCGCCGCTGGCGGGCGGGATCGTGCAGCAGATCGAGCAGTGCGCTGCTCAATGCCCAGGGCGTCGCCTTGTCCTGTAGCAGCTCCGCCACCAGTGGCTCACCGGCGAGAACGTTTGGCAGGCCGACATACGGCAGGTAGAGCATGCGCCGCATCAAGGTCCAGGTGACCGCAGACATGCGATAGGTGATCACCATCGGCGTCTTGAAAAGCGCCGCCTCGAGAGTGGCCGTGCCGCTCGCCACGAGCGCGACATCGGCCGCGGCGAGCGCCTCGTGCGAGTGACCGAAGAGCATCGTAAGCGGCAGGTCCCGCGCGCGGTTGCGGTGCAGGGCTTCCTCGAACAACTCGCGCGTCACCCGCGATGGGGTCGGGCAAACAAAGTGTGCGTCGCCGACCTCCTGGAGGAAGCGATGCGCCGTTTTCACGAATAGATCAGCCATGTACTGCAGCTCGGATTCCCGGCTGCCCGGAAGCAGCGCCACGATGCGCTTTCCGGGGGGCAGGCGCAGTTGCGCCCGGGCCTCCAACTTGTCGACCTCGAGCGGGATGAGGTCAGCGAGCGGATGCCCGACATAAGTCACTGGAATACCGGCCTTTTCGTAGAGCGGCGGCTCGAACGGAAACAGCGCGAGCATGTGCGTCACGGCGCCCCCGATCTTGCGGATCCTGCGGCCGCGCCAGGCCCAGATCGAGGGGCTCACGTAATGCACAGTGGGAATGCCTGCCTGCTTGAGGCGACGCTCGAGACCGAGATTGAAATCGGGGGCGTCCACCCCGATGAACAGTGCGGGCCGTTCCCCGAGCAGCCGATCGGCGAGCTGGCGGCGGATTCCCATGATCTCGCGGTAGTGGCGCAGCGCCTCGGCATAGCCGCGCACCGCCAGCTTCTCCATCGGAAAATGGGATTCAAATTCCTCGGCCTGCATCCTGGGGCCCCCGATGCCGGCGAAGCGCAGCTCCGGCCGGCGCTCCCTGAGCGCGCCCAGCAGGTGCGCCCCCAGGAGATCGCCGGAGGCCTCGCCGGCCACCATGGCCATGCGCACGACACCTGGCGTCACGGTGTCAGCGGATGATGCCGCGGGCGGACCGATCGAGGAACTCGACGATCGACGCGACTTCTGGGCAGTCGGCCGCCTGTCGCTGCAGCTCGCGCTTGGCCTCGTCGAGCGCGAGCCCGGAGCGGTACAGCGTGCGGTATGCCTGCTTCAGCCGGCTCAGAACCTCCGGCGAGAACCCGCGCCGCCTCAATCCCTCACTATTGATGCCGTAGGGCTTGGCCGAATTTCCGGCCGCGGTGACGTAAGGCGGCAGATCCTGTGGCAGATAGGTTCCCATCCCCGTGAAGCTGTGGGCGCCGATCTTAACGAACTGATGCACCAGCGTGGTGGCGCCTAGAATCGCCCAATCCTCGATGTGCACGTGACCCGCCAGCTGGCAGGCGTTGGCGAAAATGGCGTGGCTGCCGATGCGGCAATCGTGCGCGAAATGCACGTACGCCATGATCCAGTTGTCGTCGCCGATGCGGGTGACGCCGGCGTCCTGGACGGTGCCGCGATTGATGGTGACGTACTCACGGATTGTGTTGTCGTCGCCGATCTCGACCGCCGTGTCCTCGCCGTCGTATTTCTTGTCCTGCGGCGGCCCGCCGATCGAGGCAAACTGGTACACGCGGTTGCGCCGCCCGAGCCGCGCGCGCCCTTCGATGACAACGTGCGGTCCGACCCACGTGTCGGCGCCCACCTCGACGTGCTGCCCGATGACCGTATACGCGCCGACCGAGACACCGGGAGCGAGCTTCGCGCCCGGGTGCACGATCGCGCTGGGGTGAATCATTGCTCGTCTTCGCCCGAAGCGCGCACTGTGCAGAGAATTTCCGCCTCGGCCACCACCCCGCCGTCGACCCGAGCGGTGCACGCGAATTTCCAGATGCCGCGCTTGGTTCCCAGAATCAATACTTCGATCTCGAGCTGATCGCCGGGCACCACCGGCTTCTTGAAGCGCGCGTTATTGATGCCGGCGTAGTAGTAGACGGTATTCTCGTCGGGACGCTGATCGAGCGTACGGAAGGCCAGGATCCCGGCGGCCTGCGCCATCGACTCCAAGATGAGCACGCCGGGCATGATCGGGCGATACGGGAAGTGGCCCGGGAAGTACGGCTCGTTGGCCGACACGTTCTTGAGCGCGAGGATGCGGCGGCCGGGCTCGCACTCCTTGATGCGGTCGATCAGCAGCAGCGGGAAGCGCTGCGGCAGGTGCTTGAGGACCTCATAGATGTCCATCTCACTCATCTTTCCCCTCTCCTGCGATATGCTTCTCGAGCGCCCGGACGCGCTGCGCGAGTTCGTCAAGGTGGCGCACCAGCGCAGCGTTGCGCACCCAGGATGCATGCTCGTCGAACGGGAACACGCCGGAATAGGTGCCCGGTTGGCGGATCGAGCGCGAGATCACGGTGGCGGCGGAGACGTGCACGTGATCGACAATAGTGAGGTGTCCGAGAATGATCGCCGCCGCCCCGATCGTGCAGTGGCGACCGATGTCGGCACTGCCGGCCACGCCGGAAAACCCGGCCATTGCAGTGTGCGCGCCGACGCGCACGTTATGTCCGATCTGGATTTGGTTGTCGAGCTTTACGCCGTCCTCGATGACGGTATCGTCGATCGTGCCGCGGTCGATCGTGGTATTGGCGCCGATTTCGACGTCGTCGCCCACGATCACCGCACCGATTTGCGGCACCTTGACCCAAACGCCGGCATCCTCGGCGATGCCGAAACCATCCGCGCCGATGACCACCCCCGAATGAATCATCGCGCGGGCGCCGATCCGGCAGCCGGCATAGACAACCACGGAGGGATACAGGCGGCTGTCGTCGCCGATCGCCACGTTAGCGCCTAAGTGGCAGCCGGCACCGATCGATACCCGCTCGCCGAGGCGCGCACCGTCCCCGATCACCGCTCCGGCCTCGATCCGCGCGCTCTGCGGAACCGTGGCGCGCGGCGACACGATCGCCGTTGCATCGATCCCGGGCTGCGGAATCCCGACCGGATTGAATAGCTGGGAAAGGCGAGCAAAGTAGGCGTACGGGTTGTCGCTGACGATGCGCGGCAGCCGGGTGAGTGCCTCCGTGGCGGGGGCGAGCACCACCGCACCCGCTCGGGTAGTGGCGAGACTGGCCCTGTACTTGGGATTGGCGAGGAACGCGATCTGCCCGGCCCTCGCGCTCTCCAGCGACCCGACCTGACTGATCAGGACCTCGGCGTCGCCAACCACGCGGCCGCCAAGACGGGCGGCGATCTGCGCGAGCGTGAGAGGCCCGGGCATGTCATTTTGCAGGCGACTTGCTTGCTAACTCCTGGATCACCTTGTCGGTGATGTCGATGCGCGGGCTCGCGTAAACGGCGTCCTGGAAAATGATGTCGTAATTCTCTTTTTGCGCGATCTGCCGGATCACGCGGTTCGCCTGATCGATCACGCTCGCGAGTTCCTCGTTCTTGCGCTGATTCAGATCCTCGCTGAACTCGCGCTTGCGCCGCTGCAGATCCCGGCTCATGTCGCTGAACTCCTGCTCCTTCTCGCGCCGCTCGGCGTCCGAGAGCGTCATGCCGTTCTTGTCCAGGGACTCCCGCATGTGCTTGAGCCGGTCCTCCACCTTCTGCAGATCCTGGCTGCGCTTGGCGAATTCGGCCTCCAGCTTCTTCTGCGCGCGCAGCGCAGGCGCCGAGTCGCGCAGGATGCGCTCGGTATTCACGAAGCCGATCTTGCTCTGAGCGAGGGCGGGCGCCGCGGGGACGAGCAGGCAGCTTGCGAGCGCCGCGGCAGCGACGAAATGGAGTGTGCGCGACATAAGGCGGCTTGGCGATCAGAACCCGTAACCAAAGGTAAATTGTAACCTCTGTACCTGGTCTCCGGGCTTCTTGTTGAGCGGGTTGGCAAACGACAGCTGCAGAGGACCGAAGGGCGAGGTCCAGAACAGCCCGACGCCGGCAGAGTAACGCAGGTCCGAGAAGGAGACCTTGGCGCCGTCGGCGAACACCTGGCCGCCGTCGATGAACGCCGACAGGCGCAACGTGTTGTCCTTCGCGGCGCCGGGCACCGGAAACAGCAATTCCGCACCGCCGACGATCTCGCGCGTTCCGCCCAGCGAGTCGCCGACCGAATCCTGCGGACCGAGGGAGTACGAGCGGTAGCCGCGCACCGAATTGGGGCCGCCTGCATAGTAGTTCTTGAAGAATGGGACGGGCTTGCCGCCGAGCCCGTGCGCGTAGCCCAGGTTGAGGTGCGCATCGAAGGTGTAGGTCGAGGTCAGTGGATGGAACCACCGCGAGTTGAAGTTCAACTTGTAATAGTTGAGCCCGCCAGCTGCCAATTCGGCCCCGGCGCTCGTAAGCGCGCCCTTGGTCGTCACGATGACGCTGTCCCGGGTATCACGTGTCCACCCGGCGGTCGCTGCCCCGTAGGTGAAATCGTTACCGAACTGATTGACGAAGTCGATGTACGGTATAGGGCTGGTCGAGAATGTTCCCAGCTTCTCGTTCTCCGCGCTCAGGCCGAACAGGAGCGAATTCTGCTCGGAAACCGGATAGCCGAACTTGATCCCCCCCCCAAGCTCATCCGTGGTGTACGCGCCAGTCGCCAGCGTGGACGCATCGACCTTGCGCGAGTACGCGTCGAAGCCCTGGCTGACGCCGTCCACCGTGTAGTACGGGTTCAAATAGGACAGCGAGACCGTCCGGTTGACACTGCCGGTGCTGACTTGCGCCGACAGGTACTTGCCGCTGCCGAACACGTTCGACTGCGTGATCGAGGCCTGCACGATGAACTTGTCCACGGTCGAAAAACCGGCGCCTAAGAGCAGTGCTCCGGTCGGTTTCTCCTCGACGTGAAAATCCACGTCCACCTGGTCCGGGGTACCGGTGACCGGCACCGTGTCGACGGTGACGCTTTTGAAATAGTCGGTGCGGTCGATGCGCTTGCGCGAAAGCTGGATCTTGGCCGCGTCGTAGTAGGCGTCTTCCAGCTGGCGCATTTCGCGACGGATGACCTCGTCCCTGGTCTTGCTGTTGCCGGAGATGTTGATGCGCCGCACGTAAACGCGACGCCCCGGGTCGATCATGATCGTGAAGGCCACTTTGTGGGTCACCTTGTCGACCTGGGGAATCGCGTTCGCGTTGGCGAACGCATAGCCGTCGTTGCCCAGGCGGTCGGTAATCGCCTTGGTTGTTTCGGTGAGCTTTTGCCGCGAGAACACGTCGCCCGGCTTGATCTTCACCATCTTCGCGAGCTCTTGCGCGGGCAGCAGCATCTTGCCGGCGAGCTTGACGGCCGAGACCGTGTACTTCTCGCCCTCGGTGATGTTGACCGTGATGTAGATGTCACGCTTGTCTGGCGTGATCGACACCTGGGTCGAATCGATCGTGAAGTCCAGATAGCCGCGATCAAGATAGAACGAACGCAGCGTCTCGAGATCCCCTGCCAGCTTCTGCTTCGAATACTGGTCGTCCTTGGTGTACCAGGTGAGCCACCCGGGCGTACGCAGCGTGAACAGATCGAGCAGCTGCTTCTCCTTGAAGGCGTGGGCGCCGACGACGTTGATCGATCGGATCTTGGCGATCTGCCCTTCGCTCACGCTGAAATTGATCGACACGCGGTTGCGTTCCAGCGGGGTGACGGTGGTCTGCACCTGGGCGGCGTAGTAGCCGCGCGCAAGATACTGC
>Ga0307374_10015873_pt1 | contig 10074 bp, 9 predicted proteins | sample OX3MG_FD_202532 | JGI IMG/M metagenome (GOLD analysis project Ga0307374, IMG submission 202532) | Soil microbial communities from Risofladan, Vaasa, Finland - OX-3 | ecosystem: Environmental > Terrestrial > Soil > Coastal area > Acid sulfate soil | place: Finland: Risofladan, Vaasa | collected...
GGAAAGGCATTCAGAAAGGGGGCTAGTGCTGCAGATGCCTGCGCACGGGCATAGATAGAAGGAACCTGGTATACCTCGCTCTGTGGTTGTTCCAGCCTGGCTCCTTCATAGGAAAGGAAGAAGAAGGTCTTGTCCTTGCGGAGCGGCCCGCCGACGAAGCCTCCGAAATCGTTGTGATGTTCAGGAGCCTTTGGCAGCGGGGGAGTTTGTGCATCGTTGAACCAGTCATTCGCATCCATCACTGTATTGCGAAAGTAATCGTACACTCCTCCATGAAGATCATTCGTGCCGGAGCGCGTCGTCAGGATGACCTGCCCGCCTGGAGCACCTCCGAACTCTGGCGCGAAAGACGAGGTCTCAATCCGAAATTCCTGCAACGCCTCCACGGAAACCAAGCTGCTCGTGCCTCCGAGGGCACTGAAAGCCTGTGCCGTTCCGGTGCCAGACCCCACGTTCGGGAAAGCTGGGCTGATGCCGAAATTCGCTGACACACCATCCACGGTGAAATTGTTTGCGTCCGTTCGCTGCCCCGAGATACTGAATTGTCCTGGGGAGCCACTTGCCCCCGCACCGCTTGGGACAATAACTACTCCTGGGGTCAATTGGAGAAGCGTATTAAAGCTGCGCCCGTTAAGCGGCAAATTCTCAACGAAGTGGCGGTCTACCACGGTACTGACTGCAGCGGATTGCGTGTTAATTAGCGGCGCCCCGCCTCGCACGGTGATCGTGACCGACGCAGCGCCCATAGGCAGAGTGAAATTAATGGCTAGAGCGTCTTGAACATTCAAAGTGATGTCAGGCTTGATCAACGTTTTGAAGCCGATCTTGGAAACTTGAAGCCGGTATGATCCGGGCGGAAGACTCGGCACGACGTAGATACCTTCGCCGTTTGTTGTGGTCGAGGACTGAACACCAGTCGCGTCGTTCACAATTATAATTTCGGCCCCGGCAATTACTGCGCCCGACGGATCATGCACGATGCCGCTGATAGTTCCATTCGGAGATTGCGCAATGATCGGAGTAGCAAAAAGCAAATTGACGACGACAAGCAAAACCATTCGACGCATCGAGCCTCTCCAGTAACAGCCTGGTTGGAACACTCTGTTTGGTCTACGCTGGAGAATCCGCCGTTGTATCACTCGACCGTCACGAGAAAGCGTGCGAACGATCCCGAAGGGCAGGATGAAACCAAGGCTACGGGTGATTTGGATTCATTTTCAGGTAAGCAAACAGCAGAGGTTTACCGCTCGGCTTATGACTACCGCCCTTTGGTTCAACGGTGACGAATACCGCATCGATTTCGTCAAGCTCCTTCGGATTGTCGAATTTAAGGACCCAGCGTTTCTTGGCTGCGTTGTCTTGATAAAAGATGCCCAGATTGAGCGCCTCCTTGCGCTCCGGGCCGCGGCGCCCCCAGGCTTGAAACGTGATCACGTTGTTAACTCCGGCCTGGTGGTCCAGATCATACGCATAGAAAACCAGCGACTTTCCCTTGGTATAGAAAACGCGGCCAAATGGTTTCTTCGTCGCCCCGTCGCGCCCGACATCGTAGACCTCGGCAATATAGAGGTCACGCGCGCCCATCAGCTCCCGAATGTCGCGGTCATGCGCGAGGAACGCGTCCTGCCGGTTAATCGTTTCTTCGCGTTGCCGAAGTTGGCCGGTGAGATCCTCGACCTGGGACTCAAGGCCCGCGACTTGCACTTCGCCCTGCGATTGTTGCAGGCGCACAGCCTCGAGTTCTGTCTGCGTTTTGTCGAGAGATGCCTGGGCGGCGGTGAGCTGCTGGGCCAGACTTGCATTCTGCGCGACCACTTGTTGTTTGGCTGAAGAATCGGCTTGGCTCGATTGTTCGAGCGCGGCCTGGACCGTCTTCATCTCTTTGAGATTGGCAGACTGCTCCGCGACCTGACGTCGCAGATCGGAAATCGACTGCTCGCGCTGCGCAAGCTGTGCTCCCAGGAGTTCACGCTGATGGCCCGCATCGCTAATTTGCTGTTCGAGCGCATTCAATCTCTGGTCAGAAGAATTAGTGGTGACCTGGCCAATTTCAAGGGCATGCTCGTTTCCGATCCGGTATGCAAAAATCCCCAGTGCAATCGTGAGCAGAATCGCCGCAGCGAAAGGCAGCCATACCAGGTTCCAATTCAGTTGCGTTTGCTGGCGCCCGTTTCGGTGGGTGGGGGGAAACTCCGCTCTTCCTTCCGTTGCTGAGGGAGTCGTCAGATCCCCGGCGACCTCCGAGGGCCCGGGTTTCAAACGAGTGGCTGCTGCCGCATCATCTAGCGCCACGCCTGGCTGTCCGGCAGGAGTCTCGGACAATACAGGGGACAAAAGAGGCACACCAACATCAACGACCGCTTCGAACTCTTTCAATGCTTGGCGGCATTCAGGGCACACGGCAAGATGTTCTTTGAGCCGTCTATGCTCTTCTTGACTCAGATCGCCCGAGGTCGAGACGGCGCAAAGTTCCAGAAACTCGTCATGCGGTCTCATTCCCGACCAATCCTCCGCTTCCCAGTTCCCTCCCCTGTCTACCATAATTATTCAGCCACGACGAACGTTGCTTGCAAACATTTGTTTACGGAGCTTCGTCAGTCCACGGTAATAATGGTTCCTGACGTTTCCCAAGGGTTGCGCTAACTTCTCGCTCACTTCTGCAAGCGTATAGCCTTCAAAGAAGTACAGACGCAGAGTCTCGCGTTGATCCTCAGAGAGGGCGTCAAAGACCTTCGTTAGACCATTACGGCCAAATACCGCCTCCGGGGAATAATCGGCTTCTGTGGTCGGGATAGCGACCAGGCGGCCAGCGACACTTTGAAGCTCCTGACATCTGTAGAAGTGACGAGTCGCCAAGCGACGGCGCCGCTCAATCGCACGCTGGTAGGTCATCTGAATGATCCAGGAGCCGCCTGAGCTCTTTGAACTGTCGAAGATTGCGCATTTCCGTTCGAGAAATAAAAATAGATCCTGGACGAGATCTTCTGCCTCTGAATCGTCCTGGAGGATCCTGCGGCCGATGTGGCGAATTATCTTGGCGTAGCGACCAAACAGCAGGGCGAGCGCTTCAACCTCTCCCGCGCGGAGGCGCGATAGAAGGCATTCGTCGGAGACTTGCCTCAGCTCTACGGCAGCCGAGACGCTTCTATCCGCTTCCGTCTGTGCCTGGAAATAAGGAAATCGTGTCGTTAAAGAACTCCCCACGTGTCTTCCTGCATTACAAGAAAGATTTCATAAACGCAGCTTCGTAAATGCAAACGCTGCATACTTAAGCAAAGCCCTCACTCTTTAAGGCTCCGCCGTTGGGATCGATTATCGGGAAAAGAAATCCTGCCCTTCAGTAGCTGCTCGGTGGAACCCGCCGTCTTCAATTGTTCAAGGCCCCATTCCAGAATCAACTCCCCCACGTTGCCGAGGGTCCGCCTTTCCCGCGCGGCGAACCCCTCGAGCTCGGCTCGCAGGTCCCGGCGAATTCTTAAACTGAGCGGTGCTTTCCATTCCCCCATTGGACGCTCGCTTATGTACGCCTCGACAAGTGACTTCGCAACGTAAGGAGTGAAGGCTCACAATCGGTTCACTTGCGTCGTGTGCGGCGTATGCTTTCGTTGCGCGCTAAAGCTCTTTTTTGCGCGCGAGATGGGCCGTACGTCAGCTTATTTCAACCGGTCATCCGCGCCGCTCGCTTCCCAAGCCGTTCGCTGCCGGCCGAGGCGACCTTCATCGGCGCGTTCTCGTTTCGCAGTCGCCTCGGCAAAATCGGCGTTGAGGCCTGCACGGATCTCTTCGAGCCGCGTCTGGTATGTTTTGATCCGTTGCTTCGAGCCGATCGAGAAAGCTTCCAACCGCTGGAGTACGCGAATGAGCCGGTCAACGCTGCGATTCCACAGATACATCTCGGCATAGACATCGACTTTCATTTAGTCGTTCCTTTCCGGGAGGCGGCGGCAGAATTGAAGCCATTCCGCGAACGAAAAGACAAAGCTCCAGGTACGCAGATGGCCAATGGCGGAGAATTTGCTACGGGCTCAGGAGGGAAACGAGCCGGAAAGTCTTGGCGCCAGGGAAGTTGCAACCCAGACGGAAAATAGATAACTTCTGTTCCAGCCATCGTTGCACCTCAGACGTGCGACTGTGGTCAGGGACGCGTTTGGTGCTAGTAACACCGGCGCGTCCCACTCTGTCACTTGCTTCTTACTTTTTTGCTCCTTCTACCTTGGCCCTCACGAAAATGCTCTTCCTTGTACTTCTTGATCTTCGCTATGTCGTTTGCTGTCCAACGCCAATGCCTGCCGCCATTCATGCGTATCTGCTCTGATGGACGAATCTTGCCAGCAGCAAGCCATTTGTGCAAGGTCATCCAATGAACTCCAACTTTCCTTGCCGCTTCCTTTGTCGAATAAGTTTTACTTAGGCTTATCATCTTTACCTTATGTTTGTCATTTGTCAAGCACAAAATCGAGAGGAAGAAGACGTAACTGCAAGCTCGGTTGCCGCTGAGAAGAGTATCCCAATTTTGTCTCAATTCGTAGGGTTCTCAAAAGAGATCGATCTCTTGGGTGGCTCCCGTCGTGCGCCTCGAAGAGCGCCGTTTGTAGACTCATGCCACACGGAAGGAGGTTCATGACCATGCGTTGCCCATATTGCGGAAATAACCAGACAGAAGTATTCAAAACTCTATTTCGCCGAAACAGAACCTACCGTTATCGTCGGTGTCGATTCTGCAAAGCGTGTTTTCGTACCCAGGAGAAAGCAGTTCGCTGGGAAGGCGTTGACCGGAAATGGCCTGGCAAAGCCCCGAGCCGGACTGGCTGGAGGAGTCATCGCGCTTCAGCCCTGCGCGAAAATTGTGAGGTGGAGACTTGCAGTTTAGATTATAAGCAGGCTGGCGTGAGGCGGCATGTGGATCACATCGTGCCAGAGAGAGCGTCACGACTTCCGATGTCGCCAAGCAGTTCCTCGAATCGGCTCGCGAAGACCGCCTGGAAGTGGTGGACCTCATGGCCCAACCAACCGAAACGCTTCTCCAGATTCGCAGGAAGGGAGAAGCACAGCACGTTTTATCGCGTGCGGAATGGGCCGTCCTCGCCTACTTTGTGCAGCAGGGTTTCGAAGCCTTTTCCGACCGGACGCCGAACCCTGTTTCGCGCGAATCCCTGACCGGGGTTCTGGATGCGTTCCTCGCTGTCTACGAACTGCGGAAGGAACGCACTTCCAAGCTCGACGAGTATTACCTTGGCAATCTGCCCGCCGAGTATCGGCCGGTCAAAGCGAAGGACGCTGACGACCAAGCCTCTCCAGAAATCGTGCGCCGGACGGTGCTCGAAACTCGCAAGCGATTGAACGACGCGGGAACCAAGTCGGAGCCGTTGCTGGCCGCGCGAAATCTTCATGTGATTCTGGAAGAAGAAAAGCTCTCGGGTGCCGAGGCTATAGACCGTGTGCTTCGCCCCTTCTGGCCTATTCTCTGGCGACTGGCCGCGCGAGGCCACTACTGCTTGAAGCAAGAACCGCTCCGCCTGCCTTCTACTGCGAAGGAGTCTTTCTATCAGCCTCCCATCCCATCAGTTAAGGAGGGGGAATATTCGCTCTCGTTTGCCCGTGGGGAAGGCGGCGAGTTCTCCCTGCTTCTGAGCTCCCCCGGCCCTCGTGGTCCGCAGTATCCGATTAGCGGATATCCCAAGATCACGGAGTTCCGCGCGATGCTCGGGACGTTAACGCCAGAAGGAGCGAGCCGCCGCTGGAATGGTGAGTACTTCTTCGGATACGTCGCGCCATCCGAGGAGGGCAAGGGGAAGGACGTATGGTTTCGTGCGCACGCGAACGGGATTACGTTCGGCTTTTCCGAGAAGGAATGGAAGTCAGTGCAGGGTTTGTTTCGGCGCGCCTGGGAAATCCCCGAGGTGCGTATGGCGTGGGATGAACTGGCGCTCGAATACGGTGAACTGTGAAGATGCGCTGCTTCGCAGCGGGAGTTTTTTGGACACACCACCCACAAAGTGGTTGCTGCACAGCGCCGCACGGCGCTTTTGGTTAACGTGTTCTCGTGGCGTGAGTTAGCAAAATCGCGGCGCTCGCGGTTAACTTCCGGCGCTCTCCGTTAACTTCTTTATTTTGCTTGCTCGTTTGCGTGCCGCGATCTCAGGGAAATCCTTTCAGAAAGGTGCTCGCCATGGCAGCCGATCAACTGCGAAGCCGCACTGTGGGATGCAAGATGACCGAGGCCGAGTATGAACGGCTCAATGCAACCGTTGAGGAACGAGGTGTGACGCTTGGCGAATGGTGCCGCGAGGTGTTGCTGCAACACACCAATGCAACGAAACCAGTCGCCGTTGAACAGGTTTTGTTGGCCGAAGTGCTGGCGCTGCGCACTATCTTGCTCAATGCCCTCTACAAACTGGCTCAGGGAGAGCATCTGGCAGCGGATGAAATGCAACGGCTGATTGAGCACGCCGATGAAGGCAAATTCCACAAGGCGCAGGAGCGTCTGAAAGCAGGTGCGCAATGAGCCACCAATGGGGACGAAATCAGTACGCGGGCGAGTGGCCCAATCCCAAGCCCGCTTGGAAGATGGCAGCACTGCTTCTCGCAGTGGTTAGCGCGGCTGCGATCTGCGCGTACCGCTACGTCTATGTTCTTACGCCTTTACAGAAGTTCTATTTGACAACGTATATCCGCAGCGGCTTGCGTGCTGAAATCGGCTTCAAGACTGGCCGCTACGCGTTGCTGAATGTTGTGGACAAGAAAGGCAGCCGATTGGCGCTCAATGAAGAAGTAATGCCGGTCAAGATAGCCACAGGCAAGAGCATATTCGCGCTGACCGAGACGGCAATGCAATTGGGTGACCGGCGGCTTGTATGGCAGCAGTACAACAATGCCGGACTCCATGCGTTCTTGGGCCATTGGATCTATCGCGACCAGACCTTGCTCGATTTCTTAAGACCGGCTCTGTTTGGTGGCTTGGGAGTGTTCTTTGTGAGCTTGCTCCTTGCCATCCCGAAAGATGCGGCGCGTGCCCGCACAAGAAAAGAGGGGCGGCGACTCAAAGGGCCAGAGCTTGTCACGGTCCGCAAATTCAATCGAAGAAATCGATCCGGCGGCATCGGCGTCCCGCAGACCCAAACGTTCAAACAAAGAATGCTCGGCAGGATGCCGATTTTGGGGCTTCCTCGCGCCGTTGAGCCAAGCCACATCCTCATCATGGGTGATACGGGAACAGGCAAGAGCACGCTGATTCGCAATATTCTCGTGCAAATCGAGGAGCGCAGTGAAACGGCCATCGTCTACGATCCCGCGCTCGACTACACGCCGGAGTTCTATACGCCCGAACGTGGCGACGCGATCCTCAATCCACTGGATGTGAGGATGCCCTATTGGAGTCCCGGCGAAGAGTTGAAACATGACGCCGAGGCGCTGACGTTAGCTGCATCTCTTTTCCCCGACCGGCACAACGAGAATCCGTTCTTCGTCGAAGGCCCAAGAAAAATCTTCGCGCATCTTCTGACCTTCCGGCCTTCTCCGCAAGAGTTGGCCTATTGGATGTGCCACGAAGAAGAAATCGACCGGAGAGTGAGAGGCACTGAATATGCGGCGATGATCGACCGGCAGGCCCCAGCGCAACGGAGCGGCGTGCTGGCGTCGCTCAACATGATCGCCGACACATTGAAACTGCTTCCCACAGAAAAGGAGACGACGGCCCGCTGGAGTGCGGCGAAGTGGTCTGAACACCGCAAGGGTTGGCTCTTCCTAACCAGCACACCCGAAACGCGCAAGCGGCTCATCCCACTAACGAGCTTATGGCTCGATACGCTGGTACTGCGCCTCATGAATCAAGGACAGACCAACAGTCAAAAGGTCTGGTTTGTTCTGGACGAACTCGCCAGCTTGCAGCGGTTGCCACAATTGCATACGGCGATCACGGAAAACCGCAAGTCGAATAATCCCGTAGTGCTCGGCTTCCAGGGACGGAGCCAGCTTGAAACACGCTACGGGCATGAAGCCGAGGCGATGCTGTCGCAGCCCGCGACGAAAATCTTTTTGCGCACAAGCGAGTGCCGCGCGGCGGAGTGGATTTCAAAGGCCATCGGCGAGGTCGAAATTGAAAGGATCCGCGAGAGCCGTTCGAGCGCACGGCTCGGACGACAGCGGAACGCCAAGAGCTACAACTTGGAGCGCCAGGTTGAGCCGCTTGTGATGGCTTCTGAGATCACCGGACTTGCCGACCTGCATGGGTATCTCAAGAAGGGCAATCTTGTTGTGCGCATGAACTTCCCATTCATCGAACTGCCGAGCAAGCAGCCGAAGTACATCGAGCGGCTAATCAAGAAGCCATCCCTGACAGTTCTGAAATCGAAAGCAGTTGAAACTACCGAAACCAACGAGCAGAAAGTCGCGCCACAGGAAATCAAAAATACCCATGACCATCACTTGGGCCGAAGCGCATCGGCACAACAAGAGCACTTCTTCGAATAGGTCAAACCCATGCTGACGATTTCCAATCCGTTGAGCGCAAGCCAAGCGCAGGCTTATCACGCCGAAGAGTTCTCGAACGCACGCGAGAACTATTACACGCAAAGCGACCAAATACGCGGCGAGTGGCACGGCAAGCTCGCCGCAGAATGGGGTCTCAAAGGTGAGGTAAGCGAGGAACACTTTCAACGACTCTCCGAAGGCCAGCATCCGACCACCGGCGAGCAGCTTGTCCAGCATCGCGCAGCGCGTGAATGCCTTAACGAGCGCGGCGACAAGGTGAAAACGATGGAACACCGCGCCGGATGGGATGCGACATTCTCCGCGCCAAAGAGCGTATCGCTCACGGCACTCGTTGGCGGAGATGAGAGAGTGCGTCAGGCTCACCAAGAAAGCGTCGCTGTAGCACTCGATGAACTTGAACGATATGTTCAGGCTCGCATCAGTGGAAATCTACCAGCAGAGACAACCGGAAAGTGGGTAGCGGCGAAGTTCGAGCATGATAGCGCCAGGCCCGTGGACGGCTACGCTGCGCCACAACTGCATGCGCATGTGGTTTTCTTCAATCTTACCGAAACCGAGAACGGAGACACCTACGCGCTACAGCCCCGGGAACTGTACAAGACGCAGCAATACGCGACAGCGGTGTATCGCTCGGAATTGGCGATGCGGCTCAAATCATTGGGTTATGAAATCGAACGCGGAAAGAGCGGCCAGCCGGAAATCGCGGGCTACAGCGAGGAATATCTTGCAGCATCTAGTCCGCGCCGCCAGCAGATCGAAGAGCATCTGGCAAAGGAAAATCAGCGAGGGGCCGACGCCGCGCAAATCGCCGCGCACAAAACGCGGGAAGCGAAGCTTGATATTTCACGGGAAGAGATGCAGGAGCGTCATCAGCAAATGGCGAAGGCATTCGGAAGCCAGCCGGAGCATGTTGTGGAAGCGGCAAGACACCGACCGCAACAAATGGAGTCAGAGTCTCCATCGACGACAGCATTAGCGGCGATTACATTTTCAAAGGATAGGAACTTTGAACGCGAGGCGGTAGTTGACGAACGCCATATGTTGCGGGATGCGCTGAGACGTTCGATGGGAGAGGCGACACTGACTGAGGTCCGAGCCGAATTCGAGAAACGCGTCAATGCCGATGAATTCATTTGCGTGGAGAAGAAGCCAGGCGCACCAGGCCGAGTATTCACCACTCAGGAGATGATTGATTACGAGCGTTACACGGTCCAAATCATGCGCGAAGGACAGAACAAGCATTCGGCCATTGTCAGCGCCGATACGCGCAGAGGAGTCCCGATAGGCCATCCACACCTAAGCGAGAGCCAGCGTCGAGCGGTCGAGCAAATCCTCGCGAGCCGGGACCAGGTCACGGCACTGGAAGGCGTTGCGGGGTCTGGCAAGACTACTTCCCTCGCGGTAATCCGAGAAGCAGCCGAAAGTGAAGGCTACAAGGTCGAGGGCTTTGCTCCAACGTCGCGCGCGGCACAGAAACTCGCCGAAGCCGGGATCGAATCGAGCACCTTGCAGCGGTATCTTACACGAAGTGACGAAATGCTCGACGGACAAAGGCGGCTTTACGTTCTCGACGAATCGAGCTTG
>Ga0307374_10015874_pt1 | contig 10074 bp, 5 predicted proteins | sample OX3MG_FD_202532 | JGI IMG/M metagenome (GOLD analysis project Ga0307374, IMG submission 202532) | Soil microbial communities from Risofladan, Vaasa, Finland - OX-3 | ecosystem: Environmental > Terrestrial > Soil > Coastal area > Acid sulfate soil | place: Finland: Risofladan, Vaasa | collected...
GCTTCGTACGGATCATTCGGCTGCAGCCAGCCTCCATAAGCGACGGCTTTGTCAACGTGCGTGACGTCCTTCTCTTGCGGAGAGAGACCGAGAACCGCCTTGGCGTCGTACGTGTTATCGTTCTTGTTGGTGCCGACCGTTACGAATGATTGATCGCTGGTCGCATTGGTGTAGAACCAGGCGCGGGGCGCCACGGCGCGTCGTGCGGCGAATTCATCGTAGAGCGTATCAAAGGCGCTCTCCTGCAGTTGATCCCAGTTTGGCGACCGGACCAGCAGACCGTAGTAACTCGGCTTCTCGCCGGTAGGAATCTTGTTGAACGCAATGTCGGAGACCACCGAAGTGAACGAGAGCACTGTAAATGTGAGAAGAATCAGTGTGATACAGGTCAGCGCGGTGCGAGCGCGGCGCTTTCTCATCTGTGAGATACCGAGTGAGAACGCCGCCAGCGCCACACTCATGCGGCCAATATCCGCCTTGTGGATCCCACCCACCGACTTCTGGTACTGCTTGAGCTGCTCCTCAAACTTCCCGATGACGAGAAAGATAACGAGGAGGCCTAGCGCCAACATGATGAAGGCCAGCAGGACGATGACGGGATTCTTGGAAATCTCGAACGCCGGGTGAACCTCGTAAAGAATCAGGAAGATCGCTAAGAAGATCGCGAAACCAAAGGCGAGCTGCTGTCTCAAATCGGGCTTGCCGAACAGCAGCCTCTCCACGAAGTATGCGAATGGCAGCAGCAGGAAGAGATAGAAGAGGACGCCCTTAACGACGTCTTGCGCCGTTTCCATCACGCTGGGATAGGCGCGGGACTCAAAGCCCCATGCGGCACGAGAGTAGGAGTCAAACCTGTCGTAGTTGAGCTGTTGAAGCGCCGCTGTCGCAGCCACCAGCTCGCGTCCGGTATCCGTATGCAGCTTGTCGAGCCCCTGGTTAATAATCCGGTATTTCGCAAGAAGATCGATCCGGGAATTGTCAAGCCAGAACATATCAGTGGCGGCTTTGTACGCGGTCGCCGGGATGGTGCTGCTCGTAGTAACCTTGTAGCCATCGCCATCATCCGCGTGCTTCACCGAGCCGTGTCGCAGCGGGTCCCACTCGCGGGAGCTGCTTACCCACCAGAAAGTCCCGATCGGGAGCGTCGGGATGATCGATCATCCACTGTTTCAGGAGCTGGTACTGATCCAGCAGCTTCTGCTGATCGACCTGATCGGCCGCGCTGTATTTCTTCATCAGCGACTCAGGCGAGGCGCCATTACGCAGCGCGGCCAGCACAGGCTGTTGATCCGCCTTGTCGAACCGGGGCATCCAGGGAGTGAAATTCACCATCACGAGCCGCGTCGCGATCGGGCCGGATCCCATGACCACCTTGATGGAGGAACCGGGATCGGCAAAGAGGATCGCCACCGGCTCAACGAAGTTCTGCCATGATTCCAAATGCGCCGTCGACACGCCATAGCGCTGTGGATTGCTGTCGGTCTGCGCATCATATAGATTCAGATCGGTTAGCAGGGTCATCGATTGAGGGTCAACCAGCCCGTACATCGACACACTCGCGCAGCGGAACAGGACGACCGTCGCCTCTTTTTGCGCAACCGTCATCTGGATGGAAATAGGATAGTTCTGGGCGCCATTGACACCCTGGTCGGGAGCGTAATCAATATTGCCGTCGGCATCCAGGTGATAACCCTCGAGATCCGTGCTCCGGTTGTATCCATAGGCGGTGAGCGGCGCCACTCCGATAAAATTAAAGTGTCCATTGTGCGGCACAAGCTCAATGTCGTCCCCGCGGACACCCGTGAGACTCTGATTACCATTAACAAGAATGGCGAGCGATCCTGGAATCGGCGTGTTCGGAACGAAGCTCTTCGTCGGCACGTACTTGACGATCCGGCCGTAGAGTGTGGCGAAGCCGCCTTGCAGGTTCATCCTGCCAAAGTTAGCCGGCTGCGTCAGCGGCAGCTTGATCTCACCGTTCTTATCCGGTTGATTGCTGTCATTGAAGATGTCGTAATAGATACAGCTAAGGAGCTTCGCCTGCTTGAGGATATTGTCCATACGCAGCCGGTCAATAGTGTCCGATGGCGTATCAACGAACGGCCGCGTATCACTTGTGGTCACAAAGCCGACGCCGATGCCGCCCGCCATGGTAACCGGCTCGTTATCCAGCGCCAGTTTGCCAGGTATAAAGTTGCGCCAGCTCTTACCGGAGATCGGATTCACCCCATCGGCGAAGTTCTTATCCTTGTCCTCACCGATAAGCGGCGCGATCTGCTGCACGTTTTCACGAATAGACCGGGCGAAGTCCGAGAAATTGCGTTGGATATCCTCCCGCATGTCGTAGAACATGCCCTTATAAAAAACGCCTACCTGCTGATTCCGGCTGGAGAGATCCAGAGCCGTGAACGCGTACCAGCGATTATGGGTATCTTTTGGAGCCGGCGCGGGTACCGGAAAGGCGTGATTAGGCGTGATCGCCAGCAGCGCCGCCCAGACTACGGCCGCGATGCCTATCCAGATTCCGAGCACCACGCGATCAACTCTCGTTGGCACGTGCGGCGCCTCGCCCTCGGGGGCGCCCCATCCCATGACCCGCTGGAGCGACGAGTAGATGCCAAGCCCGAAGATAACAACAAGAACGATAAATATCCAGATGCTATTGGTACCCACCCAGGTTCGGAAGCGCTGACCCATGGGGGGGCCCTCTAACTTCGAAAAATGAGCTTCGAGATACTGGCGGATTCCCGTTAACGCTTCGAAATGCGCCCCATCAGCAATGAAGAGGACGGTGCGGGCCGGAGGGTGCTTGACATAGGTACGGGCAAGCGCAAGGAATGTCGCTATACCGGTAGCGCTCTCGGCGCCCGGCGAGAGCGTAGGCACCGTGGACATGTCATCGTAGTACGACTCAACGACGATCTCCTGCCGTCGAACGGCGGGATCTGAGGATACGCCCGGAATGATCCCCACAATATTGTGGCCCTGCACGTTCTTCCAGCGCATGCTGCACTGAAGGTTCACGTTGGGCAGCGCGCCCTGAACCGATCCCCTCGCCATGGCCCGCAGCACGGCGCCATCGGCACGGGAGATGAAAAATCGCGGGATCTGGAGAGGGAGCTGAACCCACTTCGTCTCGGCTTCCCCGCGAAGCATCTGGACAGGCTCAATGAAAATGACCGCCTTCGCGCCCAGTCGTGGCGCGTTGAGCCAGTCGGCGGCCGAGTTGAAATCGAGCAGAACTATCGAGCCCTGTACCTGCCGGTCGTCGAATGCCGTGAGCTTGCCGCTGCCACCATCGATAAGCGGCGCCGTTATACCGCCAGGCGGAAGCTGTGAGGTGCGAACCTGGTTGGGCCAGAGCGGATAAACGCGGAACGGATGACCACCAACGGTGAGGGTTGAAGTCCCATCTTCCACCGGAATCGCCACCGTAAAATTCTCGCGATGGACTTTGCTGAGGCCCGCGCCGCTCATCGCGTTCTGAACGTAGTTCGCCGCCCGCTCATAGCCGGGATATCCAGGGATGCGGCTCGGCAGAGCCGCTAGGTCGCTGACCGTCTTTTGGAGCTCAGAAAGCTTAATCGTGCTCGCGATTTTCACATACTCTCGGCCGCGGCCCTTCGTGGGACTGAGAACTGGCAGCGTGTCGGCCGCGAGTCCGGCGCTCGGAGCGATCAAAACCATCAACCCGGCGAACGCAGCAACAATCGCCCGGGACGCGAGCGATACGCGAGCGGCCGCAAAGACCGACGCGAGCGACGCGCGAGCCGCCTGAAATACGAGCGATTGCGAACGTGAGGCGCCAAACTTCATGCAGGAATCTCCGCGCCCGTACGGACGCATCCAATAAAAACACGGGGAACCACTCTAACCGGCGGCGGTCGAAGCCCGCCGGTTTGCCGCTGTAGCCCCTCCTTCGACGGACAACAGCCGTAATCCTCCTGAAATCAGTTACAGGATTAGGAACGAAGTTGGGAGCGAGCAGAACAGGGCATCCAACAGAGACGCCCGGCGCCAGCGCCGTACGCGGCGCCGGGCCGCATCCGTGAACAACTCACGCGTCTCCGGCACGGCTCTAACCAACCATTCGACTCGACAGAACCTACGCAGGTTTCGCGGCCTCTTCCGCCTCGTGCAGCATCCGGGTCTCTTCCTCCGAGTGTTCCATCTTGGCCAGGCGTTCTCGCCAGCGATAGATCAGCAGCGCCCGGTGCGCCTGACGAACGGTGCAGCCGTAAGATTCGGCCAGCAAGTGATGGAGAGCATCGTCCGGAGGAGCGTCGGCGGAAAGATACTCACGGTACGCTCGCTCCAGATTGGCGGTGGTTTCAACCGGGATCGGAGGGATATGATTCAACGGCCGAAGATCGTCGTGAAGCTGGTCAATCCAGTTCATCACCGCCGGCTCGGGCAGATTAAGATCTCGGGCTAATTGATCCGAAAGCTCCTGCAGGGCGATGCGGGATCCCTCGGGCGCATCCTGAACATGCCGCGAGTAGGCTTTCTCTATACGAAACTTCTCGGCGCGGCTGAGCTGGCGCGGATCGTTGTGGTGGATGCGCCACTGACCGACCTGCAGTATAACGGCGGTCTGGGGGATTCCCATCTCCTTCGCGATCTGGCGCCGGCGGCCGCCGCTCGGCCGCGCTCCGAGCTCGATCATCCGGTGGTACCGGTCGCCGATTTCTTTTCGCTGCTCGGGTGTAAGCTGTGCCGATTGCTGCCGGAGATGCGCGCCATGAAGCCGCGCCGTAATCTCATGTACCACCTGGCGGTCAAGCCCAAACTCGAGGCAGATGCGTTCGTTAATATCCTTCAGCGCCGTGCCGGGCTCGCCCGCGTAATACTCATACGCGTGCTCAATCGATCGGCGAAGGCTCTCGGAGATCCGCGCCGAAGCGGGTTTTTCCGTCCCCGCCGCGACATGGTCGCGGCCATCGCCAGCGCCGCGCTCCCGAGAACTCGGCGCCGGCCGCGCGGGAACGGCCGTTTTTGAAGAGGCGCCTGTTATTGAAGAGGTGTTCGCTCTTAAGGAAGTGGCCGCATTGGAATCGGAAACATGCCGGGCCGCCGGCGCAGAGCGAGGACTCGGCGCTACCGGTTGCGCCGCAGGGGTTGTCTCTGCCGGCGCCGAGCTCCGGTCGCCCGGCGCCGGCGGCCGCGAAGGCGATTTCGGAGAGCGATACCCGATCCGCTTGGCGCAGCGCGCGCAGTACGGCGTCTCCTTGACCGGTCCGAAGAAGACTTCACTGCACAATTTGCATTCACTTCGAAACGTCATCGCCCCACTCATTACCGTTCTCCCTCCCGCACACTCACCCTCTCACCCTCTCACCCTCTCACCCTCTCACTCTCTCACTCTCTCACGCACCCTCTCACTCTCCCACCTTCTCACCCTCTCACCCTCTCACCCTCTCACCCTCACCCTCTACCCTCTCACCCTCTCACTTACCTCTATGCGAGAACCACCAGCCGAACGCGAGGGCGCCCAGAAGGGCGCCGGCGTATAGGAGCGCGAACAACTCATCACGCTTGAACCTGAACTCGGCCACGTTGGGAAGAATCACAGCGATCGCCATTGGCACGACGGCCGGGACAGACCATCCGGCGAGGAGCACGCCAACCATCGCTGCAAAGAGAAGCGCCCACATCAACCAGGCGGTCTTGACCGGATTCAGGTTGTGCCGATGCGCCAGCGCGAACATAATGCCTATAAAAACGTAATCGCCAGGTCCGACGAGCGGAGTGAGATGGCCCAAATGAGGCAGGTGTACCGATACCCGCTGATGCAGCGCCGGCATGTGGGTGATGATCGCGCGCGTTGTGCCAAAGTTGACTCCCCAGAAGTCGACAGCCGCGCCGACGAGGGCGCCTGCCGCCACCAGATTGCGATCCTTAAACGCCGGCGCCACTGCTCGGCCCAGGAAGGCGGCGCCGAGCGCCAGCGACAACTCTCTCACCGCGACGTAAGGAGTGATCCACCATGCGTGAAGATTGAGCCAGCGCACGGGCGCCGCGAACGTGAGCAGCGCCCATGCAAAAGCGAACGCGGCCATGAGCGCGGCGGAGAGCGCGGGCGGTGTGGGGGCGCGGGCAGCCAGGAATGTCACCCAAATGCCGGCGGCTAACGACGCGGCCACAAGAATGAGAGACGCCGCCGCCGACAGATGTCCGCGCATCGCCCAACGGGCCAGCGGCGGAAGGTAGATCATCTGAAGGCCAAATAGAGCAAGATAGGCCGCCGCGGCAAGAAAAAGGGCTGGCTCTACCGCACGAGGCATGCCGGCCGCCGCGCTGTAGCCGTTTCTGGCGCCAGGACTAGATCTGAGTTTAGCTTGAGGTGGCAGAGTCCAAATCCCCTTCTGCAGCGCCGGCGCGGTCGCGGCGCCAAAAAGTAAGACGCCGCAGTATCGTGTTCGGTTCGGCTCAGTTGAAGGCGCCGGCGGCGCCGAGTCCTCTATGTGTCCGGGAGCGGCTAAGATATAATAATAACCTGCATTAGGGGGTGACTACTCACAGTTGACGGGAACCGCTGTCGGCGTCGCAAGGATTTCGAGACCTTAATGGGGAAATCGGGTCCTGAAGTATAGACCTCCGCCGCAGATCAGCCGCAGCGGCCCTGGCGTCGTGGGCGCGCCGGAACAGCAATGCTCCGCGGTCAGAGGATGGCAGGTGATTCGGAGTCGAAGACTTCGAAAAGAGAAAGACAGCAGGGAATGATAAATCAACGTATCTCTTTAGCAGTCGCGAGCGCAATTCTCGTTCTGATCATGGCGGCCGGCGCACTGAAAGTCCGTTATGCGGTCGCCGACCGGAATTATGCGCTCGCGGAGCGAGTACAGGGACGGGACCAGGTGCGGCGTCTCGAGCGAACGCTGGATCTGAAACCGGGACTGACGGTGGCACGGCGACAGCTCGCTGCCGACCTCGAATCGCTCGGGCATTACGATCGCGCGCTCACACAGATTGGTCTGCTCATACACAGCCGTGATCACGGAAAGACCAGTCTCTGGGATCTCCGCGAGCAGCAGGGCGAGGCGCTCTATCATCTCAGCAAGTTTCAGGACGCCGCCTCCGCTCTCCGCCTCGCCATCCTCGAGCGCCCGGGCGCCGGCGTCAGCCATCTATACCTGGGTGAATCGTACGACGGATTGGGCGACACTTCGGCCGCCGAAAACGAATACCGGATCGCCATCAAGCGCAGCCCCGGCGATGAGCGAGCTTATCTGCGGCTGGGCGCGCTGCTCGTGAGCCGCGGACAAAGTGCCGAAGCTATGGACCTGGCGAAACAGATGACGGCTCGCGGGCCGGAGTTGGCGATGGATTGGCACAGGGTGATCGCCGACAACGCGCTCCGGTCCGGAAAACCAGACGTCGCTCTGCACGAGACTCGCCTGGCAGCCCGGGCCAACCCAAAGGCCACCTGGCCCCTTCTCCAGGCAGCCGCGATACTGGTTTCCGAGCGAAAGCCGGCGGAAGCGGTTCATGAGGCGTCACAGGCGGCGAAGATCGCGCCCGCTGACCCGACTGCCGCGCTGGCGCTGGCGTCGGTTCTGGAATCCGACCAGCAGTGGGATCGATCGGTAGAGGTTTATCGCGCGGTGGAGAAACGTCAACCGCAGGCGTTCGCCCGGTGGGTTGCGGCTGCCCGCGGCCCGCAGGAGAGCAACCCGGCCGTGGTTCTCTGGCAAGAGCATCTGGAGACGACCATCAATCCGGGTGACGTGCATTTGATGGGGCCGGACAGCGAGCCGGGCATTCAGCAGGCGTGGTACGCCGGAGACCAGGGCGAGCATCTTCTAAACACGAACACAGCGAACGCTCTCTTCCTGCAGGGCGCTCTCGCGGAAACGCGCCATGATTATACCGGCGCCGGGCAGTTCTTTGAAAACGCTCTGCACTACATCCCAACTGCCGAGTCGACGCACAATACCCCGTTCACCAATCACCTGAGAGAGGCGATCGAGGGGAGCATCGACGCCGTGCTTCAGACCCAAATCTCAGGGAGCCCCGTAGAACAGTAGCGGACGGAGGACGAAGGACCGAGGACGGAGATCTTCGCACCCCTTGCCCGCGCCTCGTACCTTCTGGAGGTCGATTGGTGTCCACAACTTCTACTACTGCCGTGAGTGGTCAAACTTTATCGATGCCTCCGGCCGCTGAGTGCGGGGAGGGAGCGCAGACCGTTGGTCGGATGCTGCTCCACTCCTCCTCGCGCTTTTCGGAAGAGGTCGCCATCCGATACAAGTTGAAGGGCGAGTACCGGTCCATCTTATATCGCGAGCTCTATGCACGGGCGCTGTCGATGGCTCGCGGCTTCCTCGCAATTGGAATCGAGCCGGGTAACCGCGTGGCGATCCTGTCGGAAAACCGTCCTGAATGGGTCTTTGTAGACCTGGCGTGTCAGCTTCTTGGCGTATCGGACGTTCCCATTTATCCGAGCCTGCCATCGGTGCAGGTAGAGTATATCCTCAATGATGCCGGCGCCCGCGCCATCGTGGTCTCCGACGCGGCGCAGCTCAAGAAGATTACCGAGGCGTGGCCGCGACTCAAGTCGCTTGAGACGGCGGTAGTCATGGATGGGAAGACTTCGGACGACGAGCGGGTTCAGGGGTTGGACGAGATGGTACGCCGCGGCGAGGAGAGTGACTTCGACGAGACGAAGGTTCGGGAGCTCTGCGAGCGCGTGGCGCCTGACGACCTCGCTAGTGTTGTATACACCTCGGGCACGACGGGCGATCCCAAGGGCGCGATGCTCACCCATCAGAACTTCATGAGCAACGTCAACAGCGTGGTAAAGATCCTTCAAGTTCATCCCAATGATGTCTTTCTCTCCTTTTTGCCGCTTAACCACGTGTTCGAGCGGTTGGGCGGCTACTATCTTCCGATCCGGACTGGCGCCACCATTGTCTATGCCGAGAGCGCGCTGCGCGTAAAGCAGAACTTGCCCGAAGTACGGCCCACCGTTATGATTGGCGTGCCGCGGCTCTACGACGGTCTAAAGGATGGGGTTTTGACCACCCTGGCGAAGGCGCCTGAGAAACAGCAGAAGCTGTTCCGCTGGGCGACCGCTGTCGGCGCCAAACGGGCACAGGCTCTCGAAGCCGGTCGATCACCGGGCATTGTGACAGCGCTGGAGTGGGCGGCCGCGGATCGTCTTGTTCTCCGCCGGGTGCGAGAGAAGATCGGCGCCGACCGGCTCCGGTACCTGGTCTCCGGGAGTGCGCCCCTACCCCGCGCAACAGCGGACTTTTTGCTATCGATTGGTATTCCGTTTTTGGAGGGCTATGGTCTCACCGAGACTTCGCCGGTGGTATCCGTCAACCGTCCCGAACATTTCCGTGTGGGGTCGGTGGGAACCGCCATTCCGGGCGCCGAGATCAAGATCGCCGAGGATGGCGAGATCCTCTGCCGCGGCCCAAACATCATGAAAGGCTATCTGAACAAGCCCGAGGCGACGGCGGAAGCTATCGACGCCGACGGGTGGTTTCACACCGGCGACGTAGGTCGATTGGATGACCAGGGTTTCCTGTACATCACCGACCGGAAGAAGGACCTGATCGTGCTGGCGACCGGCAAGAAGGTTGCGCCCCAGCCAATAGAAGGCCGGCTCAAAGCAAGCCCATTGATTCGAGAGGTCGTTGTGCTGGGTGACCGGATGAGTTCCTGTGTAGCGCTGGTCCTGCCGGCGATGGATCGGCTTGCCGAAGAGGCGCGCAAACAGGGCTGGAAGTTCGAAAATGACCCCGAATTGTGTGCGCTCCCGGAGGCGAAGAAGCTGATTCGACAGGAGATCGACAGGCTCTCCGGCGACCTCGCCGAGTACGAACGGATTCGCAACGTCGCCCTGATCGACCGGGAATTCACCGTTGAATCGGGCGAGCTGACCCCCAGCTTAAAGGTCCGGCGTAAAGTCGTCATGGAGAACTACGCCGACGTCATCAAGGGGTTGGGATAGACGATTGTAGGAGCCGAATCCCTTCGGCGATTTACGAGCGACGATCACCGGGCCGATTGTAGGAGCCGAATCCCTTCGGCGATTTACGAGCGACGATCACCGGGCCGATTGTA
>Ga0307374_10015877_pt1 | contig 10072 bp, 8 predicted proteins | sample OX3MG_FD_202532 | JGI IMG/M metagenome (GOLD analysis project Ga0307374, IMG submission 202532) | Soil microbial communities from Risofladan, Vaasa, Finland - OX-3 | ecosystem: Environmental > Terrestrial > Soil > Coastal area > Acid sulfate soil | place: Finland: Risofladan, Vaasa | collected...
GCCCAGCGCTTTTTGTGTCTGGCTGCCTGCATCGTGCTCAACCACCGACTGGGCCGCCCCAGCCGAGCGCTAGTGGACTACATCGCCTGAGTCCGTGGAATCACTCATCTAGGGGGCCGGCCCCCCGGGACGACGACCTCGGGCTACGCGATGATCGGCGCCAACTCGCGCCAGAGGATCCGGGAGATGCCCGAAATGGTCGAGATGCCGTAGCGCTCGCTGCCATTACCGTTCGTCATGACCGCGATCAGGTACTGCTCACCGTGGCCGCGGACCTCGCCGATGCTGTTGATCTGCCAGGCGATCCCGGGCTGGGGCAGCCAGCCGTCCTTGAGCGCAACCGGGACGCCGGGCGGGATGCCGCCCGACACGCCCCAGTAATCCATGCCGATCACGTGAGACATCAGCCCGAGCTCGTAGGAGCGTGCCGACGCGCGCAAGAGCCGGTTGGGCAGCACGATGGTCCGCAACAGCCGGATCTGGTCGATCGGGGTCGTGCGCGTCAGCCCCCACAGCCCGGGCCCGGCAAACGTCGTCTGTCTGAGTCCCGCCGCGCGCAGGAACGCCCCGACGCCGGCACTACCTCCATCCTCGTTCCAAAGGCGGGTCGCGTCGTTGTTGTCGCTCGCCTCGATCATCCCGCGGGCGGTCGCCCGTTCGCTGGCGGTCAGCGAGCGTCGCTGGGTACGGTGCAGCAGCGTCGCCAGGATCGCGGCCTTGACAATGCTGGCGGTCTCCTCGCGCACGCCCGGCCGGTACAGGAATTCCTGTCCGGTGGTCAGATCGTCGACCGCGGCGGTGACGTTGCCGTGCCGCGACGCGAGAAATCGGCGCATCGCTGCGCTCCCGAACAGCCCGGTTGCGGATCCGGCGGAGGCTCCGGGCGGCACAGCGGCGGCACCGAGGCCCACCAGGCACGCCGCCGCTGCGCACGTGACGACGCGCATGCGGGGTCCAGCCAGCCACGTACGCCAGCTGATCGGGATGATCATCCGGCAGCCTCCGGGCAACCTTCGGTATGGCGCGATGTTACAAGAGCACCCGGGCGCGGCGATACGGCGCGCGAATGCGGCGTGTTCGGCGCGTCAACCGCGACCATCCCCCCGATCAGAGCTAGGCCGCTTCGGTGGCGACTCCGGTGTCGACGGTTCGCTCGGGCACGGTCGTCATCACCGTGCGCCAGCGGCGTCCGCCGCCCGAGACGAGCAAGGCGGTCACCACGCCCAGCAGGGCTCCGGCGGCGCTGATCCAGAACGAGAGGACGAAGCCGTCGACGGTCGGAATCGATGTCCCGGGATTCACATTGGCGGCGAGGAGCACTGCGGCAATCTGCGCACCGATGACACCGCCGATTGTCCGGACAACGTTGTTCATGCCGGTGGCGACGCCGGTCTCCGACGGGGCGACCGCGCCGACGATCAGGCGGGGCATGGCTGCAAACGCGAACCCGATGCCGACGCCGCACACCATGAACGCCATGGACACCGCAAGCGCGGTGGTGTGCCAGACGGCGATTCCGGCGGCCCCAATCGCGAACAGCAACATGCCGATGGCCAGCGGGATACGGGGTCCGACGCGTCGCCCGAGGACTCCGCCGATCGGTCCCGCCACCACGATCGCCGCGCTACACGGGAGGATCCACAGTCCCGCGACGAGAACCGAGGTGCCGAATCCGTACGCGGCCAAGTGTTGGAGCTGAGGCGGGAGGCCGCTCGGGAGTTGGAAGAAGCTCGGCAGCAGGACCCACGTGGCGTACAGGGAGAAGCCGGACAGCAGCGCGGTCAGGTTGGTGAACAGGACCGGACGTCGGGTCAGCATGCGTAAATCCACCATGGGCTGCGGCACTTTCGTCTCGGCGACCGCCCAGCTGATCAAGAACGCCATCGCCGCCGCGAAGAGCCCGAGGACGAACGGCGATGTCCAGCCCTGCGGTCCGCCCTCGGTCAGCGCGACCAGCAGCGCGATCAGGCCGCCCGACAGGAAGACCGCGCCCAGCACGTCGGGCCGGGCCGGATTGCGCACCGGCGACTCCGGGATGAAACGCCACACGAGGATGAGTGCCACGAGCCCAATCGCGGCCGAGACGACGAACAGCCAGCGCCAGTTCAGGTTGTCGACCACCAGGCCCGCCGTCACGATGCCGAGGCCGCCGCCGACGCCCAGCGTCGAGGATACGGTCCCCATCGTCACACTCCACTTGTCCTCGGGGAACTCGTCGCGGATGATCGCGTAGGCCAGCGGGAACACCGCCGCGCCGACGCCCTGAAGCCCGCGGAAGACGATCAGCGATGCGACATTCCAGGAGACGAGGCATCCGAGCGAGCCGATCAAGAACGAGACCAGCGCGACCAGCATCATCTTGACCTTGCCGTACTGATCGCCCATCCGGCCGATGATCGGCGTTGCCACGGAGCCCGTGAGCAGATAAATCGTGACCGTCCAGGTGATCCACTGCGTCGATGTGTGCAGATCGCGCTGAAGGACCGGTAAGGCGGGGATCACCAGGGTCTGCATCAACGCGAACGCCAGCGAGCTCACGATCAGGCCCGCCATCGTGAGTTTGAGACTGCCTCGGGCGGCTATGGCGCGGCCCCGGTCTGCGGGAGTCCGGCAAGCAGTCGCCCCAGCAGTGCGGCCAGCGTCTGACGCTCCGCGGGACTCAGCGCGCTGAAAGCGCGCTCCTCGAGTTCTGCGACGGCCTCGCGTCCGGCTTCGGCGGCGGCGCGGCCGTCGGGGGTGATCCGTACACGAATCACCCGGCGGTCGTCGAGGTCCCGCTCGCGGCTGACCAGGCCCTCGCGCTCGAGGCGGTCGACCATACGGCACATGCTCGGCGATTCGACCCGCTGGCGGCGGGCGAGTTCGGCCTGGCTGATGCCGTCTTCATCGGCGAGGCGCAGGAGCGCACCGAGGGCCGGTGCGCCACCGGCCTGGGCGTCCAGGTTGGCGTCGGCCATCGTTCTCACGAGGCGTCCGGCCACGACCAAGCGCCAGCTCAGCAGCGATTCGACCGTGAGGGGTTCGATTGCCGGAGGGGTCGGCATCAGACGCGTGAACGACTCGTAAGCGACATCATCATAAGCATACAAACGAATGCCCCCCTCCGGCGACCTGTACCGTGGGCCGCGTGAATTTCGATCTGCTTGCCGAGCTGTGCCGAACCCCCGGGGCACCCGGACACGAAGCGCCGATTCGGACCGTCGTGGAACGTGAGCTCCGTCCGCTCGCCGACGAGTGCTGGACGGACCCGCTGGGCAACTTCGTGGCCCGCAAGGCCGGCAGCGGCCCCCGGCTGATGCTGTGCGCTCACATGGACGAGATCTCGTTCATGGTGCAGCACATCGAGGACTCGGGGTTCCTGCGGGTGTTGCCGCTCGGCGGCTTTGATGCCAAGACGCTGACCGCTCAGCGGGTCATCGTCCACGGACGCGAGGACCTGCTGGGGGTCATGGGCACGACTGCCGTTCATCTCATGAGCGAGGAGGACCGCAAGCGCCCCCCGAAGCTCGAGGACTTCTACGTCGATGTCGGGCTCTCGGCGGAGCGGGTGCGTGAGCTCGTGCGTCCCGGCGACGTCGTCACCCGCGAGCGCGAGCTGGCGCGCCTGGGCAACCTGGTCACCAGCAAGAGCCTGGATAACCGGGCTGGTCTGTACGTGCTCATCGAGGCGATGCGGGCGCTCGGTCCGCACGAGTGCGAGATCTTCGCGGTTGCTGCGGTCCAGGAAGAAGTTGGCCTACGAGGAGCGCGTGTGGCCGCCGCGCGCATCCGGCCGCAGCTGGCGCTGGCGATGGACATCACACTCGCCAACGACGGCCCGGGGACCGCGGCACATCAACACGTGAGTACCATCGGCGGCGGGGCGGCCATCAAGGTCTATGACACCAGCGTGATCGTCCCCGCACGTGTGGTTGAGCACCTGCTCGCGGTGGCTGCCGAGCGCGGGATCGCCCATCAGCTGGAGATCATGCCGCGCGGCGGGACCGACACCCGGGAGCTCCAGCTCTCCGGTGACGGCGCGGTCGCCGGCTGCGTGTCGATCCCGACGCGCTACGTCCATCAGTCGGTGGAGACGCTCGACCCCGAGGATCTCGACGCATCCGTCGCGCTTGTCGCCGCCTTCTGCGAGACCGCGCAGGCGCTCGTCGACTAGCCGGGACGCGGCGCGGTAACCGCAGCGGCAAGGCGTCGCGCGTGCCCCCGCTACACTGATTCGTCGTGCGGCGCATTCTCGTACTCGGCTCGACCGGCTCAATCGGCGTCCAGGCGCTCGAGGTGATCGACGCGTGCCCGGACCTGGTGGCGTGTGGGCTCGCGTGTAGGACCCGACGGCATGAGATGGAGGCCCAGGCGCATGCGCGGGGCATCCGGGATACGGTCTGCGCCGCGGGCGGCGGAAGCCTGCCGGCGACCGACGACCTCGCGGAGCTGATCGACGCGTCCAAGCCGGATCTGGTGCTCAACGGGCTCGTCGGTGCGGCGGGTCTGCAGCCGACCTTGGCGACGCTCGCACGCGGGATTCCGGTCGCACTGGCCAACAAGGAAACGCTCGTTGCCGGCGGAGCGCTGGTGGCCGAGGTGCAGGCGCGGACTGGAGCTGCGCTGATCCCCGTCGATTCCGAACATTCGGCGCTCTTTCAGCTGTTGGCAGCGGTGCCGCCGGAGCGCGTGCCGGCGATCATCCTGACTGCGTCCGGCGGGCCGTTCCGCGGTCGGACCATGGCCGAGCTCGCCCATGTCACGGCCCGCGATGCGCTGGCGCATCCGACGTGGTCGATGGGTGCCAAGATCACTGTCGATTCCGCGACGCTGATGAACAAGGGCCTCGAGGTCATCGAGGCCCACCACCTGTTTGACGTCGGATACGAGCGGATCGAGGTCGTCGTCCATCCTCAGTCGGTCGTCCACGGGATGATCCGCCTGGACGACGGGTCGGTGATGGCCCACTTGGGTCCGCCGGACATGCGTGTGCCGATCGGCTTCGGCCTGCGATGGCCGGACGCGCCCCCGCAACACAGCCAGATGCCATTGACCGGGCGTACCCTTGAGTTCATGGAGCCCGACGACCAGACCTTCCGGTGTTTGGGCCTGGCCCGCGCGGCGGGGCTGGCGGGTGGCACGGCGCCCGCCGTGCTAAATGCGGCCAACGAAGTCGCCGTCGCGGCGTTCCTTGACGGGCGCATCGGATTTCTGGACATAGCCGCTCTCGTGGCGTCCGCGCTGGAGACCGTGGCCGCTGGTCCGGGCAACGACCTTGAGGCGGTGCTGGGCGCCGACCGGGCCGCTCGCGCGGCCGTAGATGAGGCGCTGGTGGGGGCTGCCCGGTGACGACCGGCGTCTACATCCTCCAGTTCATCGGCATCCTGATCTTCCTCGTGCTCGTCCACGAGGCCGGCCACATGGTGGTCGCCAAATGGTGCGGCATGCGGGTCGAGCGGTTTTCGATCTTCTTCGGGCGATCGCTGGCGCGTTTCCAGCGAGGGGAAACCGAGTATCGAGTCGGATGGATTCCGGTCGGCGGCTACGTGAAGATCAGCGGCATGAGCAGGGATGAGGAAATCCCGGATGCGCTCGTGCCGCGGGCGTACTACTCGGCCACGATGTGGCGCAAGATCGCGACGATCGCCGCCGGTCCGGCGGTGAACATCCTCGTGGCCATTGTGTGTTTCACGGTGATGTACTGGGTCGGTATCCCGAACGGCGGCGCGCCGACCACGCGCTTGGCCCAAATCGAGGTGTCCTCGCCGGCCGGCGTGGCGGGAATGCGGCCGGGTGACACGCTGGTTGCCGTGAACGGTCAATCCAGCACGAATCCCGATGCGTTCCGGAAGATCCTGACCTCCCACCCGAATGGTCTCGTCACGGTGACCTACGCCCACTCGGGCGCGGACATCACCCGCACGGTGCGGCTGAAGTCCGTGAAGGCCAGCGGCGCCGCCTGCGACCCGGCGACCCAGACCGGGTGCATCGGTCACCTTGGCGTGGGCTTCGGATACGCGACCGAGCGCGCGGGCCCGCTGGCCGGCGTTTCCAAGGGCACCCAATACACCTGGTGGGTCGTCCACGAGACCGGCACCCGCATCTTCCAGACACCGACACAGGTCCAGAGCGTCGTCGGTGTCGGCGCCGTCTATACCGAGGTCGCCTCGCGCGGTCTGGCGACCGTGCTCGCGTTCACCGGCGTGCTGAGTCTTGCGCTGGCCCTATTCAACCTGATCCCGATGCCGCCGCTGGATGGCGGGCACATCCTGTTCGCCGTCATCGAGCGCATCAGGGGACGGTCGCTGCCGGCCGCCGCGTACGAGCGTGCGGCGGTGATCGGCATCGCGCTGATGGTCGTGCTGTTCTTCGTCGTGGTCCAGAAGGATGTCTTGAACATCGCCAATGGCACAGTCCTCGGCGGGAAGTAGGCTCTTGCGGTCATGAGCGATTGGTCCAGACGCACGAGCGTGGCCTGCCGAATCGGCACGATCACCATGGGCGGCGGCGCCCCGGTGGTCGTTCAGTCGATGACCAACACCGATACGGCCGACGCCATCGGCACCGCCGAACAGGTCGCCGCCCTTGCCCGTGCCGGGTCCGAGATCGTGCGAATTACCGTCAACAATCGGGCGAGTGCGGCCAAGGTCGCCGAGATCCGGGCGCGCTTGGACGAGATGCACGGCATCGATGTACCGCTCGTAGGCGATTTTCACTACAACGGTCACACGCTGCTGCGCGAGTTCCCGGACTGCGCCGACGCCCTGGCCAAGTACCGGATCAACCCCGGCAACGTTGGGCGCGGCGCGCGTCACGATGCCAACTTCGCCGACATCGTGCGGATCGCCATTGAATTCGATCGCCCGGTGCGCATCGGGGTGAACTTCGGCTCGTTGGATCCCGAGTTGCTCGATGAGCTGATGGACCTGAATGCGCGGCGCCCGGATCCCCAATCAGCGGAGATCGTCGTGCGCGAGGCGATGATCGCCAGTGCCCTGTCGTCTGCCGAGGCGGCCGAGGAGCTCGGTCTCGCCCACGACAAGATCGTCCTGTCGTGCAAGGCGAGCCGCCTGCAGGAAATGGTGGGGGTGTACCAGGATCTCGCGGCGCGCTGCGACTACCCGCTGCACCTCGGCCTGACCGAAGCTGGGATGTCTAGCAAAGGTATCGTCGCCAGCTCGGCGGCCTTGGCGGTACTACTTCAGCAAGGCATCGGCGACACGATTCGCGCGAGCCTGACGCCGGATCCCGGCGCGGACCGCACGCTGGAAGTCCGCGTGTGCTGCGAGCTACTGCAGGCGATGGGGCTGCGCCAGTTTCGCCCGCAGGTCACCGCGTGTCCGGGCTGTGGTCGCACGACGAGCACGGTCTTCCAAGAGCTGGCCCAGCAGATCGAGACGCACCTGGCGGCGCGCATGGAGGTCTGGGCAGCCGAGCGGCCCGGCGTCGCCGACCTAACGGTCGCGGTCATGGGGTGCATCGTCAACGGTCCCGGTGAGAGTCGCGCGGCGGACATCGGCATCAGCCTGCCCGGCACGGGCGAGTCCCCGCGTGCCCCTGTGTATATCGACGGTGAGAAGGTGCGCACGCTCGACGGCGACGACTTGGCCGAGGAGTTCATCGCCATGGTCGAGACGTACGTGGAGGACCACTATCCTCGGGTCGGATCGGCGATCTCTGCGGCGTAGTCCGGTGGTAGCGATCCGCGCGCGGTAGGGTGCGGCGTCATGAGCGACGACTCCACACACACGTGGCGCATGCCGGTCGCCCCGCGCGGCGGATCGGTGCGTTTGTCCGGCCGCTTCTGGCCGACACTGCGTGACGCGCCCGCCGATGCCGAGGCGATCAGCCACAAGCTCATGGTCCGCGCCGGACTCGTGCGTCAGCTCGCGTCGGGCCTGTACAGCTTCCTGCCGTTTGGATTGCGCTCAGTGCACCGCGTGACGGCCGTCATCCGTGAGGAAATGGACCGGATCGGCGCGCAGGAGTTCCAGCTGCCGGTGATGCACCCCGCCGAGATCTGGGAGGCCACCGGGCGCTACGGGCTCGACGAGCAGTTCCGGCTCGAGGACCGTGGTGGTCGGGCGATGGTGCTCGGGATGACCCACGAGGAGATCATCACCTGGCACGCCGCGCGGGAGATCCGCTCCTATCGCGACCTACCGCAGAGCTGGTACCAGTTCCAGACCAAGCTCCGCGACGAACCGCGTCCCAAGAGCGGCATCCTGCGGGTGCGCGAGTTCACGATGAAAGACTCGTACTCACTCGACGCCGACGAGGCCGGGCTCGCACGCTCGTACGAAGCCCACGCCGAGGCATACGCACGCATCTTCGATCGTTGTGGGCTCGAGTGGTACATGGTCGAATCCGATGTCGGCATGATGGGTGGGATGGGCGCGCACGAGTTCATGGCGCCCAGCCCCGCCGGCGAGGACACCATCGCCCGCGCACCCTCGGGCGCGTACGCCGCCAACGTGGAGTTGGCAACCTCGGTCGCCATCGATCCGGACTTCGGGCCGACACCCTCGTCGGCCGAGGCGTTTGCGACGCCGGGCATCGGGACGATCGACGAGCTTGCCGTGTTCACGGGCCTTCCGGCCGGGCGCCTGTGCAAGAGCGTCGTGGTCGTGAGCGACGACGGACCCGTCCTTGCGCTCGTGCGCGGCGCGCATGCGCTCCATGAGAAGAAGCTCAGTCACGTCGTCGGGCGCCATCGCCCCGCCCAGCCGGATGAGATTCGCGCGTGGTTCGGCGCCGGCCCCGGCTCGCTCGGGCCGGTGGGCGTCGAGGGCGTGCGGATCGTCGCCGACGCGACGATCGCCACCGGGCACTACGTGACCGGGGCCAACCGCGACGGCGAGCATCTGCGCGGTGTGGTACTCGGACGTGATTTTGACGCGGAGCTCGCCGACATTCGGACGGTACTCGCAGGGGAGGGGTGTCCGGTGTCCGGCGAGCCGCTGGAGCTCGAGCCGGTGATCGAGATCGGCAACATCTTCAAGCTGGGAACCAAGTACTCCGACCCGCTCGGTGCCACGTATCTCGCCGCCGACGGCCAGGAGCGGTCCATCGTCATGGGTTCGTACGGGATCGGGCCGGCGCGGGTCTTGGCCGCGGCCATCGAGCAGTCACATGACGACGCCGGCATCGTCTGGCCGAAGGCGCTGGCTCCGTTCGACGTCCATATCGTGCTCGTGGGCGAGGCGGCGAGCCCACAAGCGGCCTTCGCCGATGCGCTATATGCCCAGCTCTCGGACGCTGGCCTCGCGGTGCTGCTCGACGACCGGGACGGCACGAAGCCTGGAGAGAAGTTCGTGGAGGCCGAACTGCTGGGATGTCCAATCCGAGTCACTATCGGCAAGCGCACCCTGCCCGATGGGCCGCTCGAGGTGCAGATGCGGCGGGGGCGGGAGCGCAACGATGTGCCGCTGCATGGCGCCGCCGCGGCGATCGTCGCGTTGCTCGGCCAGGTGCGGTGAGCGGTCGTGTATGGCAGCCGTGGGGCGGCGCGTGCGGTGGGTCGTACCGGTGCCCTGTGGTAACCTGAGGCGGCACCACGGGGCGTGGCGCAGTCTGGTAGCGCACCCGGCTGGGGGCCGGGCGGTCGGAGGTTCAAATCCTCTCGCCCCGACTTGATTTCATGCGGGTAAGTCCACAAACCGCCCGTCGGTTCCACTGGGTGCCCAACGCGCTGACGGTGGGCCGCCTGCTCGCGCTGCCGCTGATCATCTGGATGCTCGCCTATGACGGTGGCCCGACGAGCGCGATGGCCGCCTGGACGTTCGCCGCGGTGGCTGTGACGGACTTCATCGATGGGCGCTTGGCGCGCGCGCTCGATGCCGAGACGACATTTGGCCGCATCGCCGATCCGTTTGCCGACCGCCTGTTGGTGGCGGTCGGGCTCATCGGGCTGATCGCGATCGGCCGGATGGGGCCGGTGGGACCGCTCATCATCCTGATCCGGGACGCCACGCTCATGATCGGGGTCGTGATGATGCGCAACTCCGGCATCGACCCGCGCGTCGACCTGTTCGGGAAAGTGTCGTCGTTCTTGGTGATGACGGCGGTCGGGCTCGCGTTGTTGAGTACCGCG
>Ga0307374_10015881_pt1 | contig 10071 bp, 9 predicted proteins | sample OX3MG_FD_202532 | JGI IMG/M metagenome (GOLD analysis project Ga0307374, IMG submission 202532) | Soil microbial communities from Risofladan, Vaasa, Finland - OX-3 | ecosystem: Environmental > Terrestrial > Soil > Coastal area > Acid sulfate soil | place: Finland: Risofladan, Vaasa | collected...
CAGCACCCGTTCCCCGTCACCCAGTAGCCCGTCGATGTACGCCATCTCGCACCTCCTGAGGCGCGGCTCGGCCGGTCGACGTTGGACTCCGGCGCCCGTGCCGGTTCCATCCTACGGCCGGTGTGGGACCGCGATCAATGGGCGAGGAGGCGGAGAACATGGAGGGACCCGAGATCGCGTTCCAGGACGTGCCTGACGTAAGCCCGCAACACCGCCTCGATCTCCTGCCGGAGCGGGTCGCTGAGACGCAGCGACAGCGCGGTCGGCAGCGCGTTTCGATCCAGCACCCTCAGGTACTTGAGCGCATTGACCGAGAGCGGGATGGAGTGAGGATCCGAACGCGCGCACTCGACGCAGAGGACACCCCCGTCGGTCGCGGAGAATCCGTTCTCGACCGGCTCGAGGGCGCGCCCGCAGGCCAGACACCGGCCAAGTTCCGGCCGGAAGCCGAGCAGACCCAACTCGCACACCTCGAAGTGGCGCGCGACGACGAATGGGTCGACGCCCCGGGAGAGCATATCGAGCGCCGACACCAGCACGTCGAACGCCGCCTCGTGTTCCTGGCCCTCGACGGTCAACGCGTCGACGAGATCGCCGAGATAGCCGGCGTGGGCTATACGCACCTCGTCGAGCCTCAGCCCCGCATACGGGTCGATGAGCTGCGCCTGGGCCACCACGTCCAGGTTTCGCCCGCGTGCCAGCATGAGCTGTGTCCGCGTGTATGGCTCTAGATGCCCGGCAAGGCGGCTCTTGGTCTTACGCACACCTTTGGCAACGACGCGGACCTTGCCGTGGCGCCGCGTGAACAGCGTCAGGATGCGATCAGCCTCGCCGAGGTCCCGGCGGCGGAGCACGACCGCCTCATCACGGTACAGCCGCGCCCGCGTCGTTGCGGCCGTCTCGGACGCGGTGCCGGTGGGCTCACCTCCATCCGTCGACGGGTTGAGGCGTTCCTCCCCTTCGTGCAGCGATGTCATGGCCGCGTGGGACCACCTTCCCGGGCACGCTCGACCATGGCCACAAACGCGCGGGAGCGCTGCGTGATGGCGCCCCAGTCACCCTTCGCAATCGCGTGGCGGTCGACCAGATCGCCACCGACCGCGAGCGCCGCGGCGCCGGCCGCGAGAAACGCCGGGCCTGTGTCCAGGGTCACGCCGCCGGACGGGATGAGGCGGATCTGCGGCAGCGGGCCGAGGACGTCCTTGAAGTACGCCGGGCCGGCCATACCCGCCGGATTCACTTTGATGTAATCCGCGCCGCGCTCCCAGGCGGTCAGGATCTCCGTCTCCGTGAACGCGCCGATGACGGCCGGCACGCTGTAGCGTCGGCAGATCTCGATCGTCCGCGAGCGGACCGTCGGAGTGACGATGAACTCCGCGCCAGAGATCATCGCCAGCCGCGCCGTCTCGGCATCCAGCACGCTGCCGGCGCCGACGTGGCAGGCGTCGCCGAGCGCGCGCCGGACCCGTTCGATGGCCGAGCCGGCCTCCCGGTTCGTGTAGGTGAACTCGAGCACACGAACGCCGCCCTCGACCAGTGCCTCCGCGAGATCCACCGCGTGGCTCAGGTTCTCGAGGCGCACCACGACGATCAACCCAGCCTCGTCGATCCAGCCCAAAACTCCCCGCCCCTCACCCGATTGCGAACGACGCCGCAAGTCTACCCCGTCGGGCGCGCTGGGATGCCGTCTGCGGTACCATTCGCGCTGGCACGTCACCGACGCGCGTCGAGCGGCGATGGGGAAGGCTTCATGAGTCTGCGACTGGGGTTGATTCCTGCCAGAAGCAAGCCGGACGCGCAGGCGCTGGCACGTGAGATGACATCCTGGATCGCGGAGCGTGGCAGCGAGGTACTTGACGAGGACACGCTGATCGGCACGGCGATACGGCCCGACGTGCTGGTGACCCTCGGCGGCGACGGCCTGATCATGCGCATGGCCCACGTGTTCCCCGACATCCCGCTACTGGGGATCAACGTAGGACGCGTTGGGTTCCTGGCCATGATCGAGCGCAAAGGCTGGCGCGAGGCGCTGGACGCGCTCATCCGCGGACAGTACCGGACTCAGGAGAGCCCGACGCTCGCCGCCGAACTATGGCGCGGTGGGAACGTGGAAGCGGTGGAGTGGGCCATCAACGATGTGGTCATCCGCTCGGGACTGCAGATGATCGACGTCGAGGTCTATATCGACAACCTCTTCGTAAACACTTACCCGGGTGACGGGATGATCGTGGCGACGCCGCAGGGATCGACGGCCTACTGCATGGCAGCGGGGGGCCCGGTGCTGGCGGCCGGGGTAGGCGGCTTTGCGGTTACGCCGATCTGCGCGCACTCCCCGATCAGAACCACCCTGGTCGTGCCAGAGGACGCGCAGGTGGATCTGGTGTTGGCGACCGAGCGTGACGCGAGCCTGATCCTCGACGGCGCACCGCTCTTCACCTTGCGTCGAGGCGATCTGATCCGGGTGCATCGGGGCGAGCACCGTTTTCGCCTGGTCGTCCTGGAGGGGATGAACTTCTACGAGGCCTTCCGCAGCAAGTTCAACTTCCTGATCCGGCCGGATGCCAAGCCAACGCTTCGCCCCGCCGCACCCGGCTCGTCCCGGTCGTGACGCTGCGCTACTGCTGGCGGCAACCGCCTACTGTTGCTGGCTCGAGACGGCTGCGGGAATCTCGTCGGTGCGGTCGGCGGCGGATGCCGGAACCGCCGAATCGTCGTCTCCCCACGACTCGTCGACAGGCGCCGCACCGTTGGCGCCACGGGTGGCATCAGGACTCGTTCTCGTCCACCCCTGCGAACCGCGGCTGTCACCGTTCCAACTGATCGCCGGCATCGCCTCAGTCCCCATGCCGTTGATGCTGGCGGTTTCACCCGGCAGCACCTCGGGTGGAACCCGCGACCAGCGGCCCGACAGCCGCTCTCGCGCGTGGTGTACGAGACGCCCGATGCTGGCCGGCTCGCGCTGGCCCCACTCCCGGATCTGCGGTACTGCCGGCTCCTCCGGGTATTGTTCCGTGCCACAGAACGGGCAGACGTCCCAGCGCAGGTCGATCAACCGCTCGCATTCGACACATGGCTGGCGAAGCTCGGTGCGGCAGTGCGGGCAGAAGGCAAACTCCTCCTGCACGTAATGCTGGCAGCCCGGGCATAGGGGAAGCTCCTCGAGGTCTTGGAGCAGGTATTCCTCCTCGAGCGAGCGTTGAAAAGCCTCGTCAAGGGTGTCCTGCGGGCGCAAGATCAGGTAGATGAGGATTCCCGGAATGAAGAAGAGGACGACGACCAGCGTCGAGAAGATCTGAGCAATGACGCTACGGCTGCGGCGCTGGATGTCCTGGAACGTCCAGACGACCAGGGCGAACCAGAGCGCAAGCAAATAGGCGCCTCCAAGAGCCACCAGCAATTGGATTGCGCGGGCCAGGACTGCTTCCATCCGAGTCGCTCTCCCTCCGGTAGCGCGGCGCGGCCCCGCGACCGGCGGCTAGTAGATCCGCTCGCAGCGACGAACGTTCAGCACGAAGACGGTTGCCCCGCCAACCTGTACCTCCACCGGGTTCGGAACGTAGAATTCACCGGGCTCCGTGATCGGCAGTAGCGGGTTCACGAACTGCGTCCGCATGTAACAGTTCTGCTCGATGAGGCGTAGCACGTCCGGGACGTACACGTCGTCGACCCCGACGAGCACTGTCACATTGTCCTCTCGCAAGAATCCACCCGCGCTGTTGATCTGCGTGCACCGGTACCCGTTCTCGCGCAGCGCGCTGACCAGGTTGTCCGCGTCCTTGCCCTGGATGACGGCGAAGATCAGCTTCATGGCTCTCCTCTGGCGAGGACGCCCTCAAACTCCAAACGCTCGAGTACCGCATTCAGTGTCATCCGCACCACGTCGCCTTCCGGCACGGTGGCGTCGATCAGTCGCCAGCGGCCGGGATCTTCTTCCGCGGCGCGGAGGAACCACCGGCGCACGCGCTCGTGGAACCCGACAGCATCGGCGTCGAACCGATTGAGCGGCTCTCCCGAGGCCAACCGGCGCGCCTGACCGATCTCGACCGGGACGTCGAGCAGGATCGTCAGGTCAGGCCAGAGTCCGCGCGTCGCGAATGATTGGAGTCCGATCAGACCATCTATGGTCAAGCCCCGCCCCGCACCCTGGTACGCCAGCGTGGAGTCGACGAAGCGGTCGCAGAGCACAATGCAGTCCGACGCGAGCGCGGGAGCGATGACTTCCGCAACGTGTTGTGCTCGCGCTGCCGTATTCAGGAGCGCCTCGGTCTCCGCCAGCATGGCATGGTGATGAGAGGTGAGCAGGATTCGCCGAATTGCCTCTCCGATGTCGGTCCCGCCCGGCTCTCGTGTCGCGACCACGTCGTGTCCGCGCTTCTGTAGCGCGGGAATCAGACGCCGGATGACCGTCGATTTGCCGGCGCCTTCCGGCCCTTCGAACGACACGAACAGGGTCACGAGATGGTGCCCTGCCGGAGGATCTCGACGTAGCGCTCGGGCTCCCGCCCCCGGCTGCGTGACGGCAGGTTGTAGCGTTCAGCAAGCTCGTGCTGGAGCCGCCGAACCCAGGCGGACTGCGGACGAAGATCGACGCTGCTGGCGCCAGACATGACGCGATGGATCGCCGCTTCCGCCTCGAACATCGCCGCGGCAACCTGATCCTCCGGTACGTCATCACCGGCTTCATCGACGCCATTCGACAGGTTGGCGGTGGCGATGGTCTCGGCAAAGAGCGACCGGAGCAGATTGGCCATCTGGACGATCGTGTTCGTGCGCAGCACGTAGATCGGAATGCCGCGTGCCTCGGCGTCTCGCAGTGGCTGGGGCCGGCGGCGGTAATAGTTCTTCAACGTCACGACCGCGTCGGCATCGCGCAGATCCCGCACGACTGTCGCCGGAACAGCCATCTGCTGGATGGCCTGCTCCAAACGATTGCGGCTCACCCCGAACGGGAAGATTCGCGCGGGCTTGGCCGGCGTACCGCGACCGGCACCGATCGGGCTGCGCGGCGGTAGCGGGGCATCTTCGGACGCGTCCGTGCGTCGCCGTCGCTGTGGTTGGCCGCGGTCCTCGCCGTGGGACCGCTCGGTCAGATACGGTGCTTCGTGGGACACCCTGACATTCCCGTCGTCGCGCCGCTCCCGAACTTCGACGCGAAGCGGCTCACCACGAAGGATGGCATCGACGCTGGCGGCGACGTCCCGATGCACCGCCACACGATCGCGGGCCTGGATCTCGATCATCACGCCGAACGTTGGCGGTGCCTTGCGCTCGAGGATCGACTTCTGTGTTCCCCGGCGGCGAGCCTCCTCGTCGCTCAGGGTTACCGATTGGATGCCCCCGATCAGATCGGAGAGCGTCGGATTCATCATCAGGTTCTCGAGTGTATTACCGTGGGCGGTCCCGATCAGCTGAACCCCGCGCTCGGCGATCGTCCGCGCGGCGGCGGCCTCCAACTCCGTGCCGATCTCGTCGATGACCACCACCTCGGGCATGTGGTTCTCGACCGCCTCGATCATGACGTCGTGCTGCAGCGCGGGCGTCGGTACCTGCATGCGGCGGGCACGGCCGATCGACGGGTGCGGGATGTCGCCGTCGCCGGCGATCTCGTTGCTGGTGTCGACGACGACGACCCGTTTACGCAGATCGTCGGCGATCACGCGCGCCGTCTCGCGCAGCATGGTGGTCTTCCCGACCCCGGGCCGGCCCACGAGGAGGATGCTTTCGCCCGAATCCACGAGGTCGCGCACGATGCCGATCGTCCCGTAGACCGCCCGGCCGATTCGGCAGGTCAGTCCCACGATCTCACGGCTACGACTACGGATCGCCGAGATGCGGTGCAGTGTACGCTCAATGCCCGCGCGATTGTCGTCACCGAATCGGCCGATGCGCTGCGCGACGTAGCTGATGTCCTCGCGCGTAACCTCACGATCCGCGAGATAGACCTCTCGATCGTGGAAGCGCGCCGCGGGCCGACGTCCGAGGTCGAGCACCACCTCGATAAGGTCGGCACGTGATTCCGATAGGTCGAGGTCCGTCATCGCGCTGATGATGTGCGGCGGCAGGACGGCCAGCAGGTCTTCGAGATTATCGGTGACCTCCTCACCCACCGGCGAGCGCGGGATCTCGGCTTCCGCGGTGCTCCTGATTGTCAAAGGCCTTCAACTCCATGATCTGCCCAAGCGCCTCAGGGTTCAGATACGCCCGCTAACGCGGGGACGACAACGCGGGCAGACGCGGCGCGAGCCGCTCGCCGACCTCCGGCACGAGCTGCAGGCGGGGCGCAACGCGGCTGCGCACGGGCACGGCGGTGTAGCGCACCATCCGTGCCTGCCGGTCGACCGGTTCAAAGCCCAGGATGTCCAGAAACGAGACCTGATCCATTGCGTAGTCGGGCACGGATACCCATACGGAATCCTTCCTCCCGACGCCAACCCGTGAGAGCGCCTCCGGCACCAACGACCCGAAGAGATGGGCTTCACCCGGCAGGGCCAGCAATTCGAGCACGTGCGTGCGGCGCCATGCACGCACGCGGCAGTAGCCGGCCACCTGATGCCCGCGGTCGACGAGAAATCCACGAACCACAGAGCCGGCGTCGCGCCGAGTGTCCCAGTGATTGCTCGTGAACGCCTCGGCATGCTGGACCGGCTGGGGCGTCGCCAGGTGGTAGAGCTGGTGGATCGACCAGGCGTCACTTGGCTCCTGCTCCCGGATCGGTATCTCCTCGTGGCCGTCAAGATGCAACCCGTGTGCCAGCAGGGTAGTCTGGTTCGCGAAGACGCTGAAGCTCGCGCGTCGCAGGGCTTCGAACGCTGGACCGTCGGTCGGCGGAGCAGCGTGCAGCCGTTTTGCTCCGGAGGAGCCGGCCGCGCGGACGGCGTGGAGGAGGATCTCGCTCCACAGCTCGATCCAGGTCTCCTCGGAATCCAGCGCCGGGCTTACCGCCAGCGAGGCGACAACCCACCGGTACTCGCGCGCATACGGCTCGAGCTCGACCAGCGCGGCCAGCCGATCATCCAGCGTGGCGACGAACACCCGGTGGAAACGGCGCATGAACGGCAGCGAGCCGAGCAGACCGGAACCGAACTCCACCGTCGCGACTCGCGGCAAGCCAACCGCGACGTCGACGCGATGCAGGTCATGCAGACTGGGAATGTCACGGATGTTGATGGAGCGAACCGACAGCGTTGCCATGGTACGGCCAACTCCCGCCGCGGCCTCGTCTTCGCTCCGACGGCCACGCCTCACGCGGGCCGTAAGCCACTCAACCCCCGCCGGACGCGCTCACAGCGCCCGGCGACCGGCGAGTGCCCGTCCTAGCGTCACCTCGTCCGCATATTCCAGGTCCCCACCCACGGGAAGACCGCTTGCCGGTCGTGTGACGGTGACCCCGAGCGGGAGCAACTGGCGGGCAATGTACATTGCGGTGGCGTCGCCCTCGATATTCGGGTTCATCGCCAGAATCACCTCGTCGGGCCGGTCCGACGTGACGCGCGCGACGAGCTCGCGAATCCGCAGTCGATCTGGCCCGATGCCATCCACGGGCGAGATCGCCCCGTGCAGCACGTGGTACAGCCCGTGGTACTCACCGGTTCGATCCAGTGCCACGACATCGAGCGGCTCCTCCACCACGCAGATCATTGCGCGATCGCGCTGCACGTCCGCGCAGATCGGACACGGATCCTGCTCGGTGAGGTTGAAGCAGGTGGAACACAGGACGATGCGCTCCTTGACCTCGAGAATGGCGTCGGCCAGGGCCAGGGCCTCCTCGCGAGGACTCCGCAGGACGAAATACGCGAGTCGCGACGCGGTCTTTGGACCGACCCCGGGCAGCTTCGCGAACTCGTCGATTAGCCTGGTCACTGGTTCCGCAGTAACGCGAGAGCGCACCGAAACCTCACCGTCACCGTTCACGCATCCACGCTAAGTATACCAGAGAGGCCGCCTCCCGCTTCCGCCGGTACCGGCAGAGACGAGTGGCTGCGGACAACTCACGGCGCAATACGGCTGAGTGCGGGCGCTCGACCGCCTACGTCACGCGTCGTCGCCGATGAACACGGGACGGCCGCGCGAGCCGTCGGCCGGTCCGACGTATCCCTCCTCCTCCATCTGCTCGATCAGCCGCGCCGCGCGGTTGTACCCGATGCGCAGCCGCCGCTGCAGCATCGAGGCGGAGGCGGTGCCGTGTTGTCGGACAACCTGCAGCGCCTGCTCCATCAGCGGATCGTCCGCGCCGCCTTCCTCGTTGGCGCCGGGTATCGCGCTCCAGACAGGGTCATACTGGTGGTTGGGCACCACCTTCTTCCAGTGACGAACGAGGTACTGCAGGTCGCGGTCATCGATGAAAGAGCCCTGGACACGGTGCGGCTTGGCCGCGTCGGGCGGAAGGAAGAGCATGTCGCCGCGCCCCAGCAGTCGCTCGGCGCCCGGCAAGTCCAGGATGACCCGGCTGTCGATCTGAGAGGTGACGGCGAACGCGATCCGCGCCGGCACGTTGGCCTTGATCAGACCGGTTAGAACGTCTACCGAGGGACGTTGAGTCGCGATCAACAGGTGGATACCGGTCGCGCGCGCCATCTGGGCGAGCCTGACGAGCAGCGTCTCCACCTCCTCCGGGGTGGTCATCATCAGGTCGGCCAGCTCATCGATGATCACAACCAGGTAAGGCATCGCCTCCAGCGACGGGTCGTCGTCGCGGCGCAGATTGTAGCCGTCAATGTTGCGCACGCCGAGCGCCGAGAATTTCTGGTAGCGCTGCTCCATCTCCTGCAGCACCACCCTCAGCGTGCCCACCACCTTGTCCATCTCGGTCACGACCGGGCATCTCAGGTGCGGCACCCCGTTGAACCCCACGAGCTCTACCATCTTGGGGTCAATCAGCACCATCTGAAGCTCGTGCGGCCGGCGCGTCAGCAGGAACGTGGCAATGATCCCGTTGATGCAGACGGACTTACCCGACCCGGTCGCACCGGCGATCAACAGGTGCGGCATCTTGGTCAGGTCGCCGATCACGTAGCTCCCGTTGACATCGCGTCCCAGCGAGAGCGGGACCCTGGCCTTCGACCGCTGGAAGGCCGAGGAGTCGATGGTCTCGCGCAGCCCAACCGTGTGCACCGTAGTGTTCGGGAGCTCGATACCGACGCGCGCCATGCCCGGCACTGGCGCCTCGATTCGAATCGACGGCGCGGCCAGGGCCAGGGCCAGGTCGTTCTGCAGCTCCGTGATGCGCCGGACCTTCACACCCGGTCCCGGCTCCAGCGTGAAGAGGGTCACCGCGGGCCCTGGATAGACCTCGCGGACGGTTGCGTCCACCCGGAAGTTGGCGAGGGTCTCCTGGATCAGCCCGGCCTTGTGCTCGAGCTCGCCTGAGTCCGGGGTAGCGCCGTCGTAGAGCGCCAACTTGGTGAGGTCCGGCAGCGCGACCGGCTGCAGGACGATTGACGACCCGTCCCCGAGCGCACTGGTCTGGCTGGGTTGGTCGACCGCGGGTGACGCGCCCGCATCGGGCTTCGGGACGTTGATCACCGGCCGGGCGCGTGGCCTGGCGGGAGCCGGGACCGGCTGCTTCCGTTCCGGCGCGGGCACCGCGACCGCCGCGGCACGCGCGCGGTGAGCCGCCTCCCGCGCCTGGCGAGCATGCTGCCAGGTGCGAAAGACGGTCACGACGTCCGCTCCGGTGAGGAAGTACACTCCGACGAGACCGATGGTGAACGCGATGATCCCAGCACCGACGTCACCCGCCACGTCGCGCGCCAGCGTGCTGACGCCCCCGCCAAGGTATCCGCCTCCCGACGCTCCGCGCGCGGCCGCCAGCGACAGGAACATCAGGATCGCCAGCGAGAGCAGGCCGTAGCCCACTGCCCGCCGCCGACGCGCGCCGTCGGTCACCGGCAGGAACGATTCGATCGCCGCGCCGAGCAGCGCGATCGGCACGAGGAGCGCGCCCCGTCCCAGCAGGCTGATCAGCCAACCTCCGACAGTTCCCAGGAGCGCGTGGCTACTGCCCAAGCCGATGAGCGGCAGGGAGAGCAGCACCGCTGCCGACACGCCCACGACTCCTGCCACCTCGCGCCG